>Ga0208645_1000902_pt1 | contig 29225 bp, 45 predicted proteins | sample VirMetDEL_Sep_01_FD_184519 | JGI IMG/M metagenome (GOLD analysis project Ga0208645, IMG submission 184519) | Aqueous microbial communities from the Delaware River and Bay under freshwater to marine salinity gradient to study organic matter... | ecosystem: Environmental > Aquatic > Marine >... | reverse complement strand
TTTATTTAAATCTCTAATTACACAGCTTCTGTTTTCTACTACTCCTCCATCGGCTTCTACACGCACCTCATATTCTTCAAATATCAGTTGCCCTTCCGATATCCGTTTAGTCTTGCTTCCGTATTGGTATCCGTAGCTATACACTTAACCGAATATAGCTAAAACAGACCCACTCGATACGTTAACTCTTTTAATCATACCACCATTTTTAGCAGATATAATCATACCAGTAGATAGCGTTACGCCACCCAAGGCACTTTCTGTTAGTATATTATTGTCAGCTTGGTCGGTTAGATTACTAAAGGTAGCATCCGCATTTACTACGATATATGCTACTTTGTCATTAGCAGTAAAGGTAACATCTCCAGTTACGCATTTCTGTCCATTTCTTGATAGTTGTAATTCAGTTGTTGTCATTTTTTTATTATGTTGGTATTTTACATCTTGCGTAGCCATATGCAGAGCTTAGCGACATACTAATCGCAGCTCCACTATATAAACTATCGAATCTTTCGGTAAATGGTTGTATGCTCCAGTTCTTATTCAAAACCAAAGCTAAATCTTTGTCGGCATAACTTGCCTTGTTATAGTTTTCAAATATGCTCATAATATCCAGAGCGATTAAGCAGCACTCATTTTGAACGCTCACCTCGTTTGACTCTGTATTTATCTCAGTCACATTATCGCATAAGAATATATCAAGCGAGTAGTCTATTCCGTTAAACCCATTAGGAGTAATATTGACAATATCGTATATAAGGTAGCTTCCAGTAACATCTTTTGTTAAATCTACGTCCCAAATATTACCTTTTAGGATTGTGTTTATCTGTGGATGTTCTGACTTTATACCCTCCATTATCGTCCTTATGTTCTTTATGGTTAAACTTTTTGACATATTTCTCTAATTTCTCTTCCTTTCTTACAGTATAAATTGGCTTCTCCATTTAGTGTCGTGTTCTGGGTGTACCACATCTAATCCAGCAGGTGGAGTTTTATAAAGTGGGTAGCTATCCTCATTTTCTTTCAAATATAACTGCAATTTTCTGCGATAAAAATCTGCATTGTCTTTAAATATACTCTTAGCTGTTACAAGCTCAGTTTCGCTTAGTGGTGTAAAGTTATCTCCAGACTTAGTTCCAGCACCTTTATTGCGTAGTTTGTACGTTCCAATCCTGGTATACTTATGGCAAACCTCCCATTTAAGAGCATCTCGCAAATACTCTTTAATAAGTGTCTCATTTAAAGTAGTAACCGCATTAGTTTTAATTTGAGTTAATATCTCGTCAAATAAAGCACTACCCAATATAGGTCTTATAAACGTATTTTGTATACTGTCTATTAACGGCTTTAAATATCCATCGTCTACATTATAATGCAGTACTGTATTTTCTTTTGCAAATGCTGGACTAATTATTAATATCATTTTTTTCTAACGATTACTTGTTTCCATATATGACGGCAGTATGGTACTGAAGTTGATGTTTCTGGCTTTCTATACCAACCACCTCGTGCTAACCAAACATCTGTAACATCTGCTATTCCACTTGACTTCATATCATTCCTTAAAACGTCAATTTCTTTTTTTGAGTATAGCCTCTTTTTAGCCATCATTTTACGGCAAAAATCTCTTGATTCTCCCTTTAAAGGTGGTGCATCTGGTCTTAGTTGATACCTATATTTAACCTCTGTTTCTGGTACGTCTATTGTTTTTGCTACTCTCTCTCCTACATCTGTTAAACCTATATCACTTCCATCTATTGTAATTAAGTCAGAAGTATTTAGAATATTTACTGCTCCAACTAACTGCTCGAAATTTAATCCTAAGACTTCAGATATACCACTTGCAGCAATTAAAGGGTTTGTAAGTATTGTTTTTAATACCCTTTGTAATATACCTTGCTCCTCAGTTGCAAACTCAATAGGGCTTCCGTCTGTATCAAAATTTATATTAAAACTTTCAACTATTTCATAGTCTTTTTCTGGTACTCCTATATTGTCAAATAAATGGCTTATATCTTCGTCCTTAGAAAAGCAACTACAAGCAGACATCTTACCAGCATCTATCTGCTTTAGCTTTTTCTTAGCCCAAGCGATACCCTCATCGCCTCCCCAAGCTAACCACATCAATCTACCACATCCATCGCCTAACTTTTTATTAGAGTTTTGTCTATGCCGTTCAAAAGCTGCCATACGAGCTATTGTATCTCTGCTTATGTTATCGCCGTTTGCGAGTTGATTTGCTCTCTTTTTACCTACTGCCGTACCACAGCTACCCCAGCCGTTCTTATCTGCCCAATTTAAAGCTGCTTTTGCGTTCCTACTCGCTGCTTTAGGATAATCGTTATAAGTATCAAATTTTGTTATAGCATTAAACCCCTCTAAATTCTTGTCATTTATCTCCGAATGAGTAGAGCAAGGCATATACCAAGTCTCTCCGTCTATATTGTGTTCGTGATAACCCTCGCAACCTATTTGTTGAGCTACGCTTTCTGCTTCTTGTATTGTATCAAATAAAGGCTTATCGTCTCTAACAATTTTAGCAAGGTCTTGCTTCATCTTTTCAGGTACGCAATTAGGCACTAAAACTCCATTCTTAAGTTTCATTCCTATCATTTCGTATCCATTCCAGCAAGGCTCTTTAAATTCATCGCATCCACAGTCGTCATTCATCTCTACTGGCTCTTCAATAGCATCTTTAAGCTCTAATCCAGTTTGGTCAGTAATAAGCTCTCTAATCTCTTCTCTGTCAAGATTAGCTAAAATAATATCACTTGTTAAATCTATAACGTCAATAGGTTTTAATGGTACAATCTCAATATCTGTTTTTTGTATCTCGTAAAATGCTAACTTTTTAATAGTTCTAAGCAGCGTATTTTGTCTTTCAGCGATATAAGTATTAGTAAATATCTCATAAGCTAAGTCAAGCTCGTTTCTTGCCCCTAATTGACCCTCCTCTTTTACTCCAAACAAGATAGGGTTAGTAACTCTATGCCCAATAAAGATAGATTCTTTAACACGCTTAGACATCTCTGTGTATCTTTCGTGCAAGTCGTTACCATTTAGGCTCGTAATCTCGCTACTATTGTCCTTAGCTGGGCTAAATAAGTGTACTATTTTTGTACCAGTAGCCTTGCCGAATTTTTCTTGGAATGCCTTTTCAAAAGCCTCTGCTTCTTCTTTGGTTTCTGGCACTCCATTGTTGTGCTGTATTAAAGTTCCACCTACAAAGCCATTCTCTACCTCATTAAGCCAATAATCGCCTATCTGAACATCCGTCTTAATCTCTGCAAGTGAGCCGACATAAACTGGTAAAGGGTAATATTTAAAATTAGGTCTATAATCAACGTGATAAATAACTCCTCTTTGTTGTTCTGGGTCTCTCGGATTATATCTTTCTAAATACTGAATGTCTGGCTTAGAGTTTTTTAAACCTTTATCAGTAATCCAATCGTCTGCATATTGTAAAGAGCCGTCTAACCCTACTCTAATATTAGCAAAATCTATGTGGTGATATTGGTTTCCTACCTTAGTTTTTATAACCTCAATAGCATAGCCGTTAAATATCTCGTAATCTAACGACAAACTCTTCATTAAAGAAGTCCAGTCTTGGTCTATATTAGCTTGGCTTAACCATTTCTTAGTCTCTAAATCTTGCCCCTCTAATCCGTTGCCTACCGTATAGCCTACTTTACCGTTAATAATAGCGTTGTGGGTGCTACTATCGTTGTATAGGTCAATAAGCTCGTAAGGGTACATATTATCTACCCCAAACCAAACTATATTTTTATTCTTTTTTTCTAAGAACTTAGGCACTTCTTGTGAAGCAAATTCCGTTATTACTGGAAACTTATTCATAAATGTAAGTATTTTGTTCGTCTGTGTACGAATATACGACTTCTTGTGGTTGTTTCAATCTTAATATGCCTCTGTGTATTTCTATCCCCTCTGTTCCTCCTAATGTAGTGGCATTTACTATCTTATACGGATAATCTCCGTTGTTAGGTAGTTCTATTGTAGCGTTAGGAAGGTCTTGTGTACCCTCAACTAACGTAAATTTAACATACCTATTATTTACTCCTACTGGAGCTGCAAGAGTAGCGTTTACTTCGTACTCAGCACTTTGAATAGACATAGTGTAGTAAGTATTTACAACCTCGTTCGAGATGTTACAATAAATATAATTTGTTGCGTCTTTATTTATTATGTCCATTTTGATATTTTAAAAAAAGCCCACCACCGCTAAGTAGTGGGCTATGATGTCATTTAGAGTTGACTATCTCTTATGTAGTTGGAATAGTAGCAGTTACTATTGGCATTGGCTCTGGCTCTTGTGCTTGGAAAGAAAGGCTATAACCATTTCTATCTCCTAAAGCTGTTCCAGTTCCGTTCTCGCCAGAAACTAATCTTACTCCATTAGTCTCTCCCATTAGCCAGTAAGTACCGTTATTATCCTTGATAATAATACTCATCTTGGCTCTTGCTATCATTTTAACCTCATTACGCTTAGCTTTCTCCATTTTATTGAGAATATAAGTCGCAGTTTGGTCAAAAAAGCTTGTTCCGTTTGCATCGTTAACGGTTGGATTGTCATTCATTACTGAAGAAGCACCTTGGGCTGAAGTACACTCAAACTTGTGATAATCAAGTCCAGTTCCTACAAGTCCAGTCACCTCTCCACTTCCATCAGTATTAGCAGCAAAATCTGTTGGCAAATTTGCTATCCAGAATTCTGCTACACCACCGATTGAGTCATTACATCCTACCGAAAAACCAGTTGTTAAATTACACGCCATAATCTTTATTCTATTTTAAAGGGTTAGGCTAATGTAAATTGTACTATCTCGTCTGGGTATGCTACTTGTAATCCTCTTTTAAATTTAACTCGGTAATATACCTTATCGTCTTTCTTGTCGTACCACATATCGAATTCCTCTTCGTCATTTTGAAGGTCAAAACCTAAGAAGAAATTTTCTTGCGTTCCTAAGAACATTCTGTTAGTACCGTCTAATCCAGCTACACCTACTAAAGTAACGTTTTTGCCTGGGATAGAAACTGTATAGTTAGCCCAGTCAGTAGCGTTAACGTGGTATAGATTCTTAGCGTTTAAAGTATCTACGTATTTGTCAAAAGTATCTTGACCTACGAATAATACTTGGTTAGCAGCAGATTTAACTTTAGCTGGTCTTGCATTAGCCATATCGCTAACTAAAGTATCTACGTTACCAGAAGCACCAGAAGTGATTGCAGTAGCAGAAGAAGTGTTACCAGCAACAGCAGTAGTTGCAGCATCAATAATTTTGATAAGACCGTCATATCTTTTAATATAAACATTAGCAGAAGTAGTGTCTCCTTGCCAGTCAGCAGTCTCGTTATGCTCCATAATTGTTTTAATTACAGAATCAGCAACCTCAGCTTCAAAAGCCATATCCTCAGTTTCACCATTTCCAGCTCTTAGCAAGATTTGTGTGTACTTAGGGATAAGGTCTTTCATACAAAACCCAGAGAAGTAAGTAATTTGACCTACTGTTAAATCTCTGTTTGAGAAAGTTACATCGCCAGAAGCAGTAGGAGAACATCCGCTACCGTCTTGTGGAAACGCAGTTACTGCCAAAAGGTGTAAAGCGTCAGTCTTTTTTACTCCAGATTGTAGCGTGAAGTAGTCGCTTGACGTTTTCTCAAAGTATAGTCTTGAGATAAGGTCTGTCGATTGTTCGTTAACGTAATTAGTTAAACTTGATACATCAAAACTCATTTTTCTATTTTATTTATTTATTTGCTCTAATAATTGCACCCATTTGAGCTGCTCTTTCTGCTCTACTTAGTGCTTTAAATTCTTGTGGCTTAGAAGCAGTTGACGGCTCAGACTTGGCTATCTCTTCTAATTCCTCTCCTACTTTGTTGAGTGTAGCAGAAAACTCATTTTTTAACTCTTCTTTAGAATTCTTAACCTCAGCTAATTCAGCTTTCAAAGTTTCATTCTCAGATTTTACAAGCTCTAAGGAAGCAGTAAAAGCCTCAGCATATTTAGCTACTGCTTTCTCGATTAATTCGTTTACCATTTCAGTAGTAAACTCATTGTCGTACATTTCCTCTTCATCTTTCTTTTGCTCACCAGCAGCCTCGATGTTTACAACAAGTCCTCCAGCGGTTTCGATTAAAGTCCCATCTGATAATTCGTGAATTCCATCTGGAGCAGCAACTTCACCTTCTGGCATAACTACTACTAAAGCAGTTCCATCAGCTAATTCGCCTTCCCATCTTACAATAGTTCCGTCAACTAAAGTAGCTTCTGCGAAGTTTCCCTCCGTAGTTTCCTCTACCTCAGTATCTGCGAACACAGATTTTAGCGTAGATATTACGCTCTCTAAGTTTAATTTATTCATTTGTTTAAATTTATACGGTTCTAAATCAAAAACACCCTCAACGCTAAAGCCTTTTAATATACCTTCCTCTTTAACCTTTGCCCAAGCTTCGTCATTCTCTACTTTAGCTGCAATAAACCAAGTACCGTCAGCTACATTCTCAAAACCAGAGGGGGCTGAAATGCCTAACTCTGCATCAGTTATAAAGGATTGATATATATAAACGCCGTCTAATATCTTAAATGCGTTATGCTCCTCGTTAAATACGTTGTGCTTATTCTCTTTGAATAGCTTTTGTACGAGTGCTTTTATTGTTTCTTTTTTAAAGATAGCGTAATACTCACCTCTCTCATCTCTTCTATAAATAGGTAGGTCTGGAATCATAGCAGCTCCCATTACAATACGCTTATCCTCGTTTATTACCTCAAATTTATGTGGGGCAAATGCTTGGTAGTTTAGACCTATTGCTGGTCTATCTACTAAAGCTATCGCTTGAAGTCCCTCAACTTCGTCAGTAAGTTTAAATTCGATAAAAGGTAAGTCCATCTACTTATATATACCTATAATGCCAAAAAGAGGAAATTTACTGTACTACCGTTGCTCTGCTATAAACTCCGTCTACGTTTCTGGATACGTTGCGTATATCTGTTTCAGTTACTATAACTTTGGTAGGCTGTATATCTGAATCTATAAGTGGGCTTGTAAATCCTCTGGGCTGTATCCCAGCTAATCCTCCTCCAAGTGCTTGATTAACTTGAGAATTGCTTGGAGATTCTACGCCTTGTCCTCCACCTTGAAACTTAGTCTTAGCTATTGTAGCAATCTGAGCAGCACCAGCAGCAGCTACTAAACCACCAGTAACGAAACCAGCTACACCACCTTGACCAAAAGCCTTAGTAACACCTTGTGCAGTATTTTGTATTGCTTGTCCTAAACTTACAGCCTTGTTTATTTGAAATGCTTTTTTCTGTTGTTTTTCATTACCAGAAGCCAAAAGATTTGCAATATTGTTTATTGCAAGCATAGCAGCTTTTTTTAATTCTTCTTTTTGTTCTTCCGCATCCTCATCAGCTTTTTTTATTTTAGCTTTTGCTGTCTTATCAGCTTCAACTTCAGCTTCAGCAACCGCTAAATTTGCCTCTATATTCTTTTGTCTGCTTTCCTCTCTAAATACATCTAAAGCGATAAGAGCGTCTGCTTGGGCTTGTGTCCCTTGCTTAGTGGCTTCTATTATTGTCTCAAGCCTTAACATCTCATCTTGCATTCTTTTGTCTTCAATCTCTTGTATTTTTTTGGCTTGTTCTAATTTATCTTTAATTTGTTGTGCGTTAAATATCTCCCTTTGGTAAGCTAAATCTGCTTCAGAGTCAGCCAAAGATTTGTTTATTTCTATTTTTTCTCTATCTAAAGCGTTATCATTTGCTTTTTGTTCAGACCTAAATCCCTCAACTTGTGCCAATACTCCTTGCTTATTTGCGAGTGCTTCAATTAACGCTACTTGCGTTTCAGTATTGTTATTTGCTTGTACTGCTGCACTTGCTGCTGCTACTTGTAAATCAGCTTGAGCAATCATAGCCTTTTCTTGCTCGTCTAAGACCTCGCCTAACTCGTCATTTGCTTTTTTACGTTCTGCAATACTATTTCGTTCCTCGTCTCTTATTTGTCTTAGTTTCTCGGCTTGTCTGTCATATTTCTCTATTAATAACCCTTGTTGTGCCGCTGCAATAGCTGCTGAGTTTTTAAGTTCTGTATTTGCCTTGGCTATCTCAAAAGCACCTTTGATTGTAATTTCTTGCACACCCTCTACAACTCCACCAACAACGCCACCAATCTCAGATACAGCTTTGCCCATATTATCGACTACACTCTTGCCAGATTTTACTGCTTCTTCTGCTGTCTTTTTAATTGACTCTTGAGTATCCTTAACATCCTTTGTGAGTTGTTTTATTTTTTCTTGGTCTTTACCACCAAAAAAAGATTGCTCCCAAGCTAACTGGGCTTGTTTTAGAGTTAGTACAATAGCGTCAAATGCAAGTTTTAGAGGAGTTACAGCAATAGTAAGCAACCCTTTCATAACAGCAGTTAATCCACTAAAGCCATTACTTGCCTTAGATACAGTATCAACTACGTTAAATATTACGCCAAAAAGTTTTTCAAACAATACACCGATAGTACCTAAAGCCGTACTGAGTGCGTCCATTATTCGCTGATTCTTAGAAATAGCGTCATAAAATAGCTTAATAGCACCAACTACAATTCCTATACCTAACGCTTTAAGACCTACTCCGACAGCTTTTAGACCTTTAGAAAATATATTACTGCTTTTGCCAGCTTCTTTTTGTGCTTTAGAGGTATCGTCAAAACCTTTCTTAGTCTTTTTTAACTCCCCATTCATCTCCTCTATCTGCTTTTCTGTATCAGATGCAGCTTGGCTCAATGCTTTAAATTCATCGCTGCCGTCATCGCCCATTTTATCTAATAACTTTTTAGCCTCTTTTAATTGCTCGTTAAGCTCCTCTATTGTCATATCTCCTTTCTGGAGATTGATTATTAATTCTAATGCTACTCTTCTATCTGCTGCCATATCTTAAAGTTTAATTATTCTGTATACTAAGTTTATTATTAATGACGTACCAGCATCAAATGACATTGCTGAATTAGTCGTTATTTTAAGCCCACTACCAAAGTGTATAGGGGTTGTATTGTGTGCGAACACTTCAATAAGGTCTGTATTGTTATCTGTATTAAAAAATGAGCTTGCAATCTTAGCTAATAAATGCTCTGAAGCATCGTCTGTAACTATATCTACTTGATGACTTCCACCAGTTGTTGCATTTCCATCTAACCTTACATACCCTCTTGTAATCTCATAAAATTCGTCATCTGGTAGAGATGGCAAAGTTTGTATTTCTGTTTCTAAGTTTGTTAATACATCAAAAGGCAATACAATAGTTTTTAGCTTTTCTGCAAATAGTCCATTAATATAAGTTTCGTCTGGTCTATTACTTACTACAAGGGGACTATTAATTAATGAAAGATTATCTGCCATAATGCTTGTGTTATCGCTACCTACTATTAGCGAGTTTTTAGAGTTTAGACTCTGCTTGACATTACTTGAAGCCACAATAGAACGAGTACCACCTTTAACACTATCCCCAAATTGCAAAGTGTCTAAACCAGTACCGCTATTTCCGTTAGGGCTTACAAGCATATCTCCGATTGGTACTGGCGTATCGTCTACAAAGTCATCTACACCTCCGTTAATTTTTTTAACCTCTGGTACAAATACATCTTTAGGTTCAACGCTTAAGAACATACACTTTGTGGTATCTTCAGACATTGCGTCAAAATCCTCTACTTTAAGCAATCTCCAGTAGCTGCCATCTATGTAGTAATTTTTTCTAAAGTTTAATTCTTGATAGTCGTGTGGTCTTAGTGCTAAGTTGCATTCAAGTATCTTGCTATTCTTGTCAGTAATCTCCTCTATATATTTTTTCCAATATATATTGTAACAATTATTGTTGCTATAAGACAAATCAAATTTATTTCCGTAACTGAAGTCATAATATAGTTGTTTAGGTACAAACCAGTTTAAATCAAAAGTAGGATTATAAGGATTATCTAAATGCCCAGCGTAAGGATAAGTTAAGTGCAAAGCTCCAGCAAAACTCCAAGCATCTTTAGGGTCTAATAATCCACCCCAATACAAAAGCCTTATTTTAGAAGTTGCATCAACTTGCTGATTTTGTTCGTTAACAAATCTCATTGAAGATATTATCCTACCTACATTTGTAACGCTCTCTAATGGAGTAGGTGCAAATATTGTAGTAATCTCCTTATCAGCATCTATAAAATCATTCTCTACGTTTAAAATTAGCTGACCATAAACCTCGTCATTAACTTTATTATACGCATCGTTGTGGTAGTCTTTATCTAATTGGTCTTTGAATATAAACCTATTAGAGTTTAACGCTCCCATAGGGATAATATTATAATCTTTTGACCTATCTACCTTGCTGTCTAAATTAACACGCTCATCTGTCAAGAATCCGTCTCTTGTTTCTATTATAAGTTTATTGGCATCAATAGCATCATATTCAATATATAAATTAAAACGCTTAATAATGCTGCTTAAAAAATCTGTTTGTTTAATTTTCTTAGGAATAACAAGTCTTGTATCTATCGTATCTCCTATTCCTATTTCTGTTTCTAATAATGTGCTTGCAAAAGTAGAATTAGCTTGTATTAATACTTTAAAATCTGCACTATTATTTCTTGTTATTGGCACTCTAACAATAAGACCAGCAGCGGGAATCAATCTTGTAGCATATAATTCTAATCCACCAAACGCTAAAAAGTATTTACCACCAGTTTGTATATCTATTTGCCCAGTCTGAAAAGGTAGCTCGCCTATTGTTATACCAATAGGTACACCACTTAAAGGATTGGCAGTTAATTCTGCACTTATATCAAATTTCATAGAGTCTACTATTGTATACACTCCATTTAATTCCTCTACTATATAAGCATTTAAATAACCTCTAAAGCTATTTGTAAGTATGTCTGAGCTTGGTTGCGATAAGTAGTTTAATTGATTTGTTTCGTTTGCACTTGATTCTGTATATAGTAAGTTTAAATTTAAAAGACCTTGAAAAGACATTTTATTTGGCTCAGTCGCAACATATTTACCAGTTGTCGTATCAAACTCATCTGTACAAGTATTGTAATAATCGTCTGTAAAACTAAAAACTGCTTCAGCACAAGCCAAACCTTCAACTACTCCACCATCAGCAACAACCCTTTTTTGATAACCAGATAAGCTATTATCCTCATCAAATAAAACAAGGCTGTTTTGTAAATTAGATATAATATTTGTATTTTGACATTGTATTGTTTGTTCAGTATTTCTCTTTACATTAAACTCCTTACATAATATAGCTGCATTATCAAGTAAGATTTTGCCACTACCATAGGGTACAATAAGTCGTTTGAATAAATCACTATTAAAAAATGTACTATCGTATGTAAATCCAGCCTCTGTAAGTATTGTATCAATATATTGCTTAACATAAATTGAAGGCTTAAAATCTTCTAATGCCCAGTTACCATAACTTGTTCTGCCTCCTAAATCAATCATAGGATATACATAGCCTTGCCCTATTGTAGCTGTCCAACTATTTTGTATGTTAGTTCTATTCCAAGTATGGTTTAAACTCGATAAATCTAAATCCTCTAAATATTTGCCTCGTATCTTTTCAAATAAATCGCCTATCTTTCCAGTAGCTTGTATTTCGTAATTAATTAATCCATCTATATTTTTAATAGATTTTAACTGGCAGTAACCGTCTATTGCAGTTACGCCGTCTTGTATAATTTGGTAACTTGTTTTAAGATTTGGATTAAATGTCTGTAAGTCTATATTGACATCAAAAGCGTGTTCAAATATTTGGTTTACGGTTTTATTTTCTGGTATTGTTATTGTCTTACTGAAGTCCGTTAAACGCTTCTGAGGGTTATTTACGTCATATGCTTCCTTTGTCAAAGGTACTGCACCCTCGTTATGAGGTATAGAATACCCAGCTATTATATGCTCTATTACCATTGTCGCTTATCGCTATTATCCACCTCCATATTAAGCTCCATAGAATATACTTGACCATTCTCGCTCTTAGCGTGTTCAAATGTGCTGCCAGTTACATTAACCGAAACAAAGTTTGTATCATATTTCCAGTAAACCTCTGGAGATGAAAACAAGTCTTCTAAGCCCTCCACTTCGAAATCTTTTAGCAATCTACTATTAAGTCTGTAATTATCTGTTAGGGACGTATGAAATGCTCTCTTACGCTGTGCATAGGTATTATGAGTTATGCTACTTGCTCCTATTGTGCGAGTGTTGTACTTAGCAAAGTTCTTTTTAATATTTGTTGTTTGGTTTGATTTGCCACTAAATACAAAACTATCCCAGCCACCTTTTCTATTTAACCAATGTAGCTCAAAATCTGTATAGGTATTTTCGCAGTCGTCTACCTCAAACATTATAGTTTTTGTAGCCCATACGTCCTCTGTAAAATTTAATATTCTTAAAGCATAGTATTTTACATTAGTCATTACTGGGGTACTTGCCCAGCTATGCGAAGCAATCTCAGAAGCACCAACATCAAGCGTATATAGCCCAGCAGTATTTGCAGCAGTCATTGTAGTCGATAGAATAGTTGTAAACGTACTATCTAATGTCTGTAAATAGATTTTATAGGTGTCACTTAGATTTTGACGCATAATCCAAGATGCTTGATATTTTTGTGTAGACCTTACCTTTAGGAAATTGTTAGACTTATCTAAATTAAACCACTCAGCCTCTTGCTCAAATCCATTTATAAACTCTTTGTTTGTTTCAGCAGAAGCATCTTCTATGCTCCAATTCTGATAGTCTTTAGTTCCACCAGATAAGTCTGCCCATTCGATATACTTAGGTGACGAGTTCCAACTATCAAAAGTATTGCCACTTACCGCACTACCTTGTAACGCACCACTATAATACTCTTGGAATGCTATTTTAAAGTCTTTTAAGGCACTTTGAGATATGTTAGTAGTATCTCCAGCTAAAACGGAATAATCGCTCGTTACAAACGATTGTATGATGTTCTGAATATCTGTTACAACTTGTGTAGCTGATGGAATAGTATTAAGCTGCAAGGTAGCAATCTTTGTATTTGTCCCAGTCGGGTCTGTAAACAAACTTGCTATAACTTTAAATCCACTCTGTGCAGTACTTGTACTACTGACTAAATACTCAATAGGAGCAAAGCTCGGCTCTGGTATATTTGTTGTTGGTTGGTCTTGAATTGTAAGTGCCATCTATTTATATATACTAAAATAGACAGATAAATTTAGGGTAATAAAAAAACCCCCATATCTGAGGGCTTTATAAACGTATTACTTGTGGGTCTTCCACTTTTTCATACATTAATTTGTTTTAGCTTTTGGGTTTATTATAGGTTAACCCCTCTTTTTATGAGTTCTCCCTCTGCTAAACTACCTATAATCATAGATTGTGTAGAAAAGTGATTTTTATTTGAGTTATATACGTTAATCAAAAACTCGTTTGTTAATGATTCTAATTTGTTTTTAAATTCTGTTTTTGTCATTGTGTTTGTTATTGTGTTTGTTATTATGTGTACAAAGTTAATACAAAATATTAGAATACAAAATTTTTTTTTAATCCTCAAGAGCAACATTCAAAACATACTTTCTAAACTCATCCAATAACTCAGCTTCTAAATCTAATATAGTTTGGTCATTTATTGCTTTACTATAAAAGTCTGTTTTATCTAAGCCATAATTGTATATGCTTCTTGCTATAACAAAAGCTATTGACTTCCTTACCTCCTCAGCATTTTTACGTTTACCAGATTTTGTATTTGTAGCTGAATAATTTCTTTTTGATTTAATGTCTGAAAATTTACTTATTCCCCTATTTAGCATAAACTTTCTGATAGCTGATATAGGTGGCATTTTGTCTGTATATTTAAAACGGCTTATACCTTTGTTATATTTTGCACCGCTTACCCCCTCGTCAATAAATTGATAATAAGGCGGCATTGATATCTGTACCTTAAAACCACTTGCAGTTATTGTTACTGGCTGTTGATTAAATTCTCCAATACTTTGTACTGTCTTTCCACTTGCGACCTTATTTGCTATATAAAGGTTTTTTTCTAACTCGTCTACTATATTTTGCCAGTAATCTAAAAGGCTGTCGAATAATTTATCTTGAATTTTTTTCATAGTCTTGTTTTTCTACCATATAAGCCCACCAATTTAGAAACTCGATAGCTCCTAATTTTGTAGACTCGTTAATACTTATGTTGTGTAAATCTGCCATAGCTGATATTATGCTAAATAGTCCCCATCTTTGTCCAAAATTTGTTTGGTCATCGCCAACGTCTCCCCCATCCACTTGCTCAAAGAGTCCTCTGAATCGTTCAAGTAATCGTTCCAGAGATTCCAAAAAAAAACAAAGACATTCCAAACATCTGGTAAATCTACTTCTTTAATCAGTTTAGCCCTTTCCTCTAAATTTAGCTTGTCATCTCCATACTCACCTCCTTTTGGTCTGCTCATTGCTGCTAAAAGCAAGTGCATTACCTTAACTGCCTCCCCTTGGTTTTTACTTCTTATATTTATTACATCTAAAAGCTGTCCACTTGTTAACTTATCTGGCTTATGTTCTAAATAGTATTCAGTTCCATTTAAAAATATCTTGCTTTTTATTCTTAGCTTTTCAAGTAGCTTTACATTAAAATCATTTATCTCATCTACTAACTTTTTAAACTCAGACATCTTAATTTTTGAAGCCTCCTCATAAGTTATATTCTTAATAGCTGCTACTGCGTATATATTTTGCTCAACTAAAGACAAAGTATCGTCTATTGCGTTTAGCTCTTGATATTGTCCTACTGTTATATTATATGACTTTGTATGTTCCATATCCTTTTTTACTAAATTTATGCATTATTAAATATCTTAGAGCATCAATAGCGTGGTTGTAATCGTCAATAGGCACATTTAAGCTATCTCCGTTTTTATTTACCTTCCATTTATACTGCTCCAGTTCCTTTATTAAGTTTTTACTTGACGAATGTACGTTAATTGCGTAACCTTTCAAAAGATTAATCCCAAACATCACAGAATCTTTACCTTTTTTAACGCCGTCTATTGTCCATCTAAGCCGTCTTAATTCTTCAATACTCTTAGGCTCAGCAGAATCTGCTACTATTAATGTGCCTCTGCTAACTCCAAGTGCATCCATTCTATTGCTTATATCTTGATTAGTTAAGCCAGTTTCATATATTAACTCTTTAACAAATAACTCTCCGTCTTGCATCCTTACCTCAATTAATGTAGTAGGGTCATTCGTAAAACCAAAATCTATTCCGTATCCTATTAGCTTTTTATCCTCAAAGCTCTCGTTTAATACATACCACTTCTTAAATATAAGCCCTTCTATTCGCCCAGTAATACCTCTGGCATATACTTTCCATAAGTCTAAATCTTTGCTTTTAAGAGCCTCTATTTTCTCTCTTATCTTATCGCTTAAAAAAGGGTTATGCCTATGGTCTGATATTATTAGCTCAGCATTTGACAAGGGTATTACTTTGTCGTGTACCCAAAAGCTGGTATCTGGATTGTAATCTATATAGACTTGCTTACGAGTTCTTAGACTCAACTGCTCAAATATATTGTAGGGTATACCGTTTGCCTCATTAACAAATAGGTAATCCCTCTTACCAGACTTAGCATCTTGGTCATTATCATAACTATTAAACTCAATTATAGAGCCATTAAGAAAACTAAACACTCTGTCACTCCTATTATAGAAAGTTACTTGCTGTTTTATAGCCTCATCTCCATTATGTATGTCTATCGCATCTCTTAACGCCCCTACCTTTAAATTAGGTATATCTTGCCCTACTACCGTTATAATACAAGTTTCTGAGATAGCCTTAGCAAACAATACTTGTAAAATAGCATAGGTCTTACCAGAAGACGTACCTCCTTGATTAACTACTATGTCTTTGGTAGATATAAAGTTTTGGCGATATAAAGCAGAGGTACTAATCAACTATATCTTTCTCATTTGAGGCTAAAGGTATGCCAGTATCAATTATATTAATGTCTAAGCTCTTGTAGGTAGTTTCTTGCTGCACCTCAGTACGTTCTACATACCCTCTCTTTTTGCCTTTTGTCTTTAGGTAAAAAATAGTCCCAGCAGTATTACCGTCTTTTATTTGTTTATGCAGTTGGCTCTCTGCAAAATCTAAAGCTATATTCTCTATATCCTCTACCGCCTCTTTGTATATATCGTCTTGCTTTAGCCAAGTATAGTGCGTATTCCTACTTATTCCTACCGACTTACAAGCAGAGGTAACTATTCCTAACGACTTTTCTAAAGCCTCAAGCATTGCAGCCTTTTGTATGTCATTTTTTGTACTCATTTTTTGATTTTAAATTGTTTCCAGTCTATTAAATGATGGTGTCTGTTAAATCTTATAACCGTTTTAACATACTGAGGCCATACTGCTTCAAGCATCTTAGCTTTAAGTAAGTTTTTCTCCGCCTTATTGCCTTGATATAATTCTGTTTGATTCCCACCCTTCATTTTTGCAGAAGTGCTTGTTTTATTAGTCATATAATAAATGCAGCTTGATGTAGACCCCCCATTATGTAAAACTTGTAAGCACAAGTCTATATCTTCATTATACTTTAACCTCCACCTGTATTTCATATTCGTATTGATTAACATAGCAGAATAAATATGGCAGTTGTTTTTAAATGGTGTTTTTGGCGGTTTTGCCACAAAATACCTATACTCAAATCCCGATATATCATTTTTGTTTTTATCTGAGTAATTTTCTACATATTTTATAGCTTGTAAACCATTTTCGTATTGTTTTTTTTTGCCGTTCACCCATTTTGCAAATCCTCTAATATTATCGTCAAAACACCAATATTTATTATAACCATTTTGTTTCGCGTGTTCCCAACAAAAGTTTCTGGCTGGATAACTACCTAATCCAAGATTTGAGAATGGTAGAACTAAAACTCTATGGCTGCCTAAAGATTTGATATACTCTTCTTTTTCTTGTGGTTCGATTGCAATAAAATAATCTATTCCATAGCTTTCAAAGTATTTTGCAGTTAGTGGGTTTTTATATCGACCTTTTGAAACTATATAGATAGGGTACTTAGATTTACTTGCCACGCTTGACCTTGTTTTTTATACTCAACGTTTAAATTATTCAGATAGCTTTCGGCTTCTTCCGAACCATCAAATAAAAATACTACTCTCTGCTTGCCGTCGCTATTGCCGATTGGGTCAAATTCTTCATCTATTGCTTCGTCGCTTAACTCCATATTATTGACATCTAAACCATCCGCCCATTTAGGCATATCAAAACCCCAATCCTCTAACTCTACACTATCCCACTCATTAGCCAACATCTCCCAATCGTGTTCTCCAAACCCTACATTATCTGCTATAATAAAACGCCTCGTCTCGTCCTCTGTAAGCTCGTCTGCTCGTTTTATCCACTCATTAGGTATATCAGTATACCCTAACTCTTTTAAAGCCTTTAGACGCATATTACCTCCTAAGACTATATTGTCTGCATTCACTACCATAGGTCGTAGCTCCATCATCTTAGGGAACTCAGATATAGACTTCTTTAGTTTTGCAAATTTCTCGTCTTTAATTATACGAGGGTTATTTGGGTTGCTCTTTATTTCTTTTATGTTCATTTTAAAAATTTTTCATATAATTTAACAACGTGCTTATAGATGCACTTACCACAACTTATATCTGGTCTGTAGTTAAAATTCTCTTGGCATAACCTTATAAACTCTTCAAAGAATTTAGGGTCTAATCTGCCTCCTTTCATATTATATATAGCCCTTACTCTATTTTCTAATTCCTCACTCATAATGATTGTAACCTTTTTTCGTTCTCTTTGCTTAAATCATACTTAATTGAAACATCTTCTTTAAGCTTTAAACCTAAATCAACTTGCATTGTATGGTTGCCTTTAATCTTCTTTATTGCAGTAGCCCATTCATTATTATATACCTTTAAGCTATTTTTATTTGTTGAGAGTAAAGTGTAAGGCTCTACTGCTGATACCATAACTGGCTTTGCAAAGTGTCCAGCCTCTATCATTTTTAACTCAGATTTGCAGCTATTAAATACATTATCTTGCAGAGGTATTACACATATACCACAATCTTGATAATCCATAGCATATTCTTGTATATCACTTATCTGTACCTTAGTTCCTTTCATTCGTTTAGGTAGCTTTGGAGTTTTAGCAAAAAAGGTTTCATTATCAAAAGCATTGCCTAATAGTTTTAAATCTCTTAAGTGTGTACTACCTCCAGAATAAAAGAAAGTATCAAAGTCCAAAGATAAATCCTCATATGCATACTGCTTTTCTAAAGGGTCTAAAGCATTCTTAATTATAACAATATTTTTATTATATGGTCTTATCTTATCTGCAAGTATAGGAGTAGTTGTCCATATCAAATCAGCAAGTTTTAAATTCTTAATTACGCATTTTGTAAGATTAGTCTTTTCGTAATAGTAGCTCATAGGATGTTTTTTATTTAGCTCCCAGTAATCGTCTACATCGCAAATTACTTTTATACCCTTAGCCTTTAGTTTTAGATATGTTTCCTCTGGCTGCATAAGCCCAGAGATATTCCTATTGTAAACAACGTGCGTTACTCCCTCAAGGTTATTAAAAAACTCATCGTCCTTATTCAAAAGCACTACTATTTCTATACCGTAATCTCGTTTCATCTTTGCAAACGGCATTAATAATCTATGATAGCTAACTCCGTTTATGTTTCGGATAATTACTGCTATCTTAATCTTATTCTCATACATAATCTTAAATTGTTTTTTGGCTTTTATGTAGTCATCTCTTAGCGTTCTATAACCGATTGACGCACCTTTATGTATTTGCGTTAAGGTCTCGCCATTACTTATGGCTCTTAGAATATTAGCATAATAGTTATTCATTCTGTTGAGTACTTGCTCAACTTCTTGATGCTCTGAGTTTTCGTTATCAAAGTAAGGGTCTTGCTTATTGCATTTTTTTAGATATTGGTTACGCATAACCATAGCAAAATATCCCTTTAAGTTTTCAATTGGTGGTTTAGACAAACATATTTCAAAAGCAATAGAGATTAGCTCCTCTGCTTCTACCTTGTTACCAGTTAGCTTTAGAGCATAATCTCTTATACTTGAATCAAAATATATGTCTTCTAATTTCAAAAGGGTAGACTTTCTTCTGAGGTAGCCATTTCCTTTTTAGCTTCTGGCTTCCAAGTGTCAAGCTCAACATATGGCTTACCACTTTTACCTACATTTACTTTTAAGTTAACCCAGCCTTTGTCTGTATGTTTTTGAATAAAGGCAATAGCATCTTCTGCTTTTAAGCTAATACTACCTACTACCCACTCTGGTGAATTAGGATTCATTTTAAACATAAATCCATCTGCAAATACTTTTTCTTGTTTGTTCATAATTATTTATTTTCGTTTATTATCATTGACAAAAGTACAGCATAATTAGCTAAATCTAAAACGCTATCTTCTATACTTTCATTGTTTGGTTCTTTATCTGTATTGATTAAAACTCCTAATCTTGCGACTTTAGTTGCGATTAAGTTAAGGCAGTTTGTCCTTGCATCTCCTCCAGTAATAGCCCCAGCTAATTTAAAATTAGATAACCTATCTTCATTTGCATAGTCATCACCTTTACTAAATAATGTTTTTTTCATTTCTCCAGTTATATAGCCGAAGTGTGCCATCTGTTCTTTTTTAGTCATTTATTTCTTTGTTTAATTTTATGTCTTGTAATTTCCATTCGTGCCGTCTTGCGTGTGGTATTTTATGCCTTGTCATTAATCTATTAAATAATGTTTCTTTCTCTGCTATGTTACCATAGACCTCTGAGCTAATTATCTTCTTTGCTCTCATTGCAGTAACTTGATAAAGTCCTTTCATAAATTATCGTGCTTTTGGTGGCATTCTCTGCATCTTACTTTAATGTTATCCTTATCCCAAGCAAGTTCAGCTCGTCTTGTTTTCTGTGCTTGGTCAACCGATATAGTGTGTGAGCAATCTAATCTTACTCCATTTGATTTTAGGCAGTCAGTACAAAAATTATATCCGTACTCCCAGAATTGTTCGCTTAAAGCATTTGCCTTCGCTTCGTGTATCTTTCTATCTATGACGCTTTTAGCTACTCGTTCATCGTCTGACGTATAGTAGTGGTTCATATTGTATGCAAGTCTATACAAATTGTTCATAATTCCCTAATATTTTTATCAACATTAATTTTATTTTGCAGATTATCTATGTGGTTCTCAAGCATTTTAATCCTTTGTAATTGATTTGTAAACTTATCATAAAATTCGTGGTTCTGTTTCTCTAAATAACAAGTATAGTGCATTAAACTATTAAGTTTATCTACGCTATTTTGTTTATTTTGATTAACTGATTGCTTCATTAGCTTTAATTCTATGCTGGATATTACTTGCCTTGCTTCTTGTATTATTTTACTATCGTTAAAAGGGGTCATTTGTGTTGTGTGTTATTGGTTTTATAGGGTCGGTTATCTTCTCTTCGTTGCCATAAGCGTAAGTCTTTTTATTATATACTGCGTCAAACTCATAAAAGCGTTGTTTAGACCAATCCATATTGAGCAATACCTCGCCAAGTTGTCCGTAGTGTTTAGGCTTAACTTTATCTATTGTAATTTTATAAGGCTCGTGATTATCTTTAGCATTTTTATGCACTACGATTATATTTCTGCCGTTGTTATTCCACTCTGAGCCTCCCATTAAATCATAAACGCTTGGCTTTTTTACACTTCCATCTTTCACTTGCTTTGGGTCTGGGTTTTTAGGGTGTATAATTATAAAAGAATGCATCTTATTTACTTCCATAAACCTATTGCGAATAGACAATATCTTGCGTAAATATTCTGGCTTTGTTGGCTCTCCTTTGTGTGCTAAATAATTCCAGCTATCAATAACTGCTGAATTACATTCGTTCTCTTTAGCATAATTCCAAAAGGCTTCTGGCTCAATGCTATGCTCTGCTGATATAAATTTAAACCTATCAAGTAATTGGCTTGAGTATTTGCTTATTTCCTTTTCAGTAATAGTGTTAGGATAACCTTTATCAAATGTTTTACCAGTCATTTTATGAAGTAGATTTGATATTACTTCTGTATCACTTCCATCATCTGGCATATATACGCAATGCCTCCAATTTTGATTCAAGGTTAAACCCATCATTATCTCCTTTAAAAATAAAGACTTACCGAAAAAAGGATACCCAGTAATGTCAGTACATCCACCTTTAACAAAAGTTAATTGCTCATCAAAAGCGTTTAAACCTACTTTGCTTCCCTCTGGAATTCCATTTTTATGCAAGTTAAATAATTGCTCTAATATTTCTCCGTTAGATTTTATCATAATATTTGAGTTTTAGTTTTAAAATCTCCCATATTAACGAACCTTTCTAATTTATCTGGTCTTGTAATAAATTCTAATGTCAGATATTTATAGTTAGTATCTAAGTGGTGTTGGTCTTTAGATGCGTTGCGTAAAGCGTTTACTATATCCTCTTTAGTATAGCCCTCTTTTAATCTTGCTTTTAATTGATTTTTAGCTTTTTCTGGTATAACTCTGGCTTTCTTTCCTAAAATATTATTAAACACACTTAGCAGTTTACTGCTATCTATATTTAATTTAATTTCCTTTCCTTTACTTTCCTTTATAGCATTGCGATTGGTATGCGACTTGGATGCGTTCGCATTGCTACCCCATCTTTTTTCTGCTGACTGCTTGGCTTTCAATGACTTAGACTCCCTAAGTTCTAATCTTTTTTGTATAGAAATGCTGCTAAAAGTATCATTTTCTATCTTAAATAAATTAAAACTTTCTACAACTTTTTCTACTAAATCACTTGAGCAATGATAGTCGTAACTTATACGAGCATAATCGCACTTTAATACGTTATTATTTTGATATAAGTCCTCAATAATTGCCCAGTAGATTCCATAGCCTTCCATACCAGTCTGATAAATCAGCTCTTTAATTTTCTCATCAGCCCTTGAGGTATAATCGTGGCTGAAATAAAATGTTTCTTTCATATAAATTTGTTTTGTGAGGGCAAATATTAAAAATTAATACATAAAATAAAAAATATATTTTTGTGAGATGGAAATAATACTAAAAGATTTGCCAAAGATATCACTTAATAAATGGTATGCTGGTATGCATTGGACAAAGCGTAAAAAGATTAAAGATAATTATACGCTAATAGTTAAAAGTCAGTTTAATAAAACGCTGCCAAAGACAAATACTTATAATACAGAATATCATTTTACATTTAAATCAAGAGCATTAGATGCCTCCAACTGTGTAGCTATGGTTAAAATGATTGAGGATATAATCTTTGAAAATGATAGTTATAAAATAGTTAAGAGCATACTAATTACAAGCGATAAAGGGTTAGAGGATTCAGTTAAAATAAAAGTTTTTTAAAAAAATTTGTTTGGTATTTAATATTTTGTATATATTTGCAATACAATTAACACAAAACAAAATGAAAAATTACAGAAAATTAACACAAAAAGAATCAGAAGAAATTGACAATGTAGGTTGTCAAAGACAAATGGATAGCGTTCTATCTCAATATTATTGTCAAGTTTACAAGCACAGACAGTACAACGATGGCGAAATTTATCATACTTACATTTTAGCCGACTGCAAATATTCCACTTTAGTTAAGGAGTTATTTCCAAATGTCGGTGAATCGTTTGACATTAATTACCATTTAGAAAGAGTAATATAACACAAAACAATATGAAAGAATCAATTAAAAAAGAATTAGCAAGTCACATCTTAGATAAAATAGAAGATGGAATTGTTACAAACGAAAATATAATTGACTGGGGTCACTTATGCTTCAATGAAGATTATTATATTATTGGTTATTATCAAGCAGAACAATGGTTAAAGCGACATAATCTATCTGCTTTTGAAGCAATAAGTATCTGTCAAGAATACGATAGAGAAAATTTTGTAGAAATAGAAATTTATGATAACGCCGAAGATACTGTTAATATGCTAACTTTTATTTATGGTTATGATTTATTAAATGAAGTAGGTGCAGAAACTATCGAAGATTTAAAAGAAAAATTAGAAACAATATGAAAGAATCAATTTTAAAAGTAACCTCAGCATTTATACCTATGTCGGTATGGTGTTGGGCAGTAGAAGAGCCACAAGCAGCATCTATTCTATTTGTTATAGGTTTATTTGCTGCATTAGAATTAACATATATAAAAATAAAAAAATGACACAAAACAAAAAACAAGTAATCGACGCAATAGCCTATTTTGAGGGAATGGGTTTTATTCAAGACTTAACAACAGACAAAAGACACTACGCACAAATCTTAGTGGACTATGCCAAAGAGAATATGGATATGCACAGAGACGAGGTATATGATGCAAAGCAAATACTAAAAAAAGCTGGTTATCAAATTGCAATATTTAACGTATCAGATATTACAGACCATTTTTATTGTTCTGAAGATATGGCACATCAAATATTAGAAGAGGTTTATGACGATATGGATGAAGATAGCTGGAACGAGATAGTATATAAATGCAATCATTACGAAATAAAACAAAAAGATTAAAAAAATGAAATACACCAAAACAATATCTCCAGAATTAAAAGACATATTGAAGTCTTGCACAAGCGTAGAACAACGGAAACAAGTTGCCAGTAAACACGAAATATCTATACACACTTTAAATAGCGTTATAGAGGGCAAAAGAAAAGTTAATTTAAATAATCAAAATTGTATAACTGAGCTATTAAGAATATCTATTGTTAATGCTCGTAATATGCACTACTCATTATTAGACTATTACCAAGAATTAAAACAGCTATAAAAGAAAAGCCCTCTTGGTCTTGAGGGCTTTATAATAAAAACAATAAAACTATTGTTCACACAAAACAAAGGACAACAATAACAAGAAAAAAATTAACTAAATAAACATTATAAGAACATTTTAATTATATTTGTAATATGAATTTATACACAAAACTAAACAAAGTAAAAAAAGAGATAGGAGCTATCTCTAAAGAATCAACAAACCCCTTTTTTAAATCAAAGTATTTCGACATCAACTCGCTACTAAAGCACGTTGAGCCGTTATTACAAAAGAATGGTTTACTATTATTGCAGCCCATTTATAAAGGTTATGTAATTTCAGAGATTATCGAAATAGAAACTGGAGAAAAAATACAAAGCGGTTTGCAATTACCAGAAATGGATGACCCACAGAAGTTAGGTTCAGCGGTAACTTATTACAGACGATATACTTTGCAATCGCTTTTAGGATTACAAGCTGAGGATGATGATGCAAATACTGCCAGTCAAGCTACAAAAAGCCAAAAGCAATGGGTAAACCAAAACGACAAGATATGGAACGCAGCAGTAGACAAAGGAATTACTCTTACAGAGCTTAAAAAGCACTATTCAATAAGTAAAATTAACGCAGAGCTATATCCATTCAAATGAAAAAATTTAAAATAAGAGCTTCTGCAAGTGGTAAGCTAATGACAAAGCCTCGTTCTAAAAGCGAGTTTTTATCTAAGACTACTAAATCATATTTAGAAGAGTGGGTAAAAGAGCAGATATACGGAGTTAGAAAGAATATTAACTCTAAATATTTAACTAAAGGTAACCAAGTAGAGGACGATGCTATTGTATACGCCTCTGCCGAAAAAGGTTGGCTATTTGCTGAAAAAAATGAGGAGTTTTTTGAGGATGAATATTTCTGTGGCACGCCAGATGTTATCTTAGAGGATAAAATTATAGACATAAAATCAAGCTGGGACTGCTTTAGCTTCCCTTTATTCTATAACGGCATACCTAATAAGGATTATTACTATCAGTTACAAACCTATATGCACTTAACGCAGAAAGATAAAGCCCAGTTAGTGTATGTATTAATGAATACACCAGAGGAATTAACCTTTGAGGAGAGCCACGACTATTCAGAAATAAATAGTAAGTATAGAATTAAGACATTTGATATAGATTATGATGAAGAGGGAATATATGAGTTGCAACACAAAGTAATAGAATCAAGAGAATATATAGATGGAATTAGTAAAGCATTATAAAACAGAACATCAAGATTACCTTTTTATTAGGAATACGCTTAAAAAAGGGTACACTCACCTCAATACTATCTTAGGTCTATGCAGAAAGGTCGGTATGATAGAAGCAAATAGAAAGATAAGTGACCTTGTTAAAATGGGGCAGATAGAACAAGTGGCTATTAAGGATGAGGACGGAGATATTAAATATAAATATTACCCTAAACAAGATAAGCCCTCATATTATTCGGCTGCTGGTATTGAAAAGCTGGGAGGATGGCAAAGCGATAGTTTCTTAAAAGGTAGATTAACCTTTGATAAGCTACTAAACTGCATATCTAAATACTACAATATACCCCAAAGAGAGATACAAGGAGTTAAAAGACATAGAGAGAAAGTAATATGTAGGCAAATGTTTTGCTATATTGCCAGAGATAATATGCCTAATAGCTCTCTAAAAACTATTGGGGCTGCTTTGGGAGGGAGAGACCACTCAACAGTCATACACTCAATACAACAAGCTGCCGACTTAATGCAGTATGATAAACAATTTAAGAAAGATTACACCAGATTAAACGAATTTATAAAAACAAACTTATGAATATTACAAAACAAATTAAACAGCTATTGACTACGAATCCAGAAATGAGAGACAGCCCTAAAAAGTTAATCCGAAGAGCTTTGCAGGACGCTTACGGAGTTAATGTATTATCTGCTATGATTATTGCAGAATACTACAAAAACGTTTTAACTATTACCAGAGCAAGTCGTAAAATCCAGCAAGATTACGAAGAGCTTAGAGGTGAAGAGTGGGCGAAACGTAAAGGCATAAAAGCTGATATAGTTAAAGCTGAATTAGGATATAAATGAGACTTATTTTTATAGTGTTAAATGTTGGTTTATTTCTGACCACTTCCTCAATGGGAGTGGTTAGGAGTATTCCTAAAGACAATTTAATAGACGCTATAATTTACGTTGAAAGCAGAGGTAATACAAAAGCTCATAATATAAAAGAAGATGCAGTAGGATGCTTACAAATACGTCCTATTATGCTAAAAGAGGTTAATAGGCTTTTAGGTTTTAACAAATACAAGTTAGCAGATAGATGGAGTAAAGCTAAATCTATTGAGATGTTTAACGTAATTAAAGAGAATACTAAAAAACCTACCAACGAAAAGTTAGCCAGAAACTGGAATGGTGGTTGGAACGGATATAAGAAACAATCAACACTCAAATACTGGTACAAAGTCAAAGAACAATTATGAATAAACACCTTTTAATCTATTGCATTATTATTACTATCGTTTTATCTGTTATAATTACAGACCTATTGTCTAAACGCAATAAAATAGAGCCAGTTATTGAGCAGATAGAGCTTACTAATATTGATGGCTTACTAAATGACATTGACACTCTGCAATTAAAGTCAGACACTATAAAATTATATTATGAAAAGAAGATATATAACTACCATATTTTGCCTCGTTCTGAGCGTGTTAAGTTATTCGCAGATAGAATTAACAGATAATAAAGGCGATACCCTTATCTGCATAACTTATCCTCAGATGGATAGAATATATCTGGAGCTTATCCAAAAAGATAGTTTATTGGCTCAATCTAAAATAAACCTTTCTAAGCAATTTAAATACATCCAGCTAATAGATAGTAACAAAAAAGATATAAACTCCCTTAAAACGCATATAAATGCCCTTGAGGGCGATTATTACGAGTTATTACAAGTTACTGAAAAGAAGCAACAGAAAATAATACGCAATAGAAAGGTAGGTATAATTATGCTTGGAGTAATAATTTTACAAGCATTATTATGAGCTTGATTAGAAACAGTAAACAAGTAAAACAATCAATAGATTTTAGCGGAATTGAGAATGGTAAAATACATCCGTCTGATATAGACGCAGTTTTGGAGTTTGACAATGAAGTGTTAATACTAATAGAAGTAAAAAAACAAGGTAACATAATACCAACTGGGCAAAGATTACTTTTAGAACGTATATGCGATTCTTGGCATACTAAAAAAAGTATAGTTTTAAAGGTAACGCATAATTTTAATAATGACGATTTAGATATACCGTTAAGATTATGTACTTTAGAAAAGTATTATTATAATAAAAAATGGGATTACAAAAACAAGCCTCTAAAAGAGGTATTAATTGACATAGGTAAAAATTGGAATATTAAAAAAATGATATTATAATTCTAATTTAATCCCAGTATCTAAATCTAAGAAGGCTACTTTCTTCTCTATGCTTTTATTATTGCCAAAGTGAGTAGTAGCTCTTAGGGTTTTAAATATCCATTCTGGCTCAATGTCCAATAAATCAAACGAATATATTCCCTCTGGTGTAGAATTAATGTACATAGGTATATCTAAGTGCTTTCCAGATTCAAAAATCATAGCATCATATTTACTTTTTTCAATTAGTAAGCTATCATAATGCTTGCGTCTACATTTTAGCTCGATACGATGTTTAAATTTTGGCGAGTAGCAATCCCAACGACTCATTTGATTCTTTGCCTTTACTAAGTCAAAGTAAACATATTCTTTGAGCCAATCAAATAGGTCTGCTTCTTGCCAGTTATACATCTACCAATTTCTATACTTGCCTATATCGTAGTGAGTAAAAACAGAGTATCTACCTAAACCACCTTGTTTAATTTTTTCGTCTATTTGTAGCTGCTCTATTGCTTCTTGTACGATTCTTGGCGTTACGCTCATAATAATATCAGCAGCACTCGCAGTCAAATGTTGGCTTTTAGCAGCTCCTCCTACTTTTTTATTGTATTCTGGCGTTCTATATCCACTATTTATTCTCATAGGGTATAAGCCACCAAAATGCTCTCTAATAACCTCTAAGTTATCCATAAGCTCTTGTACGTTGCCGTAAAATTCCTCTGGTACTGGTGTGCCATCTTTACAAGCAAACTCCTCTAACTTGAAATGTTTAGAGCTTGGAATCTTAACGCTTTTTGTTTTACTACTTTTTTTCATAATTTATGGTAATTGTGAATATCAAGATATACAAAGTTATGGTTTTGTAGGTAAATTCCTCGTCAGAACTAATATACTCCCATCCTAAAGCTAATCTATCGTGTGGATAATGTCCTACAATGTATATTTCGTAATTCAATTATAGTTGTTTTTTAACGTCTTTTAGATTGTTGATAATTTCTAACAGCTTTGCAATTAGCGAATAGCCCTTAACTGCCTCAAAACTTTCATCTATTGATTTTGCCTCGTTTATTATTAGAGTTAAAGCAATAACCTTTGTAGCCATAAACTCCACATCAACAACATTAGAAACAAGTGAGTTAATAATAAAGACATCTGAGCCGTAAACCATCATTACCGTTCCAACATAAGACAATAATTTTGGTACTAATCCAGACCTAAACGCCTTACTTGATAATTTTTCACCTAATTTCTTAGCCTTCCAAACACCGAAAGCAGTATCTATCATTGTAGATAAAGCTACGATTACAATTATGCCCTTTATTGGAGCAAAGAATAATAGCAAAGAATATAATATACTACTCAGCCAAATCTTCATCACTCTCTGGTATTACGCAGTATTCACTCTCTGGAAACATTTTGCAGTAAGATTGTAAATAAAGCGAGTCATCTCCAGCGAAGGTATGGACACCAACTGGGTCTGGATACACCTCGTAATCTTCAAGACTTTCCACTTCTTCGTTTAATAACATATCAACGCTATACATAGTGCTTAAATCTGTGCATTCGCCTTCCTCATCAAATGCTTTACAAATGTGTCCTATTTCAACGATTGCATTTATTGCTGGTATTAATGTTTCATTACCCTCCTCATCTTTATTGTAAAGGGTTGGTCTAATGGTTTCCCATTGCTTGTCTGTAAATTCGTATTTTTTAAAAATCATAATGTTGTTAATGTTGCTAATTCTGTGTCTGATAATGCGGTTGAATAAACTTGTATTTGTTTTGTTTTGCCGTAGAAAGGTGAGCCGCCATCAGCAGAATCAAAAGCCAATTCACTTAACGAAGCATTGAAGGATAGACTGCCACTTTGTTGACTATCTACTTTGACTCCATTAACAAAAAAAGCATAATCTGAAT
>Ga0208645_1000899_pt1 | contig 29282 bp, 40 predicted proteins | sample VirMetDEL_Sep_01_FD_184519 | JGI IMG/M metagenome (GOLD analysis project Ga0208645, IMG submission 184519) | Aqueous microbial communities from the Delaware River and Bay under freshwater to marine salinity gradient to study organic matter... | ecosystem: Environmental > Aquatic > Marine >... | reverse complement strand
CTAAGCCTCTTCAGCATCAAGTAGAAGGCATTAGCATTGGCCGTTGCATTATTCCCGATTTTCCCGGCAGCGTCCGCAGACTCTGCTCTCGCATCTTGAACCAGACCTTTCCACTGATCCAAAGACAGATCGAAATTCCCATCGATTGAAGACTGAATCGCTTCAAGAACAGGTCGGTGAGCAATTAGGCGCAACCACATCCCCTCCTGATCGATGGGTGGAAGCATTCTTGAAAGAATCCCCCAAAGATGATGCAGAGCAACCGTCCAAGGGGCAGGGGCTTTCCCTTCCCCGATAAGCTCACGCATTTCCTTTGTTCCGTCTAACCCCGCTTTTGCTGATGCGTTTGTTCCCGAAATAGCCAGGTCCCCATGATACGCCCCCCGAACTTTTTCAGCGTATCCAGCAGGGTTTTCAAATAGTTCCGTGATTCCAGTGGGAGGCATTGGAACCTCCCCATAGACCCCTGCTTTCCTCAAGAATTTCACCCATCCTCCAGCTGTTCCCAATTTGGAAGGGTCTTCACGCAGCCAATCCAGCGCATCATCCAACCTTTTAAAGAAAGCCTCACGCTGTGTTTTGTTGGCGATTACCTTTGGAAGGCTATCCTTTTGCTTCTCTATATTCCAAACTGGCAGGGCTTCCGTTTTTCTACTGGTCACACCTTTCGGTGGTCTCATGCCTGTACTGAACTGAGAAATCGAATAGGTCGTCTCCTGCTCCATCGTTCCTACGGCGTAGGTTTTGAGGTTGCGGTAGAGAGAGTCGTCGAGGGCGGCGAGCATGTCGGCCTCGGTGTCGAAGTCGAATCCGCGCTCGTTCAATTCCTCGCGAATGCCGTCGATGGAAACGACCTCGCCCCGCGGCAGGAAGAAGTTGTCGGCCTTGCGGGTGTTGAGAAGGCGCTGGCCCTTCTTGTTCCGGCGCTTGCTCACCTTCACCATGCCATCGTGAATGACGCGGAGTTCGGAAGCCATGGGGTCACCTGCCATGCTGTCGGGGTGAGGGAGGCGGCCGCGGAGGACGTCGGAAATCTCTTCGAGGTCGGAATTGAGGGCCTGCTCTTGGGCCTGCTGCTCGGCGGCGCGGTAGCGGGCCTCGGTGTTGGCTTCATTCAATCCGACGCTGTCGGCGATGAGGTCGACAAACTTTTGATTCACGCGGCCTTCCTTGATCGCCTTCATCAGCGGTTCGGATCGGGCGAGCGTGCGGGCGTGGCGGAACATCGCTCCGGCGACGGCAAGGATTTGTTGGAACCATCGGCGGATGGTCGAGGGGATCATGTCGTTTTTGATGTTCCCCATGAAGTATTCCACGCCCGCTTTTGACATGGCCTCGAGGAGGGGCATTTTGTCGGTGTCGGCGTAGGTGTAATCGTCGGCGATGTATGCGTTGCCGGTGGCTTCCTCGAGGGCGCGGAGTTCGGAAACAAGCTCGGCGCCGTCGAGCATTCCCATGGTGAGCCCCTTGTCGATGTTGGTTTCGGCGAGGTCTTCTAGGATGTTAAGAGGATTGGCTCCGCGGTAGTATTCCACCGTGGCGCGGTAAATTCCCCGGGTGGTCACCTCCGCCCAGCGGCGGGCCATGATCGCAAAATCGGGTGCGGTGGAGCTCCCTTCCTGCAAAGCGAAGATGCGGGCGCGGGCTTTGATTTGCTCCATCGTGGCCAGGCCTTCTTTCACGGCCCGGGCGGCGTCCATTTCAACGTCGCGCTCGCGGACCTTGGTCCCAAAAGCAAGTTGTGATTCTTCGGTGAGGAAGGAAATGAGGTCGGTGTTTGCGGCGCGGATGACCTCGGCGGAAACTTCGTTTTGCTGCTGAATCAGGAAGTCTTGCCAGGCTTCGATGGCTTGTTCCTCGTCGTCAAAGTATTGTTCTTCCTGCTCGGGCAGGCGGAGGACGTATTGCTCTTGTTCGGTGAACTCATTGAGTTCGGTTTCAAGGATGGGGAAACCGGCCTTTTGGGAAAGCTCGGCAGCCTCGCGGAAACTTTCAAGCACAGAGGATCGTTCGCTTTCATCTTGGGAAGTCTTAGAAGAATTGTCAGATTGCAATTTGCTCAGAGGTTCAAAAGAGGCAATGGCGGTTTTGTCGATGATAACGATCTCCCTTTTTCCGAGTAGTGATTTGCCCGAAATTACTTTGATTCCCTGTGCCCTAAGATTTTCAAGTTCGGTTTGGTCAAGTCGCTCGATTTGTTTGTCATATTGCTCAATTTTGACTCCATCTTTGAGTTTGATGCCAAAAACCTCTTTGCCTTCCAGGTCAGAGTTCCAATTGTCTGCTTCTGTTTGATTGTCAAAAGTGTAGAGGCCTCCATAAGTCCCAGTTTTCCCTTGGCGGGTTTTTCTGGGATCTACTGAAATTGTTTCGAAAGTTAGGGATTGGTCCCCAGCGTGGAAAAGATCAAATTGTTTGGCGGCGCGGTTGGGTGCTTCCTTGGCAAGTTGGCTGGCCGGTTGAGAAGCGGCGGCGGCTTTCGATCGGTCTTCTGCTTTTTCCTTAACGTGCTTGATTTCTTCTCTGACAATCCTGGCGGCTTCCTCGGGAGAAGCTTCGCGGATCTCTTTGATTTTGTCGGAACGGAAACCCATCTTCGCCATGATGGGCGTGGCCTGTTGGAGGTATGCGCCGTGCTTGAAATGTCGGAAAGAAGCGACAACGCCGGAGCCAATGAGAGCGAAAGGGACGATGGCGTAAAAGACCTCCTCGGTCGTGCGGTTTTTGGTGGTCCAGCGGGTGAGGAATTCTCCCCAATCGGTGGCCGGATCAATGCCGGAAAGCTCGTTGGCGATGTCGGAGAGAAGATTGTCGGTGGCGTCTTGAACAATCTCCTCGGTGAATTCCACGGCGGAGGCACCGGCGGCGGCGAGAGGGAAGGCGGCGAGAGAGCGGGCAACGGGCGCGGTGATGCGGGCTTTGGTGAAAAGAGTGGCGAGGCCGGGGAGACGGCCACCGATCATTTTGAGACCAAGCTTGGTCAAATAAATTTCGGTGGCGGCCTGGGCAGTGCCGGAAAGAGTGGCGGCGCCGTACTGGATCGCGCGGTCGGCCTCGGGAGATTCGAGACGCTGGCCGGCGTAGGATTGTCCGGCCATCGAAGTGCCAAGAAACGTCAGGCCTGCGGCGCCGGTGAAGAGGGAGCCCAAGATCGCGGCTTGGCCTGAGCCTGCAATGAAGGCCTTTTGCAAGGCGGAATCATCGGGGCGGAAATTCTCCGGAATGCTTTCAATGCCTTGAAGGGCGGCAGTCAGGCGGGCGCGTTCGTCGGCGTCGATGGTCCAACGGTCTTCTTCATCGAGGAAACCTTCCGAGGTCTCGCTGTCGATCATGGTGAAAGCGGACTCGAGAAGCTGGAGGGCGGTTTTGCTAGCGTTGGTGGCGGCGCGTTTGAACGTGCCGGCGGAGTCGTCGGCGGTGTCGAGCTTTTCCATCTCCTGCGAGAGGATGAAAAGAGCGGCGGCGCGGTCGGGCGGGTTGAGTTCTCCCAGGGCGCGAAGCCATTCTCGCGAAGTGGCGGAGGCTTCAGGCGAGGCAAGGTCGCGGGGAACGTCCATTCCCCGGCGGGAAAGCATGCTGGTGGCGAGAAACTTCACCGTCGGCATGAGGCGGCGGCGAGTGGCTTGCGCTTCTTGGTGTTGCGCGGCGAGAACTTCGCGCGCGTTCCGCTTGTGCTTGGCGGGGAGAGCGGCGGTGGCCCTCCACCGGTCGGCGGCTGACAACGGTTGGCCGGTGAGTCCTTTGTCGAATGCTTCTTTCGCCAGGGGCTTCAAGGAATCGAAGGCGGACGCTTCCTCTTGGAATTGGGCTTGGATCGCTGAGAAGACGGCCTTGTCGGAAGTGTCGTCGAGTTTGAGGACGGCGCGGGCGTATTCATCGCGGACCAGGTCGTATCGGTCGGGCGCGATGGGGGTCGGGGCGATGAGGTTAAAATAGGCGCGGTTGGTCTGGCGGGCGCGGTAGGAGTCCGGGTCCGGCATCTCGGTTAGGTCGGCTTCATATGCCTTCAACTGGTCGCCGGTGAGGAGATCTTCGGGCGATTTGAGGTAAAGATCGCGGGAGTATTGAATGCGCTTTTGGTTGGCCTTGGCGTTTTCCTTGGGGAAAAACTTTAGTCCTCTTGATTCGCGGTCGGCGGCGTATCGGCGGAGGTAATCGCGGAGAGGATTTGGGGGCGGCGGAGTGCCGGGGGTGATGGTTGGTTTTGGGAAAGCTTCGAGAAGATGGAGAGCCTGGAAGGCGCGGGCTTCGGTCAATTCGGACTCGGGGCCGTATTCCTCGGCGAGATTGATCGGGGCGAGAGGCGAGGCAATGAAGGGAGAGGGATTGAGGTCGCTCATTGCTGGGAGTGCTTGTGGATGGCGCGGAGGGTGTCGAGCTCGTCGAGGCCTTCGCGAATTTCAGCGGGAGAAGTGGGGCGGGTAGTGCGGTGCCAAAGAGTTTGGGCCTCGGGCCGGGGGGCGGTGAGAGCTGCGGGCGGGAGGTCGGTCGAGAATCCGCGGAGGAGTTCGCGTGCCATCGAGACCTCGCTTTGATTTCCCACCGTGGCGCCGGGATCGGTCGGCGAGTGGGGCAGGAAAAACTGGGCGCCGGGGGCCTTGGCCAGCGTTTCGCGGATGATCTGGCGGTGGGTTTCGAGACCTTCCGGGGTGGCCATGAAACGGGCGACGGGTCGGTCTGACAGGGCGAAAGGCTCCGTGTGGAAAGCGTAGGCGCGACCGCGTCCGTTTTCGGATCGGGTCACCACGCGGCCTTTCATCTGGCGGCCGAATCGGCTGTTGAGAGTTTTGGCGACGCGGTCGACGTAAGCCTGGGCGGCGTCGCGCTGGGCCTGCGTTGCTTCATCGGGGATGACCATCAGCGGGTGGGCGATGCCTCCCTCGGCGGTCGAGAAGTTGGTGTCGAGGAGAATGGGAGTTCCACCGGCGCGGAAGATCGCTTGGCGCTTCGGGTAAGTGGAAAAGCCAAGGTGGTAGGTTGGGCCATTTGCTTTGGCGGTGTCGGTGTTGGCGGTGCCGGGAGTGCCCGGGGTTCCTTTGGCTCCCTCGTCTCCAATGAGGTCGCGGAGGCGCTTGTCGAAATCCACGGGCGGCGGGAGACTTGGCATTTCAAAGGGCGAAGGTCCCTTGGAACGGAAGTCTTGGTAAAGCGTTTCGAAATCGAGGGCGGCTTGGGTGGAAGGATAATCCTCGGGCGCGTTGGCGAGATGGTTTTCCCACATTGTTTGGAAGTCGATGGCCAGCGCGTTTGCGCGGTTGTAGGCTTTCAAGTCGATCACTTCCTTTGGCGCGGTGGATTCGTCCTGGTCGTGGTCTTCGAGATTGATCCATCCGCCGAATTTTCCGGCTTCGAGGTATTTCTTGTGGAGGTCGGCGAAGTGCTTTTCGATGGGGCGAAGATTGGGGCGGATTTTTTTGCCGGATCGCGTCGGCGTGGCGTCTTCGTTCAGGTGGGCGGTGAAGCGCTTGCCAAGCTCCCGACGGTAATTTGTCGGCAGGTTGAGATTGGAAAGCGTCTCGCGGATCGTCGCGGCTTCGAAGCCGTCGGGATCATTTTCGGGAGTGTAGCCTCGAATCATGGTGATCGCCTTTTGATAGATAGCGGGATCGAAAGGCTGGGCGGTGTCGGGGCGGTAGGCCTCGAGGTATTTGGCGCGCTGGGTCTGCGTGATTTGGCCTTGGTCGGCCAGAGTGGAAAGTTCCTCGTCGGTGAGGATCTTCGGGTTGTCCGGGTTGTTGGCGGCCTCGACGGCGGCCTCCCAGAATTGCGCGCGGTCGGCATTGATGGCGCGGGTCGCGACGCTTTCGAGTTCGGCTTGATCGGCCAGAGTCAGGGCGGGAAACTTCTTGAGAAAGTCCGGCGCTTGGATTGTTTTGAGGGTTTTGTAGGGGTGGTCGAGGATGAGGTCGTGAAGGCCGGTGATCTGCTCGAACGCGTCGATCTGCTGGGCCTGCGCGTCGTAATCCGGATCGTCGATGATTCCGAGATTTTTGGCCTCATCGAGGCGGGCCTTGGCGGCGGCGGTTTCTCCTCGCTTGGTGAGGAGGTCGATTTCCTGCCCGTATTTCTGGCGGGTCAGGCCCACGTTTTTTTTCAGAGCGGCACCGGCAATCTGAATGCGGGCGCGTCCGAAAGCCTGATTGGCTTCGAGCTCGAGTTCGCGTCGGACGTTTGGCGGGTAGTCCTGGGCGAGAAACTGGGATTTGTATTGCTGCGCGTTTTCATCGAATCGGGAAACCCATTCCTTCGGGTCGACTCCTTCGAGCGACCTTTCGAACTCGGCAAGATTGGCCTGCATTCCCAAGCGGGCGTCGAGGGCGGTCTTTCGGTCTTCGATTTGCTGCTGGCGTTTCAGGGTCTTTACCACCGTCTGGCCAGCGTCGAGGAGATTACCAGCGACACCGGTGGCGGCTTGCACCGTGGAAAGCATCGTGCGGGAAACTCCCTCGGCGTCTCCGGGGACGGCCAAGGACTGCTGAAGTTGGAAGTCAGGGACGCGGGGCATTACTGGAACAAAGAATAAGAGCGGGAAGGATTGCGCTGGGGATCGGCCTGCTGGTCGAGGTAGTCAGCGATACCAGCGGAGAGGCGGACGGTGTCGGCGAGAAGGCCACCGGCTGATTGAAGGCGAGTCGCGCGCGCGGTCTGCGTGCCGGACCATTGGGCTATCGTCGAGGAGGATTCGAGGCGGGTCACGCGGTTTTGGGAAGCGTTGATAAAATCCTCGAGGTCCTGCTCCACTCGAGAGGAAATGTCCTCGAGGAGAAGGCGGGACGTTCCGGCGCTGGCCACCGTGCCAGTGTTGGCGGACTGCACGAAAACTTGGGAAAGATAGCGGTCGGCATTGGCTTGGCGGCGGGCGCGGTTTTCGATGTTCGTTTCGCGTTCCTGCTCGGCCTGCTGGTCGAGGAGGTCGGCTTGGTATCGGGCGGATTCTTCTTGAGCTTGCGCGGAGTATTGGCCGGCGGCGTAGTTGACTCCGGCACCGGCGGCCATGAGTCCGAGAGAGAGAGGGTCAAATCCCATGGGTCAGAGAGTTCCGGTTTGAGTTTCGAGGTCGATGGAGACCACTGAGAGCGGTCCCGGGCGGTCCTTGCGGATCACGATTGAGCTGTTGCGGTCGAATTTTCCCGGCGCGGAAATCACCTTGTCCACGTTCACGGGCGAGTGGTCGGCTGGGGCGATGGCAATGGCATTGAAGCGGGAGCGGTCCGAAGTGCCGATTTTGAAATTGCTGGAATACCGGAGGCGGATGTGGGCGGACTGGTGGGAAACCTTGTTGGCGTGGCCTCCAAGCTCGAATGGTGTAGGTTCGATGTCTGTGACAAAATTGAATCCCACCACCGGATTGGATTCTCCTCCGGAAAGGGGCACGGTGCCGTCTCCGGCGACGGTGAAATCGCCAAGATCTTCAAAGCCATCTTGCGCGGCGAGGATTTTCCCGGCGTATTCGGCGGCAAGGGAAGTGGTGGTCTGGGCATGATCGAGAGAAATGAAATCGGCGGCGGTGGCATTCTCCTCCGTGCGGATGCCGTCCGGAGCGAGGTATTCGATGAAAGTTTGATCGGTCCCCCCGACATTTCGAACCACGGCCACGAAAACCGCGTCGTCCTCGCCGTCTCCGTAGGTCGTCGCGATGCTGGTGAACTGGCCGGAAGTGGTCCATCGACTCCAGGCGTAAATCTGCTGAGAGCGTTCGAAGATCATGTTGGCGATGGTCCCGTCGTTCCGGAGGGCGAAAAGCTCGGTGTCGGGCGAGTCCCGTTTGGCAAGCTGCTTGATTCCTCCGCGGGTGATGTGCTCGGCGAGCTCCGTGAGATCGGGCGAGGCGTAAATGCCCAGGCCTTGGGGGGAGGGGGCGAACTCGCGGATCTTGCGGCCTTGGCGCTGCACGAAAACAGCGGCGTCCGAAAGAACCAATCCCGGGTTCGGGTCGCTGCCGTGGTGGGTGTGGAGGTGAAAGTTGGTCGTTTCCGGAGTCATGGGGCCTCCCTCGGTGGTGAAGGAGGACCATTCGGCGCCGGTCGTGCCAATCAAAAGAGCCTGCTGGGAACAAAGCCACACAATCGCGTTGTAGCGGTTGGCATTCAGGACGAACGTGAAAGCGTCGGCGGCCTCGGTGCCGTAGGGAAACGAGAAAAACGCGTCGGTCTTCGAGGCCCAAAGTCGCTCCGGCTCGGCGTCCGTCGCGGCGAAAAAGAGGCGGCTTTCGTGGAACGTCGTCACGGCCGGGAAGCCGTTTTTTTCGGAGAACGCATCATCCGACCAATCGGTCGAGGCCTCGCCCAGGGGGAAGTCGTCGGCATTGGCGCCGGGGATCACCTTGGCGGACGTCGCGGAATAAACGGATTGGATCTGGTATTCGGCGGTGATGGAGCCGTCGAGGGCGCGGAAATAAACGGATTCGGAAGGGAGGTAGGTCGAGGACATGGCCAGCACCCGGAAAAGGGCGGGGCGGTCGGGATCTTCCTCTTCGGAAATCAAGGTGTTGGAATCATTGATCGAAAACGCGGTGCCGACCTCGTCCCATGTCGAGCCAGAATCGTAAGAGCGTTCCACCCGCCAAGTGCCGGTCCACGTTCCTTTCGTTTCAAATTCCCATCGGCCGGTCACAAGGATGGGGCCAAGGGCGATGATGCCTGGGGCGAAATTGGCGGGGTAATCGTTGGGGTCCGAAGAAGTGCCGGTGCCATCGTAAGGGGCGATGCACCGGAAAAGCGTGTGGTGGCCGGACGCGGAACCGTAGCCATCGCGGAGAAACACATGGGACTTGCGGCCATTGGTGGCGGGGTCGGGATCGTAGAGGGAGGACCTGACAAACTCCACGGTGTCATATTCTGCCGGGAGATCAGGGGGTCGCCAGACATTGCGGAAGGAGGTCGTTTCCAAGGTTGAATCCACGGCGCGGCGGACGCGGAGGTAAGAGTCCGTCCACGCGGAAGAAAGCGTGTTGGCGGAGAAGGTGACCAGGGTATCGGCTCCCGATTTGGAAACCGTTACGGTCGTGGCGGTGTCGTTGAAATCCGACCACGGGCGGACCAGCCATGGCACGGGGTAGAGTTCCCACGCGGTCGGGCCTGCGTGCTTCAGGCATTGCGGATGGTGGGCTGGGTGGGTGACGATGATGACGTCGTTTTGCTGCGCGAAATCGAGGCGGAAAAGATCGGCCTCGAGGTAAGGGGTGGTGAGTTCGTAGGGAGTGCCCGGGGACGATTCGACAGGTGAGCCGTCGCGATTCCAAAAGCGGATTTTGAACTGGGAGAATTCCAGGATGTATCCGGTCGTGCGGGAGAAATTGAAACCTTCGAGGCGGACGGTATCGGCGGCGGCCTTCCCGGCGAGGACAAATCCGGAGCGGCGGCGGGCTCCGCCGTATCGGATCACATGGCAATTTTCCAGCGTACGGCAGCCGGAGGCGCGTTTGTAAAGGTCTGAGCGGGAATCGAGCCAATCGGAAAGTTCCCCGCCGTTGAATGAATTGCGATCAACTCTCATGGGTGCGGGGAGGGGTCAATATCCTTCGTCGTAAGAAGTCAGGCCGCGGCTTCGCTCGGTGATGAGAGTCGAGCGGGAAAGAAGCATGGCCGGTTCGTGGTTTTCATTTGAGGCCCACTGCGTGGCGTCCTGGTAAAGTGCGTTGGGCCGGTCGCGTTGCTCGTAAGTGGAAAGCATCAACTGCGCGATGTCCGGTTGGCCGGTCACCGGGATGGCGAGATAATGGGCGAGGAGTCGCGCGATGGCGGCAATGGCGTAAGCGGGCCAGAGAGTGAAAGGAGCGTCGTTCACGTATTCAATGGCGAGGAATTCGTAATCGCTGCGGATCACTCCGCCTCCGAGAGCAAAGCGTTCCACCTTTTCCCATGCTCCGGCCGGCGAGGAGGCTTCGGCGGCGGTGTAAACTGCGACCAGGCGCCGGAAAGAATCTGGGAGGGTGTGGGCGAAGTCCCAATTCAACGGGGGCGAGGAGGCGGCGACAAGCTCGGCTTGGGCTCGGGCGAAACCCCAATCGTAAAGGGTGAGGAATTCTCCCTTGGCGTGAGGGAGCATTCGTAGGCAATGCGCGACGCGGTCATCGGACGCGGCGGCGGCTTCGCTCAACTCGGCAATCGAGCCCTCGCCCAAAAGGGAAAGGGCCCGATTTGCCAAGTCGAGGTCAGTCATGGGTGGGTTAAGCGGGGGCAGCGTAGGTGAGAAGGATCTCGGCGACAAAAGAAGCCGGGAGGGCGGCTCCGAGAGTCAGGACGAGAATCACCTCCGTGGGGGCGGTGAGCTTCTGCTCGGCAAAGTCCGAGAAGAGAGCGGGGGTGCTGGTGGTGGCGGAGCCCGACAAAATGACATTGTCGTTTGCGGCTTCCTTCACCTGCCAGGTGTAAGTTCCTCCGGCGGTGCGGGCGATGCCACAAAGCTGGGGGATGATGCGGACGCCAGCCGGGAGAGTGCCAAGCTTTACGGTGACGGTGTCACCATTGGCGTAAACATCGGCGGCAGCGTATCGAGCAATCGAGGATTGCAGGTTACCGGTCAGGCGCGTGCCATCGCGGACCAGCTTGGCGGAATCGCCGAAAGCGAGGTCCTGGTCGGTCGCGAGGTCCGAGTCGAAGGAATAAGCGGCCATGGTTTAAGCGGGGGAGGCGTAGAGCACGGTAATTTCAAAAGTGGAGCCACTGGCGAGGTTGGCGCCAAGGGTCACGTCGCAAGTGATGTGGCAAAGCGCGGTGGTTACTTGGGTAAGCGGCCCAAGAATTTTGGGCTGTTGGATCATGGTTTGATCCGTCTCCAGAATCATTTCGCTGCCGGTTCCTTCGATCAAAGTAGCGGAATAAGCGCTGGATTGGTCGGAGACAACTGAAGAACCCCCCGGGAGAATGCGGACTCCTTTCGGAAGACAGCCCACGTTGATCGTGATGACGTCTCCGTTGAGGTAAGCTTGATCAGTGGTCACGCGGGCGGTGAGTGCTTGCACGTTGCCGGTGAGTTTGGTGCCGTCCCTGACGAGAAGGGCGGAGTTTTCGCGCGCGGCGGCCTGGTCGGCTGCGACGTCGGAATCAATAGTGTAAGAGGCCATGGTATTTGCTGGGTTGTTAAAAAGGGGGGAAGCGTGGGGCCTCCCCCCTTTTTAGTTTTGAGGGTTTGGGTTAGGCGGATTTCTTGGTCTCGTCGGCAAAGAGCTTGAAGACTCCCTTGGTGTCCCGGCGGGCGGCTCCGCAGGCCATGTGAACGCGGAGGCGAGGGCCACCGGTTTCCTCGTCCACCCAAAGGTGGGTCGAGTAGTTCTTCCAGAGGCCAAAGCCGACGGACGGTTTCACCCAAGCAAGGCAAGTGCGGATGTTGGAAGCGACCTCGAGCTGGTTGGTAAGGAGGATCTTGCATCCGAGAATCTGCTCAAGGCGACCAGTGAAGAGGGCGAGGTTGTCTCCGGGCTGGTAGTCCTTCGAGCTGGCCTTGGTCTGGCGGATCAAGTCGACAAGCTGCGAGGGTCCAAGGGCAAGGCAGGGCATTTCGAGGCCGTCGTCGTTTGCTTGGCCGAAAGCCTCGTCGACCATCAGTTTCTCGATAGCGGCCATCACCTTGTCGATGGGCATGTTGGTGTTGGTGCCACCACCGGCGGAGCCTTCGGTCACGGCGATTTCATTCGCGTTTGGGAAGGTTTCGGTGGTGAGGAGGTCATTGGCTCCGTTGCCGACTTGGTTCACGCCAGAGATGCCGTCGATGACGACCTTCTCCATGGCGCGCTGCGCTCCATACATGAGCTGCATGGCGGTTTCCGGCATGGGGACGGATTGGCTGTTGAGCTTGAATTCGTCGTCCTCGTCAAAGCCAATCATCTTGTGGAAGGTCTTGGCGACCATCGCGCGGCGGAGGGTATCCGGCTCGGTGAGCTGGGATTTCTCGTGGCGGCTGGTCTTCTGGTCGAGGTCGATGGGCTGGATCTGGTCCAGGAAGCAGACCTTGCCTTTCGCGTCCGGCTTCACGGTGACGAAAGGGGCGAGGCGGTTCACCTTCTGTTGAAGGCGAGATTCGAAGGTGTCGGCATACTTGATCTGGTAATGATCAGGCACGGTCATATCAGTGGGCATGGTTTTTGAGTGGGTTGGGTTTGGGTTCGAGGGCGGCTTTGATTGGCCGGCGTCGGCTCCATCCAACCGGGTCCATGCGGATTGACCGGGGAGGCGCGTTTGCGCGGGTCGTGAGACCTGGGGAGTTTCAATTCATCCCTGGGAATGACTTGGGAGCGGGTCCGAAAGGATTGTCCTCTGCCAAGCTGTGGGCCCGTTTAAGCACGGGCGCGGGTGTGCGTCAACAAAAAACCGCGCCAGTGGTGGCGCGGTGAGGCGGGGCGTGGGTTTTTTCTCTGAGTCGATGGCACCGGAATCCGGCTTTTTTGACGACTGCCAACGTATCCGGCGCTTCGATCTTTTGCCCTATCTCCGGTCGCGTGCCAGGTAGGGTCGAGGCAGTTTGCCTGTTTTCACCAGTAGCAAGCCAAGAGGCCAGCTTTGGCGCCCTGGGTAGTTAAACATTACCGATGCCATCGAGTCAGAGAAAAGTGGAGCGTAGGACCTTCCCGGGTCATGGGTTTTCTCTGAGTTCCCCTAGCCATCGAAGAGCCTCGCCGGGAAGGGCCTACGCATTATTTTATCACGGGCGGAAGCCGGTGGCGGCCGCATTGAACAGATCCACCTGCTGGTGGGCGCGTTCGTGCGCGGGGTCGCTGGGGTCGTGGTAAGGCTTGTAAAGCGGGTTGGCGGGGTTGTTCACGATGTCGCGGGCCTTGGCGCGGTCTCCCATGCCACCTCCAGAATTCACGGGTCCGGCATTGGCGACGCTGCGAAGGGTGTCTTCATCGAGCTTGGCGTGGAGTTTGGCGAGGGCTCCGATGAGGGAGGGATTGTCTCCGATGTTTGGGTCGGCGATGTCGAGGCCAAGCATTTTCGCGGCGCTGGTGGCGTTGCTGTAATTGGCTTCGGTGTCGCGTCCCCATTCCTTTTCGAGCGCTTCGAAGGCTTTGTCCTTCTCGGCTTGGGCGGATTGCTCGGCCTGGGTGAGGGCGTCTTGGGAAAGTTGGAGCTGGAAGTCGATCATGGCGCCCATCTGCGACGGGTGCATGTTGGCCTCGAGGCCGGCTTGGGCAGCGCGGGCAATGAGCTCCGGCGGGATCTCCTGTCCTTCCGGGAGAGGGATTTGTTTGGCAAACTCGGCGGGATCTCCGGGGATTTTGTTGGCGTCGCGGAAAGCGGCTTTCACCTCGTCGGGTGCGTCGCGTAAAGGAATGCTGCGGAGGCGTTCGAGGTTGGAATAGGATTTGAGGAGGCCTCCAAGATTGTCGAATTTCGCGCCGGTCTTGTAGTGCTCGCGGTATTCCTCGGGGAGGGCGTCGACCCATCCGGGGCGGAGGGACAGATCGTCTCCGAGGAGGGGTGGCGTGTTGTCCGGTTGGGCGGTGGGTTGGACTGGTCCCCGGGCGGGGGCCTGCGTGGTCACGGGCGCGGCCTGCGGAGTAGCCGGGGTGGCCGGGGGGTCACCAGCGGCAGCGGCGAGGCGGGTGGGCCGGGGCGCGGATTGGCTGGGCGGCGTGGCCGGGGGGTCTTGGGACTGCTGTTGGAGGGCGGTCGGTTCGGCGGTGGGGGCATCGGTCATGATGGCGAGGGGTTGGGTTTAGTCTTGAAGATCGGGGAAAGCGGAAAGGCGGTGGTGGTAGTGCTCGCGGAATTTGGACTTGGGCCAATTCTCGTGGCGCCACCGGACCACCTCGGGAGTCAGGTCGCCAAAGCGGCGGGAGAAAGGCGGCTCGGGATTGTCGGCCTTTTTCGGGCGGCCAGGCTTTTTCTTGGGTTCCGGATCCGGGGCTGGGGATTCCTCGGGATCGGGTGCGGGTTCCGTCGTCCGTGCGGTCTGTCCGTCGTCCGTCCGGGTGGATTCTTCGTGGACTGGTTCGGGTTCGGCCACGGGTTCGGTGTCTTCGGCGTCGTCGAGGTCAGAAAGGAACTGGTCGATCTCGGCCGCGTGCTGTTTGAAGCCGTGCTTGTAGGTGATTTCGTCGCCGTCGAGGGTGGCGGCGTGTTTGCCGTTGCGGTAGACCTTGTGGCCGGCGAGGGAATAGATGGCGCTCATGGTGTCAGGGGTTGGCTTAGGGGTTGGTGGTTTCGTTGGATTGGGCTCGGGTGCGGATGTAGAGAATCACCTCGCGGGCGCCGTCGCGGAGCTTGGCGAAAGTGTCGGCGGCTTCCGGGTCGGCGAGGATTTCGTCGGTGCGGAAACTGGGGAGGTTGGTTTCAAACTGGGCCTCGAGGTCGGCAAGGATGTTGATTCCTTGCTGGGAACCGAAAAAGGTCCGGTAATCATCCGGCGAGGCGATGGGCTTTCCTTTGTCGTTGAGGGCCATAGGTGGGGAGTCAGACCATTTCGCCCATCATCTGGGCCATCTCGGCAACCTTGTTGGGGTCAGCCTGGGAGGCCTTGGCGGCGGCACCGGCGGCCTGCTCGGCACCGGCGAGTCCTTCCTGAGCCTGCTGGGCGGCGGCGCGTTGCTGGGCGATTTCAATGACTTCGCTCTCGGTGCGGTGGATCGAGGACGGGAGGTTCTGAGAGCGGGCCATTTCGCGGGCGGCGGCGGCGAGGTCAAAGGAGTCGAGGACGTCGGGGGCGAGTCGCGCGGTCTGGGTCAGGATTTCGATGAAGGCGGAGTAATCCTGAGTGGCGGCGTCGCGGGTCACCTTGGCGAGTCGGGACTCGGTGCGGGCGATGGGGTTGGGAATGTCGGGGCCGGTCGCGTCGAGGAGTCGCTTCGGCGGCGGGGGCAGGACACCGGCTTGGAGGGCAATGCCAAAAAGGCGGGCATGAAGCGGCTGTGAGTCCGTTTCGTGCCGGGAAAGCTGCGGGGCGAAGAGATTGAGCTGTTCGCGCTCGCGGGCGGAGACCTCGTAAGCGGTCATTTGCCGGTCGATCTGCGAGAGGAATTGCCAGAGCGGCTGGTGGAACATGCGGCGGACGGCCTCGCGCTTTTCTTCGGCGCGGTCTTTGCCGATATCGTAGTGGGAATTGGTCAGCCATTCCCGGGGGAGATTGGTGCCGGCGGCGCGTTCGGAAACGACGGTGCGGCCACCGGCGCGGAGGTCGACTTGGCCAACCTGGTCGGCGATGGTGAGCATTCGAGGGCGGACTTGGAGCTCGGCGGCGAGGTCGTTCAAGTGCTCCAGCCAATTCAACTGGTGAAGGGCGGGCATGGCCTTACGGCCCGGGGCGAGTCCCCATTGGTCGGACGCGGACCATTTGAGCATCCGGGAAAGTTCGTAGGGAAAAGCATCGAATCCGGACAGGTCGAGGTCGACCTTGTCGGTTTTGCAAATCCAGCGGGAGATGAAGCGCTTGTATTTCGCTTCGACCTTGTCGAGCCGGTAGTCGGGATTGGGGCCGACGTAATGGAGGAAGGAGAATTTCTGGGTGTGCTTGTTGTTGGAATCAGCGAGGGCGGCGGTGAGCTTGGGGCCAAGCGTGTTTGGGAACATGGCTGCGGCCTGAGCGGGGGTCAGGTCGATGGTGCGCCAAATTTCCTGCGGGGTTCCTTCGTCGTCTTCTTGGAAATTGAACGTGCCGAGGTCAACGTGCTTGAACTGGAAGAGCGACTTGCGGCCTCGGGAGACAAACAGGGCGGACGTTCCCAGGGCGGCCTTGTCGAGGTTGGCCTCGTGGCGCTCGGTGTAGTAGTTGGAGTGAAGGACGTAATCGAGCACCACTTCCGACGCGCGGCGATAGTAGGCCATGATCTCCTCGTCGTCTTGGAGCTCGGGCGGGGGCGCGTAGGAAACCCATTTCTCTCCGGCCGGCGAGAGCTTGGTGGTGAGCATGTTGGCCAGGCCTTCGGCGCTCTCCATGCCGACGGTGTCGTAAATGCGGTCGAACTGGCTCCCTTGCGGCTGGCCTTTTGGGTGGCGGTAAGTGCGGGCGGGGAGGAAGTGGTCGGTGAGGTCCTGCCACCACGAATCCCAGCCGGAGCGCTCGGTGGTGAGGCGTTCGTCTTGGCGGAGGAGGTCGGCAATGGTCATGGCGTGGATCAGGCAGGGGGTCCGCCAAGATCGACACCACGGGGGTTGCGGCGGGCGGTCTTACGGGCGAGGCGGGTTCTGGCGGTCGAGAACTCGTCGCGACGGGAAACCCGGTCGGCGGTGCGGGTGGTCTTGGCCTGCACCATTTTGGTGGCGGGGTCGGGCTGGGGCGGCTTTGGTGGCGAGAATCCCATGGGGCGCGGTCTTTCGGGTGAGGAGGTCGGCGGGGATTCTGCGGAGGCGGCCTCCCCGGCGCTGGAAGGAAACGGTGGCGGCGTTTCCAAGATGCGCCAAAAGACAGGCCCGGATTTCCGCGAGGTCACCCGTTGCCAAGTGGATATGCACCATAAAATAACTGTGCGTCAAGGATTCTTTGTGCGGCCAAATTTGGCGGCCGATGATTTCGTCGTCGGTCCAGCCCGGGGAAACGGGGCGGGCAAGAAGACAGAACGACGGGGAAAGGAGGGCAATGCCGGTAGAGCCGTAGAAGATCAGGTCGTCGAAAAGGCGGTCGTCGCGGCCTTGGTAATAGGCGCGGGTTTGGGCGAGGGCGTTCATTGGGAAGTTATTGAATGACAGGTGGTGCGATGAAGTTACGGGCGGAGGCCTTGGGCGAGGCGACGTTTTCCACGATGCCTTGGTCGATGGCTTCGGCGAGGGTGCGGAGGGCGTCGGCGGAGTGAGAATAGACGTCGTGCACGGGGCGCTTGTCGGAAATGCTTCCGGCTTGGGCGAGCTTCTGGTGGTAGTTCTCGAGGCATTCGAGGCCGGACGGGTAATCGACTCCGTCCTTGTTGCGGGGCGTTCCGCAATTTGTTTTGTGAATCCAGAAGCGGGAGAAGTTGCTTCGAATCCAATCGATTCCCTGCCAGACGTTGGCGGTCCGGTCGACGAGCTTTATGGTGATGTGAGGGAGGAGGCCTTCGAGGGTTTCCTTGATCGTCTGATTGGTGGCGAGCTGTTTCGCGTTGCCGTCGTGCGGGAGATAGACGGCGGCGATGATAGCGTCGTTTTCGGTTTCCCATCGTTTGATCGTGCGGGCGTAGTGGGCGATGCCTTCGCCGTTGTTTTCGTACCAGTCGACCAGGCGAATTTCCTTTCCGACGAATTGGACAAACCAAAGGGGGAGGTAGTCGGCGATTCCAAGATCCATCGAGATATGCACCGGGGCGCGCTCTTCGAGAGGGAAATCGGAAATGCGGCCTTGGGCCCGGGCGGCGGAAACCCATTTGCCGTAAATTGCTCCGGCGACGCGGCGCTCGAATGCTTCCTCGGGCGTCGAGGGGTATTCCTGTCCCATGTCGTCGCCATAGCGGGACTTATTGACAAAGAACCATTGCTTTTGCTCGTGCGTGAATTCGCGGAGGGTTTTCTCCTCGAGGTCGCGGAGATAATTGTCGGTGTCCTCGTCGAGCGTGCGTTGGCCGTCGAGGCGGTGGCGGGGGTCGTCAAACCACGGGACAAAGTGAAACCAGAAATCCTGTTCGGTCTTTTCCTCGGCCGGGATCTCCATGGCGTCTTTCACGATTCCCCAAAGCTCTCCGGCCTTGCCTCCCATCCAAGTGGTTTCGATCACCACCACGCCTTCATCAGCGGAGGGGAGGGCGCCGGTGAGAATGCGCTTCGAGCGCTCCGGGTCTTGGTGGGCGATGGGTCCCCATTCGGAGATGTGGAGGAAATGATTGGTTCCCCCCCGGGCGTTAATGCCGGCGTAAATATGGGATTCGGTATTGAAGGACCAGTGGCCGTCGCCCCGGTGATGGGGGACGATACCAAGGGCGGAGGTCCAGCCGGATTTTTCGGCCTCCTGCCAAGCGACGCGGACCTTGGATCGCATTTTTTCCCGGGCGTCTTCCTGGGTAAGATCGACAATCGAGCATTGGATTGCCCGGTTGAAGAGGGCGAGGTCGATCATTTGGAGGTCGATGGCGGTCGAGAATCCCATGCGGCGGGCTTTCACGATCACGTGCTTTCGACGGCCTTTCTTGTAGATGTCTTCATAAAGCCGGTTCTGATACCAGAACGGGCGGAAGGGCTGAATGCCATCGCGCTTGGTGATGATGGAATAGAGATTGTTGAGACGCCAAAGCGGGTCTCCCAGGCGCGATGCTTGGTCAGCGGTCAGGTTCATTCCGGGCGGTTCTTGGCATTGATCCGGCGGACAAGTTCCGGGTAGTCCTCGTCTGGGGCGCGCTCAAGGCACGGGCAATCGCGGCGGTTGTGGAGGCAGGTGGAGTAGGTCGAGCCGGGTTCGTAGGCGAGGAGGGGAAAGCCATCACACTCGCGGCAAGGGGAAAGGGCGTCCTCGGCGTCCCGGCGGGATTGCTGGGCGGCGATGAGGAGCGGGTGGTCGTGGTCGGTCATGCTTCCGGCCTGTCGAGGAATTTCATAACGTCCTGCGCTGTCCCGCCCTTTTTGATGATCTTGCGGATCAGGGCTATGTCTTGCTCGAGAATGGCGATTCGAAGCTCGGCCTTGTTGCGCTCGTTAAAGTAATTCTTCGCCCGTTCGTATTGGTCATCAGCTAGTTCCTGGGCCTTATCGCGCTCTCTTTCAAGCTTCCTTGCGAAATCGGCGCAAACGACCTCGCGAATCGGGCTAGGATTTTCGAGGCATTTTCGATCGGTTTCTGGTGTTTCACTCATGGGTTGGGCTCGGTTTGATCTTTGAGAAAGACACTCGGGGTTTCCCATCCCCAGTCGTCGTCGTCTTCATCGAAGGAGATTTCCCACCGGATTTCCGCGATTATTTTTCCGTTGTTGCCCCATCCGGTGAATCCGATTTTGCGCTCGCGGATTTGTAGCGTTGCGCTGTCTTCGCAATCGGTCGGCGGGTGGTCTCCTTTGGTAGCGGTGGCCAGGGCCTCCTCTTTGCTGTAAAAAAGTCCGAGGGTGTAATACTCATCGGCGGTCGAATCGACCAATTCGAAGATTGAAGATGGTTGTGAAGTGGTGTTCATTGTCTTGTCTTTCCGGCGAGGCGTGCTTGGGTTTTGAGCTCGGCGAGTTCAGAGGGACTGAGCATTCCCCGGCTGGCCATGAAATTGTCGAGGGCTTGGTTCATCTGGAAAATTCCTCGCAAGGGTTTGTGCTTTACTCCGCATCGGGTCTGGTGGCCGATTGACTTTTTGAATTTTGGAGAATCGGGTTTTTGAGGTTTTGGTGGTTTCATGAGATTCGTTTGCGGCGGGCAAGGGCCCGGTCATTTTCTAGGTTGAGGGTTTCAAATCGTTTGAGGGTTTGAAATAACACGGTGTTGAGTGCGCGGTTTTCTTGGCGTAATTCCATGAGGTCACGGTAATCGGTTTGGTCGCGGGATCGTAGACGGTTTAGTTCGTTGGTGAGATTGGAAATGATTTGAGCGTTGCGCTCGGCTCCTCGGTTGGCGGCGCGGCAGGATCGGCGCATTGCGAGGAATTTTTGACGATAGTCTGGGCGGGCGATCAATTCGTCGCGTTCGCGTTCAAGCTTCCGGCATAGCTTGGCGTATTCCGGCAGCTTGTCGCTCGGCTCAAAATCCTGCTCGTCCATCCTGATTTCGAGGGCGTCGGTTTCTGGGGTGTCACTCATGGCTTTGTTTTGATTTTTCTCCACACAGGGGGATTCCTGCTGCAAGTGCAAACGACGTGTTCAACGCACCCGACCCGCTTTAATACGCTTTCCCAAAGGCTTAGGGTGTATTTTTTCCCGCAGGTTCCGCATTTGTAATAGGTGTTTTCTGGTAGTTGGTCTTTGCTCATGCTTCCGGCGTGTCCAAGAATTTCATGACGTCCTGCGCGGTCCCGCCCTTTTTGATGATCTTGCGGATCAGGGCTATGTCTTGCTCGAGAATGGCGATTCGAAGCTCGGCCTTGTTGCGCTCGTTAAAGTAATGCTTCGCCCGTTCGTATTGGTCATCAGCTAGTTCCTGGGCCTTATCGCGCTCTCTTTCGAGCTTCCGCGCAAAATCGGAGCAAACGACCTCGCGAATCGGGCTCGGGTTTTCGAGGCAATTTTGATCTGTTTCTGGTGTGTCGCTCATGGGTTGAGGATTTCGAGTTGGGTGTCGTGCGTGGGGACATAGATCGAATAAGCCGGGGGGATGCCGTCCCACGGGCGACCGGCTTTCATGGGGACGCTGGGGGCCATGCCCCGGCCACCGGTGAAGCGGAAGAAGAGCCAGCGATATTCGAGATTTGAAAGAGTCGGGGCTTGGTATCGGGCGGTGAAGATCTCGGGGTTGGGGAGTCGGCGGATCAGCTGCAAAATGGAAACGGGGATTACGGCGAGGTCGGCTCCGACGGTGAGGCGGGGCTTGTCGACAAAGTCGAATCCTCCGCGCTTGGCGGAGTCGGTGGTGGGTTCCCACGCGGGAACGGGAGGGCGGGCAATGAGGCCTCCGCGCTCGGTGAGAGGGCGCCATGAATGTTCCCAGTCGCGGAGGGCTCCCACCTTGAGGTCTCGGCGCTCGGGAAAATCAAAGAAGGACCAATCGAGGCGGAGAATGCGCTCGCGGGCGGTGTGGGATTGATCGAAGGGGACGCAATCCTCGGCGTGAACGGCCTGGGTGGTGCGGAGGGCCATGCGGGAATTGGCGAGGCAGGTTTCCCCGTGGCCAAGATCGAAGGGTCGGTGAAAGGGAGAATCCGGGTTCGGGTCGCAAAGCTCCCAAAAGTCATCGTAGTGGATGGGGTAGCCGAAAGATTTCATGGTTTGAGAAGCTGGCGGCGAAGGGATTGGTATTCTCCCGGGTGGTCTCCGGCGAGGTCGCTGCGGGTTTCCACGCGGCGGATGGCGTAGATCACGGTGGAGTGGTCCCGGTGGCCAAAGAGCTGCCCGATGAATTCGAGCGAATAGGGGCTGAGTTCGCGGAGGAGGGCCATGGCGAGTTGCCGGGGCCAGACAAAGTGCGGCTTGCGGGAAGGGCTGACAAGCTCGGCGAGGGTGACGTCGTAAGCCTCGGTGACTGCGGCGAGAACGCGGTCTTCAATGCGGGCGGGATTTGGGAAAAGAGAAGTCTGGCCGGCGGTGCGGACCGGTTGGTCGACCAGGTCGGGGCCTTGGTAGAGGAGGACTTTCATCATACGTCGCGTTTGGAGAGGAGGGTTTCGAGGAGGGAGAGACCGGCGCTTTCTGATTTTTCGTTGTCCCGGTTGAGGATGTCGAAGAGGGCGCGGGCGGAGTCCATCTTTTTGGGGAAGACATAGACCTCGCCTTCGCGCGTGGGGTAGATGTCGCAAAGGGGGTTGTCGGGTCCGGCCTGCGAGGGTTTGGATTTGAGAATCTGGACGTGGTATTCGGCGAGGTCGATCATGTCCATGGAGACATTCTTGGCGACCTCGTCGGCCACGGTGCCGGTGAGGGAGTCGTAGTAAGATCGAGCGTCTGGCCGGCGAAGGATGGCGCTGCCGGTGACCACGGCGCGGCCCGGGGCGTATCCTGCGGCGATGGCGGCGGCCTTTTGGCTCTTGTGCTTTCCGAAAGCAAGCTCGCGGATGAAGAGGGCCTGCTTGGGGTTGAGCGATGAGGGAGGGTCGGGTAATTCCATGGGTGGAAGTGGGGGGTTATTTGGTTTTCAGGAATTCGATCATTTCGGCGGGGGTCATTTGCTCTTCGTCGGGATCGGGTTGGGAAGGGACGGCCTCGAGCTTGGCGGCTTTGCGACGCTGGCGGGCTTGGTAAGCGGCGAACCAATCGGCACCGGTGAGCTTCCACCAATCGCGGATTTTCTCCATGGCCTCGGCGTAGTTGGCGAGGAACTCGGCCCGGGAACGGGGCCACCGTTTGCGGCCTCGGGTGCGGTCGTCGACCAGACAGAACCAGCAGACCAGAGCTTCCGCGTCGTCGGGCTCGAGGTGGGCTAGGTCATCGCACCAAGTCGCAAGGTCGGCCTCCTCGGCGGCGGTGAGCTTATCGGGCGCGTGGGGGAAGATCTCGCGCAGGGCGGAAAGAACGAAATCAGAATCGGAGGGGGGGAGGGGGAAGGCAATCACGCCGGAGGCGTTTTTCCCTTCCAGACCTTCCCTTTCCCCTTCCCTTCCTTTCCTTTCCTTTCCCTTCCTTTCCGTTTGGTTTGAGCTTTGGTTTAAGCTTAGGTTTTTCGGCGGGCGGCCTCCTTTTTTTCCGTTTTCCCGGACGGCCTTTTGTTTGGCCGGGGTGGTGGCGCGGCCTCCTTGGCGGCCTCCCTCGCGCTTGGCTTGGACTTCGGCCTGCTTCTCGGCGGGGTAGTGGTGGACTACCATATTCCCGTCGTCGTCAAAATGGTAGAGGGCGCTTTCGAGGTGGGCTTCTTCGAGGGTGACTCCGCAGAGCTGCTGCCATTTGCGGTCCCCCCAATCGGCAGCGCCGGGGATGATCCCCCCGTTCTCCTGCGAGACGCACCAGGCGAGGAGATTGAGCCATGTGGCACGCTCCACGGGCTCGGCGCCCAAGTAGTCGACTGAGCGGAGGAGGTCGGTGTGGAGGTTGAGGTAGTTCATGGGAGGAGCTTCGAGATGGTTTCGATTCGCTGGCCAATCCACGCCATAACGGGGACGGCCATCGAGTTTCCAAGGGCTTTGTAGCGGGGCCCATCGGGACAATTCTCGGCGGGCTTTCCGCGCCAAGGGATGAGCGTGTGGTCGTCGGGGAATCCCTGAAGGCGCTCGCATTCGCGAGGAGTGAGGCGGCGGACGGAGCATAAGGAAAGGAATTTCATGGGGTCACGGCGTCGGGAGGAAAGGGAATTTGGGCGGCGAACGAGACCAGGGCCTCGCCGGTCTCGGTGAGGAAATAACGTCGGGTGTGCGTGCGGCCGTAGCGTTGGCGTCTGGCCTCGTCCTCGGTGCGAGGGCGCCAGTCGAGAAAACCTTTCTTCCGTAGATGGTGGGTTTGGTGGCTGGCACCGGCCCGGGAGGAATTGAGGCTTTTGGCAAGGTCCGTCGTGGTGATCTCGGGATCGAGCTTGATGGCGAGGAGGATGATCATTTGGTAAATCGTGTTTAACTTCGCGTCGCGGAGACGTCGGAAGTTGAGAAGGGCGTTGAATTCCGGGCTTTCAGTCATGGAGCTTTGAGGATTTTAATGGTGGTTCGAAGGGCCACGATTTGTGAATTTAGGTCGCGTTTTTTTTCCACCAGGGTTTCAATCGTGTCGCGGGCCTCCTCGAGCTCGTCGAGGAGGGCGTCGCGCTCGTCGGCGAGGGCGTTGCGCTCGTCGGCGAGGGCGTCGCGCTCGCGTTCGGCCTTGGCTCGGGCGAGTAGGTTTACTTGGTGGCGGATCTCGGCGAAATCGGCAATGCTCATGGGTTTGTGGGGAGGAAGGCTGCGAAGAGGAGGTGCCGGTATGGTTTTGGTTTTGCTGTGGTGTTCATTGTTGTGGGGAATTCGAAAGAGACATGCCAAGGGTCTTGAATGCGGCTTCGAGCTTGGCGACTTGGTCGCGGGCGTCCTCGAGGGCGTTGTGCTGCACTTCGCCCCGGGCGGGCCGGTAGTCGGGGAAGGCGAGGGAGTGAATGGTGCGCGCGTCTCGGGTGAGCCAATAGGGCCAAGGGAATTCGAGGTCGACGGCGCGGAAGGCATTGCGGAGGATGGGTACGTCGAAGTCGATCCCCCATGCCCAAAAGGAGCGGATCGGGTCGCGGGCTTTTTTGCCTTTGCCGTAGTTGGCGGCCACTTCGAGCATGGATTTGAAAAGCGAGAGAGAGCATTTCAGGGGGTGCGTTTCCCCCTGAGTGAGGCTTCCGCGCTTCATCCACCAAGCGATTGTGTCGGTTTCAGTCGTGAGACCGGAGCGGGCGGCGTCGGCAATGTCCGGCTCGATGAAAAAATGGCCGGTGATTTTGAAATTGTCGTCGAAAAAAACGGCCCCGATTTGGATGGGTATGGCGGTGGGTGCGGTCCCGAGGGTTTCGAGGTCGACCATGAGGTGAGTGGGCATGTCAGGGAGCGGGGAACAGGGAGTTGCAAGCGTGGGCGGTGAAAAAACAGGTCCAGCCGAAGAGAATGGAGGAAGGGACGAACCAGCCATCGTGCATGAGGATGGCGGCCATAAAGCCGAAGAGGATGGCGGCGAGGAAGAAGGCGAAGAATTTGGGGGCGTTCATTTTGGAGGGTTGGATTGGAAGTGGTTGAGGATGGTGTCGATGGCGATGCCCAGGGTTTTGGGGTCGGTGGCGGGGTGCTCGTCGGTGAGGTCGCGTCGCCATTTCTGGTGCGCGTCGAGGATGTCGATGGCTTCTTGTAGGGTCATGGTTGAGGGATGGGGATTTGATGGCGGCAATGGCCGCGTTTATCGCGGAAGATGGTGTAGACGGTGACGGCGGCGCGGTCGTGCCGGTCCTTGGGGACTGGGGGCTCGGTCTGGGCGAGGGCGTAGCGGTGGCATTTGGTGCGCTGGGGGCAGAGGTGGGCGATGCAACGGGCGAGGTTTCCCGGGCGGTCCTGGCGGTGGGTGCTCATGGGAGGGGATTGTCTGGCGGGGTGGTGGGCCAGTGGTGGAATTTGAAAACGTGAATGCCCGCGCTGTCGGTGGTGTGAGTGGCGAGGTAACATCCGGAAAGGATGGCGACTCCGGTTTCCCTGACGGTGGCGGAGTAAGCGCCGGTGGCTCCGCATAGGGGACCCCCGAGAAAGGAGATTTTGATTTTTGGCTCGTCGATGCTCATGCGTCGGGCGGGGTGAGTCGGGACTCGATGAGGCGGCGGAGTTCGGCCCGGGTGATGCGAAGGCGCTTTTGAGGGCCGGGGGAAACAAGGTGGGCCTCGCGGGTGATCTCGTGCCGGGACATGCCGGAAAGGGCGGCGGCGGTCTGGAGGGGCAGGCAGGTGACTTCGTCGAGCTTGTGCGGCTCCTCCCGGTAAGCCTGGAGGAATGCTTTTTCGATGGCGGCGAGGACGTCGGCCCGGGTGATGCCCAGGTTGCGGAGAATGCGCGGATTTTCCGCGACGCGGTCGAGGATGTCCGAGTTCATGATTTTGCTTTTCGGCGGCGGAGTTCTTTGCGGACGGCGGAGGCGCGCTCGGCAAGCCAGCGGGTTTCGTTGTCGCGGTAGTCGCGGAGATTGCGCTGGCCGATATCGGCGAGGATCTGCTCGAGGAGGGCCGTGGGGTAGTGGGCGACGATCTGTTCCGTGGTCATCATATCAGGCGAAGGCGGCTCGGACTTTGGGCAGGCCTTTGGCAAGGGCCATGCGGATGAGGGCGGACTTGGAAACGCCAAGTTTTTTGGCGAGGCGTTCGATTTCTCGGCGGGCCTCGTCATCGAGGCGGACGGCCTGGGGGTGGTTCTCGGTTGGAGTGCTCATGGTTGAGGCGTGTATATCCCAGTCATACAAAGGTGTCAAAAAAGAATTGTATTTTTTTTTGATACCGGTAAAATTTGGGCATGGCAAAAAAGAATCAGACTCGGCCCGGGACTGCTCCGGTGGCCGTGCGTTTTACTCCTGAGCAAAATGAGGAAATCGCCTCGGTTGCTGAGGAGTTTCAGATTTCCAAGCAGGATGTGATTCGGCTGTCAGTAGCGGCCGGACTCAAGGCGATGAAAAAGATCGGGCTGGTTGGCCTGCGGGATTTCCTTGTGGAGGAAATCAAAGCGCCGGAGAAGAACGGCGAGGGGCGGGTTTACGACATGGAAAGCAGCGGCGGCCTTGCGAATGAGAAAGAGATCGAGAACAGCCAAGATCACCCGATGGCGTAGCGGGTCGGTGAGAATGAGGAGGATGAAAGCAATGAGTGAAGAGTTGAAAAGTGGCGCGTTGCTACACAAAGCGGTTGGAGAGCTTTTGGTGGTGATCGAAAAGATTGTAACCGATCACGGGTTGCCAGAAATCGAAAGCGAAGGATGGTGCGGCGTTAGTGATGGGCTTCACTGGCGCGCGCTTGTCGATGAGGCTTTGTTGTGGGAGTTTGTGCCAGAAGATCATTCGAATTTTGACGACCATTTGGAGGAATGGGTCGAAGAGGCAGTCGAGTATTTTAAGAAAAGGCGGGCGGTTGCCCAGATCAACAAGCTGTTAGAAAAGAACGGCCTATGCGTCGATGATTTAGGGTGAACAGCCAAGATCACCCGCCGGCGTAGCCGGTTGGCGTGAGCGACCTGTTTGGCTACCGGTTTGTTCGGCGGTCGTGGACGTAAGACAGAAAGGCAAACGACATGAGAGCGAAGAATGAAAGCACGCTGGCGGTGGGCGCGTGGGCACGCATGGCGAGGATGAACAAGCCAAGAGAGGAAAGCACCAGGATGGCGGTGGCGATGCTGCAAAGTTTGAAGGTGTTCATGGGGGTGAATGTTTGTTGCGGTGATAGGATTCGCGGCGCCGTTTGCGTTCGGCCTCGAGCCATTCCGGATCTTGGGCGAGGCGGGCGCGGCGCTCCCGGTCATACTGGCGGCGGCGCTCTTGTTTCTCAGTCTCGGACAGTTTGGGCTTTGGATTATGGGTGCGGCGATACCAGGCGGCCTTCCGTTCAGCCTCCTGTGTTTTCCATTGCTCGTCGGTTTGTAACTTTTGACGGCGCCGGCGGAAGTATTCGCGGCGGTCCTGCGCTCCCATGACCTTGGTAGACTGTGGAAAAGTGAATGAAAAACAAGGGAATTGACTCAAAAGGCGGGGAGTTATTCACTTCCGACATGAAAGCGGAGTCGTTCCGGGTCGGTCGGGGTCGGTTCTCGGTAGTGGTTTATCGGGTGCGCTGGGGAGGCGGCGAGGGTTGGCAATTCAAAGCCAATGGGAAGGCGGTCACGCGGGTGGCGAAAGCGGAGGCAACGAAGGCGGCGAAAGAATATTTGAGAGATTTGGCGGCCGGGGAGGAGTTTCTCGGGCGCATCACGGGGGAACAGCGGGCGATTGTGGTGGAGCTGGCAAAGCGGGTGGAGTCGGTCGAGGAATTGCGGGAGGTGCTGCGGGTGGTGGAAGACCGGCGGCGGGGCTCCAAGCTGGCGGAGATGGTCGAGGAGTATTTGGCGGAGAAGGAAAGCGAGAAGGGGCAGACGTCGCACCTGCGCCAGGTGCGGGCGATTCTCGAGAATTTGGCGGCGGCATTCCCGGGAGTGGCGATGGCGACGATTTCGACCAGGGAGTTGGAAAAGTGGTTTGAGGCGAAAGTCTCGGGGCTGAGTGCCAGCCGGAGGAATAACATCAGGGCAGCGGCGGTGGCGCTGTGGAATTGGGCCGGGGCCCGGGATTATCTGACAACGGAACAAGCGGCGGTGGCGTCGAGGCTCCGCAGGAAAGCGCCGGAGGAAAAGGAAATCCGGATTGCGACAATAGCGGAAACGCTTTGGCTCCTGCGGAATGTGAGAGAGGAATGGCGGTTGCCGGTGGTGCTGGGGCTTTTTGCGGGGATGCGTCCGGAGCAAACTGCGCCGGATTCGCGGAGGGGCAAGGTGGGTTTGTGTCGGTCGGCCATTTCCCTCGAGGACGGGGTAATTTACGTTTCGCGGGAGGTTTCAAAAACCTTTGCTCATGTTATTCCGATTTCGGATTGTCTGCGGGCGTGGTTGAAGTGGGCGGGATGGGAGCCGGATCAATTTTTCCCGGTGGCCACGATGAGCATGGCGCAAGCTCGGGAGACGGTCCGGCTTGGTAGGGCCATGGATGAGGAATTCGGGCGGGAGGAAGGCTGGCCGCATGATTGGCTGCGGCATACCTACGGGAGCCACCGAAATGCGCTGGTGCGGAATATCGCGCAAGTGGCGGAGGAAATGGGGACGAGCCCGAAGATGATGCACGCGCATTATCACCAGCCCCGGCCGCGGAGTGAAGGCGAGGAATATTTCGCGCTCCGTCCGGCGGATCTTCTCGGGGATCAGGTGGTGCGTTTGAGGGCGTGAAACTTTACCGGAACTTTACTCGAAAAGTGGCCTTTGTGCGTGGATCTCGCGGCGCGGGAAATTTGAAACCTTTGATTTTGCAAGGTTTTTCATGGATTTACGGAGATCGGTAAAGCGTTTTGCGGACTGTAAATCTGCTCTCTCCGGAGTACGCTGGTTCGAATCCAGCCCTGCCCACCAAGTCTTTACGGGGATTTGGGGTTTTTTTGGAGGGGGAAACTTTACCGGGACTTAACTCGCTGAGAGTAATAAAAGGTAACCTTTTCCCGGCGGTGTATGGCGGGATCTATGGCGGAGGTTACGCTGGCCGGTCGGGGGGAGTCTGGTTTTCGAGACGTTCGGCCAGGCGGTCGAGCTTGGGGCCAAGCTCGCTGGCTAGGTGGATCGTGCCTTTGAGCTGGCCAACCTCCTCGGTCACGCGGAGAAGATCCGTCCGGGTTTCGTTGTGACGCTCTTCGCATCGGAGATACCGCTCCTCGGCCCGGGCTTCGCGTTGCTCTCCGTTTTTCTTCGACTGCACCTGGTCCCTCCAAAGCGTGGCAATGGCGCCTATCAACGCGGTGCAAATTGTTCCGCCCAGGGTAAGGATCGTGGTGTCGCTCATGGGGTCAGTGGGAAAGTGAATTGCTCAAACTCCTCTTTGGTCAATTCTTCAATCAGCCCAGCCTGAATCGCTGGCGCGAGCATCTCCTCGTCGTCGGAGGGTGTGAATCGCCACTTGTCGATAGCGATGAGTCCTCGCCCGCTGTTATCGTTGGCAAGCTCCAACTCGTCGAACGGAGGCAGGCCCCGAAGCGTCACGGCTCTCGTTCCGACGCCATGTGGGTAGCCCCGTGACTGGTCAACCGCGGCAGCGAGTTGGGTGTAGGTCGCTGCCTCGCATTTAAAATATCGGTGTGTTTCTGCCATTGCTTGTGGTATGTTTCCCATTCGTGGCGATTTAGGGCGAACTGTTTTCAGCCGCTCCTTTGCTGACAACGTAGGATGTCAGTTGAGAAATTTGAGCTTCGGGCACGGCATAGTCGAACAGGTAAAGTGCGACAAGATCGTTGGAAGATCCATAACTGACAGAGGAAAGTTCGTTCGCAGTGAAATCATGCGTTCCAGCCACCAGATTGATCGCTGCGGAGTGACATCCATTTTTTGTGGCGAAAAATACCGTGCCGTTTATGATCGGGCTCGCCAGGGTAAACGACATTCGATCATCGATGCCGTCGAATCTGGCGAACGTTCCATCGACAGAGTTGACGTAGGCGACAGGCTGGTAAAGGGCCGTCGATTGAGTGGCGTCGATTTCGTTGTCAGATAGGTCGATCATCAGCGCGATCCCGTCACCCTGATCCGCGGTCGTGTAGATGTCGCTCAGAACATCATCGGATGTTGAGGGACTGGTGAGATCTGAGAGATTCAGGGCCATGATTAGAGATCGTCTGAGTGGTAGGGCCAATAGATGA
>Ga0208645_1000887_pt1 | contig 29426 bp, 51 predicted proteins | sample VirMetDEL_Sep_01_FD_184519 | JGI IMG/M metagenome (GOLD analysis project Ga0208645, IMG submission 184519) | Aqueous microbial communities from the Delaware River and Bay under freshwater to marine salinity gradient to study organic matter... | ecosystem: Environmental > Aquatic > Marine >... | reverse complement strand
TTGGCGCATCTCAATCATACTCGTTTGTAGATGGAAACACTTACAGAGTATCTTTTGATTTAACAGGTGATAATCAAAGTAAAACGTTTACGTTTAGAGATAATGGTTCAGCATTAGGTGGTTTGACAGAAGATATATCGTTAGATTTTGAGGGGACAGAAACAAAAACCTTTATTTTTACCGCTAACGCTAACTCCGATTCTATTTATACTAAAAGAAATTCAGCAGGAACATATAGTTGGAGTATAGACAACGTATCAGTAAAAGACATTACATTTAGTACAGATGTAGATTTAGCTAGAATAAACTATGATAGTAATGGAGAGAATGGTCATATATTGTTAGAGCCTACTTCTACTAATCTTATTACTTATAGTGAGGATATAGATTCTCTTAATGATGGTGATGGCGAAGTTGCAGTTAATTCAACATTAACTTATGAAAGTGATGTGGTAGCTCCTGATGGCAGTTTAGGAGTTTATAGAATACAAAATCCCGCTACTGCAAGTACATATCTTAAAGTTACAAATAATACTACCGCAGCTCAATCTATGAGTGTTTGGGTGAAAGCTAAAACAGTTGGAACAAATAATCAATTTACGCTTTATAGAGATGGGACGGGTAGTTCAGTTTCTGATGTAAAAACAGCGACAGGAGAGTGGCAGCGATTTGAATACTCTTGGAGTACTGTTGGTTCAGGCGCTTATTTTATAAACAATGATGGTGATACATACATTTCTGACTTATATGTATGGGGAATACAAGTTGAAAACTTACCCTACACCACATCGTACATACCAAATCATGGAACAGCAGCAGGTGTTACAAGAGCAGCAGAAACACTAAATGGTAGTGGTAATAGTACATTAATAAACTCAACAGAGGGTGTGTTATATGCAGAGATAGCTATGTTATCAGAAGATGATAAAGAAGCAGATAATCAAATTGCTATAAGTGATGGGACTACTGATAATAGAATTTTAATTTTTACTGATGGTAGTGGAGATGTACAAGTGCTACTAAAAGATGACACAGAAGTTACTAAAACTGCAAGTTTACGTGCTTTAGACCAATCACAAGTAGGCGTAGATACTGCTTCATTTAATAAAATAGCAATTCAATATAAAAGTGGAGAAAATAAACTTTTTGTAAATGGTAGCGAAATAACCAACTCTAATTTCAATAATTTTGTTTTTGATTATTCTGCAACAACCTTAAATAATTTAGAGTTTGGTAGTGGTGCAAATTCTAATTATTTTAGAGGCAAATGCAAAGCACTAGCAGTATTTAATGAGGCTTTAAGTGATACAGAATTAGAAAATTTAACAAGCTAATGAAGAAGATAGGTAAATACGAGTTTGATGATAGCGTACAAGCAGATAGCAAAATAAACGCTTTAGGTACAAGAACAACTGAATTAGGTGATGTAGTACCATCGCACAATCATATTATCGTAAGACTAGGCTATATCGTTTTAGAGCAAGGCGAGTATAACGAAAGTGGCGAACAAACTAAAGCACCTGTACTATCTGACAAATACCACGTAGATGTGTTATGGAAAGGCTTAGAGCCTAAAGATGCAGAAGCAGAGGTACTAGAATATGACCACCCTAGAGGTTGGAAAACATACTCTGTAAACATAGAAGATGACGGAGTACACTCATTTATGGGTTTAGACTATAACTTATACAAATTCTAATGAAAGAAAGACTAATAAATATAAATCTAACAAACGAAGTACAACCTAAAAGCATTGAACTTAATGGTGCTGATTGGATTGGGTATGGTGATGGTGAGTACAAAAACAACTACCCACAGTACCTAATAGATTTATATAACAATAGTGCTACCAATAGTGCGATTATCAACGCTACTGCATCTATGATAGCTGGTGAGGACTTTATAGTAGAAGATAGCGACAATTTAGAGCAATATGTAGCATTAAAGAAGTTCTTAGCAGCAGTTAATGGTACAGAAAGCGCACACGAATTATTTGTTAAGTTATCATTTGATTTAAAACTACAAGGTGCATACGCTATCAATGTAATATGGTCTAAAGATAAGACTAAGATAGCTGAACTACACCACGTACCTGTTGAGCAAGTTAGAATAGGTGTACCTAATGAAGATGGTAAAGTACCTTGCTATTACCTAAGTACAGATTGGACACAATATCGTAAAAAAGAATACGCACCTAAACACATCGCACCATTTAATATGATGGATAGAAGTGAGGGTAGCCAATTATTATATAGTGGTTTATATTCACCAGCGATGGAACTGTACCACACTCCTGATTATGTAGCTAGTACGAATTGGATACAGATAGACAATTTAACATCTGACTTCCATTTAAACAATATCACTAATGGTTTTAGTGGCTCGTACTTTATTAACTTCGCTAACGGAGTACCAACAAGAGAAGAACGAGTACAGATAGAAAGACAAATAGCTAAGAAGTTTACAGGTTCTAATAATGCTGGTAAATTTGTACTTACGTTTAGTGATGATGCTAATAGTAAGCCTGAAATTATACCTATACAAGTATCTGATGCAGATAAGCAATATACAGTACTCAATGAGTTATGCGTACAAAACATAATGATAGGTCATAGGGTAACAAGTCCTATGCTATTAGGGGTTAAGACAGAGGGGCAGTTAGGTGGTCGTAACGAATTACTACAAGCATATGAGTTATATATGAATAGTGTAGTAAAACCATTCCAAAATCAGCTTTTAAAGACTTTTAAGAAACTTTTAGCAGTAAATGGTGTTACCATACCATTGAGCATAAAAGATGTTAAGCCATTAAATTCTATGTTTGATGCTGATACGCTTAAAGAAGTACTTACACAAGATGAGATTAGAGAGGAATTAGGATATGCACCATTAGAGGTTGAAGAAGAAACAGTAGCTGAAGAACAAAACCTAGCTGAATATACGGAGTTAGATAAATTCTTAGCAGAGTTTGGTGAAGATGAGGATTTAGAGAATTGGGAGTTAGTAGATGAAGATGATGCAGAGGGCGAACACGAAGATTTTGATTTTGAGTATAACTTAGAGAAATTAGAGTTAGCTAATACAGGTAGAGCAATACCTAGAGCAAAATCTGAACAAGATGGTACTGATAGAGAGGGTAACCTTTACAGAGTAAGATATTACTACAATGAAGATAAAGGTTTAAAGAGAAAAGAAGAGGGCAATAGCAGAGAGTTTTGCAAGAAGATGTTAGCAGCTAACAAAGTATATCGTAAAGAGGATATACTAAGAATGGGTAAAATGCCTGTAAATAAAGGTTGGGGTGCTGGTGGCGCAGATACTTACTCTATATGGTTGTATAAAGGTGGTGGTAATTGTCATCATAGATGGTATCGTAGAATATATGTTACTAAGATGGGCGAAAGACCACTTAATACAGATAAGGTTGTAAGTGTTGCTAAAGCTAGAAGTGCTGGATTTAAGCCTGAACCACAAAAGAAAAGTGAAAGAAGTGTTGCTATCGCACCAAAGCGTAGAGCAGATAAAGGTTTTATAAGAAAATAAAAAAGGATAATAAAATGAATTACTTTAAGAATTTAAGTGAAGAACAAAACAGACTAAACCTAAAGTCTGAAAAGGTAGAGTTAAGTATATTTTTAGATTATATAAAAGAATTAGATAAAATAGGAACTAAAACACTTAATAAGTCAGAAGAAGATTTAGAACAAATAAAAAAAATTGTTACAAGAAATATATCTAATTTAAAAAAATTAAAATCTAAATCAGATAACATACACAAGGCATATATGAAAGATGGCGATAGAGTATCTAAAGAACTTGACATAGCACCAGCACAAATACCTGATTTTAAAAAATTAGATAAGTTATATTTTTATATAGATAAATTGATAAGTAATATGTTACAAGAATATAAAAAACTAAGTTAAAATGAACAATAAAGAATTAAACATAGCACTAGGTAAACTATTCAATGGTATAGAACTAGACACGCATAAGGTAGAATTAAATATAGTAGATGACTTTGAAAAAGCGTTTAGTAAAGCTAATGATATAGAAAGTAACGCAATATTACAAACAGTCAATATAACTAATGCTATTAATAAAGCAATAGATATATATAAAGAAGCTGGTAAAGCATATTTGAGAGCAAACGCAAGTTATCAGAAAATAGAACAAATGACTAAAGAACTAGGTGTAGAACCACAAGGTAAAATAAAAGCATACGCAGAAGAAGTTAGTAAAAGCATTAAGACTATCGACCAAGAAATAAAAAAGCTAAAAAAAGCTAAAGCAACATATTAAACTATGGCAGTATTATTTGTAAGTGAGGACACTATAAAAAAATCTACTACTATCAATGGTAATGTAGATGTTGAGTTATTGCTACCATACATTAAGGTAGCACAAGATATTCATATACATCAGTTGTTAGGTACTGACTTGTACGATAAGATACAAGCAGATATAACTGCTAGTTCACTTACAGGTAACTACCAAACATTTACTGATGATTATATACAACCTGTACTAATTCACTATGCTTTGTATGAGTGTTTACCTTTTTTATCATACAAAATAATGAACAAGGATATAGTGCGTAAGATTTCAGAAACATCTACACCAGCATCACTTGAAGATATTAAGTATATGCGTGAGATAGTTAAGAATACTGCTGAATACTACGCAACAAGGTTAGTAGATTATCTATGTAACAATAACGATTTATTCCCTGAATACAACACTAATAGTAATGGGGATTTAGCACCTACAAAAGATACTTACTTTAGTGGTATAGTATTGGATAGATACGAGCAAAGTAATAGAATAACACTTAGAAGTTTCTTAGATGCGAGTTTCGACATATAAAATAAAGCAAGAAAATATAACAAAGCTAAAAAGCTATTTAACAAAGAAAGAAAATGAAAAGTCTGATAAGTCAAAACGCAGATGTACTAGGATTAAATAGCGTTACGCTAATGATTAGCTTTACAGATGTTGAGCAAGTACTGCAAATCATTTTGTTATGTGTATCAATTATCTATACAATAGACAAGTATATATCATATCGTAAAAGAAAATAATGGCTAAACTAATAGGTGGAACATATCGCAAGAAAGCGAAGAAGAAAAGACCAAATAGACACTCTAAAAACGCATCTAAAGGACAGAGTGGCTACAAACAGAATTACAGAGGTCAAGGTAAATAATGGAAGAAGTTTTTAAATTAATAGAGGGTTATGGTTTGTCAGTAGTTTTACTGATGGGTGCTTTATATGTTCTTTATCAATTTGCTTTTTTTAGCATTAAAGAAGTTAAAGTAGGCTTTGAAAAAAGACACGAAGTACTACACGAACAAATGAATGAGGTTAAAGAAAAACTTAATATAATTTTAGAATTTATTAAAAGTCAAAAATAATGTTAAAATGGTTTGATTTTGAAGAATTTGATTGTCCTACATTAGAGGGTAGTGGATTACCTACTAGCGATGGTGGTAAGATGTGCATAGACTTCTTACATAAGCTAGATGAAGCAAGAGAGATAGCTGGTGTACCTTTTAAAATAACAAGTGGATATAGAACACCAAAACACAATTTAGATGTAGGTGGTCGAGTAGGCTCTAGTCATATCAAAGGATTAGCAGTTGATATAGCTTGTACTAATAGCGACCATAGACAAAAGATACTTACTGCACTAATAAAGGTTGGTTTTCGTAGAATTGGTGTAGGTAAGTCGTTCATACACAGCGATTTAGATAATGATAAACCTAATGCAATATGGCTTTATTAACAAATTTATTTTCAAAACTTTTAGGCGATGCGTCTGAAATAGTCGATGAGGTTGTAACTTCGCAAGAAGAAAAACTAACACTCAAGAACGAACTAGAAAAGATATTAAATGAAAACAGAGTAGTTATAGAACAAGAAGTAACTAAGCGTTGGCAATCTGATATGCAAAGTGATAGTTGGCTATCTAAGAGTATCAGACCATTAGTCTTAGCTTGGCTTGTAGTTTCAACAACTTTGCTTATATTTATAGATGCTGGAGTAATTCAATTTGTCGTAGAGGACAAATGGGTGGACTTGTTACAGATAGTTTTAATTACTGTTATAGGTGCATACTTCGGCTCTAGGGGATTAGAGAAAATTAAAAAATAACACTATGCCAAATAATCGTTACCGATTAAAACCTGATGAAGAACTACTACTACAAAACTATCGCAAAAACAAAACTAATAACATATTGGTTATTGGCGATATACACGAGCCTTTCTGTTTAGATGGCTATTTAGAATTTTGCCTAGAACAATACCACACACATAACTGCAACGAGGTTGTATTTATTGGCGATGTCATAGATAATCACTATTCAAGCTATCACGAAACATCTGCTGATGGTATGGGTGGTGGCGATGAGTTAGACCTAGCTATTAGTAAAATAGCAAAATGGTACGAAGCGTTCCCTATTGCAACAGTATTAATAGGCAACCACGACCGTATAATAATGCGTAAGGCACAAACGAGTGCAATCCCTAGTAAGTGGATTAAAAGCTACAAAGATGTCTTAGAAGTGCCTAATTGGAACTTCGTAGAACGCTATGTAAAAGATGATGTGCAATACATACATGGAGAAGCTGGTACTGCAAGAACTAAATGCAGAGCCGATATGATGAATACAGTACAAGGACACTTACATACACAATGCTATACTGAACACTATGTAGGTCAGAAGTATCGTATCTTCGGCAGTCAAGTAGGTTGTGGTATCGACCACGAGAGTTATGCTATGGCATATGCTAAAGCTGGAAAGAAACCAGCAATAGGTTGTATGGTAGTCAAAGAAAATGGCACACTTCCTATAAATATCCTAATGCCCTTATAATCAGTTACTTACACTTAAAGCGTAACAACGAAGTAACACTAACAAGAATATACTCTATATATATATTATAGTTTATATATATAATACTATCTAGTATATATATATTTATATAAATATTTTTACAAAAATTTGTTTATATTTAAAAAAAGTGTTTATATTTGCCAAAGTATTAACAAAACAACTAACAATGAAAAATACTATTATTAGTGATAAAAAAATCACACTAACAGAAATTATTGAACAATTAGACATATGGATTGGAGATGCACAATTTGACATTTCAAATGACCTTCTTGATGAAACTGAAAGAATGGAAATGCAAAACCAAATTCAACAGATGTTGATTGCAAAAGCAAATCTTGAAACCATAGAGAATTTTGGCGACAAGATTTTTCAAATGTCAATTAGAAGATAAAAAACAACTTTATTTACAAAAACAATTATGGAACTAAAAAAATTATTTCAAGAAACTTTCCCAAGCTACTACAACGTAAATAGCGAGAAAGAAAGACACATTTATCTATCAACTGCAACAGAAGAAATTAAAGAAACTATTGCACGAATAGAAAAACATCGTATAGAAAATATCACAGAAGGTAACTTTGAGATAGCAGAAGGATTAGAGATGGCTAAGAAAGAGATGTACTTTATGACTATTGGTATGATACAAAAACAATTAAAGAAATGAGCAGAGACACAAAAATAACATACGCTTTAGGGTTAAGTCTAGCCACCCTTTTAATAGTGCTAGATATATTAGGAATTATTAATTTAGTCGCATATTAATATGACAAAGCAAGAAACATTAAACAGAGTGTTTAAAGATAACGGATTAACTTCTGATGATTTGTTTAAGCACCAGCACTACACTATCATTACTCGTAGTGGCATAGACAAGATACAAGCAAACCTAAGTATATATATCTCTTACGAGGTTATACGATGTGAGCCAAACTTTGCAGTAGTTAAGGCTAGTGCTAACCTACACGAAGAAAGTGCCATAGAAACCTTTGGAAGTGCCTTAAAAGGCGAGGGTTACAAAGATGGTAACACTAACTCTTGGTATGTTATGGAAATGGCAGAAAAAAGAGCTATGAGTAGAGCAGTATTAAAGTTAGCTGGACTTTACGCATTAGGTGTGTTTGGCGAAGATGAAAGTGAAAGTTTTAAAAGATAAATTAACCAATTAAATTAAATATTATGAGTTTAGAAATGAAAGGTAAGTTAGTCAAAGTATTAGACTTACAAAGTGGAACTAGCAAAGCTGGTAAACAATGGGTAAAGCAATCGTTTGTAATTGACACAGGTAGTCAATACAATTCAGAGTTATGCTTTAATCTGTTCGGTCAAGATAAAGTAGATTTACTTAGAGATGTAACAATAGGCGATGAGGTTACTGTATTGTTTAACCTATCATCAAGAGAGTATAAGGGCAACTACTATACATCTGCTGATGCTTGGAAGTTTAAGCAATCTAAAGAAGAAAAGTTAGAGAGTTTTGATAATGCCTTTGGCGATGATAATCCTTTTTAATTATGTATGAAACTTTCCCATATTATACGCAAGATGGTATAAACAAAGGTTCTGATTATGAATGTGCTAAAAACGAGTACGGATTATTAGACTTTGCTAATAAAAGATTTATTATAAAAACTATACCACCAGCAGACGATACGATAGTTAAGAAAACTTTGATAACATTTAAAAACAATACTTTAGGTGCAGTTGTTAAAAGCGATATGTTTACAGGTCGCAGTTATGTAGATAACGTATATGCTAAAGGCATAGTGTTTAAAGGTACAGACAAAGAACTAGATAGCTACGCATTAGAATTAATGAGTAAGGGATATAACATACAAGATTTTTACGATTATGAAAAAGACAACAAGTAAACTATTAGAAAAGGCTCAATCCCTAGTTACTACGGTAACAGGTACTGACATACCTAAGACCACTAGGCAAGAGGTAATGAAAGATGTAAGGGCAATCTATCGAAAGATAAAAGAAATTGAACCTGACATTTATAAGATATTAAACGATGACGATAACCATAAAACTACAAGGTAATGTTATATGAGATAATAAAAAAATACGACCTATCTGAAATAGAAGTATTAAGTATAGTACACGAGTGGTACACAATGGGTTTGTACGAAGATATACTTATGGACGAAGATGGTGATGAATTAGATGAAATTTGTGAACAAAGAATAGATGTAATATTAAAAAACAATTATGAACTTAACTAAAGAAATAGAACTACTGATGTTTATAACATCAAAACATATATCTGTCGAGCAAGACGATATTAACGTAAAATCAAAGTACAAAGAGCAAGTAATGGCTCGAATGGTAATTAGTAATATTCTGATGGAGTGTGGTATGAAACCAGCACAACTAGCTAAACATTTCTGTAAGCATAGAACTAACTTCTACCATTATCTTAAACTGCACAAGCAATACATACAAAACCCTAGAATGTATCCTGAATACATAGAAGCGTTTAATTTAGTGTTTGCAGAGTACAAGACCAAATCTGAACGCATTGAGAGGATAAACGAGCTACAAGCGTTAGATGAGGTAGATAGAGCAATAGCAGACCTAATACAAATTCGTAAAGCATTAGCGTAATGACAAAAGAACACACAATAGATTTACAATTACTAATAGCTACCTTTAGATGCTTTAACGAGCAGCTATACAATCTCAAGGGTACACACTCTAAGATAGTAAAGCTAAAGTTTAACAGACTTTTAAAAGTAGCAGACCAATATGAAAAAGAAATTATTAAATTTACCGACAATAATCAAGACGTAGAAACTATTTATGATAGTCTTATGGATATAATTATGGAAGTAAAAGAAACCGTTAGCAAATAAAATTATGAAATTGACACAAAAAGAAAAAGTACTAAGACATCTGCAAGAGGTAGGTGCATTAACTCCTGTTCAAGCGTTCTTCGATTATAGTATTATGAGATTAGCAGCGATAGTCTTTGATTTAAAAGATGATGGCTATGACATAGAAACTACTATACTCAAGAGTGAGAATAAGTTTGGAGAGCCTGTAAGATACGCACAGTATAAACTAATAAAGTAATGCAAGGTTACATTAAGCTACATCGTAAGATATTAGATAATGGAGTGTTTGCAGACGCAGAACTACTAAAGGTGTTTGTGTGGTGCATACTCAAAGCCAACACGACACCTAACGTAGTCTATGGTAGAAAGGTAGATGTGGGTGAGTTTATTACAGGTAGGATAACTGCAAGTGAAGAACTATACCTAAAGCCATCAACTATTTACAAGCGTTTACAGAAGTTAAAATCACAAGGGTATATAGACATATCAAGTACTACTAAAAACTCTCTTATAACTGTCGTAAACTATAAGTCTTACCAGCTTGATGATAAGCCTAGAAAGAAGCGCAACTTAGATACTGTTACTAATAAGTTTCTAATGGAAGTTTCTGCATTTAAAGAACTGTATAGTGTTGAGATGTTAGAAGCCTTTATAGACTATTGGACAGAGCCTAACAAGTCTAAGACTAAGTTGAGGTATGAATTACAAAAGACTTTTGATATTGCACGTAGGCTAAAGACTTGGAGTAAGAACGAAAGTAAATTTGGAACTAAAAAGAATAATGTAATGGACACTTGGCAAAGTGTTAGAAACGAGATGTTAAATGACTAAGAAGAAATTAGTAACTTGCTCACCATATAAATTACTTATGGGATATGAGTATGAGTATAAAAAGGATAGAATGATTTACAATAAACAATATAAACGCAAAAAGAAAAATGAGAGTATTTGATATGTTAAAAGCTGGTCAAGTCAATGATGTTAAAGTATTCTGCATTGACTTAGTAGGTATGTGTTACACATCGTTAGGGCAAAAGCCTGATAAGGAACAGATGAAAGGAATGGCGCAACTACTATACAATGACTTAATTACTTACCATACTAATCTACCGATAGATGAGATTAAGTTTGCATTTGAAAAAGGTTTAAGAGATGCTGAACAAGGTACAAGTGCCTTTATTAATGTGCGTACTTGGTCTGTGTGGATTAATGACTACAAGCAAAGAGCCATAAAAAAACGCAGTCAAGGTAGGCTAACAGAATACCAGCAGCATCAACAAAGTCAAAAAGCAATAGCTATGACTATTAACAAAGCAAAGAGAATAAAATGAGAGAGATATATTTAATAGCATTAATACTAGGTATAGCTTATACAGGACTTACATTATACTTTCAATGGCGAACTGATAAACAATATGATGAATGGCTAAAAAGACAAAGACACACGCACAACTTAAAAAAGAATTAGACAAACACTTTAGCCAATACATTAGGTGGGCATACGCTGATGATAGTGGAATGGTTGAGTGTTATACTTGTGGTGTAGTCAAGCACGTCAAAGAGATGCAAAATGGTCATATGCAGTCTAGGAAACATACTAGCACGAGATGGCACGAGCATAATTGTCGCCCACAGTGCGTAAAGTGTAATATTTATTCGGAGGGTGAAAAGATACGCTTTTACAGAAGATTATGTAGTGAGATAGGCGAACAAGAAGCAGAAGAAATAATACAACTTAGCCATAAATCTGTTAAATACTCAAAGTCAGATTTAGAATATCTGATAGAAATATACAAACAGAAAGTAAAAGACTTATGTGGATAACTATTTATCAACACCTTGAAACTTATATATACTTTTTCGTATAATGCTATGTGATTGATAATGAACTATTTACACAATTAAAAGATACTGCTGCTAACTTCATACCAGCAAAGCACTTAGACGATGTTACGCAAGAAGTATTTATGTATCTATACGAAGATGCAGAAAAGCTAGAACAACTTATAGCAGATAAAAAGATTAAGTGGTACTTCATAAGACTATGCAAGAATAACTACTACTCTAAGACTTCTAAGTACTACTACAAATACAATAGACCTTACAAAGATGTTACCTTTAATGATGACCTTGTTAAAGCAGTACATATACTAATTCCTGATGATTTATATTTTATACAGGATAGTGATATGATTAATGATATACTGTCTGAATTATATTGGTATGATAGAGAATTATTTAGATTGTATGTGCTTGGCGATAATGATGGTAGAAAATATACCTATACTAGCCTTAGTAAAAAGACTAAGATAAGTAGAATGAATATATACATAACAATAAAGAAAGTAAAAGAATATATAAAAGAAAGACTAAAACAAAAGCGTAATGATTTATGATGATTTACAACGATTAGTAGGCTATGGATTGAGCATCATAGAATGTTATGATGAAATAGGACAACTAGAATACATTATTAACTTAGAAGAAATGACCTTTGATGATGTAGATATAGTACTGTCTGACGAACACGCACCAATAGGAATTATAAAACTTTATAGATATGGACAACAGAAAGAAAATGGACACTCCAAACTTGATGGTAAAGACCTATAACTATCTGAAAGCAGTAAGCAAGAGAGTACTAGGTGGTTTTGAAAATGTAGATGTAACAACATATTATGACAGAACATATATCTGTTCTCGATGTCCACACCTTACACCTGATGTAGAGTGTAGCCTATGTGGTTGCCCAATAGAAACTAAAGCAAGTTGGAAATCAGAGAAATGCCCTAAAGGAAAATGGAAAAACCTATAACAGAAGAACAGAAGCAGCGCATACTAAAAGTATGGGAACTATGCAAGACAGGAGTAGCACAAAACAGAGAAGCTAAAGCAGAACTGATTACGCTATACAATGAGATACATAGAACGAGATATAAGACAACATCTAATTGCAGTAGTTGTATAGCTACTTGCTACAACGGAATTAAAAAGATAGTAGATACATTATGAAAACACCAAATTATTACAAAGGAACTTATTACAAAATGGAAGCGCACGAAGTTATCGAGGACTTTTGTGGCAACAACTATAACTTAGGTGTAGCACTAGCCTACTTAATGAGAGCTGGTAAAAAAGAAGATAACGATATATCTAAGGACATACAAAAGGCAATAGACCACCTCAACTTTGAACTTAAAAGGCAAGAGCATCTGAACGAAGAACAGAACGAATTAAACGATATTAACGATAAATTTTTTAAAAGTGCAATCAGTACCTATTAATAGCATACGCAATAACCCTATTAATCCTAGATTAGTTAATAAGGCAAAATTCGAAAAACTAAAGAAGTCAATACAAGACTTCCCACAAATGCTAGAACTAAGACCGATAGTAATAAATGAAGATGGTATTATACTAGGTGGTAATATGAGATATAAAGCATTAGTAGAATTAGGGTACAAAGAAGTGCCTGTAATAGTTGCAGAGCATATTACTAAAGAACAAGAGAATGAGTTTATAATAAAAGATAATTTAGGCTTTGGCGATTGGGATTGGGATATACTAGCTAATGAATGGGATAGTGTAGAGTTAGAAGATTGGGGATTAGATGTATGGCTTAATGAAGATGATATAATAAATAGCTTTGATGAAGAAAACGAACCACAACCAAAGGACAAAATAGTATGTGCCTTGTGTGGTAAATAATTACAAAATATGACACCTATGCAAGATAGAACAGAAAAAGGTAAGATAGCGATGCTAGAAGCATTAGAGAAAACATTGGGAGTAGTTACATCAGCTTGTAAGTTAGTTAATATTACAAGGGAAACACATTATAGATGGCTCAAAGAAGATGAAGCATATAAGTTAGCAGTTAAGAGTATTGATGATGTAGCGATAGACTTTGCAGAAAGCCAACTACACAAACAGATAGGCAAAGGTAAAACACAAGCCACTATATTCTACCTAAAGACTAAAGGCAAGAAAAGAGGTTATGTAGAGAAACAAGAGTTAGATATATCGGGAGAGTTTAAGCCTATTACAATAACTCTAATGCGAGATGATGAAAGCGAAACTAACGGATAAACAATGGTTAGCGATTGACTACCTAACAGACAAGACCACAACAGAAGTACTGTATGGTGGTGCTGCTGGTGGTGGTAAGAGTTTCTTGGGTTGTGCTTGGATTATATGGTTATGCACTTCACACGATGGTATAAGATGTATGATAGGTCGTAGTAAGCTAGACAGCCTAAAGAAAACAACACTAAACACTTTCTTTGATGTATGTAGTCAATGGGGGATAGAAGCCAACACACATTACAAATACAACGCATCAAGTAACATCATAACGTTTTACAATGGTTCAGAGGTTATACTAAAAGACTTATTCCAATACCCATCAGATAGGAACTTTGATAGTCTAGGTTCATTAGAACTTACTGCTGCATTTATAGATGAGTGCAACCAAATAACAGAGAAAGCTAAACAGATAGTAAGCAGTAGGATAAGATACAAGCTAGACCAATACAATCTAATACCAAAGGTTCTTATGACTTGCAACCCTAGTAAAGAATGGGTATATAGTACGTTCTACAAACCACACAAAGAGAATAGGCTACCTAAATATCGGAAGTTTATACAATCGTTAGTAACCGATAATAGGCATATATCTAAGCACTACAAAGACCAGCTAGAGAAACTCGACCACATAAGTAAGCAACGACTACTATATGGTAATTGGGAGTATGACGATAGCGAAGATAAGCTAATAAACTACAACGCTATACTAGGTGCATTTGAATTACAAGACACTCCTAGTGGTACAGGTTACATAACTGCTGACATCGCAAGGTTTGGTAAAGATAAGACAGTAATAATCTATTGGAATGGACTAAGAGCCGAGTATTTTAAGGTGCTAGACACTAATAGTATTACACAAGCAGCAGATGAGATACGCACAATACAGAGAAACTACAACGTATCACTAGGTAATATTATAGTCGATGATGATGGTGTAGGTGGTGGTGTTAAGGATATATTGAGATGTAAAGGCTTTGTAAACAATTCTAAGGCACTTAAAAAAGAAAACTATATCAACCTTAAGACACAATGCTATTATGCTCTTAGCGAGGCTCTAAATAAGTCTAAGGTGTATATTAACTGCACTAATATAACCCACAAGAATTATATTATACAAGAATTAGAGCAAGTAAGGCGTAAGAACTTTGATAAGGACACAAAGCTACAACTGATAAGTAAAGATGAGGTTAAAAGTGCTATTGGTCGTTCTCCTGACTTTAGTGATGCTTTAGCTATGCGAATGTACTATGAACTAAAACCACAAGGTGTTTACTATGTGCAATAAAAAAAAGGAGCAGCACTCGGGCGTCCGTTGGCTACTCCTTTACAAAATAAAACAATTTTTAATCAAAAACTTTGCAATTATACTCAATTTTAAACTTTTATATTTTATAGTATGGATTTAGTTATTAACAACACAAATTACTCTATACCGACAAGCTGGTCGCAAGTATCTCTTGGTAAGTATATGGACTTTATGTTAAGTGTAGATGGTGTTGAAGATGAGTTAGAGAAAACGATAGCTACTATTAGTGCTTTTACTAATGCACCTAAGAAACTATTACAAGGTTGTAAGAAGTCAGATATAGATGCAGTAATGGAACAACTAGCAAAGCTAATGGACAACGAAGCTAATAAAGACCTCAACCTAATTATAACGATTGATGGTATAGATTATGGCTTCCACCCTAACTTACACGAACTAAAGCTAAAAGAGTTTGTAGATTTAGATAATAAACTTGGAGATGGTTGGAGTGCTATGGATAGTGTAATGGCTATCTTATACAGACCTATCATAGAACAAAAAGGCGATAAGTACAAGGTAGAGGAATATGACTTTAGAACTGCTAAGAAAAGAGCAGAGATATTTAGAGATAATCTAAGTGTAGATACTGTAAATGGTGCTGCTAGTTTTTTTTTGACTATCGCAACGGATTACATAGCCACTACGCAAGTTTATTCAAAGAACCTGTCGAGGAGAGAGAGGCGCAAACTTTTAAGACAGAAGAAGAACAATTTAACGAAAAGTACGGCTGGTACAGTTTAATTTATAATTTAGCTAATGGCGATATATTAAAATTTGATGAGGTGTTAGAGTTATCGGTAAACGAATGCTTTAACTTCTTAGCGTACCAAAAAGATTTAACACACATACAGAATAGAAGATGATACTAACGACAGGAACAGAGATTAAAAACGTAACACTTCAAATGCTTTATAGGATATTTGAAGAAATAGGTAGTAGTCATACACAAATACAAACCACTACAATAGGCGATATATTTGAGATTGACTTAACAGAAACTACATACCCACTACTTCACGTTTCTACTGCTACTGCTAACTTTGCACAACACACATTAACATATAACTTTCAGTTTATAGTTATGGACTTAGTAAGCAAAGATGAGAGTAATGAGAGAGATGTACTTAGTGATACGCTAGAAACTATTGGCGATGTAATTAGTTTGCTTAAAAATCAAACTGCATCGTTTGAACGCATACCTGACTTCCAAACAGAAGTAGCTATAAGTCCTAGTGTTAGTTGTGAGCCTTTTACAGAGAGGTTCGATAATGAGGTTAGTGGCTGGACTGCTAGTATCAGTATAGAGGTAGGATTTAACGCAAGTCAATGCAGTGGAGATGTTGCTTATGAGTAAAAACGCTAACTATCTAAGAGTGAGTGGGTTACACGATTTGCGTAACAACAAAAGGACACAAACAAGAATATATACACTATATAATATATATATATAGATATATAATAGTAATATAATAATAATATATAATAAAGAAAAAAAATTAAAAAATGGCAACAACAATTACACCAGCTACATTAACGGTTCAGATAAAAGAAGAAATCACGTTAGGTGGCACAACTTACGACCAAACAATTACTAAGAGTATAGCAAGTATTGGTAACTATTCTAAAAGACAATTTACTATTACTGCTGGTGCATCACATAGCATAGCAGAGTTTTTAGATACAGTTACTAACGATGCTTACGATACAGATGATTTAAAGTATATTAGATTGACTAACTTAGATGATACCAATGCAGTTATAGTAACTATCGCTGGTGATAATGAAGCAGCAGCAATAGAGTTAGAAGCTGGTGCATCTTTTCAAATGTTTGATAGTAAATTAAGTGGTTCTACAAGTAAAGCAGCTATTACTACTGTTGATGATATAGAGATTATATATGTTCATAACGCATCAGGTGGTGCAGACGTAGAATTAGTAGTAGCAACTGCATAATGAGTAACGTAGATAAAGTATTAGACACCTTTGGAAGAAAGGTAGTACAGACTGCTAGAGGTATATTAAACGCTAAGGGCAAAAATGCTAGTGGCGATTTAGGTAGTAGTCTAGGGTACTTTATCAAGGTTTATCCTAGTGGTGCAGTAGATATGTCTTTTGTTGCAGAGGGTTACGCTAAGTTTGTAGATAAAGGGGTTAAGGGTAGTAAGTCAAGTGCTAAAGCTCCTAACTCTCCTTACAAGTACTCTAACAAGCAGCCACCATCAGGAGTTATAGACAAGTGGGCAGTACGCAAAGGCATACAAGGTGTTAGAGATAAAAAGGGTAGGTTTATACCACGCAAGAGTTTAGTATATAGCATAGCTAGGAATATAAAGTTATATGGCGTTAAGCCTACTAACTTCTTTACTGATGCTTTTAACGTAGCTTACAGAGATTTACCTAAAGACTTTATTAAGGCATATGCACAAGACACACAACAATTTTTAAAATTTGTAAGTAAAGAAATAGAATAATGGCAGTAAATTTAAGAACAACAATGCAAGGCAACGCACAATACCTTGCTCCAGCTTATTCAGATATAGTAATATATGCAGAAGATATACCACCAATATTATTTAATCAACAAGTAGCTGGTGTAATATCTAACTTGAAATATATTTGTGTAGTATCAATTAATGCTCAAACAGTAGCAACACTTAAAGCACCTACTGATAGTAATGATAAAGCATTATTTAGAATATCATCTATATTGCAAGATTATACAGAAACTGATAAGAGTGGTTATGATTTAGACTTTGTAAATAGTACATTCAATACTGACACAATGTATGAAAACAACCACGCTATACATCAGATAGACAAGTATGCAAGAAATAGAAACAATCTTAATAATTGCACTTGCTTAGGGGGATATGAATATACTAATAGTAGTGGTACTACCATACAAGAGTTTTCTATTGGTACAGATGTTAATTTTAACTTTTTTAATTCAGTATTACAGCACAATGCTGGTTATAGTACAGAAGATTTTAGTGATTATCTACTAACAGGGGGTACTAAGAAATTTTTAACTAAGTTCCCACAAAACTTTGCTGGTACAGGTTTATCAGGTCAGAAAATACAAGCTGGACAATATCACACGATGGCTTTTTTAAATGGTAAGCATTACTTAGATAGTGAAGTAACTAGAATTAGAATTAGAACCTATGATAGTTCAGATACTATGTTAGGCACTCAATATGTAGATAACACTACACTAAATGGTGGTGCGCCATTCGGTTCAGATATTACTGCTAACATTTTTACAGGAACAAACAATACAGACGAGGGTTTATTATACTTTGGCTGTGGTACTGCTCAATTAACACAATTAGGGGTTAGCCTTAATAACGTAGCTTACTATACTGTAACTGCACTAAATGTAAACGCATCTGTTAGTAAAGTTTACTATTTTACTATACAAGATGCAGACTGCAAAGGCTATGAAACTATTAGGTTAGCATTTCTAAATAGTCTAGGTGCTTGGGATTACTACAACTTTACTAAGAAGTCAGTAAGAAAGACACAAATAAATAAGACTGCTATAAAACAAAACTATGGTACTATACCACGTTATGCAACCACTTCTGCTGGTGATGCTTTCAACGCTGACTATTACAATCAAGGTACTTATGATGGTGGTACAAGAGCATTTAATGTAAACGCAATAGAAACGATAGAAGCTAATACAGACTTTATTACAGAAGATGAAGCAGAGATATTAGAGGAATTGTTTTTAAGTCCTGATGTGTATATGCAGACAGGTAGCACGTTTGAGCCTGTTGTAATAAACGAGCAAGAATACATAAAGCAAACTACTGCTAATGATATGTTAAAGCAGTATATTATAACAATAGAGAAAGGTCATAACACAAGAGTACAAAGACTATGATAAGATTAGTAGTGCAAAATCAAGCAACTAATGAGTTGCAAGAGTTAGATACGTTTGGTAATGAGAATATTAACCTAACATTACAAGTAGATGATGTTAGAGATATAGAAAGTAAGAACGCATCATATTCGAAAGACTTTAACTTACCAGCTACTAAGCGTAACAACAAGTTCTTTGAGCATTACTACAATGTAGATAGATACAAGACTAATTTTAACGTATATAAGAATGTTAAAGCATTTTTGTATAGCGATGATGTATTAGTATTAGAGGGTTTTTTAAGGCTTTTAAATGTCGTAGATAAAGATACAGAAGTTACATACAATGTAGTGTTGTTTAATGATGTAGCTAATATTATAGAAACCCTTGCAGATGCTACTATAAACGATTTAGACTTTACAGATATAGACCACGAACTAACACCATTAAATATTATATTAAGTTGGGCAGGATTAACTGCATTAAGTGCTGGTGGTACTACTGATAAGGTTTTCTATCCATTAATAAATGATGGGCAAATATATGTAGATGCTGAAAATTTATATATGCGTAGCTATCAAGACAACTATATACTAAACATAAGCCTTAAATATATTATAGATAAGATATTTGATTATGCTGGATTTAGCTATGATAGTGGTTTCTTTGAAACTGACTATTTTAAAGATATATTCTTTGACATAGGTAGGCACGATAATAGCAGCGATTTTACTGATAGTACAATTACTGCAACAATCGGTAGTGGTACAGATAGTGTAGGTGTAAACAATGGTACTAATATAGGTTCTAGTATAGAGGGTGCAACAGTTATAGACTTTGTAAACGAAAGTGGCGATACTGATGGTAACTTTAATCACGATACAAGTGTATTTACTGCACCTTATGATTGTTACTTAAACATAGAATACACAGTAAAGATATATAACGAAAATGATTTTCAATATGGTATATTGAGATTATATGCTAATGATGAAAATTTAGGGCAACACTTTATAAATGAAGCCATAGCACTTGGTAACCCAACAGTAGAAACAAAGACTTTTACAGGTAGTGTATTTGTAGCCAATGGTGATACAGTTACTTTACAATGGGTAGCACCTTTAGCAGAGTTAATGGTAGCTAATGCAGATGCTAGTTTAACATTGAACATATTAGATGTATCTACTAGCAGCAAGATAAAAGCCAATAGAGGTGATATTAAGTTAGCTGATATACTGAAAGATGTAGTTACTGCATTTAATCTGACTTTAGAAAGTAAACAAAACAATTTACTAAAGATAGAGCCTTACTATAACTTCACTACTAACAATGTATTAGATTGGACAAAGAAAATAAACGCTAACGAGTTTGTAATAGAGCCTATCGAGATACCTAAGCGCATAGAGTTTAAACACGCAGAAGATAGCGATGACTATTACCACGAGAGATATAAGAACGCACACAATACAGAGTATGGTAGTCAAGTATTAGAGTTTGATGTGGATAGTGATGAGGTAAATACAATAGAGTTAAGTGTATTTGCAGCACCTTTTACTAAACAACTAGACAATAGCAATATAAATTTACAACACATAGCTACCGATAATGGTGAAGAACTAGAAGCCTTTGACAATGCACCTAGATTAATATTTAAAAATCCTCTTGGCTATGATATAGATTTAGTAGTGCAAGATGATACAGGCGAAATTTTTGGTGCTGGTTATCAATTTATAAATAATGGTACACAATATTTTGGTAGTGCTGACAACAACCCACCATTACCACAAGTAGCATCAAACTCGTATTCTTTATTGTTTGGCTTTACCAATCCTATATATACACCAACACTAGGAAATATACCTACTAGGACTTTATATAATTTCTTTTGGTCTGATTATATAGATGAGAAGTTTAATGTTACTGATGGTCTAATATTAAAAGCAGAATTTAACCTAAAGCCAACAGATATTTATAATTTTAGCTTTGGTGATTTAGTAAAAGTCAAAGACCAGCATTATCGAGTGAACAAGATAGAGTATAATACAGATAGGAATAATTTAGCAAAAGTAGAATTACTTAGAATATGAGAAAAATAAGTAGCATAGATAAGAATGGTAAAGTATTATTTGTAGATGACAAAGGTACAGGTACTACTGATGGTTCAGAGCAAGATTGTTTAGGCTATGGCTTCAAGTTTCGTAATAGTGTATGTTATTGCTACGACACTACTACTAAGCCTGATAGCGATAAGAATAAAGCTAAAGGCAATATACTTAAAGGCGATGGTAACTTTGCAATAGGTATAGGTAATAAAATTACAAGTGGTATTAACAATGTAGCATTAGGCTTTAGAAACCTAATACAAAAGAACGCTGATAATGCAACTGCAATAGGTAAGAACGCATACGCAGAGAACTTTGCAGAATTATCATATAGTGCATCTAAGATAGCTAATAGAGCAAAATTTAGTTTTTATCAATTTGATGCAACAACAACTGATGATGTAGAAACAGAAATATATTTAGGTGGACATAGTGGCGCAAGATTATATATTAATACAGATTATGAAAGTGGCTTTGCTATTGATTATACAGCAGTAGCGTTAAATACAGCAAGTAATGAAGTTTGGACAAATTATGGACACGCTACATATAAATATGTTAATAATACATTAACAGAAGTAGGACATCAAAAAAGCACAACAATTAGAGATAGTGCATTAGATTATGATATTAATTTTTCTGCACATACACACGATGCAGACCACATATCAGTAGATGTAACAGGCGAAAGTGGACACACTGCATATTGGACAGTAATATTAAGAGTAACAGAAGTAAGATATGGATAAGGTAATAGAACTAAAACTAATGGGCGATGTTATCGCAGTAGGGTTTAGTGCATTTAAAGATGTACTACCTATGATAACTAAGTATAAAGATAAAACAGATTTTAACGAGATAATACTAGGAAAATGGCAGATAGGAGTGAAGTAATAATGGAACTAAAAGCCGATGTTGGCGATGCTAAGAAAAACTTAGAGCAAGTCAAATCATCGGTACAAGACATAGGTGAAGCAAGTAAGACTACTGCAAAAGCCACAACAGGTATTAGAGATGGTATTAAGGGTGTAGGAGTAGCATTAAAGGCTGCTGGTATTGGTTTAGCACTTAAAGCATTTGAGATGCTTAGTGAAATCTTTATGAAGAACCAAAAGACTGCTGACTTCTTTAATACTGCATTTGAGGCTACAAGTATAGCTATCAATGACTTTGTAAACTTTGTATTCAATAACTTTGGTAAGGTTGCAGACTTCTTTAAAGACGTTTTTGAGAACCCTGTTGAGAATTTGAAGTCATTGGGTAATGCAATTAAAGATAATTTAATAGAACGCTTTAATAGTGCAATAGAGGTAGCTGGTTTACTTGCCAACACTATTAGTTTGTTAGTTGCAGGTAAATTTAAGGAAGCTGGTGTAACCATTAAGGAAGCTGGTAAAGAAATGGTCGATGTAGTTACAGGTGTTGATGATAGCACTACTAAGATAGCAGAAACATTTAACGAGGTAACGGAAGCAGTAGTAGATTATACTAAAGAAACTATAAATAGTGCTAAGGCTAATGTAGCACTACAAAAACAAGCCGAACTATCACAAGTTAAGATACAAGGTCTTATAGAGAGTTATGATAGACAAGCAGAGAAGTTAAGGCAAGTAAGAGATGATGAAAACCAAACTTTTGAAGATAGAATAAAGGCTAATGAAGAACTTGGTGTAATATTAGAAGAACAAGCAAAACAGATGTTAGCTTTGCAACAAATACAAGTTAAGGCTGCACAAATTGAATACGATAAATTACAAAATCAAGAAAACTTAATAGCACTTACAGAAGCACAAAACGAGTTACTAGCTATTGAAGCACAAATAACAGGCTTTCAATCAGAACAACTTACTAATCAAGTATCTTTACAAAGAGAGTTACAAGATGTAAAGAAGGAATTAGCATTAGAGGGTGTAAGCGAAAGAGAAAGAGAGTTAATAGAAGTAGAGCAACAGTATGATGAACTATTTAGATTAGCCGAAAAAAGTGGTACTGATATTACTGCATTAGAAGAACAGAAAGCTAAAGCCATTAATGAGATACGCAGACAACAAGCTATGGCAGACTTAGATACTGCTAACGCTAGTTTAGAGAATATAAAACAAATAATGGGCGAAGAAACTAATGCTGGTAAAGCAGCAGCAGTAGCACAAGCAACAATAAACACTTATCAAGGTGTATCAGAAGCTATTGCAAGTAGTCCACCACCATTAAACTTTGTATTAGCTGCTACAACACTTGCTGCTGGTTTGCAAAACATAAATAAGATACTATCAGTACAAGAGCCACAATTTGCACAAGGTGGTTTAGTAGGTGGTTATGGTACAGGAACGAGTGATAGTGTTAGTGCAAGACTATCTAAGGGCGAAAGTGTAATAAATGCACGTAGTACAAGAATGTTTAAACCACTTCTAAGCGCAATTAACGAAGCTGGTGGTGGTAGGTCATTCGCAAGTGGCGAGGGTGTAGGAGGTACGACTATGGGAGTTGTAAAAGCCTTTGTAGTAGCTGATGATATGACTAAGCAACAAGATAAATTAAGTAAAATAAGAAGAAAAGCAACAATTTAAAAATAAGATTATGCCTTGTAAAGAATGTGATAACGGAAAGTATAAATGGGGTGATGGTGAATGTAAATACGACACCCTACAAGAGTGCGAGAAAGCACACGATACTTATGACATCGTAGAACTGATTGTAGATGAGAATAACGAAGAACTAGCAATAGATGCTATATCTTTGGTAACAAGTCCAGCAATAGAAACTGACTTTGTATATTTTAACGACATAGAGAGCAACTTAACACTTGCTAAGGTAAACGAAGAAGAAAGACTGCTAGTAAGTCCAGCACTTATACCTTACAAACAGATATACAGGTACGATGCTAACAAAGATAGAAACTACTATGTGTATTTTACTGCTGATACAGTACGTAAGGCTGCTGAAGCGTATATGAAGCACCAAAACACTAACAATGCGACCTTACAACACGAAGAAAAGGTTACAGGAGTGCATACAGTAGAGAGTTGGATAGTAGAAGATAGCAAAAACGATAAGAGTAACTTATATGGCTATGAATTGCCAAAGGGTACTTGGTTTGTATCTATGCGAGTAAACAACGATGAGGTTTGGGAACGTATCAAGAGTGGCGAGTTGAAAGGTTTAAGTATAGAGGGTTACTTTGTCGATAAGATGGAAACACTAGCTAAGACTGATAAGAAAAAGAAAAAGAAAAAGAAGTACGCACAAGTAGGCGAGATAGATGGCTTCCCTGTATTTGACAATATAGAAGATGCAGTTGAGGTTGCTAAAGAGTTAGGTTGCGAGGGTTACCACGAACACGAATTAGAGGGTAATACAGTATATATGCCTTGTTCTGACCACGAGATACTAGACACACTAGCAACTATCTTAGAAGAAGATTGTGGGTGTTTTGATACTGACTTAATTACACCTAATCCTTGTCAAGAGGGGTACGAGCCAATAGGACATAAGATAAAAGATGGTCGTAAAGTACCTAACTGCGTACCTATTGAAGCAGAAGTAGAATTAGAAAGTTATACTGACTATCCTAAAGGTGCTACTAGCAACGCTAAGAGAGCAATAGAGTGGAAAGAAGAAAATGGTAGTGACTGTGGTACACAAGTAGGCTGGACAAGAGCAAGACAACTAGCAGATAGAAAGCCTATAAGCAGAGATACCATAGCACGTATGGCAAGTTTTAAAAGACACGAACAACATAAAGATGTACCCTATTCAGAGGGTTGTGGTGGTTTGATGTACGATGCTTGGGGAGGCGATAGTGGTATTAATTGGGCTATAAGAAAATTAGATAAAATAGACACAAAATAAAACAAAACAAACTTATTTATATTTTATATTATGGAGAATAAATTTTACAACGAACTTAGTAAGTTTAAGAAAGCTGAAAAAGTTGAGTTGGCTAGTATAGCAGATTTTGACAAAATGTTTAAAGAAGCACAAAAAGCTAGTGCGATTGCTGAAAACAATGGTTTAGGTAAATTAAGAAAAATTGTACTAGAAGTAGATAACGATTTTTTAAAACTATTAAGAGTATCTAGTGAAGCTATTGATGTTGCTAAAAAAATAGAAAAACAAGCTAAAGAACTAGGTATAGATTTAGGTAATGAAATTAGTGGTAAGGTAAATGTTTTAAAAGGTTACGAAAATACTGCTGAATATTGGATAAAAGAACTTAACGCTGGACAATACAGATAATATAATTAAATAACTATGGATTTAAAAGAACGTATAAAAGTTGCTTTAGGTATAGATACCGAAGAACAAGAAGTAAAATTAGCTTACGAAGCCAAATTAGCAGATGGTACTATCGTAGTATCAGAAGCAGATGAGTTAGCAGAGGGTGTAGTACTTAACATCTTATCAGAAGATGGTGAGCAAACTCCAATGCCACAAGGTACTTACTCTTTAGAAGATGGTACAGAGTTCTCTACTGATGAGAATGGTGTAGTATTAGAGGTATCTGCTAAAGAAGAAGAAGAAGTTGAGCAAGAAGAAGAAACAGAAGAAGTAGAAATGGAAGAAGAAACTACTACTGATGAAACTATGCTCGAAGAAGTTGGTAACGTAGTAAGAGAATTACTAGAAAATGTTACTAGCGAACTTAACACAATCAAAGCTGAATTAGATGAGTTAAGAGGTGAGAACTTAGCAAAAGATGAGAATATCGTTGATTTGCAAAACGAAAACCTTGAGTTATCTAAGCAAGTTGAAGATTTAGGTAGTGAGCCTAGCGCAGAGCCTGTAAAGGCACGAAAGTTTGCTGCTAACACTACTCCTAGAATTGAATTAAGCAAAGCAGACTATATGAAGTTGTCTGCTCAAGAAAAATATATGTATAACCTTAATAAATAATTAAAAAATGAGTTTTTCAATAACTTCAAACTATTCAGGTGAACACGCTGGTCAGTATATTGCTGCTGCGTTGAAATCTGCTACATCTCTTGAATACTTAAACGTATTAGAGAATGTAAAAACTAAAAGAAACATCACTAAAGTTGCTGGTGCTGATTTAGTAAGAAACGCATCTTGTGATTTTACTGATAGTGGTACACTAACTTTAACAGAAAGAGTATTAGACCCTAAAGAATTACAAATCAATGTAGACCTTTGTAAAAAAGACCTACTTGCTGATTGGCAAGCTGCTCAAATGAGAGCTGGTGCGCACAACAGAGATATGTCAGGTGACTTTACTGCATTTGTTATGTCTTATCTAAGTGGAACTATTGCTGATGCAGTAGAGAGTTCTATTTGGAGTGGTGCAGATGCTACAACAGGTCAGTTCGAGGGTTTCTTGACTGCTAGTACAGGTTTATTTGCTGGTGATGCATCAGTAGGTACTGATAGTGCCTCTGCTGCTTATGATGCTAGTAATGTAATTGCTAACATACAAGGTTTAGTAGCTGCTATTCCAGCACAAGTTTACACTAAAGAAGATTTGTATATCTATATGAACGCTAAAACTTATCGTTTCTATATTTCTGCTATCTCTGCTTTATCTGCATTCCCTTTCAATCATATGGGTCAATACACTCCTGAATTTGAGGGTGTTAAGATTGCAGTTTGTCAAGGTATGCCTGACAACCAAATGGTAGCTGCTCAAAAATCTAACTTATTCTTTGGTACAGATTTAATCTCTGACCACTCTGAAATTCGTATGTTAGATATGGCTGACTTAGATGGTTCTGATAACATCAGAGTTGTAGCTAAGTTTACAGGTGGAGTTCAGCATGGAATTGGTGCAGACATCGTACACCAATCATAATTAAAATAAGTACAGGGGGGTGAAAACCCCCCTTAACTAATAAAACACAAAGAATATGGCTTGTGAATTAACAACAGGTAGAGCATTAGATTGTAAAGACATCATCGGTGGTGTAAGAGCAGTTTATTTCTGTCAATTAGAAGATGCTACTGTAACTCATAGTGCTGGTTCTGTTTCTGACTTGGATATTACTACGGACTTGTTTAAATACAACGTAGTAAGGGGTACTGCTTCATTTACTGAAACAGTAACTGCAAGTGCTGAAAATGGTACGGTATTTTATGAGCCATCAGTAAATGTAAAACTACACAAACTAAGTGTAGCAGACCAAAACGAAATTAAATTATTAGCACAAAACAGATTATTAGTATTTGTTGAAACAAATGGTACTAACTCTGCTGGTAAGAGAGTTATCTTTTGCTTAGGTGTTACTAATGGTATGGAACTTACAACAGGTACTGCTAATAGTGGTGTAGCATTTGGTGATATGAATGGTTACGATTTAACTTTCGTAGGTATGGAAGATAGTCCAGCTTTAGTAGTTGCAGACTATACTACTACACCTTTCGATAATGCAGATTTTACAGTAACTGTATCGTAATTATCAATATAATTTAAGAAAAAGGTGGGTTTATCCCACTTTTTTTTTGACTAATTGTAAATAAAACATAGTTTTTTATATTTTATATTATGGTGGTAATAAATAAAGGAGTAGCAAACGAGTTATACTTTAATCTTACAAGTAAGAAAAGATTGACTAGCAGTCCATATATATTTATTAAGTTTACCAATGATATGACTAAACAAAGCTATTTTGTTAATCCTACTGAAACTGTTGAGCCTAGACATAGCAAAGTAGACTTTACAGAGGGTACAGATATTAGTTTAGGTGCAGAGGGGTTCTATACTTATGTAATTTATCAAGTTACTACTAACGATTTAACTGATGATAGTACATTAACTGATGCAAGGATTATAGAACGAGGTAAGGCATTAGTAAAAGATGCTAGTGTAACAGAGGTATCGTATACTCAATACACACCAACAAGCAATAAGAATACAACAAATAGTAACACACAATACATAAGTATATAATGGATTTAAACTTTGAAAATAAAGCAAAAAGCGAATTAGATAGAATTACGCTAAAAGCAGAAAAGGTAGAGTTAGCATTAAATGAAGATATTAAAAAAAATGTTGATGAAATTATTTTTAACTCACAAGGTGTTAATGATATATTAAAGATATTAAAAAAAGAAATACCAACATTAAGAAAATTAATAGATGATGGTAAAAATAGTTCAGCAGATAATATAAAACTTGTGCAAAAAACAGAACAATTAGTTAATAAGTATGTAAAAGCAGCAAAAGAAATAGGACTTCCAAAATCTTTAATTGATGTACCTGTCAATTATTTTGAAAAAGCTAAAAAAGAAGCAGAAGATTTAAAAAAACAAATTCAATCTATATCAGACATTTAAAAATTATAATAAATATATAAAATGGCAGTAAAAAATACAACAGATTTATTAAACGAGCAATTAGGTAAGAAAGGTAAAACAAGAATAATTACTACATCAGCAGTAACAGGTGCAGATTTTTACGCAGTACACTTTGTAACAGAGTGTGTAATTGCTTCTATTACAGCAGGTAACTTAGATGGTTCAAGTGCTAATCCATCAGCATTAGCAACTACTATACCAGCAGGTACAGTATTATTTATGAACATTACAGGTATCACTTTAACAAGTGGAGTAGCAATAGGATATAACAACTAATATATGTTAGGATTAGGTTTAGCATTAAGTGTAGGTAGAAAACTACTAGGCGATGCCATAGGTCGTTTGATACAAGAGTTATCTATTAGAGGTACTTATAGTGAGAACCTAATAGATACTAGAAATATAATTACCGATATAGATGATGCTGATGTACTAGACAAAGCTACTATATTACTTACTCCTACTGCAACAAGTGATGCAAGGGTACACTCTGTAAAGACTTATACAGGTGATGAACTTTTGGACGTATCAAGTTTAAGTGGTACTAATTGGACTGCTGATGGTAGTGGTGGATTTACAAATAATGGTTCAGGTGAAGGCTTAAACGGAAGCCTTAATGAAAATACAATAATAGGGGCAACGTATAAGTTTACTTTTGACGTTACTATTAGTGGAATTGCTAACGCTACGTTTGGAGGAGTTACAATACCTGTCTTTACTACATCAGGTTCTAAGGAATACTATGTTATTGCTACAAGTTCTTCTACAAGTTTTAGTTTTTATTTAGCTCCATCAGGTAGCCCATCTATGTTTGTTAACAACATATCAATAGTAGATGTATCATCAGACTTTGACTTCGATAGAGCAAGTAGTGCTACAAGAATAAACTCTGATGGTTTAGTACAAGATATGCAGAGTATTACTGACCCTGAATTAGTTACTAATGGTACGTTTGATACAGATAGTGATTGGGTTTTGGGTACAGGTTGGAACATAGCAGATGGACATTTAAACTTTGAT
>Ga0208645_1000886_pt1 | contig 29443 bp, 51 predicted proteins | sample VirMetDEL_Sep_01_FD_184519 | JGI IMG/M metagenome (GOLD analysis project Ga0208645, IMG submission 184519) | Aqueous microbial communities from the Delaware River and Bay under freshwater to marine salinity gradient to study organic matter... | ecosystem: Environmental > Aquatic > Marine >... | reverse complement strand
AGAAACAATTGCCACAGGCTGAACCCTGCCCTGGGGTGGGGTGGTTTGTTTTTAAATTAATTTAGAACGCGTGCGCGATCTATACATGCACCAAGCGCACACAAACATAAGCAACGCTTATGGCTCAGGGGGTTGACCTAGTGGCCAGCCGTGTGGTCTCATTAAGGGGTCGGAGCGAAAGCACCGACAGAACCTGGACAATCCAACAGCAACCACAGCGGCCTAACCGGTCACCGTGGCAGCGAGACTCAGAAGCCTTGCGCCTTGCGATCCTTAGCGATCCCGCCAACGTTTCAGAATGTTTCGATACCTGCCCTTACGGTTCCGACAAGCTGCCCTCGATGCTGTAGGATTCTGGGCATGGGCCAACCAAGGCCCCGCACCTCGACAATCCATCCACTCTCTGCCTGATACATGGGCGGATCCGTAGGGAGAGTGTGTCCCTTTATCGGTGAACTCCGAGCAAGACATACGTTCCGACGAGCTGCTTGAAACTGTGGGCATGGTGTGCATGGACTCGAGGGGAGGAACCTAGACAATTTGAATAGTTAGCTACACTTAGGGGCAAAGTAGTTCCTAACTCCCTGGTGTGACAATTGTCTCGCCCTAGGTGTAACTGACTGTTCGCAATAGAAGTGTATAGAAGTGCACAGGGATAGCCTGTGCTGCCACGCGTCCGGCGTCTCGGCGTGGAGAGGTGAGGGGTAACCCTACGACCAGCGTCAACGTCTGGCCCTCAGAACACGAATAACCCGTGGGGATGGTGTGTCCAGAGTATCTGTCTCTGATGCAGGTACGCTGGACAGACTCGGGGAGGGCCATCCTTCCTAGAAACATTTCCCACACGGTCCGGAATCGCAACATTTCACACAATTAAATAGCTTTTGTGCGCATAATGTGCGCTATGCTCGGTTTTTATTCCGAGCTTTTTTTCCAGAACTGCACCCCAGCGGGGCCTTGTATTAGTTACAGGCTTAAAGTTGGGGTGTTGCTTCTACTTTTTAGTGATCATTCGTGATCATTAGGTTCTCTCGAGTTTATGACTCTCTCCCTAAGCCTTTTTGGTTTAGTGAGGGACTCAATCCCTCTTCATTTACATCAACTTACAGGTGATTCTCATGACTGATTTTGATTGCCACGCGGCGACTGAACTTGATCTTTACGCTCGCAATTTCTCCGGCGTTCACTACAACTCCGTCGGCAAATGTTTATCTAAGTTCCACCAACGTGGTGACTTTAACTATGAACGCGCTGTTAAATATATCGAACGCAACTTAGTTACTCCGGCTGCCAAAGATTATTTGCTCACACAATGCAGCATGACACAGAACTTACGTAATACCTTCCCTAAATCTATGCGTATGTTTGTATCTGAGCAGCTAGTTAGCAGCTTCCGCGCAGAATTTGAACTTGGTAACTACTGGGCTTGATTATGTCTAATTTCACCACAGAAAGTGTTGACTTGCCTTCTCATTGGGCGAGTTATCTGATCAACGGCGATGCGTCTTCGTTCTCACTAAATGATGACGGAGGTGAAGAAGAGATAGCCCTAATTGATAAGATCATCGAAGATCTTGGCTGGGGAGATCCTACACATACCTCAGAAGAATCAGGGTTTATGAAATATCATGACGCACATAATTATGGTGTGCTTGCTTCTGACTGCCTTACTTATTACTTTCTAGTTCCTTCTTCTGCATCATGATTCAAACTGACACTCGATACGCACAGCCAACTGTGTTTAAGGTCACCACAACCTTGGAGGACAAATACATTCAATTAGATACGCATGGCGACGTATCAGAAATGAACAGTGCTACTGGCAAAGTCGGTAACACTTTTATGCGTGTTGTTTCGTATGTATCGAACGACGCCGCTGTTTATGAAACTATTGAGTGGGAGGATTGATCATGACTAACATCGACCGCCTCAACGTCCCTGGTGTGGATGCACCTTACTCTCGTGTTCGTTCTATTGAACTTGCCGATCGCGAATCGTTCGCGTTGAGGGTATCAATGGATGATCCAGATAAGTGGATCAATTGTGTATACGAGAACTCACGATTCGCCACTTTCATGTGGCACAAATCTGAGGGAAAGATGCTGCTAGTTACAGCAAACAATCGCCTGGGTAAGTTCCGCAAACAGAACTGTAAATCCATGGATGAGTTCTGCACCAAAGTCAACAACTATCTCGCCAAACAATCATGAGCCACACTGAAATTCACTGGGTTTGCGTTGGTTACGATACCAAGAAGCATATGAACGATGCTCTTGGTTATCTAACTGATACAGCTACACAAGCTGAGGCTAAGTGTAAGCAATTGCATCCTAACTTCGAGATCTATTACACATGTCGCCACGATCAATGGGAGGCTAATCGTTAATCATGAGCACACTTAAACTCCCTAGCTACGGCGAACTGCACACAATTATCCTGCCTGATGGACAGGAAATTGAGATTGATCTGCGCGACAGAAACGACGTGCAGTTGTTTGTTAACAACAGCTCTGGCGATTGCTACGAGTCTGTGTCAATCAAAGACAACGATTGCGAAGGCAACCTTATCGATGACCATCCATCATTATCTGCTGCTGAACGTAACCCTTCCCTTTCTTAATCATGAAACGATTCCTCGCTTTGTACTTTCACCACGTCGATGAACACAACATCAAGAAAGAACATATGTATATCTATGCGAAAGATATATCTGAAGCATTAAGCAAATGGTCTGCTATCTCGTCTAAGAACGATCAGTTAGTGCACCTAACTCCTTACCTAACAGTAGACGAACAGTGGAAAGAATACGAGGCAAGGAAAGCATCACAATGATTACTATCTTATTTCTAGTAACTTGTTGGGCACTAATCATGTTCTGCTGTTATTGTCTTTTCGCTATCAACCCACAGGAGTATTAATCATGCAGCCAAAGAAGATCAGACGGATTGTCGTCACTCGAACCGTTATCTATGACGTTGATTGTTTCGAACGAGACAGCAACACGTTAGGTAAACCTATCGGCGACGAACATTTCAAAGACTTTGTAGTTACCCACGCTGACAAAGATCTATCTAATCCCTTTATCTACACACAGGAGGTTGAGATTAAATCATGAGCACTTCACTCGAGCTACAGCAACGAGTCGATAAAGCTTGCGAAAACTTTATCACTGAGATCCAAGAATGTTTGGAGGTTAACGAGAAGCTGAATGAAATGGATAGTGATCAACGTCTCTTCTTTATAGAGACTGAGGTTCTACCTATTCTCGACGACATCATTAACTACGATCCGACTGAACAAACACCGTACGAATTCTTTCACCAGTAAGAACAATGACTAAGCGCAAAGGCTAAGTACGTCACCGCTTCCCGCTAACGCGGAGCCAACTCACACAACACACTCACACAACACACTCACACATCACATCATCATGGTTGCTTACAACGCTGCGCGACGCTTCAAGAATCTCCTGGGGATGTTTTAGTTGCCATGCTCAAAGTAACTAACAGGACTAGAGCTTCAAAGACAGCAGGGAAATTTATCTACTGCCCGCACTGTGGTTCTCAACATCGAGTCTTTCACTTCGCTTGGTCAGCTATTGAGTGCACTGACTGTGGGAACTGCTCAGGTAAATGCGAGTATCTACTGGAGAAGCCCACGCTGCCTAAGAAAGATCGACCAGTGATCGCTCTGATCTTCGATCGCAGCTTCTGGAGCTTCATTGACAAGTTCAATGAGCACATTCTCTATGACTACGGCCACGAACTTGTAGAAGTAGATAGCAGCGGAACACGAACCGCATGGCACTACCGACCCATAGGAAACGATGACTACGATTCAGCGGAGGATTTACCTCTGTGGGTCTGGGATGACCTGCGCGAGTATCTCTCATTGAGACATAACATGATCCCAGAAGATCTAAGCGTCTGTAGGCGCATGGTTGACCCTGGTCTTGGCATAATGCTGCCGGAAGACATAGAAATTCTCAAACAAGGTGGACTTCCCGATGGCTGCATCCGAGCAAAGTGAATAAGGTAAGGTGTCGTCTACGTAACTGCAGTTTGAAAACATGGCTAAAGACAAACCACTTTCAAAGGAAGAAGTACAGGAGGCTGCTGATCTTTTCTTCGAATCTTTCGCGATCATTCGAACCGGAATGCCTGATGGATCTACAACGGAAGACACCCTAAAGGTGCTCGAATATGTAGCCAAACTGGCTATCAAGATGAGAATCGATCGAGAACGTGAGAAGCTTTCTAGCTTTGGCTACATGAAAGAGGTTAACGAACTGTAGTAACTCAAATCAAACGCAACCTATCATCACCGTGACCTGGCTTCTAAACAGCATTATTAACCTTTTGTTTATCCATCCGCCACGCAAACAAAGCCCGTCTAACCTGATCCCAAAGCGAATCTAAACATGACTAACACCGGGAACATGCCGACCTATCGGAATCTATTGCACATTCTCAAGGTTTTAGACAAAGAACAGTTGGACTGTGTTCCCACAATCTACAATGCTGCGACTGACGAGTACTTACCAATAGACAGGTTTGTGTTTGCGTCAGGCGAGGATAAAATCCTTGCGATTGATCACCCCTATTTCCGCGTCGATTCATGACCACAAGGCCTTTTATCATTCGATATCGAGACGCAGATAACAATCTGACGAAAACACACATCACAGCATCAGATTCAGTTGAAGCAATTCAAAAATTCAAACAAGATCATAAGTTCAATCTGATTTACGCCTGCATTCCAGATGACTTCGAACCCTGTCCCTGAAACTAGTTCTAACTCTAGGAACGACGTGACAAAAATCGAGTCGGAGATGCTTGAAGCTATTAAAGAGCTTAAAGACTGGAAGAAGCAAAATACACGAGTAGAGATTATCGATTTTCCTGGTATTGAGAAACGTGCGAACGTTTATCTTTACTCCAAATGTGTATGCAAACTCACTGAGGATGAAATAGAGATAAACCATCGCGGTTTTATGACTAGCACCACAAAATCTAGGCTTAACGCATTACTCAACGAATTCAACGGATCCGTGCAAATCGTTCAGATCAAAGGGGTGTGGTATCTAAAGATGAAGCACCCACTTAAAGAGTTTTCTTTCTCTTGGAAGGTAATCCCCTCCCACGCTCAACCTTTTACTTTCAAACGAATTTAATTATGTCAAACACTCACGAAATCTACAGCGAAGCGATTCTGTTCATTCTCGATTCACTCAGCCCAACAGAAAGAATCCAGCTTAAAGACGATTTACGCCTCAAGCTGGATCGATCTTATGAACTTCACGCCTCCACGCTGCAAGGCTTGAAAAAGCTAGAGGAGCTGATCAAGGTAAGCGATTACACCAGGCAGATAGGAGATTGATCAGTACGCTCTAGAGCGCACATAAGGCACTCCTCGGTACACAAGAACATTACGCCCATCGCGGATGTTCATCTCACGAGCTTGGGTTTCAATCCGCTCGCGCTCGATTCGTGCTTCCTCACGCTTTTTGTTGAGGTGTTGGACAACAGCAGTAGTCATGACAGTGTTTTTGTAGTCATTGCTACTTTAAATGACCAAACTATTTTTTGTAAGTTCCCCAGGTTACACAATGAGCAAACTCAACAAACTTGTCCCTACAGTCCTAACCCTGCTAATTGGAGCAGGTTGTGGAGCGCTAGGTGTAAGAGGGATGCAGATGACATTGAACAAGGCAGAAAGAGCTGAGTGCGAAAGAGTTCAGTACAGAAAATTGGTTCACCTGACCACGGTCGTTGGTGACACGTATCACTGTTTGCCTTCTTATTACTTCAGGAATCAATGAGACTCTCACGCTTCCTTAAACTCGCTAACGACATGTGCGAAGGCAGTCTCTGTTTTCAACAGTTCGTAGTGTTGACAGTCATTGCTGAAGAGCATCCTCTACCCATCGTCCGCTCAAAACTAGGGCAGACTCCTGCGCTGATGGAGACACCTAGAGCGACAATCTACAGACTCGTCAAGAATCTCATAGACAAAGGCTTGATCACAACAGGACAAGAATCGGAATCGGGAGACAAAGATAAGCGATATTCCTCTGTTTACCTGACAGGGAAAGGTCTTAACCTGTGGCAGAACTATGAAAGCTAGAAAGGAGCCCACGCTGCATGGTAAGAAAACCTCTAAGCATTTGTTTTATTGAGACATACTGTCGCTTGCCGCCAAAGCACCAGGCGCACACAATAGAAAGCTTTAAGTCAGCGTTAGATAATCTAGATCCCAAGGAAGATGCTGATGAAATTCAGATGACGAAGGAGGCTATTAAGACCCTTTCAGAATTAGCGGGGACAATCAACTAATTGTCACAACTAAAGCAGTTTTATTTTTAGATAGTAAATACCGTTAAAACGGTTTTCTCATTAGCTATCCGTGCTGAAGTCTCTTCTCGTCGCCTCCGCTCTTTTAGTGGCTGGTTCATCCGCTACTGCCGGCGAGGTATATGTGAACCCTGAATTCAACGCTGGAGTAGGCACCGACTCTGGTTTCGGTTCAGCCATTTTGGAAACTCACGTCGGCTATGAGTTCGACAACGGCATTTACGTGCAAGCAGGTCCCGCAGTCACCTTCCCCGACGGCGGCGAGAGCGACATCGAGCTTTCCGGCAAAACTGGCTTGTCTCACGGTCCTCTGTACGGCGAAGTTTCATTCATCACTGGCGATGACGAACTGAATCTCGGTTTTAAGGCCGGGGCTAAGTTCTATTTTTGAGGTAATCAAATGGCTTTACTACGGTGAAGCCTTTTACCGAGTAGTTGTGGTCAACTGTGTACGCCCGGAAAACTGGGAGTATTGTTGGCCACCTACTTGGCTCGTGCCTTACGTCTACGATTTGATCGAGTACTACTCAACTCCTCCATACAGCAAGGAAAGAACGTATCTTGAGGAAAATTATTGACGCGCTAGCAGTTACCGGCTTAAAGCTACCTTTCTGAAACACACAGGAGTTAAAAACTCCTTTGATTAATATTCTGTTCTTTTATATACATACAGTTAACGTCATTGTGTTTAATTCTTTCTTTGTATGAAAAAGTTTTTAAATAAGAATTTCTGTTTATGCTATCGCTTTAAAGCATACGGATGTAACGAAAGGCACATGGTTGACAGCAGCTAGCTATGTCGTTACAGTAAGCTCAGTGACGAACAAGTCACTCCATAACACACCAACAACATGAAAATCGAAAAACTCCAATCCAAGGCTCGCGACAGCGCAAGGTTGTGGGCAGCATGCGATGAAGCGCTTGCTCAAGTAGACGAAGCTTTCGGAACTCCTTGGCAAGCCTCCAGGGACATTCTCAACACCGCACTAACAGTCGCAGAGAGCAGAGGCTTCGAACTCGAAGAACTACAGGGTCCAGACTCGCCTTTCCGCTTTCCAGATATCGGCACTCAGGTAATCGTCCGCGTTTCTCGGTTGCCTGTTCCATGTGACGAGCTAGCAAAGCTCGACATGCGCATTGAGAAAATCGAAAGAGAGTTAAAGCTTCTCAAAAACAAGCGTAAGAGCTTGTTAGAAGAGCTCAAAATTAGAGGGCTCGACTTCATTACAGCCAAAATCACCACGGCGTACAAGCACATCACCAAATGAGTAATTCTGAAGTTTTCATCCTCCACTGCTCTGTAAACGCCTCAGTTAGACAGAGTGTACAGATTGCATTCGAAGATTACAAACTTCCTCAGTCTGTGATCGACACACTTAAACGAGCGAACGCGCTATCTATTAGACCTAACTTGTCGAGCGCTTTAAAGACGTACCTCGATGAGCTTCGTCTACTTCAAAAATATCTTTATCGAGACTGTACTATCTCCCACGGGGATATTCATTTTCTTCATCCTGATTATTTCGAAGATGCCATGAGCCGCATCGACGAGATAAAGGCTAAGACAAATGACTTCAACAGCTCTCTTAAAGAGATGTGGGCAGAAGAGTTCGGTAAGTGGCAAGCGACCATAGACGACTTCTTCTCACCGTTGTTTCAGGATCAACAGCAGCTCACAATAGTTCGAGAGGCGTACATGAAAATTTTCCCTACAGCGAAAGAATTTTCAAGCCCGATCAATGTTTGCGTAGTAGGTCCTTACCCAGCGTCACTTGAAAGAGTTGATGACCCTAGTGATATTGCTGACCAGATGCAAGACAAAGCTGCGATTAATACTGCAGAAGTTCTGGAGGCGGCTAGAAAAGGTGCACTCGACATAAGTCTAGGTAAGATCGCGGATCTTCTAGATGACCTAGACGCTCGACCAGCTAATAAGGTTGGTGACCGTGTGCTTTCAAGCAACCCTAAGCGAAGAGGCACATGGCAGTACATTTACTCACACTTAGAACTCTCCTCAAAGCATTGTCCTGCTCTCAAGGGAATCACCGCACAGGTTAAAGAGCTGATCGCAGTTGGTGAAACAATGCGTGACGCTCCTAAAGGTGTTGAGAGGGTAAATGCTTTTAGGCGATACTCTGAGGTGCGACAAAACATTCGCGACGAAGCTACCAGCATCGTTAAAAGCCAAGATTCCTCAAAAGGATTCGAAGCTCTGCAAATGTCTTTGACACTTTCAAATTCTTACGAAACTCTTCTTCAAACAATTCCCAACTGCAAATCACTCGATGACTTACAGAACCTCGAAGACGAAATTGAAGCCCAGACCGGTGTATATAAACACCGTGCGAAGCACCTGCAGCAAATTTTTGGCAAAACTAAGGAACTTCTGGTTGGAGCTTCCCTCATGGAAGCAGCTTCTGAGGAGCTTAAAACAACAGAAGTCAACTCCGTCTCGGACTGCGACTTTTGAACGACTAATTTATGCCAAATCAATCGACATTCAACGTAAACCTCAACGCAAATTCTTTTGATCATGGACACCTTTACTTTCACTGAATTACAGAACTTTCGTGCGAGCCTCAATCTTTCTTTTCTTGAAAGAACTGACGTTATCGATGGTGTGCTCGCCTCGATAATTACAGAGCAAAACTGTTTTCTTTTTGGCGCTCCTGGAACTGGTAAGTCTGAACTCGTTCGAGAGGTATCTAAAGGATTTGATGGTTCAAAGTTCTTTAGTTACTTACTTTCTCCTACCACGGATCCTTCTGAACTTTACGGCCCCGTGGCGGTGTCAAAGCTGCTAGAAGATGAGTATACCCGCGATGTTTCCGGATACCTCCCGGATAGCAATATTGTTTTCCTCGACGAGCTTTTTCGAGGGAGCTCCGCCGTTCTCAACTCGCTTTTACAAGTTCTGAACGAGCGCACCTTTAATAACGGCAAAGAACTAATACAAACAGAAATCAAATCAGTAGTAGCAGCAACTAACTCTTTTCCTTCTGAAGAATCACTTCAAGCATTCTGTGACCGCTTCTTGTTCCGACCGACAATCGAAGGTCTTAAAAAACCTACTAGCAAACGGAAGCTTTACGGTTGGGCTCTCGGTGGAAATAGACCGTCTGTGATTTCAAAGTTGACTATGGATAGTTTGAAAACTTTGAAGGTAGCGACAGAGCAAGTCGAGGCTTCTGATGAGTTCATCGATATCTTTACAGAATGCATGGACATGCTCGAAAGCAGGGGCATCATTATTTCCGACCGTCGTCGAGTACAGGTACTGAAGTTCCTCAGAGGTTGGGCAATCGTACAGGGCGAAGACACGTTACACGCTGAGTACCTTCACTCCACTCTTCATCACATCGTGTACCAATCAGAAGAAGATGTTGCGACGATCAAAGAAGTAGTAGATCAAGTTGTCCCCACGGCTGACAAATTTATTAGGTCGGCACAGAGAGCATCAAATGCTTTGATGAATGAGTTCAACACCCTAAGGACTCGATCATTAGGGAGCATCCCTGAAGTAAATGGTCACATTCAAAAACTAAAAAAACTTCTTTCAGACCTACGTCAGGTCGCAAACAGCGCAGAGAGTGCTTTAGACGACGGCAAAATGCGTTTCACTCCCGCTTCCAGGATGAAGGCTACGAAAGTCTGTCAAGAAATTAACCACAACATCGATCAAGTAGCAGAAGCTCTTTCTAGGTATCAAAAATGAACAAATACTCTGAGATTGTCAGACTCGCAGACTCTGAACCGTTAGTGATCACGGTTTCCGCTTTAACAGACTTTCTTTGGCCAGAGTTTGTCCGCGAAACAAAGCCCCAGGTTAAGTACTTCACAGACCGCTTTGAGATCAGGCAACTAAGCAGGTTTGGAAAAGAGTTGTTTGAGCTTTTCTATTCAGGTGGCGATGTAAAACCATTAGTGTCTCTCGAAGACGCAGAGAATTATTTCCGAGCCAAACAAGGCGGCCAAGTAGTAGACGCTCCTAAAGGATTCAAACCAGAAAATACTTTCTGGAACAATGTACTCTTAGACGTCACGAACAGCCCTGTTTATTCTGCGATCCGAGAAAATTGTCTTGGTAAACACTTTGAGTCGGGTAATACAGCAGTTTGTGTTTTGAACGAACTTAGTGAAGTTCTTAATGAGATGTTGTCCGAAGACAATAGTGTTTACCAAGCTATGACAGAGCTAACGCAGAATCTTGAAGACTTGCGTCAGAAATTTGTCGAAGCTATGCAGGCTGGTGACACACGAAAAGCTGCCGAACTTAGGCAAGAAGGAAAAGAGTTAGGACAGCAAATTGAAAATATTCTCGATACACATCATTCTCGATTCAAGGCTGACATCGAGCAGTGCATCGAGAAAGCTCAAGAAGAAGCACAAGCCATTCAGGACTCACTTAATTCGTTAGCGGGCGACCACGAAGGCTTCGGGGTTCGTCTCGACGACATCAAGCAAAAGAAAGAGCTAGCTAAAAAACTAAGTAAAAATAAGAAGCTTATGCAGCTCGCCAAAAGACTGGGAGGAATGAAACAAGCATGGACTAAAAGATTTCGTGCGAAAAAGAGTAGATCTAGTTTTAGTGACATTGTCGGGGCGAAAATGTCCGATGACATCACGAAAGCGTTTCCGTCTGAGATTGCACTAGCCGCGACTAAAAAAGGAAAAGCTTTATTCGCATATAAACTTTCCCAAAAAACTATCCTCACTAAAGACTTTGAAGCAAAAACCCACGAGCTAGACCAAGGCCCTGTTGTTATGTACGTAGACATATCGGGCTCTATGGCAGGAGATTCGGAACTTTGGTCTAAAGCAATCGCTTATGTAGTCGCTGAACAGTGCTCAAAAGACAATCGGGAGATTCAAATACACCTCTTTGATTCAGCAGTAAACCAAAGCATTGTTTTAGAGCCACGCTCGCAGAGCACTGAGGAGCTTCTTCAATTTTTAATGGAGTGGTTTAGTCGAGGCGGCACTTCCTTCGACCAGGTAATGAAGCATGCTTATGGTTGCGCCAGTATCGACCCAAAAGCTGACTTGCTGATTATCACTGACGGAGAGTGTCAAGTAACGGACGCCACTGTGCGTAAGTTCAATATTTTCAAGGACACAAACGAGTTAGATGTCCACGCTTTCTGTATTGGGAAAAAAAGTCACAGTCTCACGAGATTCTGCGACTCTGTTCACCTGGTAGATATCGAAGAGGACACTGAGAGCTCTGAACTAATACAAAACGCCATAAGCTAAGACAAAGAGTAAAGCGGGAGTTTACGTATGAGTTATCTCGGCGAGATCATAGGAGAATTAGAAAAAATTAGCGCTAAATACAAACAAAATAAAGACGCAGCTGCATTCACAGCGTGGATTGCCTCGTGTTTAACGCAGGTAGAGGAAACGACAAAGATGTGCTCTTATGAAAACCGACTCATAACTTACTTAGCAGGTCCAGAGATTTTCAATGTCTTGGTCATTGGTATGGACGGCAGCCCTAAATCAGAAAGGACAATCCGACTCCAACCATATATTACAAAAAATTATTCTTGCGATACCCTAAAAGAGCTTCACGGTGTCATTACATGCACTGCATACGAACTGTGCAACATAGTGCAAGAGATCGAAAGTGAAATAACTAAGACGCGCTCCTATTGACGATTCAAAGAATGTCATTACGCTGGACGAGTTGATTGCCAACAACATGCAAGTCAAATTTGAAATTGCAGGAGTCCAGCTGAAGGAGTCCGAAGCCAAGACCCTGTTGTCTATTGGAAACACAATGCCCACTCTCACCGTGGATCTATTGGATCACGTAGATGTGAAACTTCTGGATAGCGGCAAGCTTTTCAACCTGAGCATTGAGAAGAAGCACCCAGAGTTAGCAGCAATTGCGGCTAAGCTAGCGATCACAGGACCAATTAAAGCACCAAAGAGGAAGGTAAAGCGGAACAGCCTGAGCGAGCTGGAAGTCAAGAAGATCTCCCTTGACGAAGCTCTTGACAGCCTTTGCACTTCCACAAGTCTTAGAAATGTAGGAGCTGCGATGATTCTGCAGTCCTTGGCGAACACAAACAAAGCAACTATTCGTCAGATCGCTGTCGATCAAGTAAATAGCCTTTGGGATCAAGACGTCTCAACAAAGTCAGAACTGTTTCTTGGTTTTCACAGAGCACAAGGTCGTTTTGCTCCTTTCGTCTCGAAAGCTAAAAAAGGTTTGATCACCTATCATTCCTCACCTTTGTACAGCGCACTTCGAGACGGAACTGCGTGGCTAAAGCAAGCCGGGTTCTTAGAAGTCACTGAAGGAACTGAATTTGGTTCTGTAGACAAAAAGCTAAACGGAGTTGAGCGTCACCTTCAGCGCAAGGTCTACACCCTCAGCCTCTCGGAAAGCGGTGAGGTGCTCGCCGACACCTGGGCCGACATTAGTGATTTCACAGTTAACTTCTGGAACAATCGGTTGGTTTGACGAAAGTCAAGCTAAGCTCAGAGGACCGCAAATGAAGCGGTCCTTTTTTATGTCATGAACATCAATTACGTCACCACACGGGCTGAACTCGAAAAGGCTCTGGCCGAGCTGTGGACATTACCAAAACTCTGTGCTGACTTTGAGACGACTGGACTAGACGCTCGGGTGCATGAGCCCAGGCTTTTACAACTGTGTACTACACAAGAAGACGTAGAAGACAGAACTGTTTATGTAATCGATTTTTTCAAATGCAAAGATACTGATGGTTTAAAAGCGTTGATCGAATCTCGAGAAATGCTTTTACTTCACAACGCGAACTTCGATTTACAGTTCTTTTTAAAACTAGGTATAGATTTCAAGAAAAAGATTTTTGATACTTTTATAGCGGAGCGATGCTTACGTGCAGGATACAAAGAGAAAAAAGTTAGCCCTAAAACTGAAAAAGTTTTCTTCGGAGACGTTAGTTGTTCGCTGAAAGCTGTTGTTGAGAGACGACTTGAAATTGAAATCTCTAAGGAACAACAGGTATCAGACTGGAGCGTCGAGGAACTGTCTTTAGATCAGATCGAATACGCAGCTAAAGACGTCGACATACTCCCTAAAATCGCTTCACTTCAATTACAAGAGCTAGCTGCTGAAAACTTGCTAGATGTATATGCTCTCGAGAGTAAAGTTATTCGCCCGGTGGCACTTATGTGTCACTATGGTTTCGGTGTCGATGTCACTAAGGTAAAAGCTCTGCAAGCTCTAAAGCAGCAAGAACTTGACACAGCGACTAAATTATTTTGTGAGTCCCTTGATCGGCGATTACCTGATGAACATAAGCTCCCACGAAGAGCTGATGGTACGATCGCCATTGGCAAGAACGCAAAAAAAGAATTCAATCCTGGATCTAATACACAGTGCGTCCGATGTTTCAACGAGATCGGAACTGCTCTGCCAGTTGACGCAAGAACTGGAAAACAAACTTTGTCTCAGGTTGCATTAAGCGAGTTCGATAGTGACGACGAAACTTTAAACCTTTTAAGGAAACGAACAAAACTCGAAACGGCGTTAGCACACGTAGAAAAAATTATCACCAACATAAATCCTGTGTCTACAAGGATGCACAGTGGTTACAATACCTACGGAGCCAATAGCGGTCGTTTCACAAGCTCTGGATCCAAAAGAGTTACCGGAAATAAAAAGAAAGATAATTGGGGTATCAACATTCAACAGGTCCCAAGAGATAAAGAATTCAGAGAATGTTTTATCCCCACAAAAGGATTCAAATTCGTTATTGCTGACTACTCACAAATTGAACTGCGCTTAGCGGCTGAGTTGATTGGGATACCTCAGATGATCGAAGCATTCCAGAACGGAGCTGATTTACACACGCTGACGGCAAGTCTCATCTACCACGTCCCGCTCGAAGAGGTAGAAAAATCCCAGCGCCAAATGGGTAAAACTCTTAATTTTGCTTTGCTTTACGGTATGGGTTTTAAAAAGTACAAAACATATGCTGCTAGTTCAGGAAACATCATTTCACTGTCTGAAGCAAAAGTGGCTCACTCTGGGTTCCACAGGGCTTACCCTCGTTTGAAAGAATGGCACCGCGAACGTAATGCAATGGTTCAAGATGGGTGGACATACGTACGTACGCCGATCGGGCGACGGAGACTTTTAAGCTACGACGACGCAGCTATGACTACCTGTGCGAATACTCTGATTCAAGGTGCGGGAGCCGATATCTTGAAGCTTGCTATCGCGAGACTCGGAAAACTTGTTAACAAGAATTTCCGCCCTATCGCCACGGTGCATGATGAACTAATATTTGAGGCTATCGAATCCGAAGCGGAGCACTACAAGGACGTTTTAGAAACTGAAATGAGACTTGCAGCGGAGTCGGTTTTGACTAAAGTTCCCGTTAAATGCGACGCCAACATCGGCGACTCCTGGGCTGAAAAATGAATTTAGTAACTATCTGGCTACCCGAAAACGAAAACCGCGAGGTGTTCACAGCAAAGACTGACAGCGGTTACGTCGGATGCGTAAAGATGGATAAGTGCACAATTATGACTAGAGAATTCTTCGAGAAGCCTCTAGTGGCAGCGAATGCAGCTAGAAGATTAAGTAAAACACTGAAAGAAAACGGACTGGTAAAAGAAACAGTAAAGGTTAAAACACAAAAAGTTAAAGAGACAAAACCAAAAACATTAGGTAAGTTAACAGGGAAGCTATTTACGGATGAGCAGCGCTGTAACATGCCGCTACTCAGTTTCCAAGAAGTATGGGTAGTCACTCGTGAAAACGAGTACGTTCTCGACTGTCTAAATACAGAGAAGAAACTTTTATGCTCTTACACCGACGATAGACAAGCAGCTAAACGTTTTAAAGATTACGAAGAGGCAAGGCGTGTTTCTACAACACTAAAAGGTGTTGTGGGTCCAGGATTCAATATCAGCCGATATTGGCTGAAAGTAAGCTAAATTAAGGTATATGTAAGTATGTTTGAGCATGACCGCTCTTCGTTATAGCAAACCAATGATGTCTGGTCTGCGTAAAGCAGGTCGATTATTTGGATTAGACCTAGCGAGTTTGTTTGACGACGACGGCGAAGCTACAAGTGGTGATTTCGCTCCCGCTCTCCAGTTTCAAACGACTGCAAAAGGAAAAGGTCAAGGTTTATTCTTTCGTCCGCAACAGCAGAACGCAGTAACTACGACGCTTAACCTAATCCCACGAAGGCAACAGTTAGACGCGCCAAGTGAAATTGAAGCACCTTCTCTGCCCTCAACCCCAACTACCCCGGAAGTAGAAGAGGAAACCCCAGAGGTCGAGGAGCAGCGTAAGTCACTGCGTGACATCGCATCCGAGTACGGGGCAACTGCGTTGTTCGGTCACCAAGACTATAAGAAAGCCACGCAAGAGTACGGTTACGATCCAAGTGAAATTAAAGCGTATCTGGAAGAAAATCCTTATATGCTTGCGTCAACCAATCGAGCTGGGCGAGCAGGTGGTTTATTCGAAGAACTTTCTAGAGGACAAGTAGATCTTTCCAAAGCTACGACTCGCGAATACGCAGAAAAAGCGGCTTCATTCAAACCAGCTGAAGGTCAAGGATCAGACATTCAAGCTTTTAAAACTGCGCAGGACTACGCTGGTTCGCCTCAGATTTCAACTGGTTTTGGTCAAAGCGCTCAGTACTTCGGTGGGGAAGACCTTAAAGCCGCTCGGATGTCTGGTTACGACGATGCAGCAATCAAGTCTTTCTTAGAGAAAAACCTGGAGTTGGTTCGCGGTCCTAATGCTCCAGGTGGATCTAGCGAAATCGGTCAGATGCTCGCAGAATTTAAACCTCAACAAACGAACACCGGAGGATTTCAAAATACTGTGAATGATGTAGACAGAGGAGCAGCCGCGATCGGAACAGGTGCAGGGCAAAGTGCTCAGTACTTCGGCCACGCGGACGTAGAAAAGGCTAAAGCAGGTGGAGCAAGTAACGAACAAATCGCTGCGTACATTAAAAACAATCCAGGACTACTCCGAGGTGGTAATGTCGCTGGTGGGGGAGGTCTTTATGATGAATTTAAGCGATACATGTAATTAAAAGTGTCCAAACTATTTAAAGAACTCAAATTTTGGTATAACCTCTACCGAGCCGTGAGATTGCTGGACTCTGAAGAACGCAAGTCGCTCCTCAGGTTCCAGCCAAGCAATGACGTCTACTGAGAGATACAAGCTCACAGTAATAAAAAGAGACTGCCGAACCAAGCTCGGGATAAGAGCTTTAGACGCTGCCCATGCGCAAGCGCAAGGACTAGATATAGCGAGGAGCCTCGGGGCAGAAAGATTTGAGCTCGGCTACGGCAAAGCGAGACAATCTATTCTTGGAAATTTATATGAGAAGCTTGCTTATAACGACTTTGAGCACGAACAATGTTTTGAATGGGTCGGATCGCTTACTAACAGAACCCCTTCTGTCTACGCTCTCGGCGCCCGCTACTACGTGCGACCTTTGATACTGGGATACTTAGATATAGAACGAGATGAGACAGTTAAGAATACTTGTGGTAACTATAAATGCATCAACCCATACCACAATCAATATTTAAAATCAAAAAACTCTAAGTTAGGTAGCGGAGACCTGCGAATTCTCCTAGCATTTCGAAGCCAAGGCGCTAGCGCAACGCAAATCGCCAAGGCACTTAACGTACACCGATCAACGATCTACCGAACTCTCAAAAATGAACGTCTTTTTGCTGGGGATTAGGATCACAGACACAGCGCAAGTCGAAGACGGAAAGGTCAACGTCATCGCTGAGTCTCTTCCCTCCTCCAATAAGCGAGTCGCAACTAAAGTCCAACTAATCCAAAAGGAGGACCACTATGTCGGCAAACTGCTCAAAGATCTGAGCGAAAAGCAAGAAGTACTTGCAATTGGTCCGACTAAGGCCACGCCGGATGGTGTAATCCAAATGCAGCCGATGCTGGTTGTTACACCTGAGAACTTCAGCGACATCCTTGCCATCAACACCTTTATGGCTTGCGGTGGTCTTGGGCCTAGAACTGAGGAGAACGAAGTCGGCGACTCAACTGTCACAAACCGTTCGATTGCTTGGCAAGCTCCCGACGACAACGAAACTAACTGGTTCAAGCTGACGGCTTGGAATCAGCACTCAAAGCAACTTGCTGAACTCCCTAACGGCACTCCAACAATTGCAGTTGGTCGAGTCAGTACAAGCGAAAAAGACGAGAAGCAGTATTTGAACTATGCAGTAGATCAAATTCTGTATCTCCCCAAAGGCACGAAGTCCGCGCCTAAGAAAGCAGCCGACCCCGACAAAGGACAGGTCTCTGCAGCGGCTATTGGTTCAATTAACTTTTCTCTCTGATCAATCATGGTTTTTATCGCTGGACAATTTGCGGCTGATGAAATTCTTTGTCAGGTCCCACCGCACACACTCCGTATCGATCTTCAGCAACGTCGCTGGAAGTCGGATACGGATCCCGATCAGGCAATCACAGATTCCAATGACAACGGAATCCCTATTTCATTTGTACTGCTCGGGTTTACTCCCTTCTATGGGAACCTCGGTATGCGAAACCGTCAGGAGTTCATTCGGGTCGCGTTTATTGGTGTTGACCCTACTCATCGTCTGCTTCCTAGTCGATGTGTTGCAACTGCTGTTATCTCTGGCAAGAGTAGTCAAAAGAACTTCATCTCGTATTTTCAGACCTTATACAACAACCGCATTAACGTTGCGGAGGTAGTCACGCAGACTAAGTTCGTTCAGAAAAGTTTTACTCAGACTGACCCCACAACGGGCGCAGATACGGGTAAGGTCAATTACAACGTACTCGAATTCGTTGACCGACCGGCTAAAGACGACGAAGAAAAAGCCCTCATTAAAGATATTAACGAGTGGCTCCAAGGGGATGGAGGAGATCTGGTATCAAGTGCACTTCGTTCTCATATCTCCGGTGCGAATCTGGTTGAGTTACCTCTCGGATCAGACCACGCGGAGATTAAGGCGGCTTTTGACGAAAAGCATCCTCAACTTGAAGGAGACAAGGCTGTTGGGCTCAGTGCTCTACCCGCAGGCGCTGGTGAACCCAAATCCACCCCTCCCGAAGTCAAATCAGAAACCAAAGAATTGACCAAGGAACAGAAGGAAGCGTTGAAAGCAGCGGGGTTATCGGTGTAAATTACGAGTTCCACACACCACATCTAAGCCGTTGGTTAACCCCAGCGGCTTTTTTATTTCTCAAGAAGGGTCTTCAAGTTCGGAAGATCAACTCCCATGTCTGATACTTCCTTAGCCAAGTTTTTGAAAAGTCTTTTCTGAACAAGGAAGTTAGCGTGAAGCAGATCTAAAATCTCAACTAAGTCTTCCTTCTTGTCTACCTTCTGTGCACGGGACATAAAATTATGATGATAAAACTGTTGTTCTAACGTCATATACTCACTCAACCTTTTAACTAGATCATTCCCATCCATGAGCTTCTACCGGGTTCCCGACAATATCCTCAATCCTATTGTGAAAAAGGATTTTTTATCAGGACGGATCCTGTTACCTCTTGACACCGATGGACAGCTGGAGTCTCAGCTAAGGTCTCAGGGATACACAGATTGCATCAGGGCAGACAATGATACCGATCACCTCGATGCTGCTTGGTGGAAAGGCTTACCTAAGTTCGATTGGACCTTGGCGATTACCCAAGGTGTCCGTGGAAACATCCAATGGATCATCGAACCCGGTTACGAACTTGCTACTAGGGGTCTTATTATTCTTGACCGCTTGACGTTTCTAGAGCCCACACGGGCAAGATCAGAATTTTTACTTGAGAAACCTTTGTCCAACCTTATTATTTTGAACCCAAGGCCTGTATTTCGTGCTGACCAAAGACAAACAAAAGACTCTGTAACTTCTGTGTGGATGATATATGACAAAACGATTTCAAAAGGTAAAGGGACAAATATTGATTTCGATGTAAGCTGGCAACGACCAAAATCCTTTTTATGAGAAAATGAAAGGCAGGTTGCAACTCCTCTTGAGTCAGTGGATTGAAACACAACAAGAAACAAATAAGAAACTAGATACCATTGCGTCGCTTTTGGTGAGTAGCCAGATACTGCAAGAGTGTGTAGGTCACGACGGACAAGCTAGGGCGGCTGATGAAACTGCTGAATTAGTCGCAGATTCATTCTCTGCAGCTCGTTGCCTACTCAGCGAGTTAGATCAAAGAAACAGAGACTTTGAATACCAAAAGAGTGAGTTCTTTATCGAAGAAGAGAGCAGTGAAAACAGAGACAATGGCAACGGTCTAGCTCAGTTCTAGTATTAAGTAAAAGAAAAAATATGGATACACGTAAAACTATTAACGGTCTTCGGCACTACAAGTGCCCAGGAGTACCTGACTACCTTCCTTCAGTCACTTCAATTTTAAGTAGTACTCAATCAGCGAAGACGCAGCAAAAGCTGGCTCATTGGAACATCATGAACCCAGGAGCTGCAGATGCTGCAGCAGCACGAGGGACTTGGATCCACGAAGCAACTGAAAACCACATCAGAGGGTTAAGAGTTGTCCCACCAGAAGCTTATGCTCCTTTCTGGAAAGGAGTGCCCGAAAGAGTCGATGAAATTCTTGAAGGCGGAAGGGTGCTCTGGTCTGAGCGACCGTACAACCAACCGAGTTGGTCTAAATATGTCGGGGATGATGGCGTAGGAAGAATCTTTTATTACGACGAAAATACTAAGCACGGTTATGCAGGTTGCTGTGACCTTATCTATATGGATAACAACGCAGAGATTGTTCTAGCTGACTTCAAGACGAGTGCAGGTCCCTACAGTGCTAGATTTCCGAATAAAAAATCAAACGTTGACGATAAAACTAAGAAAGCACTTATATCGGGAGTATTCAAAGTAAAGAAAACACGATTACAATTAGCTGCCTACAAACTGGCGGCTGAAGCATGCTTAGGTATCAAGATAAATAAAACACAAATTATCGTGTCGACCCCGATGGAAGATTATCAAACTCAGGTCTTTACGTTCGGCGAGAGCGAGGTTGAAAAAGACGAGATCGCGTGGCTGGCCCTTGTCGATAAATTCTTTAACGAAGTACGACCTAACGCCGCCAAGTCTTAAAACTTCGTCTTTAAGCCTGCCGAAACCCGAAATTTAAGGCAGAATGGTGGGACAACAAAACACGTCATGCAATTCATTTGTTCGGTAAACAGCAAAGTAGTCAGTGCGCTTGACGCTGTTACGGGCAAAATTGAAGAAGGTGGTGACTTTAGATCTTTCAACAGTAACTGGAAGTCGAAAGAGCTTGATGCCTTAGGTATCGCCGATGAGGTTGCACTCAGGAAAGGACTCTGCGCGTGGCATTTAGTTGACGGCAAGAGGGTTAAAGACGGCACCGGTTTAATCCACGCTGGTCTGATTATTATCGATATTGATAACCAGGCTGACGGTAAAGATAAAGACGGAAACAAGATTCAGAAACAGGAGCTGACTTGGCAAGAAGCTCAAGAACTGGATATCTGTAAGAAGTATTTATCACTTGCCTATGATTCTCCATCCACAACGGAATCGTGGCCTCGCTTTAGGCTTGTTTTCGGCTTAGAGAAACCTATCATCGATGGTGAGTTTTACCAGTGGTTTACTCGTGCAATCTCAAAAGATATTCCTGGTTCTGATATAAGAGCAACGCAAGTTCCTAACCTTTTCTACGGAACTAAATCTGCAGAAGGGCTCTTAACAATCACAGACAAATTTATCCCAGCTGAAAAGATTGACGAAGCCTTAAAAGTATTCCATTCACTTCCGAAGGAAGAAAAAGGTGATCGCTTCGATGTGGTTGAAGCGTTAAACAATGTAACTGTAGAAGAAGATGGAATCGACTTTGAAAAACTTCTAGCAAAATCTGTTGCAGATATCCTTCACGGAAAGCCCGTCGACGACAGAAGCCTTGCCGTTACAAGAGCTGTTAAAGAAATCCTGGGTTGGACTAATTGGCTTCGTGACAAAGGGATCTCGTCACGGGTCTCACCCTTGACAGTAGCACATCGTGCGTTCTATGCTGTCTATGCGTATCCAGCGGAGGTAGACGGCAAATTTACACGCATCGTCGAAAGCATCAGAGATGTTGAGGCGATCAGACCAGCTATTGTTATGGCATCGGAGCATGACGATATTGCAGCCTGGAAAAGGCTGAAATCCGTCAATATCGATGTCTTTAAGGATGTCGCACCTGACGAAATCCAAGAATCGGTAAAACAAGCACGAGCTAAAGCTATCGATTCCATTTTGACTTTCGATGACTTTTCGCTGGACGAAAAAACTTCGGTGTCGCACACAACAACATCAACAAAAACAAAAATGAAAAACTCAGAAACTTCTGTCCCTGAGACACCAGCTCAGTTAGTCAACCTGCAGAATGCACAGCAGCAAAACAGAGCTTTTGCCGAAAACGATGTAGCTGAGATCATCGCTACAAACCAAGGGGATAACTACCTTTACGACAGCACCCACGACAATTTCTACACCTACGACGAAGACAGCGGAGTCTGGTACGTCCAGGACGAAATGCATGTCAAGCGAAGGATTGTTAACGCCCTAGACACCTTTGTTTCAGCTGGAGTGCTCCCCAAGTACGCAGCATCAACAGTAAACAGTGTTTACGCGATGCTTCAAGCCAAGATGCTTAAATCTCTGGACGGAGGACGGACAAGCATTTTCAGCAAGGGCAGAAAACACATACCTTTTGCTAACGGAGCTTTAGACAGCGACAACTTTGAATTCAAACCTGGAAAAAACAAAGAACTCTATTTCAGGTCTCGCCTTCTCTACGACTGGGACCAAGACCGCGAGTGCCCCAAGTTTTTGGCTTGGATGGATGCGTCACTTCGTCAGGGTCAAGCAAAACTAATTCAAGCGTTTGCTCGAGCGCTTCTTACTGGCTACACGTCAGGTGAGCGGTTCTTGCACTTAGTAGGACCAGGCGGCACAGGTAAGTCGACGATGCAGCAGCTCATGATTGCTCTCGCGGGATTCAATAGCACCCACACGTCGAGCTTGGAATTAATCGAGATGAATAAGTTCGAGACTTACAACTTGATTGGCAAAAGACTACTCCTCCTTACTGACGAATCAAATTACAACAAGCGGATGGACGTGCTCAAAAAGCTGACTTCAGCTTCGGACACTCTGCGAGCTGAACGGAAGTACGGAAAAGAAATTATTAGCTTTAAGCCTGAGTGTTTGGTGTGCATAGCTAGTAACGAACACATCAGCTCCAACGACTCGACCAGCGGTCTGGAACGACGTCGCCTGACAATTGTTATGGACAAGGTTGTCCCAGCTAGTCAACGTCGCCAGCTTCTTGACGTCTATGACGACAGGCTCGAAGGAGAGTTTGTGGAAGAGCTTCCAGGCATTGTTTCTTGGGCTCTCTCAATGTCTTTTGCTGAGATGAGGGATGTATTAGCTAACCCTGTTAAGCATGCGCCTTCGCTAGCGCAAACGAATATCGATGCCCTTGTCTTTAACAATCAGTATGTGGCTTGGATGGCTGAGTGCTGCTTATACGCTCCTAACACAGCCACACATGTCGGACGAGGCGCCGCCAGACCAAGTACTGACGAATCTGAAAAAGGGATGTTCGTCAAAAACTCCTACAGCGAGCTCTATGCAAGTTACGCAAACTTCTGTAAATCATGTGGGTACAAACCTGCTGCTAAACCTCGCTTCGTAGAAAGAACACTAGAAACTCTGTGCAACATCCTTAAGTTGCCTCATTGCAAAGCAACAACCAAATCGGGAATGCCGGCTATTAAGGGTTTGCGTCTGAAACCTTTTGATCTAACATCGGATCGCGCCTCTCATGGTGACACGAGGCTTCCGAACCCTGTGGAGTTTGCCCAGGAGCCCGATTTTTCTAAGTGGGAAACTAGTTTTCAAAAACACGATGCCGACACCTAAAGCATTTCCTCTCACTATCTTTTTCGGTGGTGCTGCGGCGATTGCCACGGCGTTAACAGCTCCTCAGTTTGTTGGCGCCCCTCTCAGCTTTATTGGCGGTGCGCTGGCCGGCATCTCAATCGCAGACAGAAAAGCTTTGCGAGTTCGAGAAGGCTCTGACGTTGCTCACCGAGTAAGTGGAGCGTTTAGTGCTTTGTACGAAAGAAACCGTGGTCTTATCGACCCAGTCGAGCTTTCGTTTGTAGCAAACGTGAGCTTGGATCAGTCGTATGATTTTCTAGTCGCCCTAGCTGAAACCACTGGGGCCACTAAAATTAATAACAAACAGGGTATTGGAGCTGTCTTTAACTTTCCGCACAGCGCAAACGTTTTAGACGAATTGACAAAAAATGCTCAAAACTGGGCACAGCAGCAAACTGCTGCACTTACCCAAGAACTTGAGCAGCATCGTCAAATGATTCGTGCAGCCCAACTAGCTCATGTTACGGCTCCACGTCAGGCTCCTACCCCTGAAAATCCTTGGAAAGAACCGTCTTGAGTAGCGCCGAACCAGAATACACGGTCGACATGGTCGCCGACGGAACAATGTATCGTGTAGCCGTAGAAGAGGACGGTATTATGTGCGCGACATATGTGTCGAGCATGCACCTTGTTGAAGAAAAAGTACCGTATCTGCGTCAGAAGGTACGGGATATTGCCCGAGAAGCTTTTCTGAAGGATAGAGAAGATGTCTGAGGAAGAATTCCAAGATCAATTTGATCAAGAAGTCGAGAAACTCTCAGAAGAGGATCAAAAACTTCTTGATCAAGCCTTGGCAAATTTGATGGGGTTTATCGAGGAAGAAACTACCATCGGTTACTGGATCGAAGAAGATCAAGAAATATCAGACAAAAATCGCCAACCATCCAACGAATGATCGTCTGTAGCCACAACGGCTTTGATCACGGTGGGGAGCTCTAAACCGAGGATCATCGCGATCTGACGAGCGATCATCTGGTGCTCTAGCTGCGTGTCTTCCTTGGCTCTCAGACCTACGTAATGCACCCAAGAGCGCACAGAACCGTTTGCGTGGAGTCTGGTGGGTGTATACAGAGGAAGAATATTTCTGGCGCATTCCCGTGCCACGCCCGCCTCTAGCATGTCCTGATACAAAGAATAAAGTTGCGCGTCGAGCAAGTAAATTCGATCGCGGAACTGAGCTAAGAGATGGGGGTCAATCTCTTCGGTACTGGACTGACGATTTTTCTCTGCCTGTTTTCGGATATGAAACTCAGAGGGACGGTCATGGATATCGCCCGGAATAGTGTCAAAAGGATTTGTGTATCTCTGCGACAGCTCCTGGAAACACAGAGATTTATGGCGAATCAGCTGAGCCGAGATTGCCCTCGAAGTAATAATTTCGAAACTGACGTTCGCTTGCTCAAGAATGGACCAGTGTCCATGTTTGATGCAGTAAGAAAGTAGTCTGGCGTACTCTTCTCGATCAGGGTTCGAAGTCGAGACTCGGGCGTGACGAGCAATTACTTTTTCTGCATCGGGCGTAATCCAGTCCAGCTTTACCGAGTGCATGCCCGAAGTTTGACTCGGATCACACTACCTCAGCTGCGTGGAAATGTCTGCTGATAACGCAAGCGAGAAGTAAGTTCTGAAGGATTACTTACTGCTCGAACCATATCGGAAGGACGCATGCCGAGAGCCATACCTGCTAAACGAGTAGGACCCATTTGCTCGCTACGCATCGTCACTTTTTACCCCCGAAGAACTGTTCTTGTAAGGAGATATCATCGGCACGACGATAGTCCTGGGCGTACATCATTTGATTGGGGTCCTGAGTGTTCAGGAAGTTTTGCTGGGGCAAAAGAGTCAAAGCTTGAACATTGCCACGCATGGTCGGGTCCTGAGCCATCGCTGTCTCGGCGATGTACTGCTCCTTAGGGATGTCGACAGCGCGTTCAGGGAGGGGAAGATCTTTGTGGTTGTAACCTGCAGGTCCCGTCATTTGGGCCGACTTAGTGATGTTCCCTTCTGCGTAAGGCAGAGGGTTTACAGGCGATCGAAAGTAGGTGCCCTGATCGATGTTGTACTGAGTGAAGACTCGGTTTACATCGTCGGTATAAGCTTGCCTGCGTGCAGTAATACTGATGTCATCATTCATATAAGCCGCAGGGTTTGCCATAGGCATCCCCAAAGGCTTAAGACCGGGCATAGGTCCAAGACCACCGGGTCGCTGTAAAAAATTAGTTTGTTCCATAGATCTAGTTTAACTCCGTTTAGGCTGTCGCTCGCGATTAGTTTTTTCTTTAATTACCCGAATATTCGAAGAGTTGTTGTTCTCCGGGTTGAAATCTTTGTGATCGACTTCTTTTCCGTCCCCCCTAGATACTCTGCCAGACCTTTCCAAATGTCTACGAGCTTTGTTACGCGCAGCTCGACGTTTCTTTTGGCGTTCAGTACCATGGTAATCATTATATTCTTTTTTGTAATCACGTTTTGCCATATACAAATTCTACAATCCTTTAAACTAAATTATCAGCTTCAAATACTGTGCCCGTACCAAATACCTCTCCAAACATCGGTGGTTGGTATCAACAACTTGATCGAAAGTTGGGAGGTGTTCTGCCTGGAGGAGGGACACCAATACAGCCAGAAGTTTTAAATCGACTCCCAGGGCCAGTTAACCTTGGTTACAGGTATGCAACGGGAACAGGAAATAAAGATCTAGAACTTTCACAGCAGTTTATGAGAGGAGCTGTTGAAGAAGCTTTAAAAAAAGGTCCAATGCGACCAGGTGAAGTTAGGGCTGTAAACCCTTATTCGACGGACTACCCAACACCTGGTATCGATACAATTCCAACAGCTCTAGGTCAGCCCACACTGGGAGATACAAATCCGAGTGCGGCTCCATACCGATACACACTTGGTCGTTACAACGTATATGACGAAGGTGACCGGTACGTTGTGCGCGATAGATTCGACTTAGAGAATGAGATGGAACCTAAATCTTTAACACAACCAGGCAGGCAAGTAGCAGAAGGTGTGTTTAGAAGTCTCATTGGTGTAATCGACCCCACGGAGTTCCTGCGAGCCTACTTAAACTTCAGGCAGAATCCTCCAGCAGGGTACGACATCGAATTTTCGGTGCCAAAAAGCTACGGGACTAACGTCGGTCCCTAGGAAGTAAGCGATCTAAAGTCGCAACAGCATCGAAGTGCATGTCGCGCTGTTCTTCACCGCATGCGCGGCACCACTCATCCCACAAGCCGGTGTAAAGACCGTTGTCGCGCCCAGATTGTTCGTAAAGATATTGAATAAATTCTGCTTTTTGATTTTCTTTGTCGATGTCCCAGTTCTTGTAAATCTTGGTGTAATCAGTCATTGTTTGGCTTGAATGTACCAACCGGAACTGTAGCCCTTTTCGAGCATCCAGCGAGGACCTAAGTACTTTTTGGAATATTTCAGATACGCACCGTTTTTAGATGTGTAAACACCACTAAAACAGTCAAGCTCCCCCAAAGGGTCGTTAACAATAATATTTTCCTCGTCTTTGGTCAGCCCCACGGCGCAGATCCAGTGTCCAGAACCCATCGGGTTCTCAACAGGGCCGAAATGCAAGATACCCATAGGAACTGGAACACCTTGTCTTAGTAAATTTTGAATTGTCTCCCAATTACCGTCCTGCCTAAATTCAGCGTTAACACCGTACTGATCGAGAGCTTTTATCTGAACCCAGGCCTCGGTGCCTTCACCGATATCACTTACGTCCTCAAAGTATTCTTCCCAATCGTTAAAAGCATCCGGCCTTAAAGTCTTAAGTAACATGGCACAACTACTGCTGAAGCAAGTTCTATCTACATCATCAAAGTCGCTTCTAGCCGAGTAATAAGGTGTGCTTAGTTGAATATGATGCCTTGGTTTATACTCTATTTTTTCATCTAAATCATTTATTACTTTCCAATCAGGAGCATAAAAAAACCAACTTTCTTTAGTGTCGCCCTTTAAGACTACTTCTCTATAGAGAGATCTTGCCGTAGTAGTAATCTGTTCCCATTCCCAAGCAGCATTCTTGGGCACAAATAACTTTTCTTCGGGTTCGATAGACCTATGATCGGCAGGGAGCCGTGTGAGCCATGTATCTTTCTTTGCAAGTAGAGACTGACCAAGAAGTGGATGCTTATCAGCACCGATCAAGATCTTTCCTTCTCTTTTCACACTTTTTGACCGTTTCCTCAATGGAGACATAATAAGAGGAAGAAGTACGACCGCCTTCTTCCATAGATTCTTTTATTTTTTCAGCAAAGAAGCACTCCAGATCAGAGGGGTCGTTCATGGTCCACGTAACTCAGTCACTCTGCTTCGAAAATTATCAACTAGCAACGCAATAGCAGTAGCTCCACATCCTGTAACTAAAGCCTCTGACCACACTGGGCCAAAGTGAGTCGGATGAGTTACTAAATCACTTATAAATGTGAAAAAACCAATCAGGATAGCACTTTTTACGGCATTAACTTTCTTAAGAAGTAAGCAGCATACAGAGTAAGCTATAGCAGCCCTTATTCCTGTGTAATACGCTGTGACAACATGAGACCAACTGATGATACTAAGGTCACCTTGAGTCATTGCGACCATACAAGGCACCCAGGCTTCCCCGAACTTCTCAGGGAAGCTGTTTATCGCTCTAACCAAGCGGTTCATAAAAACGAGACACCAGATCTGTTTTAGATCTAGGCCACTAATGCAGTCACTCGGTACTCAGAAGCACTGCGATCAGTGCGGTGGACGTAAAGGGTTGCCGTGTCGCCCGAAGTCACGGAAAAAGCCACACCGCTGTTCTGGCGGCGAGTCATTTTCGGTGCTTCAGCAGTTCCGTCTTCGACTCCATCGGAACCAACAACAGTGATACCGCTAACCCCAAAGGCTTCTGCCTCCAGAAGAAAAGTTGCGAGACCGGTACTGCCGTAAGTAATCTCATAAACGTCTGAAAGAGGGTACTTACCGTCACCGGCAAAGGAACGATACGAGTTAACAGTCACACTCAACCCGTTTTGAGTGCGGATCTGCCCGAATCGGGTGATGCCAGCAGGAGCAGCACCCAACTCACGGTTAAAAGTAGCTTCTGCCATCGTTTAGAAGAACATCTTTTGTATTTATTCTAAACTAAATACAAATGGCATTCCTCCACTCTTATGGGTAAGCGAGATCTCGATACCTCCCGACAATGGGGGCGTGAAATTATAAAAACAAGCGAGCTTCAGAAGTTTGATTCAGCTCCAGAAAACGCGATTTTCGCTGTAATCGATCCTAACTACATCGCAGCGGATGCTCAGCCGCGTCAGATGACATTAAGCGGGATCATGAGCTCCGCTGTAGCGCTGAATCTTGTCGGTGCGCCCGGAGCCAGTGGTGAATCGGCTTCGATCGCAGCCGGTTCAGGAATTTATATCACCCAAAGCGGCACCTATCAAGTAATTAACGCCGATGCAGTAAGCGGACTGGAATACGCAGGTACGATTAATTTCGCAAACACCTCCGGCGCTCTCTATGTCTTCAAAGGCGACGGCACAAATGACGGCGCAATCGTCCTTAATTGCTCGCAGAACAGTCACGGCGTCACTATTTCGTCTCCGCCTCATGCGGCTGCTGCAGCCTACACACTGACCCTCCCGTACACGGCAGGCACTGAAGGCCAGGTTTTGGCTACGAGTGGCACTGGTCAGCTTTATTTCACAGACCAGACTGGTGGAGGTAGCACGGGTAGCGGCGAATTCGTTGAGTTCAAGGCCCCCATTTTCACCACGCTCAATGATCCTGATCCGGTCAACCAAGGTGAAACTTGGTCAACGACAGGTACGCAGCTTGATGAGTCATATCCCGGGATTGCTTTCTACGCTTACGATTACACCGGATCGGGCACCTACACTGACGTCAGCAGCACCGGGAACATCGGTGGTCAGGAGGATACTCCAGGAACTTATACGATCAAACTCCGCGCAGGTTGGCCTTTCGGTCAATCGGAAGAACAAACGCTCACAATCCAGGTGAATCCGTTCGTCCTTTCTCGGGAGACGATGTTCGGGGATGTCTCGAACTACCAATCTTACGTCGGTAACTCCGTAAACGCATACCGAGCAGTTGGATTTACAGGAGCTGTTGTCA
>Ga0208645_1000885_pt1 | contig 29462 bp, 29 predicted proteins | sample VirMetDEL_Sep_01_FD_184519 | JGI IMG/M metagenome (GOLD analysis project Ga0208645, IMG submission 184519) | Aqueous microbial communities from the Delaware River and Bay under freshwater to marine salinity gradient to study organic matter... | ecosystem: Environmental > Aquatic > Marine >... | reverse complement strand
CACGGTTCGCACCCGGTGCCGTGCGATCCTTGCCACCGATCAACAGCAACGTCGGCACGCTGAGGGTATCGAATTCGTGAATGACCGGCTGGGTGAAGACCATGTCGGACGTCAGCGCCTGGTTCCACGCAACGATTTCCTTGCCATCACCGGCATACATCCCGGCTGCCATATTCACCCATCGGTCATAACGCGGCTTCCAGTTGCCGTTGTAATAGAACTTCTGTTGGTACGCTTTGATCTTCTCGAAGTCGGTTTTCAGCTGACTTTGATAAAGCTGTTCGATCGGGGCATACGGCACGCCTTTGGCTTGCCAGTCCTCAAGGCCAATTGGGTTGACCAAGACCAGTTGCTCGACCATTTGCGGATAGTTGAGTGCGAACCGTGACGCCAGCATGCCGCCCATCGAATGACCGATGACAGTGACCTTCTCCAGATCCAGCGACCGCAGCAATGCCCGGGTGTTATGCGCCAGCTGCGCGAAGCTGAACTGGTATCGCTCGGGTTTGCTGGAGCTGCAGAAGCCAATCTGGTCCGGTGCAATCACCCGATAACCCTGCTGCGAGAGCACCGCGATGCTCTCTTCCCAGGTCGCCGCGCAGAAATTCTTGCCGTGCATCAGCACGACCGCCCGCCCATTGGCCTTACCCGCTGGGGCTACGTCCATGTAGCCCATCTCTAACGGCTGGCGCTGCGACGAAAACTCGAAGCGCTTGATCGCGTGGGGATAATCGAACCCCTCAAGATGCGGCCCGTAGCTCGGACTCTGTTCAGCGTGCAACGCGGGAACCAGGGCTAGCCCGGCGACGAACATCAGGGAGGATATGGCTCGTTTCACGCATCGACTCCTGGCGGGCGGCCACTTGGGCTGCATGGCGTATGGGTCGTTGTGCGGAGCGGACGGCTGGGGATGTCAGATAGACGCCGAGGGCTCAAGCACAACGGTTTGCCTATCTGGGAGCACGAAAGCGAAGTGAGGGTTCGGCGTGGCCGGCGGAAGAATGTTTCGTCTTTATACCGGCGGGTGACCGTGACTGAGCGACCCGCCCCACTGCCCGCCCTCAGCAGAGCGCGATGCGAAGGTCTACTCGGTGTCGACCTGATTGATATCGAAGCCGATGCGGTTATCACTGCTGATGCGAAACTGTAGCGTCTCGCCCGGCTCGACCCGCGCAGCCTTTTCGCGCAACAAATTGCCCATGCCGCACAGCGTGTCGTCCTCCGGGTCCGATTCGATGCTGACGATGCGCATCCCCGCCGGCACCTGCAAGCGCACCCGCTCGCCGACGTGGATCCGCGCAGCAAGCTTGCGATCGACCATTACCGCCACGTAGCAGCCGCCGCCGCGAATACCAAAGTCACGCGTCACCACCAGCTCACCGCCGTTGGCGACAGGCGCTTGGTACGCACGCAAACGCTCCTCGGGGACCGGCGTGATGTCCTCCGGATCCGCCTGCCAGGACGAGCACCCGGCCAAGGCCAGCACAGGGATCAGGGCGAGGATCAAGCGCATAGAGGACTCTCCAGTCTGGTAAGCGAAGCGGTAATGGTACGACAGCTTTATTCGCTCACCGTGCGGATAGTTGTTGCTTACCGGGTCGACACCGGATGGCTGCTGCCGGGATAGGGCCGTTCTTCTTCCAGCGCTCCATGGCGATCGTAGACCTCGACCGATGCGGTCTTGCCTTCCATCAAGCTGTCCAGTCCGGTGAACATCTCGTCTTTGGTGAGGGTACGCAACACCGTTTCCTGAGACTGCTGATCGGTCAGTTCCCAGCCCATCGGGGTGGGATTCACGTGGTACTTGTCCATGCTGTGCTCCTTTTATGAATCTGCGCGACCCGCTTCTTAAGCAAGAAAGCGGTGAGTGAGTGCGCCATTAGACGTACCGACTGGCTTGCAGCCGGTGCGGCAAACGAACGTCAGCGGGCTAGCCCCGGTTGTCATCGCCTTCGACTTCGTCGAAATCAGGGTCCTCACCTGCTTCCTTCTCGCCGGCGTCGGTCATGGTGACGTCCGGCAGGTCGTCGGCTGGCTTGTTCTGCTCAGGCTGAGTCTGGTCGCTCTGGTTCATGGCTACCTCGTTGGCTTGGTGCAAAGGGTCTAACCGATTGGAGCAACAGGCGCCCTGCAGCGTTCGCCTGTCCGGGCACCGGCGGTCCGATCAGTGCTTTGCAGCCAAAAGAATCCATCGCCCTTTCCAACTTGCGATTGCAGCGACCCCAGTACTCCACCACACTGCCGACAATCCAATCTTTGACCGGAGCTGCCTGCCATGCCTGCCACCCAAACCCCCTCGCGCGACAGTATTCTGGCCAACCCGGAAGCACTCAACTGCACGATCTACCGCACTCACGAAACGGACCCGGACGGCGAAGAACGCGATATGGGCGATGCCCGCGTGATCATCACCGGGCAGTTCGAGCCGCCGCAGGAGTGGGACGCCAAGGCGCGCGCCGACTACTTCGATGGCATGCCGGAAGACGCGTTCTTTACCGCCGTGTTTGCCAGTGAGCACGGCTCAGACTCCAAGGGTTTCTTCACTGTCGAGGCGGACGACTACGCGGCCGTGACCGAGCAGGACGGCACCATCTCCATGTTCTACGTCTGCGAGCGCCTGGAAGACGATAGTTACGTATTGCTGCGCGAGGAAGACGACGAGCTATAAGCCGCACGGCTGCTGATGCCGAACCCTTACCTCGCTAACCGGGTCTGTGCTGTATAGGCAGACCCGTCGGCACCTCCCGATCCGATACGCCTGCGCACCACCCGCACACACCACTCGCCACAAAAGAGGAATCGCATGAGCCCTCTGCACCGCCGCTGGCAATCCCCCGTCACGCGCATGAAGCTGGTCGCCGGCCTGCTGCTACTACTCGCTGCGTTGCTCTATGTCATCGCAACCGCCATGGAACCGCGCCACCCTGCCTGGGGCTATCTCGCGTCCTTCGCTGAAGCGGCGATGGTCGGTGCGATTGCCGACTGGTTCGCTGTGACAGCCCTGTTCCGCCACCCGCTCGGCCTGCCGATCCCCCACACGGCGATCATCCCGCGCAGCAAGGCGCGCATTGGACAGAACCTGTCGAGCTTCATTACCACTCACTTCCTCTCCACACCTATGGTGCTGGCCAAGCTCGAGGCACTCGATATCGGCGGCCGACTGGCCAACTGGCTGCGCCATCCGGCCAACGCCGAAGCGGTGGGCCGTCAGCTCACCAACATGGCGAGGTTCGGCGTCGCGTCGCTGCACGACGAGCGCGTGCAGGCCTTCGTCCAGGCCAAGCTGATCAACCGCGCGCGCAAGGTCGACCTCGCACCGATCTGCGGGCAGGTGCTGGAAATGCTTACGCGCCAGGGCAAGCACCAGGCGATGCTCGATGAGGCGCTGATCAAGGTCGATGCACTGCTGCAGGACGACGACACCCGCGCGCTGGTGGCCGATGCCATCACGGCTGAAGTCAAGACGCTGCGCTACCTGGGGCTCGGCAAAGCAGTCGGCGGCTGGTCGGCCAACAAGTTCGTCGACGGCGTATCAGCGGTGATCGCCGAGATTGCCGGTGACCCCGAGCATCCTCTGCGCGAGCGTTTCGACGAACACGTTAGCGAATACATAGATCGACTCAAACATGATCCGGCCTATCGGCTGGAGGTCGAGCGCATCGTCGCCCAATTGCTGGAGCACCCCGCGACCACCGACTACCTGCGGACGCTCTGGCGTGAGCTGACCGAGTGGCTGGAGGCCGATCTGGAAAGCCCGGATTCGCGTATCGGCAAACGGATCGTGCGCCTGACCCAAGGTTTGGGCGACTCCCTGGCCGCCGACACCGCCATGCGCAACTGGATCAACGAACAGTTGATGGCAGCCGCGCCGAGCCTGCTCGAGCGTTACCGCGGGCAGATCGGCAAGTACATCGCACAGCGTGTGGAAAACTGGGAAAGTCGCGAATTGGTCGAACAGATGGAGCAGAGTGTCGGCAAGGACCTGCAGTACATCCGCATCAACGGCACGCTGGTCGGCGGTTTGGTCGGGCTGCTGCTGCATGCTCTGACGCAGCTGGCGGCTGGATGAGTGAGCGCGCCGGTATGGCGCGGCCAGCAAGCCTTTTCAGACCTGGAGCGTGCGCAACTGCTCGCTGAGCTGACTGGTGCTGGCACCCGCCATAACGGGCCGATCCCAACGCAAGGTGGCAGGCTGGCCGCTCATGTACCACAGGCGGTTGGCCAGTTGATCGGCGTCGTGGGGATCATGGGTTACACAGATCAACGCCATCTGCGGTTGCGCATCGAGCAGGCGAACGATCAGCTCGCGCATTTCGGCGGCGCGCTCCGGGTCGAGTGAAGCAAAGGGTTCATCGAGCAGGAGCAGATCCGGCCTGATTGCCAGGCTACGGGCCAGCGACGCGCGACGCGCCATACCCAGCGAGAGCTGATCCGGCAGCCGATCACCCGCATCACTCAAGCCAACATCAGCCAGCAGCCGATCGATATCGCCTGCGGTTGCGCCGACCAGCTTGAGGTTCTGCCGCACCGTGTACCACGGCAGCAGGCGGTGTTCCTGAAACAGGTAGCCGATGCGTAGGCCGGGTTGTAGTCGGACCATCGGAGCCAGACGCGGGTCAAGCCCGGCAATGGCATTGAGCAACGTGCTCTTGCCAACACCGGAGGGGCCCAACAGGCAGATGCGCTCACCTGCCCGCACCTGCGCATTGATCACGCCCAGTACCGGATGGCCTGCCGCAATGCCATCGATGCGCACCTCAAGCATGCTGCATCCCGGCGTTGCGCCAGCTCGATGCGCGACGCTCCAGCGGCTGCAGCAGCGCCAATTCAATCAATTGCACGACAGCGATGAAGGCCAGGCTGTAGGCCAATATGCTCGCCACGTCGAACACCTGAAAGGCCATGTGCAACTGAAAGCCGACGCCATCGGACCGGCCCAGCAACTCGACAACCAGGACGATCTTCCAGATCAGCGCCAGCCCACCGCGAGTCGCCGCCATCAGATAGGGAAACAGCTGCGGCAGCCAGACGTTCACCACCCGCTGCCAGCGGTTGAAGCCGTATACCTGCGCCATCTGCTCCAGCTTCGGATCGAGGCTGCGCGCGCCTTCGCGTACGGTGACCGCCACGTTGGGCACCTTGTTGATCACCACCGCCAGCACCGCCGCCGCTTCTACCAGACCAAACCAGACGTAGAGCAGGATGATAGTGACCAGTGCCGGAAGGTTGAGAAACAGCACCAGCAGGGGATCGAGCACCGCGTTGGCCAACCGCGAACGCCCCATCCAGACGCCCAGCAGCGCACCCAGCGCCATCGCCAGCGCAAAGCTGATCAGCACCCGGCGCAAAGTGACCAATAGGTGATGGGGCAGCTCGCCGCTTTCAACCGCCAGCAAGAAGGTCCGCAGCACATCTGCCGGGCTCGGCAGCAGGGGCGTGTTCGTACTCGCCGCTACAACAGCCCAGATCGCCACCAACAGCGGCAGCGCAACCCAGCAGGCATAGCGCGCCCCACTCATGGCCCGCTCTGAAACAGCGCCGCGGGCATCAGCTGGCCCTGCTTGGCGCCAGTCAGGACCAACAGCCGCTGCAGCGCAGTGATACGCGCTTCGTCCAGCGGCTGCGGGATGCCTTCGACGAAGCTGTCATGCAGCGCGGCGAACACTGCGTCGTTGTCGGCACGCATCAAGGGCCGGATCGTTTGCCAGCTATCGGGCTGACTCGCCAGCTCGTCCTTGGTCTGTCGCAGCGCGCTGGCGAAGCGTTCTAGCAGGTCGCCGTGCGAGTTGGCCCAGGCGTGCGGAAACAGATAACCCAGCACGGGCAGATCCGGATCGAGACCCAGTGTTCCGACCATCTCATCAAGACCGAACGCTGTGTGTACGCCACCTTCGCCGCGCAGGCGCGCCGAGAAGTGCCAGAAGGTCAGCAGCGCGTCCACCTGCCCGCGCCGCAGCGCCTGGCTGAGCAGCGGCGGCGCGGCGTACTGCACTGTCGCTTCGCGCGCCAGATCGATTCCCTGCCTTGCCGCTACCTGCTGCAACAGTTGCCAGCCCAGCCCGTCCGGCCCGCCTGCCACACCGATACGTTTGCCGCGCAGATCGGCCAGGGTGCGAATGTCGCTGGCGTCACTTACCAGAACTTCGCCGATCTGCGAGGAAAACGGCAGGTAGCGATATGCCGTGCCGGCCTCGTAACGCGCCTGCGCCCAGAGCAAATCGCTGACAGCGCCGTCCACGCTGCCGCTGCTCAGCGCTAGCCTTGATGCGGGCAGGTCAGCCACCAGACGCACCTTCAACTCGAAGCCATTGGCCCGGTCAAGGTTGTGACGCTTGAGATGATCGAGTTCCCAATGCGGCGTGCCGAACTGCAGCACGCTGAGCGTAAGGACCGGCAGTGGTTGCGTCTCGCCCTGCGCCTGGGCAAACAACGGCAACATCGCGAGCAGAACCACACGCCCACATCGAAGTGCGGCGAGGCATGCGCGAGCAAAATAGAGGATGAGGAACAGCGGAGCAGGCTTCATGCCCGCAGGGTACGAAGCCTCACATCAGCCACGAATAGTACTTTGGTGTCTCTTCGCTACTGCGATGGTCGGGGCTGTAGCTGTCGCAGCAGCGGTACTGGTTCGGGTGACGATCAGCGCTCGATCTCGGCAAGCTTGCCTACCAACCGCGCCTGCAGCTTTTCCAGCTCCGCTGGATCGGCCTTGCCTGCGGCATGAATACCGAGCCCCTCTCCCGAATAGCGCGGGACGATGTGCACATGGATATGAAACACCGTCTGCCCCGCTGGCGCCCCGTTGAACTGCGCGATCTGCACGCCGTCAGGCTGCAGCTCATCGACGATCACACGCGCCAGCTTCTGCGCCACCGCCATCACCTTGCACAGCGCCTCGGTATCCACATCGAGGATGTTGCAGGCCGCGGAGCGCTTCGGAATTACCAGCGCATGCCCGTAGGACTGCGGAAACACGTCGAGAAAGGCCAGGACATCGTCGTCTTCGTAGAGCTTGTAGCAAGGCGCATCGCCGCGAATGATCTGCGCGAAGATGTTTTGCGAGTCGTAGGGGGTGGTCAGGGACACGTGCAGCGCTCCATGGCGAATATGAAACTTGAACCATAGCGGGCGCCAATGCCCGTGCAAAGCGACGCACACAACAACCTTGAGTTCTCACCCCGTCCACCTGCTGCATGGGCGTCTCGCCCCAACCAGCAGCGTCGACCAGCCGCAACGAGGACAGACCGCTGCTGTCCGAATGAAAACAAGACAAGACGCCCCGTCGCTATACGGCGCGCTGTTTTATCTCCGACGTCACCCTGAGGAGGAATCGATGCACGATCTTTCCACCTTCGCCATCACACAGAAATGGCCCGCCAGCTACCCGGATCGCCTGCAGCTGTATTCGCTGCCCACGCCCAACGGGGTGAAGGTGTCGATCATGCTGGAGGAGACTGGCCTGCCCTACGAGGCGCATCTGGTCAGCTTCGAGAGTGGTGACCAGCGCTCGGAAGAGTTCCTTTCGCTGAACCCGAACAACAAGATCCCGGCGATCCTCGATCCCAACGGGCCGGATGGCGAGCCGCTGGCGCTGTTCGAGTCCGGCGCGATTCTGCTGTACCTGGCGGACAAGACCGGTCAGTTCATGCCGGAAGACTCTGCAGCCCGCTACGAGACGATTCAGTGGTTGATGTTCCAGATGGGCGGCGTCGGGCCAATGTTTGGTCAGCTCGGTTTCTTCCATAAGTTCGCAGGCAAGGACTACGAGGACAAGCGCCCCCGCGACCGTTACGTCGCCGAAGCCCAACGTCTATTGGGCGTGCTGGACAGGCGCTTGCAGGGCCGCGACTGGCTGATGGGCGGTCGTTACAGCATCGCCGACATCGCGACCTTCCCCTGGGTGCGCGGCCTCGTTGAATTCTACGAAGCGCGCGAACTGGTGGAGTTCGAACGCTTCGTCAATGTACAGCGGGTATTGGATGCCTTCGTCGCGCGACCCGCAGTGGCCAAGGGGCTGAACATTCCAGCTGGCGGCTAACCCGTCAGATCACCTTTGCCGCCCGCCCGATGAACTGGATCGGTCCGGTCGGCAGGCCGGTCGGTGAGCCGGTGGGCTGTTCCAGCGTCAGTTCGAACAGCTGGTTGGGCTGCAACGGAGGCAGGTCATCGAGACGAATCCTCACCGGCTCGCCCGGCTTGACCAGCCCCAGGGAGACAGGCGCCTGCCAGCCTTCGGCCTTGGTCCAGAGCTGAAGTGCTTTATCCGGCGGCAACTCGGTGACGCCCAACGGAATCAGCTCGATCTCCTGCGTCCGATTGCTGGCCTGCACGACCCAGCCTGGCGACAGGTCCTGCGGAGCAGCGAGCACAACGAGCCAGGTCGGCGAGGGATCAGGCGAAATACGCGTCACCAACAAGGCCCCAAGTACCAACGTAGCGGCCATGCCGGCTGCAGCAAAACCACGCCACAGCGACAGGCTGTCCCACCAGTTGGACCGGCGCGCTGGTGCCAACGCAATAGCCTGACGATTCGCTTCATCCAGCGTGCGTTGAATGCGACTCCACAAACGCGGCGAAGGTGCTTGCGGTTCGACCAGGTCGGTCAGGTGCAGAAGCCGCGCTTCCCAGTAATCGACTGCTGCTCGCAGCTCAGGCTCGGCGGCCAGGCGCTTTTCGACCTCCTCCCGGTCTACCGCATCAAGGGTGCCAAGCACATATTCACCGGCGAGCTCGTGCAGGGTCTCGTGCGAATCATTGAGTTCGTTGTTCATCCGATGCACTCACGAAGGGCGGTCAGGCTGCGGCGGATCCAAGCTTTCACCGTGCCCAGTGGCGCACCAAGGCGCTGGGCAATTTCCTGATGCGAATAGCCGTCGACGTAAGCGTGAAACACGCAGTTGCGGCGCACCGGTTCGAGTTGTTCGAGACAGACTTCGATCCTGCCGGGGTTTACCCGCCAATCAAAGACGTCGGTCTGTTCCTGCCAGCCATCGATGGCGGCGTGCTCCATGTCGCCCTCCTCGTCCGGTTCCATCTGGACGTGGCGGGCATTGTTACGTACGGCGTTTAGGGCCAGATGGCGGGTCAGGCTGAAAATCCAGCCGCGGCCAGAGCCACGCGTTTGATCATAGGTCCCGGCCTTGTTCCAGATGCGGATGAAGGCGTCATGGACGATGTCTTCGGCCAGGGCCAGGTCGCGCACGATGCGCTGTACCACGCCGAGCAAGCGCGGACTTTCCTGCTCGTAAAGTTGCTGTAACGCTGAGCGTTCGCCACGCGCGCAAGCGCGCAGTGCCGCTTCGTAATCGAACAAGGGGGGTTGCGACACGGAATCTGCCATTGGCTGGTTATCGACACCCCCGGCGCATGTGGGCCGGGGAGTCAGAGCATAGAGGCGATCAGTGCTCATATCGAGCGGCTTTTCACCCGCGGCGCTTTACTTACTTGCTGGCCCAGAACAGATAGTCGGCCTGGTAATCAACAATCTGCTGCTCCCCTTCATTAGCCGCTGCGCACGCCTTGGCCGGTGCCACGCCGCCTTTGGTCGCGACACGCTGAATGTAAGTAACACCGGTCATCGCGCCTTTGCCTTCGGCTGGGTTGGCCTTGACCAACTGGTGAGGAATGTTGCCCTCGCCAGCCGGCGCGATGGCGACCTGAGTGCCGGTCACCTTGGAGCCGTCCATCGATTCCCAGGTTGCAGGCGGGCCGTAGTATTTGCCGACCTGCTTGCCGCTGCGGTCGTTGAGCGCTGCCTTCGGCCCCATGAAGACCCAGGCCATCTGGCCGGGCATGTCGGTCTTGGCCTGGCATTCGTACGTGATCTGGCCGACGCCAACAGTCTCCATGGCGACCTTGTGGCCATCCGGTACGCGCACGACTTCAGGTACATCCATCTTGGCAAAAGCGCTGGTAGAGCAGCCGAGGGCCAGTGTCAGACCGGTCAGGCAGAAGATCTTTTTTGCGTCCATTTTCGTTTCTCCGGGTAGTGATCGGATTGCGCGGCCAAGCGGCCACTATCTGTACTACCCAGCAGGCAGACGATTGGATGCAGTGAGTTTGAAAAAAAGTTGCGAGCCTTATCCTGCACCTTGACCCCATCGCCGAGGGTGAAAGGCTGCTCGCGGCGCCATCAGAAAGCGAAAAGGTGGTGATACCCCTCTGACAAAGATTTCCTGAGCCGAGCCGACTGCGTCAGCGTCAGCGTCAGCGTCAGCGTCAGCGTCAGCGTCAGCGTCAGCGTCAGCGTGGCTAGGATGACGAACTGCATGAGCTAGCATTCAGCCATCTCATCTAACCATTTCGATGGTTTTGTCCAGCGTTATAGCAACGAGTTTTTCTAAAAAAGCCGTTGACAGATTTTTTTATGCACATTCGATACATCCGTTCTGGACGTGTTCTGCACGCACCTTCCACCGCAGCGTCACTATCTAGTAACTAACTGATTTAAAAGGAATTATTGATACTGAGTAAAAACTCGTCGATCTGTTCGTAACCCGCGTGAGCTGGGCGTTTGATCGAGTCATCCAAGTTATGTGCACAGTGTTATCCACAGGTTTTGTGGATAACATCACGGACGCCAAAGATACCGGGGCTTCGCGACTGTCGGCGTGCCCTTACTCGGTAATTGCTACCGTTTTAAGAACCCTCACCCAGTGCGTCGTACCCAGTGTGGAGGAACGGGCGACGATCCTGTACAGATGCGATTGGCGCGCCCGCACTTTTGTTATAACGTATCGCGCCCAAATCGCGATGCTCCTGCATTCGCGTGATGTCTACCGTCGCGAGTGCTCCATGTCCGCCTCTACCGCAACCTCACCTGCCTCGGCGCGTCTGCAATCTATCGATGCGCTACGTGGTCTGGTCATCCTGTTCATGCTGCTCGACCACGTTCGCGAAACCTTTCTGCTGCATCTGCAGGTCCCGGATCCGATGGATGTCGCGGTCACCGAACCTGCGCTGTTCTTCAGCCGGACGCTGGCCCATCTCTGCGCCGGTATTCATTCTACTCACCGGTCTATCGGCGTTTCTGTACGGGGAGAAACACGCAGGGCGTGCGGCCGTTTCAAGCTTTTTGCTCAAACGCGGCCTATTTCTGGTGGTGCTGGAGTTCACCCTGGTCAACTTCGCCTGGACGTTCCAGGTCCCGCCGAGCGTGATTTACCTGCAGGTTATCTGGGCAATCGGTCTGAGCATGATTGCCCTGGCCGCATTGCTCTGGCTGCCGCGCGGACTGCTGGCGGCTCTGGGTCTGGCGATCATCGCGGGCCACAACCTGCTCGACCCGCTGCACTTCGCCAGTGACTCGCTGATGCATATTCCGTGGGCGGTCCTGCATGACCGTGGCTGGATCGATATTTCTGAGAGCCTGCGCCTACGCACTTCTTACCCGCTGCTGCCATGGATAGGCGTGATCGCCATCGGCTACTCCATCGGTCCGTGGTTTGCCCGTGAAGCGGACCCGGTCGCGCGGCAGAGTCGGTTGCGCAGCTATGGCTTGGGTGCGCTGCTGGCCTTCGTGGGGCTGCGTCTGATCAACGGCTACGGCGAGCAGCCGTGGAGTGTCGGCGAGACCGGGACGCACACCCTGATGAGCCTGCTCAACATCACCAAATATCCGCCGTCGCTGCTGTTTCTCTGTCTGACGCTGGGAAGCGGCCTGCTACTGTTGTTGGCCTTCGAGCGCAGCCAGACGCGCCGTTGGTTGCGACCACTATCAGTATTCGGGTCCGCACCGATGTTCTTCTACCTGCTGCACCTGTACGCACTCAAATTGCTTTATCTCGCCGCAGCGGCCATATGGGGGCTCAACCAGGGACGTTATTTCGGCTTTGACGCCGTATGGCCGATCTGGCTCAGCACGCTCGTTCTGGCAGTAGCACTGTTTCCGGCGGTGCGTTGGTTTGCAGAGCTGAAGGCACGCCGACGGGACATTCAGTGGCTCAAGTACCTCTGAGCCACACGCAACGCGCTCCGAAAGCCTGACCGTTACGCCTAGCCGGGGGAAAGCTCAAGCCTGGCCTCGGAAGGCCTGGCGGTAGTGCATCGGTGAAACCCCGAGAGCTTTGCTGAAATGCTGGCGTAGCGAGACCTGGGAGCCGAACCCGGCCAGCGAGGCAATGGCAGCGATAGGGTGGTCGGTGGTTTCCAGTAGCCGCTGGCTCAGGGCCAGCCGCTCGGTCAGTAGCCAGCCACTGACGGTTGTACCAGTGAGCAGTCGAAAATGCCGGGTGAAGGTACGCCGGCTCATCATCGCCTTGTCTGCCAAGCTGTCCAACGTATGAGGTAGGTGCAGCGTTGCCCGTGTCCAATCCAGCAATTCGCCTAGGCGTGTGTCGCGGCGATTTGCAGGCACGGGCTGTTCGATGAACTGCGCTTGGCCCCCTTGACGATGGGGCGACATGACCAGCCGCCGAGCGACCCGGTTGGCAATCTCCGCGCCCCAGTGCTTACGCAACAGATAGAGACAACAATCCAGCGCGGCGGCTGTGCCTGCGGACGTCAGCAGGCCGTGGTCATCCAGGTAGAGCACATCAGCGTTGACCTCAACCGAGGGAAATCGTGTTTTGAAATGCTCGACCGATGCCCAATGGGTCGTAGCGCAACGACCATCGAGCAGGCCGGTCGCGGCCAGCACATAAGCGCCCAGACAAAGCCCAACAAGCGTGGCGCCGCGGGCGTGGGCGGCCACCAGCGCATCGAGCAGTGCGGCTGGCGGTGGCTCATCGGCGTGACGCCAGCTCGGCATGATCACCGTCTGCGCCTGCTCCAGCGCTTCCAGTCCGTAGTCGACCTGCAACGCAAACCCCGCTGTGGTGCGCAGGAGTCCTGGCTCGGCTGCGCACACCTCGACACAGTATCCCTGCTCTCGCGAGCCTTCCTCACTGAATACCAGGCACGGCACAGACAGGTGGAACGGGCTGATCTGGTCAAAGGCAATAACTGCGATTCGATGCGGCTGCATGATTGACCCTTGGCGTCAAAGAACGCAGAGATGGGAAAATTGGCCCGATCTTAGCGCAAGCCGTCGTGCGGGCCACTCACGATACCAACCGAGCCGCGACACAATGGCGCTTCCCCTCCTCGAGCAAGGACACCTCACATGAGCCAGAAGCGTGCATTGATCGTGATAGACGTACAGAACGAATACGTCACAGGCAACCTGCGCATCGAATACCCGGACGTGCAGTTGTCGCTCGGCAATATCGCACGCGCCATGGATGCGGCGCGCGACGCAGGAATTCCGATTGTAGTGGTGCAACACCTGGCGCCGGCGAGTTCACCGTTGTTTGCCCGCGGCAGCCAGCAGGCAGAGTTGCACCCGACCGTTGCAGAGCGTCCATTCGATTTTCGCATCGAGAAATCCGTGGCCAGCGCCCTGACCAATACCGACCTTGGCGGCTGGCTGCGCGAACGGCAGATCGACACCCTGACGGTGGTGGGCTACATGACCCACAACTGCGATGTTTCTACCGTGCTTCAGGCACATCATGAAGGCTGGAAGGTGGAGCTGCTGCATGACGCCAGTGGCTCGTTGCCCTACGAGAATTCGGTGGGCGCAGCTAGCGCCGAGGAAATTCATCGCGCCTTCACTGTGGTGATGAACACCGGCTTCGCGGCAGTGGTAACCACGGACGAATGGCTACAGGCCGTGCGGGATGAGCAAGCGCTTTCACCCGACAATATCTACCTGTCCAATCAACGAGCCGTGCAGCGCTGAAGGATTGAGCAAAGCTCCGCCGAACCGGTCAGCCGGCCCGACGGCGGAGGCCCAGCCATAAAAGCACGCCACCGGTCGCCATGAAGCCGGGCGCCATCCAGACGAAGGTCTTCGCTTCCGATGCAAGACCAATCGCCAGGCAGGCAACTCCTGAAACAAGCAGCGGGATGGCGGGCGTGAGATAGGACATCTTGAGGCGTTGCATGGGCAGCTCCAGAGCACTGAGACGCCATTAACCAATACGAACCGATCGCTAGTCAACGAGCGTCAGGGATTCGAGCAAGGCGCGCATGTCTTGCCAGTGCGTGCCCTCCCAGAAGATCTTGTCGCACTCACTGCAGCCTAGGAAGCGCTCATGGCGCGCCAGTACGCGCGGCGGGACGCGGTCGTGTATCGCCTGCCTGTCCACTTCATGCAGTCGCACATTGCAGCTCAAACACAAGCTGAAGGGTCGGGCATGGCTGGCCAGATCGAGCCGATGATAGAGCTCGCGTAGCTGACCTTGTGGTTTGACCGCATGCACATAACAGCCGTGCAGCACTACTCGGTGCATCAGCAGTGCACGGTCGCGGGTCAGCAGGACACGCCGTTCACGGTTGGCCAGCTCTGCCATGGCCGCATCTTCGAAGTGGTTGTCGTACAGCGTGTCGAACCCGGCCATACGCAGCAGTCGCGCCAGACCGCCGAGGTGAGCATCCGCCACAAAACGCGGCGGGCCGGGCGGCAAAGGTTGAGCGGTGGCCAAAGCACTGACGTCCAGCTTTTCGAACTTGGGATATACGGCAATGCGGTCACCGTTTTCGATGGGCCAATCAAGGCCAGCTGGCGCGCCGTTCACCAGGACCAACGCCACTTCGGTATGGGGTACGCCGAGGGCTTCGATTATATGTTTGGTGGTGGCGGATTCGGCGCAGGTACAGCGGAACGCCTGCCCGCGGCGCTCGACTGGGAGGAATGCGTTCAACCTGGCATAGAAGCGAAACGTTGCATTGGTCATGGTGTCTGGCAACGCCAAGCGAGCCTGCTGTACTACGCACGCGCAGCGCGCTCCGCTCCCGAAGATTGCGATAGGTCAGATCAGCTTATACCCGATCATCGCCAGCATGACTGCCAGACAAGGCCGCAGTACTGCTTCAGGCACTCGGCCGGCCAGATTGCTGCCCAGGTAGATGCCCGGTAACGACCCCATCAGCAAGTAGGTCAGGATGGTCCAGTCCATGTTACCCATGCTGGCGTGGCCCAGCCCGGCTACCAAGGTCAAAGGCACCGCGTGAGCGATCTCGGTGCCCACCAGTCGGCGGGTGGCCAGCAAAGGGTAAAGGAAGAACAGCGCCACGGTGCCCAACGCGCCAGCTCCGATGGAGGTCAGCGTGACCATTGCGCCGAGCAACACGCCCACCACCACGGTCAGGATGTTGAGGCCACGCGGCGAGAGCCGTGGGGTTGGACCCGAGAGACGCGCCGCAAAGGACATCAGGCGTTTCTTGAACAGCACTGCCAGCGCCGTGAGCACCAGCACCACACCCAATGACTGCTTGATCACAGCATTGAGCACGTCCTGATCGCCGTGCAGGCCCTTGAGTAGCCAGAGCATCAACGCTGCCGCCGGAACACTGCCCAACGCTAGCCAGCCGGTCAGGCGCCAGTCGATGTTTCGATGCTTCTGATGGACCCAGACGCCTCCCGCTTTGGTGATCGCGGCATAAAGCAAATCAGTACCAACAGCCGCAGCCGGATTGACGCCGAACCACAACAGGATCGGCGTCATCAGCGAGCCGCCGCCAACGCCGGTCATGCCAACGATAAAGCCAACCAGCAGGCCGGCCACAATGAAGCCGATTACACCGAATTCCATCACGTGCTGTCCGATTAAGGCCCGCGGGGGCCGTGTCAAAGGCCAGCAGCATAACGGTCGAGACTAGCAATCCTTAATATAAGTTGGTGCTTTCTTAGTAGCTAAAAGATATATGCACGGCACCGCTGCGGTTGGCGCCGGTTTCTCCTGCAGCACCCAGCCGCCATACTGACGTTACAAAAATGCACGAGCATCCTCATGGATCTGATCTTCCTCGGTACCTCTTCCGGCACGCCGACCAAGGCCCGCAATGTCAGCGGTGTAGCGCTGCTGGAAGATCAGGGCAAGGGCTGGTATCTGATCGACTGTGGCGAGGCCACCCAGCATCAACTGCTGCACACACCACTGACCCTTCACGGCCTGCGCGCGGTGTTCATCACCCATGTGCACGGCGATCACTGCTACGGTTTACCGGGCCTGCTCGCCAGTGCTGGAATGGCGCGGCGGCAGGAACCACTGGAGATCATCGCTCCGAAGGCAATCGAAGGCTGGATCAGGGCAACGCTGGAAATGAGCCAGAGCTGGTTGCCCTATGAACTGCAATTTCATGCCACCGAGGCGCTCGATGGCTGGTCCAGTTCCCAGATGCGGGTCGAGGCTACCGCCCTTTCACATCGCGTCCCGAGCTGGGGATACAGCTTTACCGAAACCCGCCCGGACCCGAGCCTCGATATCGACAAGCTCGACCGCGACGGCATCCCGCGCGGCCCACTCTGGGGCGAGCTGATGCATGGCCGCGAGGTCGCGTACGAGGGCCGTACGCTGCTCAGCGAGGACTATCTCCTCTTCAACCGTGCACCGCGTCGTGTGGTTATCGCAGGCGATAACGACCGACCCGAACTGCTCCGCGACGCCTGCCAAGGCGCGCAAATACTGGTTCACGAAGCCACCTATACCCAGGCGATTGCCGAAACCGGTAAGGCTGATTTCGGCCATAGCACAGCCGCGCAGGTCGCCGCTTTTGCAGCGTCGGTAAAGCTGCCGCATCTGGTTCTGACGCACTTCAGTGCGCGGTATCAAGGCGCTCCGAGTCGAGGCTTATCGATTGAAGACATTCGAGAGGAAGCCGCAGGACATTTTGGCGCGAACCTGATTTTGGCTGAGGATCTGTTGCGAATCAGCCTAGACAAGCATGGGCAGCTGCAACGGGTGGAAGGTACGACCAGGATGCGCGCGAAGCACCACTGAGCCAGCCACCTGCGTTTAGCCTGGAATAACCGCCGCCGAGTAAAGCAGAATCAATACACCTTAATGATAAACACTATCATTTAAATTCAGTTTACATATCGTTATTGTCGCCTCCTCTTCCACTGGAGATGACACCGTGCCATCAAACGCAACCCGTCTATTGCCATTGCTCAGCCTGCTCGCCGCTCCGGCTGTGTATGCACAATCCTCCTCCCCGCTTGAACTTCCCGCTACCGCAGTAACCGGTGCCCGCGAAGAAGCAAGCTATAAGCCGGAAGCGAGCACGACTGCTCTGAAGATCGACGCCCCGCTGCGCGACATTCCGCAGTCGATCAACGTGGTGCCGCAAAGCGTGCTCAGGGATCAGGGCGCCGATTCTCTGGAAGACGCGCTGAAGAATGTTCCTGGCATCGGGCTGAGCAACGGCGACGGGCAACGCGACCAGGTCACTATCCGGGGCTTCAGTGCGATTGGCGACCAGTACATCGATGGCATCCGCGATGACGCGCTTTACTACCGGGACATGTCGAATATCGAGCGAGTGGAGGTGCTCAAGGGCCCGGCCGCTGTGCTCTACGGTCGCGGCTCCTCCGGCGGCCTGATCAACAGCGTGACGAAGAAGCCGACCTTCTCGCCAGAGCAGGAAGTGGGCGTCAGCTTCGACAGCGAAGGAAAGCGGCGCACACAATTCGATGCTGGCTGAGCGGATCAAGAACAGCAAAACAAGGCGTTTCGGGTGACCGGCGCGCTGGAAGACAGCGACACCTTCCGCGAGGATGCCTTTCTGGAACGCAAGGCCCTGGCGCCATCGGCCTATTTCCGCCTTTCCGATGACCTCGAAATCAACCTCGGCGCGTCGTATCTGTATGACAAACGTCTGATCGACTTCGGTATTCCCGCACTCAACGGCCGCCCCGTCGATGTGGACCGCGACAAGCGCTTCGGTTCTGCCGATGCGAGCCAGGACTATACCCGCAGCGAAGTCTTCTCGCTGACAGCGGGCATCGATTACCGCATCAATGACGCCTTCACGTTGAGCAATACCAGCCGCTACTACCACTACGATCTGGACCGTAACAACACCCTGGCACACACCGATGCCAACCGCTTCGTTACCGCTCCGGACGGCAGCCTGCTGGTCAAGCTCAAGCGTGGCAACGTCCAGCGTAAGGAAGATGGCTGGTTCAACCAGACCGAGCTCAAGCAGAACGCGGTCTTTGCCGGCATGAACCATCAACTGCTCTACGGCGTTGAGTTTGGCCGCCAGGAAAAGGATCAGCAGTTCTACAACCAGAACGACGTCGCGCGGGTGCCGGTGTATGGCGATACGCTGCTGCCGGTGCCTTCCCAGGCCAATCAGAAGACGGGGGACGGCCTCAATACTCAGGAAACCACGGGCACCTACATCCAGGACCTGATCGAACTGTCGCCACACTGGAAAGCGCTGCTGGGCGTGCGCTACGACGAGTTCGACCAGTCCTTCCGCAATGACCTCGATAACAAGGCCGAACTGGAACGTACCGATTACACCCTCAGCCCGCGCGCGGGTCTGGTCTGGCAGCCGGATGACATGCAGTCCTACTACCTGTCGGTCAGCCGTTCCTATCAGCCGTCGGGCGAGATGTTCCAGGTCAGTACGACCAACGTTGAGCTGGACCCGGAAGAAACCACGAACTACGAGATCGGCGCCAAATGGAACCTGTTGCAGGACCGGCTCACGCTGACCGCAGCGGTATTCCGTCTAGAGCGTACCCAGATCAAAACTACCGATCCGGTCAACCCGGCCAAGCTGGTACTGGCGGGTGAGCAGCGCACCGACGGCTTCGAAGCCACCTTCATGGGTCAGGTCTCGGACAAGTGGCAGCTGTATGGTGGCTACGCCTTCCTGGATGCCGAAATCACCAAGTCGAACAGCAATACCAACGGTGTCGACAACGAAGGTCAGGTCCCGACGCTCACGCCACGCCACAGCGCCAACCTGTGGGCGGTGCGCTCACTCGACACCAACTGGCGCGTCGGCATGGGCGCCAACTACGTCGGCAGCCGATACACCGCGCTGGACAACGATACCGAGCTACCCGGCTACACCACCGTCGACGCGGCGCTGTTCTATGAGCAACCCAAGTGGGATGCGGCACTGCGTCTGTTCAACGTGTTCGACAAGGAGTATTACGCCTCGGCGCACGGCTCTGTCGACCTGATCACCCCCGGCGCGCCACGCACTCTAGAGCTGAGCGCCAACTACCGGTTCTAAGTGGTTTCGAGTAGCTGAAATTAGCGAGACGCTTATCGATAAGCGCCTCGTTTCATTTCGTCGCCTGTATTACCGCCTGCCCTACCCGGCCAGCTCACGACGGCGATTCTGAAGAACAACTGAAGCTGTAACACTCAACAGTCAAGCCTCCACCTGACTCCACTGCTTGTTCAATCGCTTGTCCGACACCGCCATCTTTGTCCCCAGCTGCTGCGCCCAGAGCGATACGCGGTATTCCTCCAGCATCCAGCGGTAAGCCGTCAGTTCGGGGTCGCGTTTGCCTTCCTGCTGGTGCTTCTTCAGTCGCGCCTGGTACTGCTCCCAGTAGCCGGCCAACTCGCCGGACCACACGCGGTCACGCTGAAGCTGAGAACCGATCTTCTCGAAGCGTTGCTCGCCAGCCTTGAGGTAGCGTGGATATTCCTTCAACCACTCACCCGGTGTTTCGCGCACGAAGCCCGGACAGACCAAATTGGCCAGCTGCGCCTTGATGTCATTCAGCGCCACCGCCTGAGCCAGGTCGATCTTGCCTTTGAAGCGTTTCTGCAGCCCGTGCCAGAGCTTGAGAATGTCCAGTGTTAGGCGCGCCAGCCGTTCGGCATGCGTCGCCCAGTCACCGCGCTTGCGCTCGGCCAGTGACGCCAGCGCAGCGCCATCGCGTGGCAGCTGGGCTTCGCCGTCGAGGATGCAGCTATCGAGGCTGGCCAGCAGGATGTCCTCGACCAGTGCATCGATTTTGCCCATGTCGCGATAGAGCAGCGCCAGCTCGGTGAGGCCTGGCAGTTTGTTGCGCAGGTACTTCGCCGGCTCGGCCAGTTGTTGCAGCAACAAACGCTGCAGAGCGCGGCGATGCTGATAATCGGCCTCGGCCTGGGTCGGGAAACGGCCTTCCTTGACCACCCCACCCTCCTCGACCAGTGCGGGATAGACCGTCATCGACAAGCCGGCCATCTTCGCCTGAGCCTTCTCGGCCACCTGAGCGAACCCTTTGGCCTCGACCGGTTTCTGTTCGGCCTTCTGCTGCGGCGGCACCAATGCGGCCTGGCTGGCTTCGCTGAAGCGTGCCGTCAGTTCGGCCAGATCACGGCCTTCTCCGAGGAACTTCCCACGGGCGTCGACCACCTCGATGTTCATCTTCAGATGGCTTTCGAGCCCCACGGCCGCTTCCGCCCAGGCATCGTCCGACACCCGGGCACCGGTCATGCGCAGCAGCTCGCGGCCCAGCGCATCCGGCAGTGCGCCGTCAGCGAAGGTGATTTTCGAGAGCGCGGCCTTTACGAAGTCCGGCACCGGGACGAAGTTCTTACGGATCGCCTTGGGCAAGTTGCGCACCAGTGCCACGGCCTTGGCCTCGATCAACCCCGGCACCAGCCAGTCGAGCCGCTCGGCACGCAGTTGCGGCAGCAGCGGCGCAGGCACACGCAGCGTCACGCCATCGCGCGGGTGGTTGGGTTCGAAGTGATACTCCAGCGGCAGCTGCAGTTCGCCAATACGCAGATGGTCTGGGTACTGCGCCGCGGTGACTTCGCTGGCGTCACGCGCCAGGACATCCTCATCGCGCATGACCAAGAGCTGCGGGTTCTTCTGACTTTCACGCTTGTACCAGGTCTCGAAGCTCGCGGTCTGGTAGATGTCTTGCGGCACGCGCGCGTCGTAATAGGCGAATAGCGTGTCCTCGTCGGCAATGATGTCGCGGCGACGGGCCTTGGCTTCCAGCTCGTCAAACAGCTCCAGCAGTTCGCGATTGGCGGTGAGCGCCTTGGCGCGGCTGTGCATCTCGCCGCGCACTAGGCCCTCGCGTATAAACAGTTCACGCGCAGCGGCCGGATCGATGGGACCGAAGTGCACCGGCCGCCGCGCCACGACGATCATGCCGTACAGGGTGACCTGCTCGAAGGCGACCACCTGCCCGCGCTTCTTCTCCCAGTGCGGCTCGAAGTGGTTGGTCTTGGTCAGGTGCTTGGCCAGCGGCTCGATCCAGTCAGGCTCGATCTTCGCGACCATGCGCGCGAACAGCTTGGTGGTTTCGACCAGCTCGGCCGCCATGATCCAGTTGGGTTTCTTACGGCCGATGACGCTGGACGGATGCACCCAGAAACGTCGCTGACGCGCGCCGAGAAAATCACCCTCTTCGGTCTTGTGCCCGACCTGGCTGAGCAGCCCGGACAGGATCGCCTTGTGCACCGCCGCGTAGCTTTTGGCTTTCTGCGCGGCCTCGCTGGCTTCGGCTTGCTGGGCCAGCTTGACGTTGACCTTTTTGTCCTTCGTCAGAGCGGGTCTGTCGGTGGAAGAGGCTTCGCCGTCTTCCACCCTACTGAGATCCGCAGCTTGAGCGGACTTCGCATTGCGAGACTCGGCGTGCTGGCGATCCTGACGCTGGGATACCCGCTCATCCGCAGGTTGGCTGCCACGGTTCTGCGCGCTATCGTTGAGCTTCAGCTCCCGAACGATCAGCGTCAGCTGGCGATGCGCATCCCGCCACTCGCGAAGCCGCAGATAGTTGAGGAAGTTCTTCCGACACCAGGTGCGCAGCGGGTTGGAACCGAGCGCCTGGCGCTGCTCCTCGAAACCGCGCCAGAGATTGATCAGTGCCGCGAAATCCGAGTCCGAATCCTTCCACTGCGCGTGGGCTTGGTCGGCCTGCTGCTGGCGATCAGCCGGGCGTTCGCGTACGTCCTGCACCGACAGCGCGCTGGCGACGATCAGCACCTCGGCCATGCTGCCCAGCTTCGCCGCTTCCAGCAGCATGCGCCCAAGCCGTGGGTCGATGGGCAGGCGCGCCAGCTGCCGGCCCAAGGGGGTCAGCTGGTTCTCGCGATTGACCGCCGACAGCTCCTGCAACAGGTTGAAGCCATCGCTGATGGCCTTGCCGTCCGGCGGCTCGATAAAGGGGAAATCCTCGATCTGGCCGAGGCGCAGATGCAGCATCTGCAGAATGACCGCAGCAAGATTGGTGCGAAGGATTTCTGGATCGGTGAATTCCGGCCTGCTGAGGAGATCCTCCTCGCCGTACAGCCTGATGCAGATCCCCGGCTCGACCCGCCCGCATCGCCCCTTGCGCTGGTTGGCGCTGGCCTGGGACACCGCCTCGATCGGCAGCCGCTGCACCTTGGCGCGGTAGCTGTAGCGACTGATGCGCGCCGTACCCGAATCGATCACGTAGCGGATGCCGGGGACGGTCAACGAGGTTTCAGCAACGTTGGTCGCCAGCACGATTTTGCGCCCGGCAGCGGGCCGGAAAATCTTCTGCTGCTCGGCGGGGGTAAGCCGTGCATACAGCGGCAGCACCTCGGTGAATTTCAGATTGGCCTTGCGTAGCACCTCCGCCGCATCGCGGATCTCCCGCTCGCCTGGCAGGAACACCAGCACGTCGCCGGGGCGCTTGCCGATGCTGCGCTCATGGGCATCGATCTCGTCCAGCGCGGCCAGGATGCCTTGGTCGACGGTGAGGTCATCCTCGACACGATTGCCGTCCTCATCGGTCTCGGCGGCCAACGGGCGATACCAGGTGTCGACCGGAAAGGTGCGCCCCGAGACTTCAACGATCGGCGCACCATTGAAATGCTCGGAGAAGCGCTCAAGGTCGATGGTCGCCGAGGTGATGATGACCTTCAGGTCGGGTCGGCGTGGCAGCAGCGTTTTAAGGTAGCCGAGCAGGAAGTCGATATTGAGGCTGCGTTCGTGGGCCTCGTCGACGATGATGGTGTCGTAGCGTTCGAGGAAGCGATCGTGCTGAGTTTCGGCCAGTAGGATGCCATCGGTCATCAGCTTGATCAGCGAGCTGTCCTTGCTCTGATCCTCGAAGCGCACCTGATAGCCCACCAGCTCACCCAGCGGCGTGCCGATCTCCTCGGCAACCCGTGTGGCAACGCTGCGCGCAGCCAACCGGCGCGGTTGCGTGTGGCCGATCAGGCCATGCACACCCCGGCCGATTTCCAGACAGATCTTCGGCAACTGGGTGGTTTTGCCTGAGCCGGTTTCACCGGCAATCACCAGCACCTGATGCTGTTCCAGCGCAGCCTTGATCTCGTCGCGCTTGGCGGCGATCGGCAGGCTGTCGTCGTAGCGCATGACAGGCACACTCTGACGCCGCGCCTCGACCTTGGCCGCTGAAGCTTGAAAGCGCTCAAGCCACTGAGCGAGGCGTTCCTCGTCAATCGGGGCGGCACCGGCTTTTTTGCGCAGGTCGTGCAGCTGACGACGCAAGCGATGACGGTCGGCGTACATCGCCTGATCGAGGTTTTTCAGGAGTTGTTCTGAAGCAGGCGTTGCGTCGGTCATGGACAGCCGTAAGCGATTTCGTGAAGGGCGCGATTGTCGCAGATTTGACATGGATGTGGTGGCTCCCCAGGAACCACGCGGACTCCAGCAATCATGGGCCTTCACGAAACTACACTCAGTCACAACCCAGTCACAAGTCGGTCACAGGTTCGGGTCGTTTTGGCCTCTCCTTGGCACTTCAGGAAGCAGGGCGTTTATCAGTTGAGGGTCCGACCCAAGGGCTCCACTGTGGCATCCTGTACTGTCTCGCTCCGCACTACCGACCGACCGACCGCAATGACCACCAGTAAGCAGCTCCAGACGGCTCTCAGGGCCTTCCACCTCGACAACCCCGACTCAACATGGCCTGAGCTACGCGACCACCTCCGGTCCATCGCTGAGGACCTCCTGGCGACTCCTACAGAGTGGGAACTGCTGGATGTCATGGGCCTGACTTACTCGGACCTCAATGATGACCTGGGGCGAATCGCATCGACTGCCGCTCTGACCGTCCCTCAGACCAAAGGGGTGATTATGGCGAGGCAGATCATGCAGGCGGCTGAGCGGAGGCTGGGAGGTGACCCAAGGCAGCTGGTGAAGTTAATAGACAAAATAGATGGAGAAGCTGATCGTGATAGCCTCAATGCATCGCCTGTTTCCCTATCTGTAAGTCCACCTCAGGCCCTTCCTCCGGTCCGCTTTGAGTCGCTCGCTGAGTCCTACCGCAACGAGCACCGGGCGAACGTCAAAGAGAGCAGCATGAAGGAAATCGGCTATTGCCACGGGACCCTCTCGGAGGCTCTTGGCGATTTGGACATGAGGACGCACACACGGGCCGACCTTATCGCCCTTCGGGATACGCTTTCAGAGTCCCGGCGTCCACTCAGCGTCAACAACCTGCTAACCAAGCTCGCTACGGTCCTCAGCTGGGCTGTGAGCAACGATCTGATCCCGAAGGCATACACCCAGAACCTCAAGTACAAGAAGGGCGCAGAGAGCACGAGAAAGGCGTTCACTCAGGAGCAGATAGCTACTCTGATGACCCACGTTAACGGCCTCCCGGCTGACTCTTGGAAGCGCTGGGCTTTGTCCTTGGGAGTCATCACTGGGGCAAGGCTGAATGAATACGCCCAGTTGACCAAAGAGGACATACGCAAAGAGGGGGATGTCTGGGTTCTCGACATCAACGACAACAACGGTAAGGAACTCAAGACGGCTCAGTCCAAGCGACTCGTTCCGTTGACCGATGGGGCCTACGGGTTCGACCTGGGGGCCTTCCTACGCTTCGTTGAGAACTCCGAAGGGGATACCGTGCTGGGCGTGAACTACCGCCTTGCTGGTCGAGGACTTAACTTCGCTCTACGGGACATCCTGAGCAACGATGACCCAGACCTGACCCTCCACTCGCTGAGGCACTCGATAACCTCCCTGCTGCAAGCTGAGGGGGTCCCAGTGGCATACGTCCAGGCGATCCTTGGGCAGTCGTCGGGCACCCTGGCTTTCGATACGTATGGCTCTGGGGTGCCGGTGGAGAAGCTGGCAGTCGTTCTGAGGGAGAAGCTCCCCAGGTAAGCCGAGCGGCAAGCCTGAAGGACCCGAGCAGGCAGGCAGGCAGGCAGGTAGGCGAACTATGAGCAACTCGAAGCGGCTGGGTCTCTACAATCTGTATAGACCAAAGCCCACGGATGCACTCCAGTTCGGGTCTCTGCTTAAAACAGAGACTCCTGAGGGCAAGCCCCTGAGGTCTATCAAGCTGTGATAGACCTACCGAGTGACGCCAGCGGCAGGAGCAACCCTATCAAGTTGTGACAGGGTACGTTCAGGTTAAAGCCTTGGTACATGATTCGTGTACCTTGAAGCCTTAGGGGACAATTTGTCCCTTATGAGGCCCGAAGGAATCCGCGCTCTAATGTGGCACCTGACGCCACTTTCAGATCCGCGCTTTGAGAATTGAAGGTCTATATAGTTTATGTAGACCGTGCTTATCGGCCACCCCGAGCATGACCTCCTGTTCATCGCTACTCAGGTCGCCCGAGCGGCTGGCCTGAAGAACCCTGCCGGTTCCGTGGCGTCGTACCGCAAGACGAAACAGGGTACGGGACTCAAGCTGACTCTGGGCGCACTGATACAAGATTCTTGTATTAGTCTCCCATTGGATGACCTGGGCCGCGCGTTCCGCATCACAACAGCAATGATGACCGAACCCGAGACCTACCAGATGCTCCTCAGGGGCCACGCCCCGGCCAGTGAGCCATTCCGGCAGTGGGTCACCGAGGAAGTCCTCCCGTCGATCCGCAAGACCGGCTCCTACAACGTCAATGAGTCCACCACGGAGACCGGCCAGCAGTTCGCCGGGGAGCTGGCTGCGCTGAGTGACGCTGTATCGGGCCTCCTGAAGCAGAACTCTACGATCCTGGGGATGCTCCGAAGGAGACAAAGGGGGATGCTGGTTAATCCTTGAGCAATACTCGCGCTCCTACGTGAAATCTGGAGAACTCGCTGGGTCCTGGCCTTGGAGATTTGGCGTAGCGACGGACTGCGAGGCGGCACCAAGGGCGATCCTTAAACATAGCTGGTGCCCCTTGGTCAACTTCTATTTAAAAACCCTCACTAATAGGACAGACGATGATTCTGAGAGAAAAATAATTCTCAGGGTCCTCCTCGACCCATTCGACTTCCCTGCGGTTGCTCTTAAAGCAGCTCACCAGGGTGACCCTTTTCGTTTCCACTGGAATGACCCGCCGCTGACTACAGCACAGGGACCCAGCCGTGGACCCGGTAGTCGAGCCGGGGTGAGCTATGAATTAAGCCGAGTGTTCCTCGGTCGTCTCAGGGAGGTGGTGGCCCCTGATTCGTTCATAGACACAAGGGTGGCTGTTACTTAAAGATTCTAAGAGATGATCTTCTTATTACTCTTTTAATAATCTTTTAACTTTAGGTTTTCTCTGGGTCCTTAGGTTTCCCTCTCGGAGAACCGTGGTTGTCTTCAAGTTTGGGACAGGTCTTGCCAGACCATGATCCTGATCCTTTGAGGGCAACCTAATGTCCTTGAGTCTGGCTCTCGGTCCACCTCCGGGCGAGCTGGAAGGTCCACCTCAGTTAAAAACCCTCAGTAGGAGATGACCACACTCGGTTGTCCCTCATCGCCCGTCGCTGGGCACAAACGCCAGTTCCCTCTGGCAATCCCAATCCAGTCTTTCTGATAGCGCCTTTCATGCCACGCCGGTTCCCTTGTCTGGGGTCTGGATGACCGGCTGTGGGTGCGACCTGAAGGGCGCTACCAAAAGGAAAACAGACAATGAACATCAACGAACAGAAAACCGAGCTGCTGCCTATCGTTATCGAAGGACAGACCTTCAAGCCGAACGCTGAGGGCCTGTGGTCACTCAATGAGATTCACCAAGCACTTGGGCTTGACCCCGCCAAGATCGCCTCGAAGTGGAGCAACGAGGTTCGAGCTATCCTCGACCAAAGCCGAAATTTCGTCATTGAACGGGGTGGTGCTAATCCAGGCACTTGGGCAACCGAGGCCGGAACAATCGCATACGCTATGTGGGTATCCCCAGGTTTCTATCTGATGGTAGTCGATGCCTTCGTGACCATGCGGAACGACGCCATTCTGTCCGCCCGTATGTCCTCCTTGGCATTGGCCGAAACGGGCAAGCTCCTGGCTGACAACATGCCCAAGGCCACCGCTCTGATGCTTAAGGCCAAGGGTCATGGAATCTCGTGGTCCGACGCTTGTCGAGCCGCGCGGGTCGATAGGCCTTTACTGGCTAAGCGTTACCTGCTGGCCCAGGGTAAATTCCAGAGCGTCTTCGATCATGATAAAGGCGATCATGTCCTTCAGCCGGTAGCCAGAGCGTTCTCCCTTGGCTTCTTCAAGCGCCACGTGGGGGTCTTCGGGAACGCCGATGGCTGGAGAGTTACTGACAAGGGCGTGGTCTGGCTGGAAGGTCGAGCCAATGCGATTAATGAGTGGGCCTTTGAGCGTGACCGCAAGAAGTCCCAGGCTCGCCGTGAGGCCCCCAAGGCCCCCAAGGTGACCGTCTAATGCGCTATCGACTGATCCCAGGCCCAGGGTGCCCTCAGGCCCTTTGTGACCGACTCAACGACGCTCTGGCAACCCCAAGCGCCCGCCGTGTCTACCATGCCGCTCGGAGCGCCTACAGGCTCCACACGGACCACACCCTGGCGTCCTTTCAGGCCGACCTCCAGGAAACGCTCAGGCTCCCCATGGGAGAGCTGGACGGCATCCTTGAGCGGGCCTCTATGACGTTTCAGGAAGCAATGCTGTTGCCTGTCCGGTTCGACCTCACAGCGCGACCAGCAGCCGCTTAACGCCACACATTGAGCGCCTGTAGGGCCTCCAGGGAGTCGCTGGGTTTCGTCTTTAAGGTTTCATCATCCGTTATCGACAACCGCCAGCCATTGGCACCCACCCCAGCGACTCACCTGGGAGCCTTACAAGCTCACTTTGCGACACCAGTAGCGAGCTAACGCTACGCCCTTCAGTTCCCCACCTGAAGTCCCCCAAACGCCTATCCCACGGGCGACACACTGAAATCAAGAATCCATAGAGCAAACCCCCAGGGTCGGCGTGTTTACGTCTCCTTGCGTCTTGTCGCGCCTGCCGTGCGGACTGGGGGTTTGCTCTATGGGAAAGGAGACCTACCCAAATGAAAATTACCGTTAGCAACGTAACTCCCGAGACCGTAAGCATCCACGGCCAAACCCTGGCCCGAGAGTATGCCGAGCTGGTCCTCCTGCCTCTGTTGGTCGCGGCTGAAGGCCAGAACCATCCGGCAATCGTAAAGGTAGCCGAGGCGTTCGCGACCGCTGGGCTGAGCCTTGAGGGCTCCCCTGAGGTATCCCGACTCTATCGGAGCCACCAGCACCAGCAGCGAGTCGAGCAGGAACGCCTGAAGGCTGAAGCCCAGGAACATGCCCGCCGTTGCCACGTCCCGACGCCCCAAGAGATTGCCCAGCAGATCGCTGAGCGTGAGCGCAAGGCCCGAGAGATTCGTGAGCATGGCGAACGCCTGCGTGCTGCCCGTGGACGTTAACGCTATGGACCTTCTGGTCCTCGTCCTGATTACCACTCGCCAATACTTTTTCTAAGGAGTTACCAACAATGAAACCTTTCCAGTACAAGAAACCCGATAGCGTCTACTCCCAGACCGTCACCACTGCCCACGGCTCAACGGCCACCCAGGCAACCTTCCACACCTCCGACATCCGAGCGGATCACATGGCTGCTACGGACCCTCTGGTCTATGCCCAGGCCATGTATGAGGCTGCTGATGACCACCTCAACGGTGACGAGTGGCGCGACAACATGAACACGGCGTTTCCTTCTGAGGTTCGCCCCTACGGCTCCCAGCCGACCGCTCCCCAGGTCGCCCTCATGGCTGACCGCTCCGTTACCTTCGATCCCCGCCAGACCTATGATGGGCAAACGATGACCCACGGCGATGCAAAAGCGGGCTCCTTGGTCTCGATGGAGGCCCCAGAGGTCGGCATTCTGGTATCGGGTCGTGTGTCGATCTTCGACCACACCGTCCAGTTCGGCTTCACTGAGCGCAGCATGGCGCAGACCGGGGAGAAACTGCTGGATGACCTTGAGCTGACCCTGGCCGGTAAGATTGCCCAGAGCCTTGAGGGTCAACCTTCGGTCACCAAGGCATATGTGGGAGCCCTGAGCGGTAGCCCTGCTGCCCAGGCTGAGGACCTACTGGACATCCTGGCGGTCAACCTCGACACCTTCTGGGGCCGTGATGTCTCCGAGTTCGGCGTTCTGATCCCTGTGGCCCTCCGCCCGACCCTCAACCGTGCCGCTCAACGGGCTGGCCTTGAGGACATAGACGAGCTGGTGGGGACCCGTGTTCAGGTCTACAGCGGTCCAGACCGAGGCATCTTTCTGGTGCCCAAGGCGTTCGCCCTGTTGTCGTTCCGTGAAGACCAGAACGGCGATGTCTGGCGGGTGGAACTGAGCCGTAATGCTTCGACCCAGAGCTGGGACCTTGAGGTCTCCGCTGTGGTGGACGTGATGGCAACCGCTATGGTCGAAGTGAAGCTGGGTGGTTCCGAGTGGGAAACCACGCCGGTAGCCCTGCCGATCATCAAGCAACTGGTCCTCTCAGCGCAGCCGTAAGGCCCTGGGAGATGCACCAAAGGACGGGAGG
>Ga0208645_1000883_pt1 | contig 29501 bp, 35 predicted proteins | sample VirMetDEL_Sep_01_FD_184519 | JGI IMG/M metagenome (GOLD analysis project Ga0208645, IMG submission 184519) | Aqueous microbial communities from the Delaware River and Bay under freshwater to marine salinity gradient to study organic matter... | ecosystem: Environmental > Aquatic > Marine >... | reverse complement strand
CGTCCGGGGAGCTGGCACCTAAAGGCGCAACGCGGATCAACAACTGGTATCAACGTGTTATCCCGCGAGGCGCTACGCGGATCAACAACTGGTATCAAAAAGTACTTTTTGATAGGCGAAAAAAAAGCCCCCTTTCGGAGGCTTATAGTGGGTGGGTTTTAGTGAGATGGTTCGACTGGAGTATTTACAATCTGTAACGCTTTAGCCAGTAGTGCGGTCAGTGCTACAACATCGAAGGTCGGAGCCTCTTCGCCTTGCGCCTTTTTGTTTGCCTGAGTCAGTAACTCGATTATCTTCGTGTTGTTATTCGATGACGCCTCAGTCGGAGCGTTCGGAGTCTGAGGGGCTTTAGTCTTCGCGGTGGACTTGCTGGCCTTGTAAGCGGCATCCTGTCGCAGTCGCATTGCATTGCGGTCATCGGTGACGTACTTATTAAGTTTGATGCTGGCCGTTCGCTTGTCTGCCTTGTCGCTATCGCTCAGGGCTTTAGTCGGCGTCCCTGCTAGTTTGATCGCCTTCGCGCCCATGCCTTTCAATCGCGCCGCCATGATAGCCAACCGTAGTTCGTTGTTCGCCGTGGACTTGTTACCGTCGTGCTCCTTTCCTACCGGTATAAAGTCAGTCCAAAGCATGCCATCGGCGTGCATCTGATCGTATGCCGCTTGAGCCGCTTTACGTGCTGAGCTGTCGGAGCGTGTAGCTTTAGTCAATAAAGTTTCAGCGGCTTTAGTAAAACGTGTTGGGATAGTGTTTTCGTTATTCATAATGGTTTACTCTTTTAGTTGATCAACCGCGTGATTGCCGTTGATGGTTCCCATAGTAACAGGTTTACGTGTGATTGCAATAGATAGGCTGCACCGCTGTATACATATGTATACTGAAACCCACGAATCGGCACAATCCGATACCCACCCCGCCCCCATGCACCACTTCAGACAGACCGGAGTCCCGTGTGCTCTTATATTACTAATATACTCAAATAAATCGTATTTTTCTCAAAATGGAACCCCCACCCCCCTCTATATAGGAAGACCCCCCACATCACTTTAAAAACACCTTGTGAAAAAAATTTTATACCTTATTATCAAGGTATGGATAAAGTCGATAGCAGCACAGTTAGGGGACGTGTAGGGGAATGCCTTGTAATCTACCTACTCGAAAAAATGGGCGTAGAGTGCCACCACGTAGACCGTTCCGGCGTAGACTTGTGGTGCCAGTCGCGTAACGGAGATGTGTTTACCGTGCAGGTCAAATCGGCGAACCGGAATCCTAACAAACCTCGCTATTCGTATAACCTCCGTACGACTAAGACCGCAGACTTCTACGTTTTCGTAGCTTTAGACACAGAGCGCCTGTTCGTGCAATCTATAGACGAGGTAACATCTGCCGGTGCCAAGCAATTTGCGGCCAGTAAGTTCACCAAAGAAAAAATGGAACAGGGATTAGAAAGGCTAAGTAACTTTACGAGTCGTACGCAATAAGAGCAAGACCAACAACAGAAATAAAACACATAACGGTAGTAACTAAAACAGAAAAGCAGATCACGGGAGCCTCAATTGAGTAGGAGTAAGGTGCCATTTTAAACCAATCAGTTATGATTGCTAATGCCCTTTTTTCATGCAAGTCATACCATAAATGATATGCCCTTTGGTTTACCTACTGTACATTTTAAGGTGTATTGCACCGCATATAAGACATTTTTTAAACTAAAGTGCCCTTTTGCGCCCCAAACCCCCTATGCCAGACATATGCTTGTTTCCAAAAAACAAGTGTGTTATAAATGCACCTCCGGTGAATAACCTGCGATGTACGATATGACGATTAAACTCGAACCCGAGCTTGGGGTTCCGCTTTTTGATGACGATCCTGCGGTGGACTTGACTGTCCGTACCGTTGCAGCAACAACTACAGCCTTAGAGCTAGCAGAACATGGGTTAGAATTGAAACCCAACAAAGAAGACCAAGACGTAGCATCTAAACTTGCTATAGCGTACGCCGACGACCCCGAAAAAACATCGAAGAAAGCTACAAGTAAGCGTCTAGCCCAGCTTACACCTGCCTCATTGGTACTTACAGGGAACATTTTGACTGAATTTGGTCAGTCTGTTGTCCAGTCTGCTACTACTGTGCGTCACCTCATCACCAACAAACTCATCTTAGAGACCGAGAACCCCGACCCCAAGGTACGAATACGGGCATTGGAGTTACTGGGTAAGATTTCAGACGTGTCGTTGTTTGCCGAGAAGTCAGAAGTGACTGTTACACACCAGTCAACAGACGATCTGAAGGCAAAACTACGACAAAAACTCGAAAAGATCGTAAATCCTGTGGATGAGGTGGTGTTGGACGGAGAAGTTATAGACATAGACGCCGAATTAGGGGTAAGTAAGGATGCCTAAGACGTATATCCATGTGAACCAGCACAAAATCCGTGCCAATCTCAAGAATGGGACGAACGAACCCGTAATCACCGTAAAACAAGGCAAGAAAAACACGTACTGTAACTCTGTAACTATAAACGGGCCGTCTGAAGTGCTGCAAAGTACCACAGACAAGCCGATTTTGAGTTGTGGGGCGCGAGTAGTCATGGTAACTACCGCTGATGTGACGATAAATGACTGCGCCTAGCACTCCTGAAGCTTTTACGCAAGAAGAAATCCAGCGTATGTTGGATAACATTGACGACTTTACGCCGGACGAGGTGGTAGAGATAGAAAAACTGTTCGATGAACTGGACAGTAGGCGTACAAATAAAGCCGCATATGACGATTTAATTGAGTTTTGTAAACTTATGCAGCCTGACTACCTAGTTGGGAAGCATCACCGCATTCTGGCCGACCTATTAATGGCTATTGAGCGTGGAGACAAGGACAGAGCCTGCGTAAATATCCCCCCGCGCCACGGAAAGTCCCAATTAGTGTCCATTTTCTTCCCCGCGTGGTATTTGGGACGTAATCCAGATAAGAAAGTAATGATGGTGTCCCACACTACCGACCTCGCAGTGGATTTTGGTCGTAAAGTACGTAACATTATCTCCAGTGAAGCCTATAGAGCCATATTCCCTACCGTAACACTCGCCAAAGACTCCAAATCAGCAGGTCGTTGGAGCACAAACATGGGCGGAGAGTACTACGCTTGTGGTGTTGGCTCCGCATTGGCCGGTCGTGGTGCCCATTTGCTGCTGGTAGATGACCCACATTCCGAGCAAGACGTAATTAATGGCAACTTTATCGTCTTTGAGAAGGCATATGAGTGGTTTACGTTCGGTGCTCGTACCCGTCTAATGCCCGGAGGTAGCGTAGCTATCATCCAAACTAGGTGGCATATGGACGATTTGACGGGGCGTGTGGTCAAGGATATGGCTCAAAACGAGCGATCTGACCAGTATGAGGTTATTGAGTTCCCCGCGATCCTCGATGTGGAAGATACGACCACCGGAGAGATAGTAGAGAAGCCTTTATGGCCCGAATTCTTTGATTTAGAGGCATTATTACGCACAAAAGCTTCTATGCCTGTGTTTCAGTGGAACGCTCAGTACCAACAGCAGCCTACAGCAGAAGAAGCCGCACTTGTCAAACGCGAGTGGTGGAACGAATGGGAGCACGAACACCCCCCAAGCTGCGAATATATCATCATGTCACTGGATTCGGCGGCAGAAAAACACAACCGAGCGGATTACACGGCCCTGACTACATGGGGTGTCTTTCTAAATGAAGAGACTTCAGCGTATAATATCATACTACTTAACAGTATAAAGCAGCGGTTGGAGTTTCATGAGCTAAAAGAGTTGGCCATGCAGGAGTATTCTGACTGGGAACCTGACTCGTTCATCGTGGAGAAGAAGAGTTCTGGCGTTGCCTTGTACCAAGAGATGCGTAGGATGGGACTACCGGTGTCTGAGTATACCCCCCACAGGGGATCAGGCGATAAACTTGCACGCTTAAACTCAGTATCTGATATTGTACAGTCTGGATTGGTATGGGTTCCCCAGACCCGATGGGCTGAAGAAGTTGTTGAGGAGATAGCGGGGTTCCCCTTTGCTAGCCACGATGACTTGGTGGATTCTACGGTTATGGCACTTATGAGGTTCAGACAAGGTGGGTTTATTCGACTGCCCACTGATGAACCAGACGACATTAGATACTTTAAACACCGCAAGAGCGGGTTTTATTAAGAGGTTAGATCATGGCAATTGAAAAAGGGTTATACGCTGCTCCCGAGAGCATAGAAGAAATTGACGGTGAGTTGATGGAACCAGAACTTGAAATCGAGGTTGTCAACCCCGAAATGGTCACTCTGGATGACGGTAGCGTAGAAATCACTATCATTCCCGGCGGAGATGAAGACGACTTGCTAGGATTTGACGCTAACTTAGTAGAGGCGATGGACGAAGGCGAGCTAACTGAGCTGGCTGACGATCTTATCGGTATGGTAGACGCTGACGTAGAGGGCCGTAGAGAGTGGGCTGAAACTTACGTCAAGGGGCTAGACATCCTAGGGTTCAAGACTGAAGAGCGTACGACTCCTTGGGAAGGCGCTTGCGGCGTTAACTCCCCCCTCCTAGCAGAAGCTGCCATCCGGTTCCAAGCAGAGACCATGAGCGAGACTTTTCCCGCCGCTGGCCCTGTACGCGTAAAAGTATTAGGCGCAGAGACAAAAGAGAAGCTAGAAGCCTCTGAACGTGTTAAGGCGGACATGAACTACGAATTAACCGAGAATATGGTCGAGTATCGCCCCGAACACGAGCGTATGCTGTATAGCCTAGGACTCGCAGGATCGGCGTTTAAGAAGGTTTACTTTGACCCTAACCTAGGACGTCAGGCAGCCATCTATATCCCCGCAGAAGACGTTATCGTGCCCTACGGAGCGTCTAACATTGAGTCTGCGGAGCGTGTTACACATATCATGCGCAAGACTAAGAACGAGGTAATGAAACTGCAAGTAAGTGGTTTTTACTCGGGAGTAGAGTTAGGTGAACCTGAACCGTTCCACTCGGACATCGAAGAGAAGAAAGCCGAAGAAGGTGGCTACGATATTACCGATGATGACCGGTACACTATATACGAAATCCACGCAGACCTCCTTATCGAGGGTATAGACGATGAAGATGGTATCGCAAAGCCCTACATCGTAACTATTGAACGTAGTAACCATCAGATACTAGCTATACGCCGTAACTGGAATGAGATTGACCCCCTGACATTGAAGCGTCAGCACTTTGTACACTACGTATATGTGCCCGGATTCGGCTTCTACGGCCTTGGACTGATTCACATAATCGGTGGGTACGCTAGAGCCGGAACGTCGATCATACGGCAACTGGTGGACGCTGGCACCCTGTCTAACCTCCCCGGCGGATTAAAGTCCCGTGGCCTTCGTATTAAGGGCGATGATTCCCCCATCGAGCCGGGAGAATTTAAAGATGTGGACGTGCCTTCAGGTAGCATCCGCGACAACATTATGACGCTCCCTTATAAGGAGCCAAGCCAGACACTGCTAGCGTTGCTTAACCAAATCACTACTGAAGGTCGTCGCCTAGGCGCTATTAGTGATATGAACATCTCTGATATGTCTGCAAATGCCCCCGTAGGTACCACACTAGCGTTGTTAGAGCGTACGTTGAAGCCTATGGCTGCGGTACAGGCACGCGTACATTACGCTATGAAGCTAGAGTTTAAGATGCTCAAGGCTATTATGGCCGAAGAAGCCACCGCTGAGTACGAGTATCAGCCCGCTAGAGGCGAAGTATCAGCCAGACAGTCTGACTATGCGATGGTTGATGTAATCCCTGTAAGTGACCCTAACAGCTCCACAATGGCTCAACGAGTAGTCCAGTACCAAGCCGTGTTGCAAATGTCACAACAAGCACCTCAAATATACAACTTACCCCAGTTACACCGCCAAATGATCGAAGTACTCGGGGTTAAAAACGCTGACAAGTTAGTCCCCACGGAAGACGATGTGAACCCTACCGATCCCGTAAGCGAGAACATGAACGCCTTAACAGGTACCCCCATAAAAGCCTTCCTGTCGCAAGACCACGAAGCTCACATTATGGCTCACCAGTCGTTTATGAAAGACCCCATGATTGCAGGAACTATCGGTCAGAACCCACAGGCGCAGCAGATTATGGCAGCTTTGAACGCCCATATCGCAGAGCACCTTGGATTCAGATACCGCGCTCAGATGGAAGACAAGCTGGGTGTCGCCCTACCACCACCAAACGAAGCGTTGCCCGAAGAGATTGAAGTCCAGTTGTCCCGACTTATATCCGAAGGTGGTAAGCAGCTTACCGCGCAACACGAGCAAGAAGCAGCGCAAAAACAGGCGCAGCAGAAGCAACAAGACCCTGTGGTGCAGATGCAGCAGGCAGAACTACAGGTCAAACAACAAGAAGTACAACGTAAAGCCCAGAAAGATCAGGGTGATATGCAGATAAAACAGGCTGAACTACAACTCAAAACCCAGAAGAGCCAAGCGGACATACGGAATGATGCCGCGCAACTTGAATTAGACAGGCAAGAGTTGGAGCTTGATGCTCAGAAAATGGGCGCAAAACTAGCTGCGGACAGAAGAACAGCTAGCACTAAACTCGACCTCGACTTAATGAAGACTCAAAGCGAGGCCGCAAACAAACGTAATAAGGAATAAACATGGCTACTACCGTCCTAGACGTGCTAAAGAAGAAAATCGAAGAGGACATCTCTTCTGCTCAAGAACATCTCAGTGGGGGCGCACCGAAAGACTACGCGTGCTACCGAGAAGTAGTTGGTTTGATTCGAGGTCTCGAAGCCAGCTTAGGGTACATAAACGACCTCTCGCGTAACTATTTGGATGATGACAATGACTGATCTAAGTAACGAAGTAACGGAAGAAGAAGTAGAAGCCCAACTGCCGAAACCTGTGGGATATAGGGTTTTAGTGGCTATGCCGGAAGTAGATGATACTTATGGTAGTAGCGGCATCATTAAGTCGAGTAAGGAAATGCACAACGAGCACATCATGTCGATCATGGGGCTTGTGTTGGATATGGGCGATGGTGCCTATTCTGATAAAGAGCGCTTCCCTACAGGGCCGTGGTGTAAACAAGGTGACTACGTAATGTTCCGCATGAACACTGGAACGCGTTTTAAAGTAGAAGGTGTTGAGTATCGTCTGATGAACGACGATTCAATTGAAGCTGTAGTAAGTGACCCCCGTGGCATAACACGAGCGTAAGGAGAGATAGTATGGGATTTCAACCAGTAGAGTACAAACTTCCGCATGAGCAGGAAGAAACCAAGCTAGAGATAGAGTCTAGCGGGTCAGTAGAAATAGATATAACTGGCAAGAAAGAAGCTAAAGAGTACGAAAACGAGACAAAATCAGAAGAAAAAGAAATAGAAGTTGAGGTTGTTGATGATACGCCAAAAGCTGATAGGGGCCGCAAAGCTTCCGCACCCCCTGAAGAAGTTACCGACGAAGAACTTGAGGACTACTCTGAGAAGGTACGTAAACGCATCCAACACTTCAGTAAAGGCTACCACGATGAGCGCCGAGCGAAAGAGCAGGCTAACCGTGAACGTGAAGAGCTAGAAAACTTTGCCAAGACCCTTGTTGACGAGAATGCCAAGCTAAAAGGCGACGTAGGTAAGAATCAAGCTGCTTTGCTAGAGCAAGCTAAGAAAAACTCAGCTATTGAAGTACTTAGTGCCAAACGCGCATATAAAAGAGCGTATGAAGCTGGCGACGCAGACAAACTGCTGGAGGCCCAAGAAAAGTTAACTACTGCTAAGATAAAAGTAGATAAACTGGGCAATTACGAAGAGGGGGCTTTACAACAGGAAGAAGTTCCTGTACAAATGCCTCAAGAGACACGTCAAAAGCCAGATGCCAAAGCGTCCAATTGGGCAAGTGAAAATTCTTGGTTTGGTTCTGATGACGAGATGACAGCTTATGCTATGGGTGTCCATAGTAAACTTGTTAAACAAGGAATGGACACCACAAGTGACGATTACTACGAGACTATTAATTCTCGTATGCGAAACACCTTCCCCGAGGAATTTGAAGGGGAAACTGAAGAGCCAGAGGCCAAAACAACTAAGCGACAGTCAAATGTGGTTGCCCCCGCTACGCGGAGCACAGCACCCAAAAAGGTGCGATTAACGCAGACACAGGTAGCTATCGCTAAGAAACTTGGAGTACCGCTTGAACTATACGCCCAAAAGGTTGCTGAAGAGATGAGGAAAATATAATGGCTAATAACAGACTTGATCGTGAACTAGAAACCCGTGCAAAAACGGTTCGTAAAGCAGCTTGGACTAGGCCAGAGGTTCTACCTTCGCCCCACCCCGAGCAAGGATACGCGTTTCGCTGGATTCGTGTGAGCACCCAAGGAAATATTGATGCTACTAATGTTTCTTCTAAAATACGTGAAGGTTGGGAACCTGTTAAAGCAACAGATCACCCAGAAATTACGCTTGTCGCTATTGAAAACGAAAGATTCAAAGACAACGTAGTTATTGGTGGCCTACTGCTTTGTAAAGCACCTACTGAGATGGTTGAACAACGTACTGACTACTACAACCAACAAAGTAAGGCACAGCTTAATTCTGTGGATAACAACCTTATGCGAGAGAACGATCCTCGTATGCCGCTATTTAGCGAGCGGAAATCTAAAGTTACCTTTGGTAAAGGTACCTAAACTAAAATTTATTTGGAGTAATTCAAAATGGCTCTTACTGCCGCACCATACGGGCTACGCCCCGTAAAACGTGCTGACGGCCTGCCTTACGCAGGTGCTACGACTCAGTACTTGATTGACCCTGCCGGAGAAGCTACTAACATCTTCAACGGACAGGTTGTGTTTATTGGCGCTGATGGATACATCGCTATCGCTACTGGTACTGGCGCTAACGCTGGCGCACAGGCATTCCCAGTTGCAAACAGCTTTACTGGCGCTCTAGGCGTGTTTACGGGTTGTGAGTACGTTAACGCGCAAGGTCAAGTGATCTTTAGCCAATACTACCCTTCTGGCACTACTGGTGTTGTTAAGGCTTACGTTGTTGACGATCCAAACGTATTGTTTCAAGTTCAGTTTGATGGCGCTGTTGACCAGTCTGACATCGGAGCTAACACGTTCTTCGCTGCTGCTCAAAGTACTACTACTGGCGATACTGCTACTGGTAACTCTACAAGTGCAGTTGAATCAACTACTGTAACAACCACTGCGGCGTTCAGAATTGTTTCTGCCGTTTCCCCTCTGACTGATGCCTTCCCTGACGTACTTGTTAAGTTCAACGTCGGATACAACAGTTCAACTAACGCCGTAGGTCTATAAGGAGCTAACTAATGGCTATTTCAAGAGCGCAGTTATTAAAAGAGTTACTCCCCGGCCTGAACGCCCTGTTCGGTTTAGAGTACGCAAAGTATGGTGAAGAGCACAAAGAGATTTTCGAGACTGAAACCTCTGACCGTTCTTTTGAAGAAGAAACTAAGCTGTCTGGTTTTGGCGCTGCACCTGTTAAGGGTGAAGGTTCTGCCATCGACTATGACAACGCGCAGGAAGCATGGAGCGCACGCTACACGCACGAAACCGTTGCAATGGGTTTCTCAATCACTGAAGAAGCGATTGAAGATAACTTGTATGACTCCTTGTCATCTCGTTACACCAAAGCACTGGCTCGCGCTATGGCATACACTAAGCAAGTTAAAGGCGCAGACATCCTGAACAACGCTTTTGCTGGCACTACCTTTGGTGACGGACAAGTACTTTGTTCTACTGCTCACCCATTGGTTAATGGTGGGGTTAACTCTAACCGTCCTGCGGTTGGTTCAGACCTTAACGAAACTTCTTTGGAAGCCGCTGTCATTCAGATCGCTGGCTGGACTGATGAGCGTGGTCTCCTGATCGCCTCTAAGCCTAAGAAGCTCGTTATCCCACCTGCCCTGCAATTCGTAGCAACCCGTTTGCTTGAGACTGAAGGACGTGTAGGCACTGCCGACAACGATCTTAACGCCCTCAACAACAACGGCTCTGTTCCACAGGGCTATGCAGTTAACCATTATCTGACTGATACAGATGCTTGGTTCCTGTGTACTGACGTTCCTAACGGTCTGAAGCACTTCGTTCGTAGCCCAATGGCTACTTCTATGGACGCGGACTTCGATACTGGCAACAGCCGTTATAAAGCTCGTGAGCGTTACTCGTTCGGTGTATCTGACCCATTAGGTATCTTCGGTTCTCCCGGCGCTAACTAATCGCTTAGTAACATGTTGTACTAGGGGGGCTTCGGCCCCCTTTTTTATGTTTGACTTAAAGTTACACACTGTGATATGTTTACCCTTATCGGGAAACAATCCGGTGAATCTGACAGACCCGACTGACGACATGTAGACAGATTTGCCTTAACTCACATGTGAGAACTCTATAATGGCTAATACTACTTTTTCCGGCCCTATCCGCGCCGGTAACATCCGAAACACCGTAGGTACTACTGTAGGTACTGACGTAGCTAACGTAGGCTATGTTGTAATGACTCAACAGCACGTAGCTGACCTATCAGGTGGCGCACTTACTGCATCATCTACTAATATAGTTATCCCCGCAAACTCTAAGATTGTTAACATTCTAGTTGACCTAGAGACGGCTGCTAATACAACTACTAATATAAGTGTTGGTCAAGCGGGTGGAAATAACAATACTTTCATTAACGCTATCGCTTCAGGCACAAGTGTAGGACTTAAAACAATTACCACACAAGGTGGTGGTACGCTAGAGTGGAAAGATACGGGTTCTTCTGATCTACGTCTTACTGTTACTTCTTCTGCTGGAACTACCGCAGGTAGCGCGGTAATCACTGTAATGTACGCACAGGCGTTTAACACTGCAATTCAACCGTAAGGAGTAGGTTATGTCTTCTGACATTCAATCGACATTTATATCTGCGGCAGTAGCAAGTGCGACGGCTATATCCGCCGCTGCGGGAGTAGGTAATAACGCTGCTCTCGTGCTTGTTGGGGGTAGTCCTTTTACCCTTGACGCGGCTAGGAAAATTACTATCACTTCTGCGGGCGACGATAGCGGAAAATCTTTTACTATTGTTGGACTAGATCAAGATGGTAACGCCGCTACTGAAAGTCTTGTAGGCGCAGATACTGGCGTAGTAACAAGTGCTGGATATTACACTTCTATCACTTCTATTACAGCAGTGGGTAACCCTGCGGCCAATGTAAGCGCAGGTACTTCTAACAGCGTAGCAGCTCCTATATTTGGGGGTAGGTTACGTTTGAAGGGTCTATACGCAGTTAACACAGCTACAGCAGGTACTATTACGTTCAGAGAGACTAGCCCTACAGGCAATATCCGTATGCAGTTTGCTACGGTAGCTTCTGCGACTACTTCTGAATACCCTGATGTACCGGACGATGGAATACTGTTTAAAGACGGAGGGTATATAGATTATTCCCCCGCCAACATGTCTTCTATAACTGTGTTCTATGCGTAATTACTACGCTAAAGGCGGGTCAGTAAGTAAAGGCACCGGTATGAAGGGCATGAGCCAGAAGAGCGGCGACAAGCGCTCTACTAAGTCCGGTGCCGGTATGACTGCTAAAGGAGTAGCGAAGTACAGGAAGAATAACCCCGGCTCCAAGTTAAAGACTGCGGTTACCGAGGATAAACCCACTGGCAAGCGAGCAAGTAGGCGTAAGTCTTACTGCGCTCGTTCTGCGGGACAAATGAAACAGTTTCCTAAAGCGGCTAAAGACCCTAATTCAAGGTTGCGGCAAGCTAGGAAACGATGGAAGTGTTAGGAGAATAACACGATGAACAGAAGCTCTATGCAAAAACAAATGATGAGTGAAGGCGGAAAGCTAAACATGGACGAGTTTAAACCAATGAAAGAAGCGGACTATAAGAAACTAACGCCCGCCCAAAAGAAAGCGTACGACGCCAAGGCGAAGAAAGCCACGGTGGATAATCTCCCTAATGCGGCAGATAAGGCTCGACAAGCAGAACTAGACAAAGAGTTTGGTACGTACACCAACATGCCTGATACACCTAAGAAGATGATGAAAGCTGGTGGAATGGCCAAGGCGTACAAAGAAGGTGGTAGGGCAATGAAAACTATGGAAAATAGAGATCCAAAGAGTCTTGCAGCCTTTAAAAAATTAACAGAAAAAAAGAAGCCTATAGCAAGTAAATTTGAGGCGAAAATCTCAGAGGGTAAGAAGAAACCCACCATGAAGTACAAGGAAGGTGGTATGGCTAAGAAGCCAAAGGCTAAAGCTCGCGGTTACGGCATGGCTCGTGGCGGCAAAGTTTGTAAGATGCGCTAATGCGTACTTACTACCGCAAAGAAACTAGCGCGTGTGGGTACAAGGAAGGTGGTACTGTAAAAGACGCGTGCTATAAGAAGGTAAAGAAGCAATATAAAGTGTTCCCGTCAGCATATGCTTCGGGGGCCATTGCTAAATGCCGGAAGAAAAAGGCTGGTAAGTAATGCGTAAGAAGATACGCAAGACAGAGAAAGGTGCTTCGTTAAAGCGTTGGTTCAAAGAGGACTGGAAAGACGTTAGCACCGGTAAGGCGTGTGGTCGAAAGAAGGGAGACGGTCGTGGCACTCCATATTGCCGTCCTAGCAAACGGGTATCTGAAAAGACTCCTAAGACCTCTGGCGAGATGTCTAGCGCCGAGAAGAAAAAGAAGGTAGCCGAGAAGAAGAGTCTTGGCCAACCAGCAGGAAAACCTAGGCGTGTAACAGCCGCCAAAAGGAGAAAAAAGTAATGGGTATGGGCGTCAAGCACTACAAAAAAGACGGTAAAGAACACAAAGGCGGTCTACACAAGATGGCTGATGGGAGTCTTCACACGGGCAAAACCCATACTAAGACTAGTGTAAAGTTGTTCCACTATGGCAATCTATCTAACAAAGCCAAAGTTAAAGCTAAATCAGGATGGGGTAAGTAATGGCTACATCAAATAGTGCGACGTTTAACATGGAATTCACGGACATTGCCGAGGAAGCGTTCGAGCGTGCGGGACGGGAAATGCGCTCTGGGTACGATTTAAAGACCGCTAGACGTTCCATGAACCTGCTTACTATCGAGTGGCAGAACCGTGGCATAAACATGTGGACTATAGATAGTGGAACTATTGACCTAGTTCAAGGACAGACGCAGTATCCCCTACCCGCAGATACCATAGACTTACTAGAACATCAGGTACGCACAGGCAGTGGCAACGTGGCGACTCAATCTGATCTCAACCTAAGTCGTATTAGTGTGAGTACTTACGCGTCCATCCCTAACAAGTTAACACAAGGCAGACCTATCCAACTTTATATAGAGCGGCTGCGAGATGCCCCCCTAGTAAATGTTTGGCCTGTGCCAGACACCAACGACTACAAATTATACTACTGGCGTATGCGTAGGATCGAAGATGCGGGTAGTGGCGTACAGACTCCAGACATGAACTTTAGGTTCTTCCCCTGCCTAGTAGCGGGGCTAGCGTACTACATAGCAATGAAGCTGCCGGAGATGATGGATCGGGTACCCCTACTTAAAGCGGTGTACGACGAGCAGTTTGAGCTAGCCGCAGGAGAGGATAGAGAGAAAGCGGCAGTTAGATTTGTACCCCGTATGGGATATATGTAGTCATGTCTAACCAATTCGCCTCTAGTAAGAGAGCAATAGCCTACTGCGACATATGCGGATGGGAATACAAACTAAAAGAACTACGTAGTCTAGTTGTCAAGAGCAGAGATACTAACATAAAGGCGTGTCCTGAGTGTTGGAACAAAGACCATCCCCAGTTAAGGTTGGGAGAGTTTCCGGTCAATGATCCTCAAGCGTTACGTGATCCACGACCTGATACCAGTTTAGGTGAGTCAGGAGACTTTAGTAGTAGAGGCACTCAGTGGGGGTGGAACCCTGTAGGTGGTGGATTTGACCCCTATAATTTAACTCCTAATACTTTATTAATTAGTGGTACTATAGGCCAAGTTACAATAACGACTTAATAGGAACAAAACGATGAAAGAAGTAAAAGTAACCAAGAACAAGGGTGTGCAGCCCTACTCTAGTGCGTGTAAGCCGTGCATGGCTGACGTTAAAACTTCCGGTATCAAAGTTCGCGGTACTGGCGCAGCAACAAAAGGCACTATGGCTCGCGGCCCAATGGCGTAAACTATGAACTACACCGAACTAAAAGCCAATATCCAAGACATTTGTGAGAACACGTTCACCGATGACCAGCTTGCTATGTTTACCCAACAAGCGGAGCAGAAGATATACAGCTCGGTTCAAATCCCTGCGTTGCGTAAACTAGATGACGGGCCATTAGTACAGACAAATAAGCTGTACACCTTGCCCAGTGACTTTTTATACACGTATAGCTTGGCCGTTATAAGCAATAGTACTTACACGTACCTGCTGAACAAAGATGTTAACTTTCTGCGGGAAGCCTACCCCGTAAACACTGCGGCTAACTACGGCACTCCCAAATTTTACGCTTACTACGACGATACTAAGCTAGAGTTTGCCCCCACGCCTGATGCTAACTACGAGATAGAACACATCTACGGGTACTACCCTGCTTCTATAGTTACCGCAGGTACTACTTGGCTAGGTACAAACTTCGACTCCGCGTTGTTAAACGGCGCTTTGGTAGAAGCTATACGGTTTATGAAGGGCGAGCCAGACCTTGTTGCGAACTACGAAAAAATGTTTGCTCTGGCTATAGGACTGTTAAAGAACTTGGGTGACGGAAAGTTACGTCAAGACATGTATCGTTCTGGGCAATATAGAGTTACCCCCACTTAGGTAAATACGAATGTCAATCAGCCAAGCAATGTGTACTTCTTTTAAAGTCGCTCTACTAGACGCAGAGATGGATTTTAGTGCGAATACTACACAAACATTTAAGATAGCGCTGTACACTTCTAGTGCTAGTATAGACGCTACTACGACAGCTTACACCACTGATAACGAGGTAGTAGGTACGAACTACGTTGCGGGAGGAAATACGTTAACTATTTCTACTAACCCTACAAACGGAGGCTCGGGCACAGTAGCTTTCCTAGACTTTGCAGACACTACATGGGCAGCATCTTCTATTACCGCCCGTGGCGCTTTACTATACAAGGCGGGGGGTACTAACCCTGCGATAGCCGTGTTAGATTTCGGGGCGGATAAAACTACTAAAACCAGCGACTTTGCAGTGCAATTCCCCGCCGGTGATGCTGCTAACGCCATAGTGCGGGTAACGTAAACAAATAACTTAGCCGTGTGAGGCCAAACAAATGACAACGCAATACACTTCGATTTTAAAACTAGCCCTACCTGTACAGGGGGAATTAAGCGGTACGTGGGGTGATGTAGTAAACGATAATATAACCTCTATGGTAGAACAGGCTATAGCGGGGCGTGCGGTCATTAATTCGTGGACTGCAAACGCACACACGTTAACCACTGCTAATGGAGTCACGTCCGAATCTAGATGTGCAATGCTAGAGTTTACTGACTCAGGCAACCAGCTAACCGGAGCGGGTAGTGTGATATGCCCAACTCTATCTAAGATATACATAGCTAAGAACGCTTCTGGACAAAACGTAACCCTAAAAACATCTGGCGGTACCGGCATTCTAGTCCCTAACGGACGCACTATGTTCTTGTTTTGTGACGGAACTAACGTAGTTGAGGCGGTAACAAGTACTACTTCTTTGCAGTTGGGTACTAGCACGACGGTAACAGCGGTGCTCGATGAAGACAACATGGCCTCAAACAGCGCCGTGTCTCTCGCTACACAGCAGTCGATCAAAGCATACGTAGATGCTCAAGTAGCCACATCCGATACCCTTGCGGAAGTACTAGCTAATGGAAATACCACTGGCGGTACAGACGTATCCGTGTCTACTGATGACAAGGTACAGTTTCGCGACGCAGCTATATACATTAACTCTAGCGCAGACGGGCAACTTGATATTGTTGCTGATACAGAAATACAGATAGCCGCTACTACAATTGATGTAAATGGCATCCTAGATGTTTCTGGGAATATAGTAGCGGGCGGTACAGTTGATGGGCGAGATGTCGCTACTGATGGAACTAAGCTGGACGGTATAGAAGCTAGTGCGGACGTTACTGATACTGCTAATGTTACAGCCGCTGGCGCATTAATGGATAGTGAAGTAACTAACCTTGCACAGGTCAAGGCTTTTGATTCTTCGGACTATGCTACTGCGGCACAAGGCACTTTAGCTGCTGCGGCATTGCCTAAAGCTGGCGGTGCAATGACTGGAGCTATTACAACTAATAGCACCTTTGACGGTCGTGATGTAGCTACTGATGGTACTAAGCTAGATGGTATTGAAGCTTCCGCAGACGTTACAGACGCTACAAACGTAACAGCCGCTGGTGCCTTGATGGACAGTGAGGTTACTAACCTAGCACAAGTTAAAGCCTTTGATTCTTCGGACTACGCTACTGCTGCTCAGGGAACAACCGCTGACGCTGCGCTTCCTAAAGCCGGTGGAACCATGTCGGGTGCAATAGCAATGGGAACCTCCAAGATTACTGGAGCAGGCAACCCAACCGCTGCACAGGACGTAGCAACTAAAGCTTATGTTGATTCCCAATCTGGAGGCGGTGAAACCCTTCAACAAACATTAGCTATTGGAAATACTACAACTACTGATACTAAAATTCAGTTCCGTGACACAGGCTTGTACATTAATTCTAGTGCTGATGGACAACTTGATATTGTTGCTGATACAGAAGTACAGATAGCTGCTACTACAGTTGATGTAAATGGCATTTTAGATGTGTCTGGTAACATAGTAGCAGGCGGCACAGTTGATGGTCGTGATATAGCTACTGATGGTACTAAGCTAGACGGCATTGAAGCTAGTGCAGATGTAACTGATGCAACCAATGTTACAGCCGCTGGCGCACTAATGGATTCTGAAGTCACCAACCTTGCACAGGTTAAAGCTTTTGCTTCTTCTGATTATGCTACGGCTGCTCAAGGTACTCTAGCTGCTGCTGCACTTCCCAAGACTGGCGGTGCAATGACTGGCGCAATTACTACCAATAGCACTTTTGATGGTCGCGATGTCGCTGCTGATGGCGTTACCGCTGACGCAGCACTTCCAAAATCTGGCGGTGCGATGACTGGAGCTATTACAACTAACAGCACCTTTGATGGCCGTGATGTTGCTACAGATGGCACAAAGCTAGACGGTATTGAAGCCTCCGCAGACGTAACAGACACAACTAATGTAGTAGCTTCTTTAACCGCAGGCTCTAACATTACTATTGCTGCTGACGGAACAATTGCAAGCACTGCTTCAGGCGGCGGTGAAACCCTTCAACAAACATTAGCTATTGGAAATACTACAACTACTGATACTAAAATTCAGTTCCGTGACACAGCTATATACATTAACTCTAGCGTTGATGGTCAGTTGGATATTGTTGCAGACACTGAGGTTCAATTAGCAGCAACCACGTTTGACATTAACGCCGCTGTAGTGACAAACGGTGATGTTACAGTAGGTGATGATTTAAGCCTATTATCTGACAGTTCTAAAATAAACTTTGGTCTTAATAGTGATGTGTCGCTTACGCATCAGCACAACTTGGGTTTGCTTTTAAACAGCACTCGCCGGCTTTATTTTAATGACACAAGCCAATATATTTATGGCTCAGATAGCACTAGATTAAAAATGGGAGCTACTAACGAAATTGAGCTTAACGCTACTCTTATTGATGTCAATGGTGAGTTAGATGTCTCAGGAAATATTGTAGTCGCAGGGACTGTAGATGGTCGTGATGTAGCCGCTGATGGTGTAACTGCTGACGCAGCACTGCCTAAAGCTGGTGGAACTATGACCGGAGCGCTTACAAGCGGCTCTGACGGTACTGGGCATGACGTTAAGTTCTTTGGAGACACTGCCGGTCATTATATGCTTTATGACGCATCAACTGACAATTTAAACTTAGTTGGCGTTGGTTCTAGTCTTTCCGTAGGCGGCAGTCTAGTAACAGACCCTGCTGGTAATCTTGCTATCCAAAGCGGCGCAAACTTTTTTGCAGCTATTACTGAAGATTCAGATACCCTTAGTGGAAGCGGTGCTGTAACTATCAATCTAAACAACGCTACTAATTGGCTACACGATTTATCGGGAAACACCACTTACACTTTCACATACCCGACCACTACAAACGTGCAAGTGTCTAGCTCTTTTACGCTAAAAATTATTCAAGGTACAACGGCTCGTACAATTACATGGCCTTCTAGTGTTGACTGGGCGGGAGGCACAGCACCTACGCTTTCTACGGCAAATAACGCAGTAGATGTTTTTGTATTTTATACAATTGACAGCGGCACAACATGGTACGGCTTCACGGCTGGACAGGCGATGGCGTAATGGGATTTATAGCTAATAAATTAATGCAGCAAACTGGGTACAGCTACACCCCGGAATCAGGCCAGTTTACTAAAGGCTTATTAATGGGGGGTAATGATGCAACGGGTGTAAATGTTGCTGATATAGACAATCTTTCATGGGGAAATAATGTTGCTGATACCAGTTTGTCTATAAGCTATGCAAGCTCTGTAGATTCTACAAGGGATTTGGGGTTTAGCTGCAATATACTTTCCGATGAAATAACCTGTGTAGATTTTAGCGACATATCAAATGTCAGCATAGCGGATTCACTTGTAGATTCTGACAAATTTGATTTTACAAGAGGGGTTGCAGCAGATCCCACTACAGAGATTGTTTATGTTTCTGGCAGTAGCCCCAATTATTTTAATGCTGTTGATTATAGCGACCCTACAAATCTGTCTATAACAAGCAGTTTATCTACCACTTTGGGAGGCGATTTAATTGTTTTGGACACTGCTAGGGATACCGCATTTCTGAAAACGGGAGGTAGTCTAGTATCTATAAACATAGCAAACCCTGCTAGTATGTCAGTAAGAACAACTTTAGCTTCTAGCAGTGACATGAACACCGCTGGGGGATTAGCAATAGACACTACTAACGACCTTGTTTTTACTGGCCACTATAGTAATGATAAAGTTGCCGTAATAAACGCATCAAATGTCGCAAGCTTATCGGTTATTAGTAGCCTTTCTGACAGTACAAACTTAAATCAACCAACTGTACTTGCAACTGACCCAAGTAAAGAGTTACTTTTTTGTTTATGTGTGGACAGCTTATCGGTTGTTGATTATAGCAATACCTCATCTATGAGCATTACTGACACTGTTTCTGAAGTTAATCTTGGTGCAGGAAACAGTCGAAGCTTGGCAGTTGACCCAGTGCGAGAATTAGTTTTTGTTAAAGCTAGAAGTGAGGATTACACCCTATACGTCTATGATTATTCAGACCCGACCAGTTTGACCGAAACAACACTGGTTGGCGCAATCTCATATGCCAACGGTGGTTTCATTGTATTGGGCGGCATAGCCTCTTAATTAAAGGAATAAAACATGTTAGTAAAAATAGTAAATGACGCTGTAGATACTTTTCCATATAGCGTAAGAAAATTAAAAGAAGAAAACCCTAACACTTCTTTCCCAAAAGAAATGCCCCCTGAAGCCTTAGCTGAGTGGGGGGTCTACAGAGTGGATATGGCTACTAAGCCTACACCGGCACCTAGTCAAACCGCTGTGCCTGACGATTCCCCTACGCTTGTAGATGGGGTGTGGACTTTAGGCTGGACGGTTAGAGACTGGACGGCAGATGAGTTAACACGACTTGCTAGAAATGCTAGATATGATAGAGACGAAAAGCTATCTGAATCCGACTGGACGCAGTTACCTGATTCGCCGTTAGACAGCACTATAAAGGCTTCTTGGGCTACGTACCGCACAGCACTACGAGACGTAACTGGACAGTCTGGTTTTCCTACTGACATTACTTGGCCTACAGCGCCTTAACTATACTTGGAGTAACAACAATGAAATATTTATTAGTACTAGCAGCATTAACTCTATCGGCCTGTAACACGTTTAACGGTGCGGTAGATGGTTCACAAATGATCGTAGGCACCACTGTTGATTCAGCTCAGTCTATGGTTACGGATACAGCTAAAGGCGTTGGTGCAGGATCAGCTACGTTTGTTGAAGGTATTGCCACTGACATCCGCAAAGCGTCTGAGTAAATGTTAGCCGAGATCACCGCCGCCAATGCTGCGTTTAAGCTTATCAAAACTGCGCTTAGTAACGGCAAGGAGCTTTACGACTGTTCAGAAGCGGCGAAATCTTATTTTACTAACAAGAGCGCTATAACCAAGCGCGTTGCTCAAAAAGGCAAGTCTGACCTCGATGCTTTTATGGCCCTTGAGAAAATCAAAGAGCAAGAGGAATGGCTAAAGGACTATATGGTCTACGCTGGCCGAGCTGAGATGTATAGCGACTGGCTCAACTTCCAAAGCGAGTGCAAACGGGAGCGAGAGAGAGTCGCTAGGTTGGCTGTACTTAAACGCCATGCCACACTAAAGCTAATTAAACAGTTTGTTACCGTTATAGGTATAGCGGTAGCGGTAGTTCCCATAATGATTTACGTAATAATACTTACGGCACAAGAGTACAAATAATGACCACAGTCAAAGAGATGGAAGTAAAACTAAACGGGCACGAAAAAGAGTGTGCCGTTAGGTATGCCAATATAGAAAAGCAATTAGACCAAGGCAATGCCAAGTTTGATAAAATTAATACTCGATTTGATGCTGTTGATAAGCGGTTGTGGCTTCTTTATCCCTTTGTGCTAGTTTCTCCTCTCGTAGAGAAGTTATTCCAATGAGTATATTAAACTCTTTAATAGCACCCGTAACTGGTCTTCTTGACAAGTTTATTCCTGATGCCGATACAAAGCAAAAGATCGCGCACGAACTAGCGACTATGGCCGAAAAGCACGGTCAGGAAATAGCACTAGCGCAAATTAAACTTAACACTGAAGACGCTAAAGGCAATTGGTTTCAATCGGGCTGGCGGCCAGCAACTGGCTGGATCTGTGTCGCTGGATTTGCCGTAAACTTCCTTATTTCGCCATTAGCTGCACCTTTAGGAATAGTAATACCACAAGCGGATACCACGGTTATGTTGCCTGTATTGCTTGGTATGTTGGGTCTGGGTGGTATGCGCACTGCGGAAAGGATGAAGGGTAAAGGCAAATGAAGTACTTCAAACTCTCAGATTTTAACTGCCAACAGACGGGTAACAACGAGATGTGCGAGGATTTCTTGGTAAGACTTGATAACCTACGCGAGGCTTGTGGGTTTCCGTTCGTAATTACTTCGGGCTACAGAGACCCTAGACACAGCATAGAAGCACGAAAAGCTAAACCCGGAAAGCACAGTGAGGGCATTGCTTCAGATATACGTATCTCTAACGGTGCAGAAGGGTATAAAATAGTCTCTGAGGCAATGAAGGCTGGGTTTACTGGCATTGGAATTGCTAAGACATTTATCCATGTAGACGACCGAAAAACTACTCCGGTTGTCTGGTCATACTAGTAGGTAACCTATGCCCCTTAAAAAACTACAGCTAAAACCCGGTATTAACCGTGAGAACACCCGCTATACTAATGAGGGCGGTTGGTATGAGTGCGATAAAGTCCGGTTTCGCCAAGGTCTGCCGGAGAAGATTGGGGGGTGGCAGCGTATATCTGACGCTACGTTCCTCGGCGTATGCCGATCTCTGTGGAACTGGGTTACCCTAGGTAGTCAGAACCTGATCGCCGTAGGCACTAACTTAAAGTACTACATTGAGAACGGTGGCGCTTACAACGATATCACACCATTACGTGCTACTGTAACCCTGACTAACCCGTTTGAGACTACTAGTGGTTCGCCTATAGTAGAAGTTACTGACGCCAACGGAGGATATATTGACGGGGACTTTGTTACGTTTAGCGGCGCAAGTGCTGTAGGGGGTCTCACTCTAAACGCCGAGTATCAGCTATCTGAAACTACAACAAACAACGTATATACAATAGATGCAGGGACTAACGCCAGTTCAAGTGCTACAGGTGGTGGCACAGTAACGGCTGCCTACCAGATCAATGTTGGCCCTGCTTTTGCTATCCCCCTAGTTGGTTGGGGGGCTTCAAGTTGGGGTGTCGGTGCGTGGGGCGTAGGTGACTCTTCTACTGCTAGCCTACGTATATGGAGCCAAGCTAACTTTGGAGAAGATTTAATACTTGCTCCTCGGGGCGGCTCTATATACCTTTGGGATGCCACAAACGGGGTAACCACTAGGGCAGTAGCTCTTACAGGTACGGAAGTACCAACGTCACAGAAGCTAATCCTCGTGTCAGACGTTAATCGGTTTGTATTTGCTTTCGGTGCTAACGACCTCGGTTCTTCCCAGCCTAACCCTATGCTTATTCGTTGGTCAGACCAAGAAGACGCTACTAACTGGTCACCTTCCTCTACTAACCAAGCGGGAGACACCATACTATCTAACGGTACAGAGATTGTAGCTGCTCAACAGGCGCGTCAAGAAGTACTAGTATGGACAGACTCCGCTCTGTACGCGTTACAGTACGTTGGTGCTCCTGCCGTGTGGACTGCGCAGTCCGTTGGTGAGAATACATCTATTGCCTCGCAGAACGCTGTGGGTTGGGCTAATGGCGTGGCTTATTGGATGGGGCGAGATAAATTTTACATGTACGATGGACGTACCCAACCGCTCAAATGTGACTTACGAAGGTTTATATTCAACGACTTTAACACCCTACAGTACGAGCAAGTATTCTGCGGTACTAATGAGTCCTACCACGAGATTTGGTGGTGGTATTGCTCCAGCAGTTCTAGCGTAGCCGACAAATATGTAGTGTATAACTATGTAGAAAAAGTATGGTACTACGGCAACATGAGTCGTACTGCATGGCTTGATTCGGGGCTAAGAGACTTCCCTCTAGGCGCTACGTACAGTAATAACCTTGTTAATCACGAGGAGGGCGTTGACGATAACGAAGGGGCGACTACCGCTCCTATAGCGGCGTACATATCTTCCGCGCAGTTTGATCTGGAAGACGGGCATCAGTTTGCCTTTATTTGGCGTATCTTGCCGGACATTACGTTTGATGGGTCTGAAGTAGATTCTCCTAGTGCGACTATGACCCTGTTACCCCTACAAAGTTCCGGTTCAGGGTATAATAACCCCACTTCTGTAGGCGGTACCAATAGCGCAGGTATTACACGTTCGGCGATATTGCCGGTAGAGCAGTTTACAGACCAACTATTCGTACGTGTACGTGGACGACAGCTAGCGATAAAGGTAGAATCTAGCGCAATAGGTGTTACTTGGCAGTTGGGTAGCCCTCGTATAGACATGCGTTCAGACGGGAGACGTTAATGGCTGTAGATAATACTAGGTACAATGTGCCATTTCGTGCCCCTGCCCTACCGTATCCGCCTCAAGTATACGACCAACAGTCGTTTGAAGAGTTTAATAAAATACTGCGTATCTACTTTAACCAGCTAGATAACGCCCTACGAAATGCTACGCTTGTACAACAAGCAGAAGCTACTACTTGGTTTATAAGCTAATGGCTAATACTTACAAGAATGCAAAGCTAGACCTAACTACTACTAACGTAACAGTTCTATACACTGCGGCTGGTCTTACTACAGGTATTGTTAAGTCTATTATAGTATCAGAAGATTCCGGTAATGCTGATACTATAACGATTACTTTGACTAATGGTAGTACTGTTTACAACCTATTTAAAACAAAAGCTGTTGGCGCAAATGCTACTGTGGAGTTGTTAACAGCACCTCTAGTAATACAGCCTACTGAGATATTAAAAGTCACTGCGGCTACTGCTAACAGATTGCATGTTGTAGCAAGCATTTTGGAGGTTACGTAATGTCAGGATATAACAGGACGTCAGGGCAATCTTACAACTACAATCAAGATGGCACTTATACCGATCAGTATGGTAACGTAATTGGCACTACGGGAAATTCGCTAGACCGCGCATACTACTACTGGCAATCTCGTGCAGGTTCTGGGGCTTTTACCCAAGTAGGAGAAGGTTTAGACCGACCTGAATATGGCGACCGCTGGAAAGGACATTCTGAATATAACCCCGCTTACTCTTACTACAAAGCTATGGGTGTTCCTATACGTGATTTTTACTACGCAAGTGATTCCCATTCTGAAGCAGAAATAGAAAGCTACGCCCAACTAATCGAAGAGTTTGAAGCAGGCCCAGTTAGCGTTGTGGGTTCTCCTGAGTATACCCGCGCCCAAGAGTGGTTCCGAGAGGCCGTACCTACGTTAATTAACAATACAAATGTAGCTCGGGATAACCTCGTAGACTACTTCGGTATGGAGAAAGAGTTAACCAAAATAGGATACAGCGAGGAAGAAATTGGAAAGGCGCTAAACAAGAGTAGAATGTCGCCTTACTCAGGGATGGCGTTTAGCACTGGGGCAGAAAGCGCAGGGTTTGCGGACGCGTACACTAAACTATTTAACGAGGCAAAAATCTACGGGGGTATTACAGAAGACTTCCAAAAAGCTTACGACATAAAAGCTCCTGAGTACCACGACAAAAACTTTGCCCGACTAGTTTCCCTGAGTATGACCGACCCTCAAGCGTACCAAAGAGAGTACGCAAAGATGAACTTGCGAGACAAAAATGTCTACATGTTTAAAGCGTACGACAAGGGGTTGTTCGAGGACTCTGCGGAGCGCACTCGCCTAGAAGAAGCGGGAGTTGCCCCCGAAGAAATTAATAAGCGTATCGAACTAGGTTCGATGAACAAGTATAAAGAAGTTATAGTTAGCAACTTGCACGAGTCGGGTAACTATGACGATGTGTATAAAAGACCCGCTACCGGAGATGCAGAACTTTTAGGTTTTGACGTTGCGGGGGGTGACCCTGAATCCGAGTGGGTAGTAAAGATGAAAGGTAACGCCTTTCAAGACGCTGGTGGCACTTCGGGCGGGCAGTATGGGTACCGAAGAATAAAGTTTTTCCCTGAAGAAACCCTCCGCGCTTCTGGGGTGTACGGCCCTGAGTCTAAGTACAACAACTATTTACAGTCTGAATCTAGCCTCGAAGAAAAGCTAGCCCGACAGTCAGTAGGAAAAATGGAAACCATTGGGGGTCTAGGGGAGTATGTAGACGTAAGCCCTGAAGACGAGACGCTGCTAGAGGGTGCCATTAACTTTGCAGATTTAGCCCTTTCAGTGTTTGTCCCCACGTATAACCTAATTAAAATCGGCGTAAACGCCGCTCAAGGAGAGACCCTACACTTGGCGGACTACGTTTCTGCGGGTGTATCGGCACTAAAGGTATTTGACGTTATCGCAGCGCCTATGGGGGTGGAAGAAGCGGCGGAAGTAGGTGCGACAGCCTCTGCAAACGTACTTGAAGCCGGAGGCACAGCAGCGGAAGCGGCAAGAGCATCAGAGCAGGCTATAGCCTTGGCATCAGCGGGCAAAGGACTTACCTTGCCGGGAATGTCCGAACCGCTAACTTACGCGCAGACAGTAGGACTTGCTAACTCTATAACCGAGGGTAACCCTGCGGCGTTTATCCTAGGTACTTTTGGCGGAGATATGCTAGACGCAGCTTTCGCTAAGTATGGAGTAGACCCTGCAAATCTCCCTGCGGGAGTAAAAGAAGGCATTGTTAAGGCCATAAGTAAAGTAGGGCAGGGAGAAGATTGGGACGAGGCTTTATCTTCTGGCGCGTACGCGTGGTTTAAAAGTTCCGACTTAGGAGATGGATTCTTAGGAGAACTTCAGCAGGTGGGTAGGGATATAGATAGTACGTACTTGCAGCCCCTAAAAGATTCCCTTCCTGACCTCGGGGGGGTTGTGGGCGATTGGCCTGTGTGGGGAGAAATATCTGAGTCTACCGGCCAGCTAATAGACGGGTTCCAAGACATAATAGGTGGAATGAACGACTTAGTTCCGGGGATAACAGACTTTACACAAGAAATAGCCAACAGTGTTTTGGAAGTGATACCTACTGAAAGCATAGAAGAAGCTCTTAGCAAGATTGGTCAGATGACAGGCGGGGCGTTTAACGAGCTACCTGCCGCCGCTCAAGATGCCCTAGAAGAAGGACTTCAAAGCGCCATAATAGACGGAGAAGTAGACTCTCTTGCTATGGCCGAAGCCGTATCTGCCGCAGTAATAACTACTGATGCCATAAACGAAGCGTTCCCTGAAAGGCTAACTGACGTAGTTTCGGCTCGGATAATAACTAGTGCAGTACGAAATTCAATAACTGCCGCTATGTCAGGAGGAGATGTTTCTGATGCGTTTGTACTAAGTATAGCTCAAGGGGCCGCTAACGCCGCTAAAAAATCCCTCCGCGAAGGAACTTGGAAAGACGATCTTCAAGGACTAGTGGACAGAGTAGAAGGAGACTATACAGACACAAACAACTTACGTGCTGACGTAGATAAAGGAGCTACTGACTACGCGACTAAAGCTAAAGAGTACAATGACCTTGTAACTGAGATGAACTCAGAAGAAGCGGAAGTACTACGCTTATCGGAGAAAGCTGCCAGTACAGGGGCACAAGCAGATGAAGCGGCGTTTAACGCAGCCCGAGACGCTTTTCAAACAAAAGTAGTCGATACTTACGCCCCGCAACTAAGCACCATAGTACAAGACATAGATAGCATTAAAGTAAAGCGAGATGAAGATGTGAGTAAGTACACCGCATCTCTGGATAGCTTAGATACGGCTACAGTACTGCTTAACGACAACTTAACTCCAGTGTACGCAGATATAGACAAGCTTGCCGTTGAAGGGATTAACCCTGAGTTTGACGTTAAGTTTTACGCCCAACAGAATGGTATTACAGAAGAAGAAGCCTACAAAGACTACTTAACCAACGGGTTGTACACCAACGCCCCCGCCAATCAGACGGCACTTACCGCACAAAACACTGCAACAGTAAACAACGTGCTCAACGATTTAGCCGCATCCACGGGGTTAGACTTGACTAAGCTAGCGCCCGAACAAATGAAAGCGGTTGTACAAAGGTTAACACAGGTTGCTCAGGGGGATGGAGTAGACCTTAAAGACTTAAATGTTGCTGCTGTAGCTCAAAATGCGCTAAGTGTAATTAATAATCCAGAGGGGACTGGGGACGAGTTCTTCAGTATGACCACCGATGCCGATGGGAATGTAACTTCTTTCGAGTACGGTAGTTCATCTGCGGGGTTTAATAGAGCCGAAGGAGTTACTAAGCAAGACGTTCTTAGTGGCGCTGCTAGAGCGCAAGTTAACCCTGAAACAGGACAGTATGAATGGACTAAAGTTCCACCTCAGACTTATGTTGCTGAAGGGCAACTATACCAGTACGACGCAGAGACTGGACAACCTTACACGACAAACGCAAAGGGGGAGCGTGAAGACGTAGACTTTATAGCTTTGGGTAACATTGACCCGTTTACTCCTGATGTATCCCCTACGTTACAAGATTTGTCGGACAAAAACTCCCCCGCGTATAACCCTGAAGTGTTTACAGAGGAGTTAAATAACAGCGCCACCGTTGATGACGGGGGTAATGTGGTAGCGGATGAAAGTTGGGCTGACTGGCTATTGGGGGCGTTCCAAGATGGAGCTACCTACATAGCGAAAGCTGAAGAGGAAATAGATGACGCGGGTGGACGTTCAGACGGGATGCCGGGTTCAGACCGGGAATCTTGGACTAACCCTCAAAATAGGTTTGCTATATTGACCCAAGGAATATCGCAATTTGCGGGGTTTATAGGGGGGATGGCCGACCTTGTTTCTCAAGAGTACGGAGGCGAAATAACTCAGTTTGCAAAAGACTTAGAAACCCTAGGGTTAGGTTCGGCTACTGAGGAATACCAAGCTGCTAAAGTAAGAGTAGACGAGTTTGCGGCAAATTTACCCCAAGCGACAGACGACCCTGACACCCCTATAGAATACTACGAAGAAGATGTGTACTCGTATGCTCCTCCGGGTATGGGGGGAACTACTCTCATGCACCGAAAAGGAGATTATAAAGGCGGGGATGAGAGCAGGGGGTATGATGCTTTTTTACATGGAATGGGGAACGTATTAGAAACAGCGAAATTTGACCCTAATATGTTTTTTGCCCAGAACATACTCGTGGAACTGCCCTCCGAAGCCGCTACGGTAATGGTGGGTATGAAACTTAAACTTGGAGCGGAAGTAATGCTGAAGGGGCTTAGTTCTGTAAGAGGGCTAGGTTTGGCGGATGACGTAATAAAATCCGCGAGTACAAAATTTGGTTTGGGTGGAGCAGCCGCAACGGACGTTGCGGAAAGTACAGGCGCTAATTTTGCAGGTGCCTACGAGCAGGCTTACGCTACCCAAGAAAAAATGTTAGGGATAGAGGCCGATAGACTAGAATTAACAGGGCAGGATAAGCAAGATTATATAGACTCATTTGCTGAGGACACTGTTAACTACTCACTAAGCGTAGCTACAGATGCTGCCTACGTGGCGGCTATGGCTACCACTGCTGTATTGTTTTCTGGCGGTATGGCACTGGACAAATTATTTATTGACGGCAAAGTTCCTGACGAGATGCTACCCCTGTGGAAACAAACCGTTGGGTACGTCAATAGTAGAAAAAATGCTGTCGTAGGAGAAGGTGGTTCCGAAGCCTTAGAAGAACTTATTGTAGCTGATTTTGTTAATGGGCAATTGCACTTAATAGACCCTTCCATAAACGTGGCCCAAGAAAACGGAATTGCTGCCGCAACGGGTATGATAGTTGGGGCGGGTACGACGGCTACCATACTGGGGGTCACTGATATGCAAACCCTAAGCAGTCGCCTGATACTTATGCAAAACCCCGCGGCGCTAGAAACTTTAGAGAATAGCGATAACTACAGTAGGGAAGAACTAGAATCTCGACTAAACACATTCTTAGGTGATCCTCAAGTTGCTACTGACGCGGTAAACTTCTTGTACGACGAAGTTTACACAAGCACTGCCGAAGCCACCGATGCGCTAGAAGCTTTAGGTATACCCTACACGCCGGAAGATGTTACCAATAACACAGGCGAAACAGCAGATGACGACCTAGACGATCAGCTCGCGGCGTACTGGGCAGCAACCCAAGGAACAGATACCGATACTGACGGCGATGGCATACCCAATGTGCAGGATAACGCACCTAATGACCCAAACATTAGTGGTATAGACATTGATCCTGACACGCAAGACACATCTTACGTAGATGCTGATGGGCGTATTGTTGTAACTAGCCCCGATGGAGTAGTTAGTATTTTTAACTCCGATGGCACCCCTGTAACACCTGATTATACCACTATGCCTATAATTGATGACGAAGATGTAGATAAAGATCCCGATGTAGACGTAGATGATACTATTGACGAAGATTCCGATGTAGACGTAGATGATACTATTGACGAAGATTCCGATGTAGACGTAGATGATACTATTGACGAAGATTCCGATGTAGACGTAGATGATACTATTGACGAAGATTCCGATGTAGACGTAGATGA
>Ga0208645_1000882_pt1 | contig 29504 bp, 50 predicted proteins | sample VirMetDEL_Sep_01_FD_184519 | JGI IMG/M metagenome (GOLD analysis project Ga0208645, IMG submission 184519) | Aqueous microbial communities from the Delaware River and Bay under freshwater to marine salinity gradient to study organic matter... | ecosystem: Environmental > Aquatic > Marine >... | reverse complement strand
AACACATAGCCACGCTATCGTACATCTTGGACACTTGGTAGAAACCGAAGGTACATACGATGAGGAAGGAAACGAACTCACTGCACCTGTACTATCTTCTACCTACCATATTGATGTGCTATGGGATGGTGAGCCTGTAGAATCTTGGGACTCTGCTATGGTATGGTGTGCGCCTATGGGTGTTCATACTTTCGGAAGCAGTTCTGCTATTCGTGAGTGGACAGAGGCTTGTAAGACATTGCATCCTGAATACTTCCCAGAGCCTGAAGAAGATCTGATATAATGAACGAGGAAGATAAAAACTTTATACCTTCTCGCACCTCCCCAAGGGGAGGGCGTAGAGCTTGTTACTGTAAGCATAAAAACACTTACAGCAGATCCTGTTGTGATGGTAATATATGGGCGCAAGGTTTAGGTACTATTTACTTGACACCGGAAGAATGAGAAAGATAGATAAAATTATAGTGCATTGTGCAGCCACTCGTGAGGGGCAAGATATTAAGACTGATACGATCAGAGACTGGCATCTCAAGAGAGGCTGGTCAGACATCGGCTATCATTATGTGATTGAGTTGGATGGTACTATCGGTATTGGTAGACCAATAGAGCGTAGCGGAGCGCATACAAAAGGGTTGAATAGCAATAGCATCGGCTGCTGTTATATCGGTGGTGTAGAGTCTGACGGAAAGACTCCGAAGGACACACTACACGGAAAGCAGTTAGAGTCAATGGAAAACTTATTGAGAGGGTTAATTGCTGAGTACCCTGATGCGAAATTGCACGGACATAACGAATTTGCAGCTAAAGCGTGTCCTTGCTTTGTGGTTGCTGAGAAGTTTAAACATTTGATAGGATGAAAAAGTTTACAGAGATCTTTAAAAACACGAACGACTACAACGAGAAAACCGTGATCGGTTTTTTATCGTTTGCTATTATGGTTGTTGTTATGGTAATTGACGTAATTACTGGATTTTTCAACAATCATCTGCCTATTAACGATTTTGTATATAACAGCTTTTTGATCGTAACTCTCGGAAGCTTTGGTATTGCAGGTCTTGAAAAGTTTGCTAAAAAATGAACGAGACAGATATAAAGGTATTTTTGCTAAATGCGAGTACTTTTGCTATCTCGTTTGCTCAAATTGAGATGGCGTTGAAGATTGCCCTATTAATAATCACTATTGGATATACAGCCCAGCGTTGGTATTTAATGTACAAAGAAAATAAACAAAAATAATGAGCGACACAAACTTTGAGGACTTTGTAAAGGAGCTGGAAGAAAAGGATCAGCCCACTTGTAATTTAGAAAACCCTGAGGAATGCGAAGCTTGTGGAAGTTAAAAGTCGTAATTGGAGCATTAATGCTGACGTCTTGTGGTGCGCAATATCACCTGAAACGTGCGATTGCAAAAGATCCAAGTATTGTCCAAAAGGAAGCAATAAAACTAGATACGGTAATCATTACCGAAATAAAGACCGTTAGAGATACTTTTGTAGTCAAGGGGGACACCTCTATGGTTTTTGTAAATAAAGGCGTTAGAACGCAAATAAAAGTGGTTAGAGACACTTTTACGATCCAAACCACGTGTCCTCCAGACACGATACGCATTGAAAAGGAAATTTTAGTACCTAAGGTTGTATATCAAGAAAAATACTCTACCTTTGACTTAGTTAAGCTTATATTAGTTATATTAACTATAATAAGTTTAATAGCTTTCTTTAGAAAGCTATATAAACTAAACTAAATGGGAATAGTAGACACACTCTTAGCAATAGATACTTCAATTCACGCTAACTTCAACGATGTTTCGGCAACAGCCGAGCAAAAAGAAAGCATAAGAAGTATAAGTAGACACATTTATACGCTTATCGGTAAGTACGATATTGAGAAAAGTGAACGTTTGTTAGATGCAATGGACTGATGAAATTGAAATTACCCTCGGTAAAGTACCTTCTCTTAACGCCTTTTACTCCAGCCGCCATTGGAGTTATAGAAAACAGCAGAAGGATAAATGGAAGCAAGAAATTGAAAACGAACTTAACCGCTATGATGTTGTTTCTTACAGAGCTGCGAAAGTCCATATCCGCTGCAACTATCGTTATGATCTCGATAATAGCATTATGGTTTCAAAGTTTACTTGTGATAGCTTGGTTGATCTTGGATTTCTCGCTAACGATTCCCCTAAATATATTGGAGAGATTAAACTCACGTTTGATAGCTCGATTACAAAAGATACTGCAATAGTTAAAATATATCTACGTTAGTTCCCTTTGTAGATTAGTTGGTTGGATAGCCCCACTTCGGTGGGGTTATCTTTTTTTTTGCTTTATTGCGAAGTTTTTTTTATAATTGCTTTGTATAACCAACTAAAAGTAATATGAAAAACGAACTAATTGAACTCTATGAGGCTCGTATCGAAGCCTTAGAAACTGAACTGAAGCACACTCGTAATTGGATCTACCGACACGTTGAGGTAAATTCTAATTGGACTCCAGAGTTTGTTCAGAACTCCATTGATTACTACATTAAGGATCTCAACAAGAAGGAGCTATGATACTAACACCTACTCAAATAGATATTATGATCAATGACACAGATGCTTTAGCAGTATGGCATCTTCTTACCGACCAAGGCTTCAAGGAAGAAGCCGATTATGTAGAATCAAGATACTTTGAACTTTAATTAAAACTATATGAAAACAGCAACTATCAAGGACGTAATGTTCGAATCGAAGTGGAACGACTTCAACATTTACAAGCTATCGCTTGACAACGGTCAAAGCGGTTCAGTATTTACTAAGACTTGGGAGCCGAAAGCCGGTGAGGAGTTCAACTACACCTATGACGTGGAGAAGTCTCGTTTCAAGCGTGTAAATCCTAATGGAAACTACTCAGGAGGTTCAGGTGGCTATAACGCACCCAAATCGGGGAGTTCTTCCAAAGACAAACTTATCGTCCGTCAGGTGGCTTTAAAAGCAGCCGTAGAGTTCACAAGCGGTATGAACCTAAAAGCTAATCAAGTACTTCAAGTAGCGGAGATCTTCAATGATTGGGTGAACATTCAGCCAAGCATTCAACAGGCAACGCCTGAACCAGCTCCGGCTTCAGTGAGGGAGGAAGCAGATGATCTCCCCCTTCTAAAAAAAAAACAATAGGTCGGGCTGATAACCCGACCTTTTTTTTTATACTTGACTATGGAAGAAATGGATATTTTTTTGAAAGAACAGCTTTGGCGAAAAGATATGGCCTACAAGGAACTTGCAGGTGATTACTTCCGATTGCAATTAGAATATACTGAATTAAGGCAGCAGTATGAAATGATGCTGCTCCGACTAGATCTTGGGAACGACGATGAAGAATACGATTGATTATAGCAAACTACACGAAGATTTATTAGCTGTCCGAGAAGGACGAGTCAAAGAAGGCTACAAGTTTGGCCACGAAGCAATAGACCAATTCCTGCGCTTTAAACCTAAAAACTTTAACATAATACTTGGCCACGCTAACGTGGGTAAGACAAGCTTGACTATCTACCTTATGTTGGTGCTTTCATTAAAGCACGGCATCAAATGGTTGATATACTCAAGCGAGAATGAGCCGTACAGCATTATGAAAAAGCTGCTTGAGTACTACAACGGTGAAGTGCTTGAAAGGATGTCTATGGCTAAATTTGAAACCAGCCTACTATACCTTCAGCAATTCTTTACCATTATGGACATTAGTGAACTGCTGACCTACAAAACGCTGTTAGATCGTGCACAAGAGATCTACGATGAGTCTCCCTATCAAGGCTTCCTCATAGATCCGTACAACTCCCTAGCAAAGGATAAGGATGCCCTATCAGGGCTTACCGGCCACGACTACGATTACCTTGCCTCAACTATGATGCGTATGTTTTGCTCTAAAAACAACGTAAGTATATGGCTGAATACTCACGCTGTTACCACAGCACTACGAACAAGCAATAAGAAAGGACAGCTATACGAGGGCTTTCCTGCACCGCCTATGGCTGCGGACTCTGAGGGTGGCGGTAAGTGGGTAAACCGTGCTTCGGATTTTATGGTGATCCATAGATACTCGCAGCACCCAACGGATTGGATGTACTCGCACTTGCACGTTCGCAAGGTAAAAGAAATGGAGACAGGTGGCCGACCTACTCCAATGCAAGAACCTATTGTACTTAGAAGCCTTACAGGGAACGTTGGGTTTACAATAGCGGGACGAGATCTTGTAAAGGATCTGCGAGGAAAAAACGAGCAAATGACATTGTAAGTCAATACTTTTTTTTATTATAGATGAAATATAACCAACTTTTCTATTATGAACATATTTTACTTAGACCGCTGCCCTAAGAAGGCAGCTCGTATGATGTACAACAAACACGTTGTGAAGATGATTCTCGAATCCGCACAGCTATTATGTACAGCTCACCGAGAGCTGGGCAACGATGACGTACCCTACAAGGCTACACACAAAAATCACCCATCTGCTGTTTGGACAAGAAGTAACGCCTTGCACTATGCTTGGGTTTACGATCATATGATGGAGCTTGGCGAGGAGTACGAACGTCGCTATGGACGTACTCACCTAACAATCCTCAAATGCGAAGAACCCTTAATGGATTTACCACCTGAGATTCGACGTGATAAACCATTTACTCAACCACCTCAATGTATGCCCGATCAATACAAGGCTGACTGCAGCGTTCAGGCTTATTGGAATTATTACATTGGCGACAAGCATCGAGTCGCTACGCCTACCGACACACTACTAACACGATGAAGGTATTAGAACTTTTTGCCGGTTCAAGAAGCATAGGTAAAGTTGCCAATGCATTAGGCTATGATGTATATTCTTCCGATATAAATTCTTTTGAGGGTATTGATTATGTTGTGGATATTTTAGAATTTGACGAATCTAAAGTACCTTTTGTGCCTGATGTGATATGGGCTTCACCACCTTGTACCAGCTATTCAATAGCTGCTATAAGCCACCATAGAAAAAATGGTGTTGCAACCTCAGAATTTGCTAAAAAAAGTGATAAGATGATGGCTCGGCTTGAGCAAATAATTGAATACTTTCTCAAGCTAAACCCAGACTTGTATTACTACGTTGAAAACCCACGTGGTATGATGCGTAAGATGCCTTTTATGGAATACTATCCAATTAGAAGAACTGTAACTTATTGTCAATACGGAGATACAAGGATGAAGCCAACGGATATATGGACAAACAATGCGCTATGGAGACCAAGGAAGATGTGCAAGAACGGAAGCCCTTGTCACGTTTCAGCACCAAGAGGTTCAAAAACCGGTACGCAAGGTCTCAAAGGAAATTATGAACGAAGCATAATACCGCCAGTATTATGTGCGGAAATTTTATTATCAAGTGAAAAAGCACACCAAAATATATATGGATTACTTCAACTATGGTATTGAGGACTTCATACCTTGTGAGGTATGTGGTTCTAAGGCTGTGGATATACACCATATCGAGGCACGAGGTATGGGTGGCTCAAAAAGTGCAGATACGATTGAGAACCTAATGGCTGTTTGCAGATCGTGCCACGTGAAGTATGGAGATGTGCCCAGCAAGAAGGAATGGCTCAAGAAAATACATAACAGACTATTATGATTGCAATCGAATATCAAATATCAATTCAGAATATATGGGATAATGCCGTAGCTGAGTATGACATTAAACCAACACGTGAAAGGATGAACGTAATATACCGCCACGCTTTCTTTGTTGCTTGTATGGACAACACCACGCTATCTCAGAAGTCTATTGGTAATATAGTCAATCGAGATCACGCCACGGTAATACACGCAAGAAAGAACCATAATTGGAATCTACTAAAAGAACCAAGATATACGGACGCGTATCGTTACTTTAGTGAATTGCTGTCTAAGACATCGGAGCAACACGATGATATTGTACAAGACATTCTTGAAAAGGAAAAGCTGCGCATTCCGGATCGAAATATGATTTCCAGCTATACGGAAATCTATGAGAACAAAATAAAGCGATTAGAGACTAAATATACTTCGGAGCTAGAAACTCTCCGGTATGAGAACAAAACACTCCGAAAAGGCTTTAAAGATCAATGTGAAAGAAATGAGCGACTTAATGCTGAATGTTTAAGATTAAAAAACCTACTATGAAACAAATGGAACAATTCCTTCGCATAGCGAAGGCAAGACTAAATCAAAAGTACTGCTACAAAAAACAGCGTGATGCTATTGCAGCGAAGATGTATGTAAGATGGCTAAAGAGACAAGATTCTTAATTCGCGAATTGCAAATCCTCACAACGATGAACCTTAAATTGTCACAAAATAAGGGTAAAATTGTACGCTCTGATGTACAAAGTAAGGGTAATATCGTGTATTGCGATATGCAATAATGTTTATTTAAACAGATTGAATGGTGCTTATTTGCACCAATAATGAGCGTTTAAGCATATAAAACTAACTTTTGCCAGTATAACAGATTATTGGCATTATTAACCTTTAAAACAAAAGAGAAATAAATTATGTGGAAAGATGTAAAAAATGAACTACCGACAAACACCTTTGAGTGCGTTGTAAAAATGTGGAATCAATTTAATGATACTTGGGTGACGGGAATTGGTATTTACGATATACCAACAAAGCAATGGGAAGTACGAGAGAATGAATTTGGTATTTACCCCGTCCATTTTTGGTTTGCAGTACCCAACCTTTAACACCAAAGAGAAATGAAGTGGCTAAAACGATTCTTCACCAAATCAGAGATTAGAGAGGTATCTTTCTATACTGGAACTGATGGAATGAAGAAGCATAGTGAGTTTATAGATTGGGTAAATGAAAACGATGTTGAAATAATCAACTCATACATCACCTACCACAAGTACGACTATTCACATATACCACGCTGCATAAATTATGTAATTAAAATCAAACAAAAATGACACTACAAGAAGCAGTAACACTACTTGAGAATCACAACAAGTGGCGCAGAGGTGATGATACTTTAGAGATGGCAGAGCCTAAAGATTTAGGAATGGCGATTGAGTTGATTGTAGAACATTTTAACACCAAAGAGAAATGAAAGAAGTTAGAGAAACATCCAAATCATTTGAGACTCAAGTATTAGATAGGCTTGCGGCATTAGAACATCAAATGGGTATTGTGATGAATGAAGTTTATTGGCACTCAAGTTTTGATGTGGAGTCTAATCGGAAGAAAATATTCCTAAAAGGAAGAGTTGATGACCTTGAGTTACGGATTAGAGATTTAATAGAAACCTTTAAAACAAAAGAGAAATGAAAACACCAATGCAAGAGTTGATTGAGCAACTCAATGAATTAGAAGCAAAGTTAACCTCATTAGAGGATGCAATGTATCGTGGAGGCGTAAGAAACGCTAAACGATTAGCAGAGGAACTACTTAAGAAAGAGAAAGAAATCATCTGCAACGCCTTTAGTGATGCACAACACGGAGCAGTTGAGTCAAGATGGACTGCTGAAGAATACTTTGAAGAAACCTTTAACACCAAAGAGAGATGAAAGACCACAAGCCTAATAGAAAAGCACGAAGGGCTATGCAACGCATAGGCAACAAGATCGCTGAAAAGATATTCAAACAAAAAGCAATTAAAAAAGTAGAGAAAGATGCATAAGTATTTTGACATTGAGCTATTTGGCTACCAACACGTTGACGAGAATTGGTGGAATATAACTTTCTTGCGAATAGCAAGTGGTAGGTGGAGTTGGCATCTATTTATGATAGAGCAAAACTTAGATCAGTATTTTGTTCAGTTCTGCACATTCAATCGTACAAATGAACTCTGAGGCAGGATCTTCGTTGATGCTAATCAACAAGAACAACTACAAAGCTTTGCTTGACATCCTCATTCAGGTTCGGATGAGAAACCAGCTCACTAGGGACGAGGTGGAAATGCTCAAGAAGTTTGTAGATATATGGTAGATAACTAAATATATTTTTTTAACATTGATAAAAATTAACCAACTATGAAAAATACAATAGCAAAGGGAGACATCTATGTAGAATGCACTTTGACCTTCAAGGGCAAAGTAAATGCAACGCTTCATCAAGCACTTACAATGGACGAAGTAGTCCACGACGTGATTCATTGTGGAGACTATGAGTATGAAATTATTGACGGAGACTTTACCGTTGAGAATTATGAGGTTCACGATGAATATGACGTGTGATGGATGGTTTTGCTACAATGGCTCTACGGGAGCAGTTGCTCATTATTGGAGCAATGATACAAGACAACAAGGACAATCGTATTGCAATACTTCAGTTGGAGCAGCTTTATTCTGCGATCAGTTTTTGTATGACTTCCATCGAAAAGATTGAGACTCGAATACTTCAAGCGCAAATTGAGAACGGCCATATCAAGATTGATATACAACAACTCAAGCAAGAAAACAAGGATCTTCGTAAAAAAATAGAGGACTTGTTGGAGCGTGTTCAAATTTAGTTTATATTCCACCTATGAACCGCAAGTGGAATGAAACTTCTTGATAAGTTAGCCGAACGTGATGCAGATTGGCTGCGTATGGCGCAGTCTTTTGGGCTTGAGGAGGACTCGGCACGAGAGCTTGTGCAAGAAATGTACGTACATCTCTACAACAAAACCACTTACGACAAAATCAAATACGGAGACGATGACGTAAACACTTTCTTTGTTTACGTTACTTTGAGGAACTTGTACTATGACAAGCAAAGGAAGAAGGTTATCTTTTCAGAGCTGCCCTCGTCCATTGAGGACGAGCAAGATATTAGAAACAAGAAAACCTTAGAAAACCTTCTCAGCGATTTAGCTGAAACTATTGACAATATGCATTGGTATGATCAAAAGATCTTTGAGATATACTACGGAGATGGAGAAACCATACGAGAGCTAAGTGAAGGTAGTCGCATCAGCAGTAGTTCGATATTTAACACGATAAAAAATGTCAGAAAAAAAATCCAAAAAAAGCACCAAGCCAAGTACCAAGCGTACAAAGAAGGCAAGTAAAGGACTCGGTGATGACATCGAGAAGATCACCAAGGCAACTGGTATAAAGAAAGCAGTCGACTGGTTTAGCGAAGCAACCGGAATCGATTGCGGCTGTGATGCAAGGAAAGAAAAACTGAACAAGCTCTTCCCACGCAAGACAACTATGCAATGCTTGGACGCTGGAGAATATGAAACACTAAAGCAATTCTTCGGCCAATTCGATGGCCGTAAGATTGATGAGAAATATGCTGAACCTTTAGCAAGGATTCACGCACGTGTCTTTACCCATAAGTATGCATTGCCTTGCACCTGTTCGCCAAAGGAATGGAAACGCTTTGTAGAGGATCTAAAAAGCGTTTACGATACCTATGAGGGAGCTTGATTTATTCAACATAATCAAGGCAACTCACGTTCAAGACCTTGAGAAAAGCGATGATCAGTATTCAAGGTTCGACTGCTACTCGCTCAAGTACAATATGGACATTGAATTGAAGTGCCGTAACAAGCACTACGATGAACTGCTTATCGAAAAGGATAAGTACGATGCGCTATTAAAGCGCAGCGAGAAGTTTGGTACTACTTCTATGTATATCAACAGCACACCTGAAGGAATATACGTATTTAACCTACACAAGATAGCCCAGCCGAAGTGGGAGGATAAAGGTGGGCTACCCACCACCTCCCATTTTAGCGATAGGAGAAAGATTGTTAAGACCGTGGGCTTTCTGCCCATATACTTAGCAAATAAAATCACAGAATAATTGTTGATATTTTTGTTTATATCCTTACTTTTTTTTATACTTGAGTTGTAATATAAAACCAACTATTATGACTAACAAAGTATCTAAAAAAGAATGCCTCGAGGCTATTGATTATTTGTGGGTGGCTGGAGCCACACTCGAGATGACCAGCGACAAGCAACACTACACGGAAATTCTTCTCAAGAAGGTTGCAAATGATTACAACATTAAATTAGATTAACTATGGGAGCTAACGAAACAAGACAGCACTTTATTTCCAGAATGGAGGATATTGAGCTAATGATGATTACACAAGATGACGAAGGCCTTAACAATTATGGCCTGTCTCTTACCTACAATCCAGAGGATGATGAATGGAAATGGCTACTCTCTTGGGGAGGGCCGGAGGAGCAGATCCTAATGAGAGGTCGAGGTAAAAACGCTCGTTTCTTTTTTGTTTTCAAAAACTGGTCTACCTACGATGAGATTGAGGTTACTTCTCCTATGGAGCAAGTAGCACTCAAAACCTTGTTTCAGGATTGGTTTAACTGCGAAGAGATGCACGATGTTTTACAGTAACAAAGAGATCCTAATGCTCGATGGAATCTACCACGAGGTAGGCCATCTTGAGCAGTTAGCCAAAGATGATGAGCATTACTACGGGTACTTGGGGAAGGCTGCGCTTTCCTCAAGCTCTATCAAGATGCTACTACAATCTCCTAAAACCTACCACTACGTTACAACGTATGGTGGAAACAACAACTCAAAAGCTTTGTTGATAGGTAAGCTGTTTCATCTTGCGGTACTTGAACCGCACAAGATGGACGAGGTTGTTGTTGTTGATGTTCAGTCAAGAGCAACAAAGAAGTTCAAGGAAGCAGTCGAGGCTAACGAAGGTTTGGACGTTGTAACTTCAAAGGAAGAAAAGGACGTAAGGAGGCTGCAAGATGCTATGCTGAGGAACGAGAAGGTGCTATCCTATTTGAAGGATGCAGAGTTTGAGATCCCACGTGTTGATTTGCTGGACGGTATGCCGTTCCGAGCGAAGGCTGATATACTTCAAGGCAATCATATTATTGATCTTAAGACAACAAGCGATTTAAGTGCTTTTAAGTATTCAGCCTACAAGTATGGCTATGACGTTCAGGTCTATATCTACTGCAACCTATTCGGAATACCACCGGAGAACTTCCACTTTGTCGCTATCGACAAAGGAAGCCTTGACATAGGAGTTTACCACGTTGGGGAGGAGTTCTATGAAAGCGGTATGAAGCGAACGCAAAAAGGTATAGATTTGTACCGTAAGTTCTTTCAAGAAGGAATTGACTTAGACAGCTACTATATAGAAGAAACTTTATGATACCTAAAAAAATACACCAAGTTTACTTTCCGTGGAATGGGCCGTTTGAGCTCATTCCTATTTTTGTTAAGAGCAGACAGCTATTTCAGGATATGCATCCGGATTGGGAGTACAAGCTTTGGGGCGAGGAAGATGCTCTTAAGCTGGTCGAGGATCACGCACCGCACTTGCTTCAGTTCTACAAGGATATGAGGTTCAACATACAGCGTGTGGACTTTATCAAGTTTCTTATTCTCAAGGTTCACGGTGGTTTCTACTGCGACTTGGACTCGCATTGCATTCAGTCTTTTGAACCACTGCGAAGCAAGAGGTTCATCCTACACACATTAAAGCACTTGATACCCAAGCACCACGAATATGTGCAGAATGACTTTATGGCATCCGAGCCGGACTTCAAGTTTTGGGACATAATCTTTACAGAGCTTTCGATTAACTATAAAGAAAAGCAACAGAACCCTATATACGATCAGTGGAAGGGCCGTTTTGTTTTACAAACCACCGGCCCCGCCTTCTTGTCAAGAGTCGTTAAAGCAGCTCTACCGAGCTACAAGCCACAAAATGTAGCGTGGACGAAATGGAAAAACGATAACTGGAAGGATCACGATAGAAGCCAGTATTACTTTGAGTCCTATCAAACAGCATCTTGGGCGAAAGATGTTAGTCCTAATTTGAAACCTAACAAATTATTTAAGAAAGATGAAAACTGAATTAGTTCCAATTAATGACGTAAACCTCTCACCAACTAACCCAAGGGTTATTAAGAACAAAAAGTTCGTAAAGCTGGTTAAAAGTATTAAGGAGTTCCCTGATATGCTAAAGGTAAGGCCTATCGTTGTTGACAATGATATGGTTGTACTTGGGGGAAATATGCGCTTGAGAGCCTGTATGGAAGCAGGGCTAAAAAAAGTACACATTATCAAGGCATCGGACTTTACCGAGGAACAAAAGCGAGAGTTTGTTATCAAAGACAACAGCAGCTTTGGTGAGTGGGATTGGGATCTATTGGCCAACGAGTGGGAGATCAACGATCTCAGCGAGTGGGGGCTTGATATACCGGCATCTTACTTTGACGAGGATGTTGAGCCGGAGTTTGATATGCAGCAGCTCGACAAGGATCTCGACATCTACATCAACAACAAGATTAAGCAAATTGTGATGTACTTGGACAGCGATCAGTATGAGTATGCTTTGAACAAGTTTGATGAGATAATGCAGGATCGTGGGTTGGAGAGCAACACGGATGTTATTTTAGCGTTACTTGAGGAGTATGAAACTAAAGCATAAATGGTTAGCCCTTGTTCCCAGCAAGGGCAGACCTGATGAATTTGCGAAAAGCTGCAAGCCTTTGCTTGAAACTCTGCCGATTGACTCGGCAGTTTTACTTGAGGCCAGCGACTACGATAAGTATGATTATCCGAACAAGATCCTACTCGACAAAGAGAACCAAGGCATCGGGTACGCTATACACTTTGCAAGATTGTGGGCAGAGGATAACGGCTATGACGTAATCTTTAAGATAGACGATGACGTAACCAAGATAGGAACTATCCACGAAGATCTTGAGATTATTGATCGTTACCTACATAAGTACGATGACCTCGCAGGAGTAAGCTTTCCTTATTCTTTTGAGTTTTACGACATTAGTGAAAAGAAACTATTCAGCCACATTAACAAACGGTTCCAAACTTGCTATATAATAAAGACCAAGTTTTTTAAGACAACCACAAGGCTCAAGCAGATAGAGGACTTCTTCTATTATATGATGGCGATTAGGCAGAACGGTTGGGTTCTACGTTGTAGTAAGCACCCGATGCACACCGCACCGGTGGGCAGTAATTCGGGTGGTGCTCAAATGTTTGATCGTGCGCAGCTATATCTTGATGACATAAAGCTGTTTAAAGAGATTGATCCTACCATAGAAGTTATCCACAAACCGGACAAGAGCTGGAAGTACGAACCGAAGCTAACTGATGAAATGTATAAGTCTAAGCCTATATGAAAGAGCTGCACCTAAATCGTAAGGAGATTGATGTTGCAAAGTACAAGAAACGCACCGCACTAAGATCCGATGTAAAAACCGTAATCAAAGAGGACGTTATTATCTATGTAGATAATCAACCTGTGTTATTGTATAAGAAGCTCGATGAAGATACCTCAGGCCTTCGTTGGGCCGTTAAAAATACAAACTATATAACCGGTAAGCGTTCAAGGGGATTGGTCTCTACAAGTGCTATATTCGGCTTTAGGCCGAGATTGGCTATGAGACAGGACTATTGCTCTGCTACCTCTATGGCTACCGATCAAAAGAAACAGCATCACGTTATATCCAGCTTCGCTAAGGAGCTGGTAAGATACTACAAACAATACTTCCCTGAACGCTATGAGTTCCACACCAAGCTGGTGGAAGAAAAGGTAATGCAAGATTGGACGATTGGCGGTAGTCCGTTCACCTCCGGAATTGTGAACAAGAACAATCAGCTCAAGTACCACTTTGATAGTGGTAACTTCAAAGGAGTGCTGTCTAATATGGTCGTTTTCAAAAAGGACGTAGCAGGAGGCTATCTAATAATACCCGAACTAGACATAGCATTAGAAGTAGCAGATAACACCCTGACCATCTTCAATGGGCAGGAAATACTACACGGAGTAAGCACCATAGAATACAACAACGATCACGCATATAGATATTCTGTTGTATATTACTCACTTGAGCAGATGTGGAAGTGCGAACCTATCAACGATGAGATAGCAAGAATACGCAAGGTGAAAACCGAGCGTGAAAAGAAACGCCTTGATCCGGAACATTTAGCTACCTTGCAGAAAAGACAGCAAGACCTAAATAGAGAAAGCGTTGAAGAGCTTCTGAAAAACAAAAAGAAGAATGACAAAATCTGACATAAATAAAAAGGCAATGATCTCCGCATTGGAGAAGTCGCTAGGAGTTGTTACAAGTGCTTGTAAGAACGTAGGAATCTCAAGGGAAACCCATTATAAGTGGTTGCGAGAGGACGAGTCCTACAAGGATGCTGTCGATGATCTTGAGAATGTTGCTTTGGACTTTGCAGAAAGTCAGCTCCATAAGCAGATTAGCGGAGGCAACCCTACCTCAACAATCTTCTATCTAAAGACTAAAGGTAAAAGGAGAGGTTATGTCGAGCGTCAAGAAATACAACACGATGGAGGCGATGGCCTCCGTATCGAGATTATAGATGGCCACACTTCAGACTAATGTTGTATTTAGGCATCTACAAAATAGCCAATCAAGAATAGTAGTAGAGCAGGGCGGTACTCGTTCCGGAAAAACCTACAACATTCTAATATGGATTATGACCTACTGTCTCCGACCGGAGAACACAGGGCAAGTCATTACGATCTGTCGTAAAACCTTTCCAGCAGTTCGGGCTTCCGTAATGAGGGATTTCTTTGAGATCCTTGAGAAAGCAGGAAGGTACAACCCCGACAATCACAACAAGAGTAGCAGCGAGTATCACCTCGGTAGTAATATGATTGAGTTCATATCGCTTGATCAACCGCAGAAGGTTCGTGGTCGTAAGCGTGATATGCTATTCATCAACGAAGCAAACGAGCTGTACTTTGAGGATTGGCAGCAACTCATTATGCGTACCACAGGTCGCATCATTATTGACTACAACCCATCAGACGAATATCACTGGATCTATGATAGGGTGATACCAAGAGACGATGCTGAATTCCACAAGACTACTTACCTTGATAATCCATTCTTATCAGGAAGCATTATCTCAGAGATCGAACGCCTCAAGCAAACGGACGAGAATTACTGGAACATCTATGGTCTTGGGGAGCGTGGTCAAAGTAAGTCTGTCATCTTCACCCATCAAGAAGTAGAGCAGATACCGGAGGGTGCATCGCTTGTTGCAGCAGGGATGGACTTCGGGTTTACCAACGATCCCACTACGTTGGTCGTGGCCTACCGCAAGGACATAGACTTATACTTCCAAGAGCTTGTGTATGAGACAGGCTTAACAAACCGTGATATACACATTAAGCTTCAGACGCTTGGCTTCGACAAGCGAACCGAGATCTTCGCTGACTCGGCAGAGCCGAAGTCAATCAAGGAGCTTCAGTTGTTTGGATGGAACATTAAACCAACAGCCAAGGGCAGGGACTCCGTAATGGCTGGTATTGATATGCTGAAGCGTTATCGATTGAATGTTACCAAGCAAAGCATTAACTTAATTAAGGAGCTACGCAACTACAAGTTTATAGAGGATCATAACGGCAAAGTGCTTAACAAGCCTGTCGATGCTTTCAACCACGCTATTGATGCAGCAAGATATGCTACATACAACCGCCTGAGTAGACCAAACTACGGAAGGTACGCAGTAAGATAAAAACGTTATTTAGATATGGAAATTGACATCAAGGTTCCGGAAGGAATGCAGGACATTACACTTGAGCAGTACCAACGCTTTGCATTATTGCAGAGCGATGATGAGTTGTTCTTGTCGCAGAAGTGCGTTGAGATCTTTTGCAATGTGCCTTTGATACTTGTAGATAAGATGGCTTATAACGACGTTAAGAAGATCTCTACGAGGATATTTTCCTATTTGCAAACCAAGCCCCAGCTCATAATGAAAAAGAGCCTAGGAAAGCATATATTCGGTTTTGTACCAAACCTTGAGCAGATTAGTCTTGGAGAGTTTACGGACATAGACAGCAACATAACGGATTGGAAGAATATGCATCGAGTGATGGCGGTACTCTACCGCCCAATCGTAAACCAAGTAGGAGAATACTACGACATAGAGGAGTACGATGGAACAGACAAGTATGCCGAGCAAATGAAGCGGATGCCCCTTGATGTAGTGATGAGTGCGCTGGTTTTTTTTTATCGTTTAGGGATCGACTTGTCGATAGCTATGACTCGATATTTGGAGGTGGAGAGCAAGGAGATCTCACAGCAGAAGCAAACTTCGCAAGAAAATGGGGATGGTATGGAAGCTTTTACACCCTTGCTAAAGGGAGCGTTACACAATTTGAAAATGTTAGTAGACTCCCCATCCATAGTGCGCTTACATACTTAATGTATGAGAAAGAAAAGAACGATTTAGAAAGAAAAATACTTAAACTATGAGAGGGTATTACGACCTACTTGAAAAGCTTCGGGTGTCGCTGGAAGCGAACCCCAGCATCAACACCGTAACCGAGGGAGATCTGATTGACGTTGACTTGGCCAAGCAAACTATCTTTCCTTTGTCGCACATAATTGTGCAGAACGCTCAGTTCGAGCCGCAGACAATTACGTTCAACCTGAACATATTGTTTATGGACTTGGTTGATTTTAACAAGGATGATCCTAAAGCAGACATTCCGTTCCGTGGCAACGACAACGAACAGGATGTGCTGAATACTATGTTGGCCGCAGCCAACAAGCTATGGAGCGATCTATCAAGAGGGGACTTATATGTAGACAAGTATCAGATCTCGGGTACTCCAACCTGTGAGCCGTTCGTTGAACGGTTCGATAACCAAGTTGCAGGTTGGGATATGGGTGTTTCTATAACCATAGCAAACAACGACACAAGCATCTGCTAATGGGAGAGTTTAAGCCGGAATATCTAAAGAAATCGTTCACACGCTTTGCAGAACAGGTAGTGGCCAAGGCCAAGGCCAACTTGCTTTCAAGCAAAAAAAGCACCTCTGGAGAGCTTCTAAAAAGCATTGACTACTCATTCAAGGAAAGCCAAAGCGGAGATTCTTTTTCTCTATCTTTTTTGATGGAGGAGTATGGCGAATTTATCGACAAAGGGGTTAGCGGTATAAAGAAAAAATACAACACACCATACAGCTATAAGGACAAGATGCCGCCACGTGGCCCACTCGACAAGTGGGCAGTACGAAAGGGCTTACGAAACATTCGTGATGCCAAGGGTAGGTTCGTTTCTCGCAAGAGCTTGGTGTACCTAATTCAAAGAAGTATATACCACAAAGGCATCAAACCTAGTTACTTCTTTACAAAGGCGTTCAAGCTTGAGTTCCGCAGACTTCCAAGTGATATCAGCAAAGCGTTCCAGCTTGACCTAAACAACTTTATGAAATTCACACTAAAAAACATATTTGAGTAATGCCTATTGTATCACCACAAAGCTTAGTAGGAGCAAGAAGCCCTATATACATTACGGCTAACTATTCTGCTCTTGCAACATCTATTACTGACATAACATTTCAGGTATATGTTTGGACAGGATCACGCAGTAGCCGTCCAGCAGATCCGGTATATACTTTGTTCCGTGATGTTTTTGCAGGAACTGACGTATCGTTCGACATAGCACCTATGGTGCGTGAGTCGCTGTCTAACAATTATAGTGGCTTTACGGCCACAGGGGTTTCTTATGTACCTGATGGTAGCGTGGCTTGGGTGCAGATAGACTACAATGTTAGCTACTACAACAAATCAGATCCTCCGACAATTTCTAACGATTCAGGAAGCACAGATATCTTTGAAGCATCTAATGGCTATCACATATTTATTGAGGCAGCCAACAAAGAGGTGAACAAAGGATATGCAAGTGTCAATGCAGTTAAGTATATCAAGGACTCCGGTAGCGAAGTATTGCCTATATATCTTGGTAAGTGGGGAGAGGGCTATGACATATATTGGGCATACAAAGATAGGGTGATTGCTGATGGCGGTACTGTTGAAGGCGGTAGTGCTTGTGCTAATATCGGGCTATACCAAGTAGAGTATTTAGGCGATAGTGGTTACAATGTAGACCTACCTATTACCGAAGCTGAGCTACAAAACTTACAAGCAGAAGGAAGGGTGATGTTACTGCCGTGTGGCGTTACTAATCTTACTGCTTGGTTGGATAGCGTTGAGGAGCCGTTGATTTATGTAAATTACTACGACCTTAACCTAAAGGACAAGGATGGTACGGTGTTAGATACTCGTAGGTTCTACCCTACTTGTGAGAGCAAGTATTCACCAAGCGTTATGCAGTTCGTAAACAAGAACGGAGTATGGGAGAGCATCACCTTTTTCAAGAAAAGCGAGTCTACAATCAACACCACTACCAACGAGTTTAGGAGAAGCCTAGGAAGCAGCAGCTCCGCAGGGTTCTCGTATGATACTACTGCACATAAGTATCAGCGCATTAACACGAATGGTAGAAAGCAGTTCACCCTAAACACAGGTTGGGTAGGTGAGGACTACGATGCTATTATGGAGCAGATGTTAATGAGTGAGCGTGTGATGTTGGACGGCTTACCGGTCAACGTAACTACCACCTCACTAACCTTGCAAAAGGTTGTCAACGAAAAGACTATAAACTATACCATTGAAGTAGAAGAAGCATTCGACACACGCTATGTATAGAGTAGACCTTTATATAAACGGCCAAAAGGCCGATCTTTTTCAGGACGAAAGCATCGAGATGAACCTTAGCGTACAGAATGTCAATGACATCTCAAAGGTCTTTGGTGATTACTCGCAAAGCTTTAGCATCCCTGCCTCGGTAGCCAACAACGCCATATTCAAGCACTATTACAACGTAGACATATCGGGCAGCTTCGATGCTCTTGTGCGTATAAATGCCTTTATAGAGATCAACAACAACCTTTACAAAAACGGTACATTAGAGCTTGAGACGGTGCAAATGAGGGGAGGCGAACCCTATGCCTATCAAGTAGGTTTTTATAGCAAGGTAACGTCCCTAAAGGACAGCTTCGGGGAGGATAAGCTCAACGATCTTGACCTATCAGCATACGATCATACATACAGCGATACGAACATAGAAACAGGTATCAACAGCTATGTAAGCGGCACAGGAAATTCGGTTATCTATCCGATGATAACGCCTGTTACTAGATGGTATTGGGACAGCCAAGGCTCTCACGGAGACGGCAATATCCACTTTCACAATGATCCTGATCACGGAGTATTCTACTATGACCTAAAACCTGCAATCAAATTGCAGAAGATTATAGATGCGATAGAGACTAAGTATGGTATAGTGTTTCAAAGCGACTTCTTTGAAAGTGTAGACTTCGGTAAGCTTTTTATGTGGTGTCATAGGAGAGCAGGGTATATGTTCAAGGATCAGCCTGTAGGCGCAACACCGGAGCTAATAGAATTAGTAGATGGAGGGGGCACGGATTGGAACAATACGCTGCACAGGTTCGATGTAACAGCTTCGTCAAACCCTGCATTAATATCGTACAGTTGTACGGCTACTGCCGCTACCAATTATAGAGTAGATGTATTTATTAATGGTACACGCTTTTCTTTTAAAGAGCATACAGGCAATGTTTCTAATGTCTTTGTTTTCTTGCCGACTCTTGCCGTAGGCGATTATGTAGATATGCGGTTAGCTCCATCGGGTGATGGGGGATCGGTAACGGTTGGGGTTTTTGCTAATTGGTATTCCGATGCAGCCGGAACAACTTTGTTGGCTGCTACTGCTATTCCGTTGGCGATGACCACTGCCGGTATAGTAACAATAGCCGATCAAATGCCAGAGCAAAAGGTTAGCGACTTCATAGGAAGCTTAATTAAAGCATTTAATTTAGTCGTTGTGCCTGTGGCCAACGGCAAGTATGATGTTGAGCCTTTGGATGTTTGGTTGTCCGAAGGGACAACAAGAGAGATTACAGAGTATGTGAACATAGATGAGGTAACGATTAAGAAACCACCTATGTACCGCAGGATCAATTTTAACTATAATGAGACAGGAGCTATACTAGGAGAGGAGTACCGGCTACAAAACGACATAGGATATGGAGACCTGAGAGCAGACTTCAACTTTGACGGTGATGAGTTTGAGATAGGGGTAGGCTTCGACAATATGTTGTTTGAGCGGTTGAGTGATGTCAACCCACAACCTTCTCAAAACTTAGGCCTCACGGATCTGAATGTTGGGCAATGTGTAACGAGAGAGCTAAAGCCTTATATAGGCAATCCTTTTATCTTCTATGCAGCAGGGAACTTGAGGGTATCTTCTGCTTACCATTGGTCGTACACTCCTATGGGTACAAGCCCTTCTGCTATTCAAAAGCAAGATATGTGGCTCATAGGAAATGTAAACAACCCTACTGCGGAAACGGTTACCAAGACCTTAAACTTTGGAACGGAGGTAGATCCTTACCTACTTCAGGCGTTCAGCACAGGGCTTTATAATACTTATTGGGAGGACTATATAGTAGATTTGTATGACGTGAGCAGAAGGATCTTTAGCTATAAGGCACAGCTTCCGCTGGGCATAATGCTTAATTTAAAGATCAACGACAAGCTAACCATATCAGAAAGAAACTACATAATCAATCAGCTAACATTAAACCTCACCACAGGTGAGGCTACATTGGAGTTACTAAACGAAGTGTAAAATATGAGCTACATACGTTACTTAGTGGAGATCCTTCCATACGTTGATCCGGAAACGGAAAACATTAGGATAGCAAAAGGCGAATACCAAGAGCCTAAAAACATTTTAGAACATTTCAAGAAAGAATGGCGCAGACGGAAACATATCAGTTAAACATAAAAACCAACGCATCGGAGGCTCTTGATGAGGTAAACTCTGCTGTAAAGGACTTAAAGGGTGGTGTTGACGAAGCTGGTGATGCCGTTTCACAGCTTGGGGAAACATTAGGTGGAGCTGGAGATACTGGCGAGAAAGCTATGGGGGTATTAGACCAAGCCACAGGCGGTCTAGTATCAAGCGTAAAAGGTCTTGTTGGTGGCGTAAAGTCATTTGGGAAAACAGCGATTAGTGCTTTTAGGGCTTCGACTGCTGGAGCTAACGGCTTAAAAAAGGCATTGATATCAACAGGTATAGGCGCACTCGTTGTGGCTCTTGGTCTTATTGTAGCCTATTGGGATGACATTAAAGGTGCTATCAGCGGTGTAAGCTCTGACCAAAAGCAGCTATTAGCAGACACTCAAGCAGAAGCTGAGGCAAGAAAAGAAGCATTGAGTGCTACTGAGTCATCTGAAAACTCACTAAAGCTTCAGGGAAAGTCTGAAAGAGAGATTAGAGATCTGAAGATACAGCAGACTAATGAGATTATTCTTGCTACTGAACAGGTTCTAGAGCAGCAGAAACTCCAAGCGAAAGCGCAGGAGGATGCGATGAGAAGAAACAGAGATATTGCTCAAGCAGTTATTCGTTTCTTGACAATGCCAATTACTCTACTTTTAGCAACAGTCGATGCTATGACTGCCGCTGTATCAAAGATACCGGGTATAAATATAGCCACTAACCTTGAGGAAGGATTTAGTGGTGGATTGGCTAATATGCTATTTGATCCGGAAGAAGTAGCTGAGGAAGGAGCTGCAACAATAGTAGAAACTGAAAAGCAGTTAGCAGCTCTCAAAAACAAGAGAGATGGCTATATCCTACAAAACCAAGATGAGGATGCACGAGCAGCGCAAGAGAAACTAGATGCTGAAAAAAAAGCTGCTGAAGAACTTGCGGCACTAAAAAAGGAAATTGCTGAAGCAGAAGTCAATACCAAGGAAGAAATCCGTGCCAAAGAGATATCTGACGAGGAAAAACACTATGACGATCTCATAGCACTAGCCAAGGCCAACGGCCTTGATACAACCGAGCTTGAAATTACCAAAGGACAGGTACTTGCAGAGATTAGAAACAAGCATCGTCAAGAAGATATTGATGCAGAGCAAAGGTATCAGGATGAGCTTGATAAAATCGCACAGCAAGAGGCAGATGAAAGGAGAGATAGAAACTCAGACAGGTTAATGATGGTTGCTGACACCTTTCAAGCTATGTTGGCCCTTTCGGAAGCGTTTGCTGGAGAGGATGAAGAAAAGCAACGCAGAGCGTTTGCGCTTCAAAAGGCATTATCATCGGCAAGTACTATTGTAAGCACCATTGAGGGTGCTCAGAACGCTTATTCTACGGCACAAAAGTCTCCGTTGACAGCCGTATTCCCTGCATACCCTTATGTACAGGCAGGATTGGCTACGGCTTTTGGTATTGCACAGCTCAAGCAAATTCAAAGCCAACAATTTGAAAGCTCAGATACACCAAAGACTTCATCTGCGCCTCGTGGTGGCGCACCAGCAGGAGGCGTTTCTCCGAGGTTTAATATTGTGGGGGGTAGCGGTGTCAACGCCATAGCACAAAGCCTCGCTAATACGCCTATAAAAGCTTATGTGGTGGGAAGTGAAGTAACATCGCAACAACAATTAGATAGAAACAGAGTAAAAGCAGCAACATTTTGAAAATAGTAGAACTAATACTTGACGAGGATCAGATGTTTAGTGGGGTACAAGCGATTTCAATCGTGGAGTACCCAGCTATCGAGTCTGACTTCGTTGCACTCAAAAAAGAGCAAGAGATTAAACTTGCAGAAGTAAAGGGTGAGAAGCGTGTCCTAATGGGGCCAGCCCTTATTCCTAACAAAACGATCTATCGTAGAAACGGAGAGGAAGAATACTACATCTACTTCTCACGTGATACGGTTCGAAAAGCAAGTGAGCTTTTCCTGTCGGAAGGAAATCAAAACAACAGCACCCTTGAGCATAGCTATGAGCTGAATGGGCTTAGTGTCGTTGAAAGCTGGATCGTAGAAAGCGATCAAGACAAAAGCAAGGCTTATGGCTTTGACGTTCCGTTGGGAACGTGGATGGTCTCAATGAAGGTTTACAACGATGACGTATGGAGTGAGTTTGTTAAGGAAGGAAAGGTCAAGGGCTTTTCTATCGAGGGCTACTTTGCAGACAAGGTCAATATGGCTACGCAGCAAAAGCAGGAAGCGGAAGCTATGGAGCTTCTTGATTGGCTAATGTCCCAAATGGAAGAATAAAAATGAAACAATCTATTTATATCTAGTTATTTAATTACTTATGGAAGCAAAGAAAACAATTAGCAAAATTGCTGAACTACTCGCAGTAGAGTTAGCAAAGAGAACCAAGAAGGTTGCATTAGCAACCGCTAAACTTGAGAATGGAACAGTCCTTGAGGCTGAAGTCTTTGAACCGGGTGAAGCTGTATTCATCGCAACAGCGGATGAAAATGTACCGCTACCGGTAGGAGAGTACGAGATGGAGGATTCTAAGATCTTAGTGGTAACCGAAGAAGGTGTTATCAGCGAGATTAAAGAAGTATCTGCTGAAGAAGAAGAAAAGAAAGAAGAAGAAGTAGAGATGGCTGAAGAAGAAGTTGTTGTTGAAGCTCCAGAAGAAGTTGCTCCTGAAATACAACAAATCGTTGAAACTGTTGTCGAGGTAATCGCTCCAGTGATTGAGGAAGTAAAAGAGCAAGTAGAAGAAATGCGTCGTAAGCTTGAAGAAAGCGAAAAGAAAGACGAAGAAAAAGTTGAGATGAGCCGTAAACCAGCTCGTAAACCAATCAAGGCTAACCCTGAAGCAAAGACTGCTAAGAAGGATATGGTTAAGTTTGGTTCGAATGGTCGTCAGTCTACTTTGGATCGTGTACTTGGTAAAATCGCACAACGATGAAAAGAGTAGAGAGTGTATGGGCTGCTTTGTCGCAGCCAAAAAAAGTAGATCTCTCTAACACAACAGAGATTAAGGCTCTCATTGGAAGAGTCGAAGGGTATATGGATGCCGCTTCGCAGTTGACAAATGAATATGATTCTTTGTTAAAGGAATATGAGGACATTCGCAAAAGAATGAACGATCTTGCAGAAGAAGCTAGAGGCGTTTCAAGTGATATGTTTAGTGTAGGTGCGGATCTTTATTCAGCGGAGAAGGATATGATCAAAAAAGCGCAAGAGCTTGGGGTTGATGAGTCTATGGTTCTTGATATTTTATCTGACCTAAACATCGACGTTGAAGGACTATTAAGAGAAAGCACAGACTTTAGCGATGATCTGAACAATATAATTGGTCGTTCAGGATCTATACCAGAATTAAAATAATAAAAAGAATTTAATCAAAAAAAAAGATGGCTACAACTACATCAATTACAACCACCTATGCTGGTGAATTTGCAGGGAAGTATATCTCTGCTGCATTGTTGAGCGCAGATACTATCGAGGGTGGTGGTATCACCGTGAAACCTAACGTGAAGTACAAAGAAGTAATGAAGAAGTTAGCGACTGACGCAATCGTCAAAGACGCTACTTGTGATTTTGCTGATACCTCTACGGTAACTTTGACTGAGCGTATTCTACAACCTGAGGAGTTCCAAGTAAACTTGGAATTATGTAAGAAAGACTTCCGTTCTGACTGGGAAGCTGTTCAAATGGGCTACTCTGCTTACGATCAGTTGCCTCCTGCTTTTGCTGACTTTATGATCGGCCACGTTGCTGCTAAAGTTGCTGAGAAAATGGAAACAAACATCTGGCAGGGTGTTAACGCTACTGCTGGTGAGTTTGATGGCTTCGAAGTATTATGGGAAGCTGATGCTGACGTTATTGACGTAACCGGTACAACCGTTACTGCTGCAAACGTTATCACTGAGTTGGGTAAAGTAGTAGATGCTATTCCTTCTACTTTGTACGGCAAAGAAGATATGTACATCTACGTTTCTCAAAACGTAGCTCGTGCTTACGTTCGTGCATTAGGTGGATTTGCTGCTAACGGATTAGGTGCTGCGGGTATCAACAACCAAGGTACTACTTGGTTCAACGGAGGAGACTTAGCTTTTGATGGTGTTAAATTGTTTGTTGCTTCAGGTTTGTCTGACAACACAATGGCTGCTGCTCAGAAGTCTAACTTGTTCTTCGGTACAGGTTTGTTGAGCGATTCTCAAGAAGTAAAACTTCTTGATATGGCTGACTTGGACGGATCACAAAACGTTCGCGTGATTATGCGCTTTACTGCTGGTATTCAGTACGGATTGGGTTCTGAGATTGTACTTTACAACTAAGAGTAAAGGAAATTAGTAATAACGAAGGGTAGGTGGGGTAATCTGCCTACCCTTTTTTAATAAGATATAATATGGCTTGTGATTTAACAAAAGGACGCATTCTTCCTTGTCGTGAAGCAGTTGGTGGTATCAAAGAGGTTTACTTCGTAGATTACGGAGACTTGGGTACGATCACGCTGACCAGCGATGAAGTAACGAATATGTCAGGTACGTTCAGTGCGTACCAATACAAACTCAAGGGCAACAGCTCTATGACACAAAACGTAACTGCTTCTCGCGATAACGGAACGGTATTCTACGAGCAAACGCTTGAGCTTACCTTGCCTCGTTTGAGCAAGGAGGACAACAAGGAATTGAAGTTGTTGGCTTATGGCCGTCCACATATTGTGGTAGTAGACTACAACGGCAACGCATTCTTGATGGGCCGTGAGCACGGAGCAGACGTTACCGGAGGTACTGTAGTTTCAGGCGCAGCTATGGGCGATATGAGTGGTTACACTCTAAGCTTTACTGCTAATGAGCTACAACCGGCAAACTTTATTGACTCACCTGTTGACGGAGATCCATTCGATGGAATGACTTCTGCAACTGCGACTATCGTTGCTGGTACAGATAGCTGGGCTTAATTTGTTTAGCGTGTTAAGTAAGGGGGAGCTTTTTGCTCCCCTTTTTTTTGCACAAAACTTTAGCAACACGTTACTTAGGTATGCACATAGTAAGTACTACAAACAAGCTGATTAAATTTGTACCGAGGATAGTGGAAACAGGATCGTTATCGTTGAATATAACGGACGAGTCTACAAACACTTCAGCAACCTCAACCGTTACCGCTACAAATAGCGGAAACTTTGTTAGCATTACACCAACATATACTTTTAAAGAGGGCAGATTTTACTATATTGTGGTGAGCGGAACGGCAGAGCTATATCGTGGAAAGGTGTTTTGCACCGATCAAACGGACTTTGACAAGTACACTACGAATCAAAACGTATATACTGAACACGATAAGGCTAACGCCAACGAATACATTGTAATATGAAAATACACGCATTGAATCTTGCTAGTTATACTAGACCGGAGATAACCGAGGTAAAGAACCGTGATTGGGTTGGCTATGGTGAAGACAATAACTACTATCAGTATTTGATAGATCGTTTCAACGGCAGTCCTACCAACAACGCTATTATAAACGCTGTGAGCGACCTTATCTACGGCAAGGGGATAGATGCTACCGATAGCAATAAAAAGCCTGAAGAATACGCTGCTATGCGTTCTCTTATACAAGAGGACTGCTTGAGAAAAGTAACAAGTGATCTCAAGCTAATGGGCCAAGCAGCATTTCAAATAATCTACTCTCAGGGAGGCAATGAGATTGCACAGGTTGAGCATATGCCTATTCAGACACTTCGTGCTGAAAAGTGCAACGAAGAAGGAGATATTGAAGGATATTACTACTGCGCTGATTGGGAGAACCTTGGGCCTAACGAAGATCCGGAACGCTTTGCAGCTTTCGGAACGAGCAACGAGTCTATTGAGATCTTGGTTATTAGACCATATCGTGCAGGATTTTATTACTACTCACCAGTAGACTACCAAGGTGGGATTCCCTATGCAGAGCTTGAGGAAGAAGTAGCCAACTACCATATCAATAATATCAAGAACGGCCTTGCGCCTTCGATGATGATTAACTTCAATAACGGAGTTCCGGATGAGGAAGAACGTATGGAGATTGAGCGCAAGATCCGTGAGAAGTTTAGTGGTAGTTCGAATGCTGGAAACTTTATTCTTGCTTTTAACGAAAGCAAGGAGTTAGCCGCATCTATTGACGCTGTGCCTTTATCAGATGCACCAGCGCAGTACGAGTTTTTATCGGCTGAGTCTATGCAGAAGCTTATGGTTGCTCACCGAGTTACCTCGCCTATGTTGCTGGGTATCAAGGACAGCACCGGACTAGGAAACAATGCTGAAGAATTAGAGACAGCTTCTTTACTGTTCGATAACACGGTAATACGTCCGTTCCAAAACCTTATTATCAAGGCTTTAGATGAGATCCTTTCAGTCAACGGCATTAGCCTTGACTTGTACTTCAAGACATTGCAGCCACTTGAGTTCGTAGATCGTAGTTCAGCCGTTACCAAGGAGGAAACTGAGAAGCAAACAGGTGAAAAGCTATCAGCACACGAATGCGGATGCAAGACTAATTTGAAGGACGAGGACGATCCTTGTTGGGAGGGCTATGAAATGGTAGGCTTCAAAATGAAGGACGGTAAGAAAGTACCTAATTGCGTACCATTATCAGATTTATCGTCCGTTGCGGACGAGCTGATCGAAATGGGTGAAGAAGAAGATCTTGAAAATTGGGTTTTGGTTGACGAGCGTGAAGTTGACTACGACCAAGAGGAGGTTTTAGACAAGTTTGTAAACCTTGCAAGTACCGGTACGGCAAGACCGAACGCCAATAGCGAACAAGACGGTATGAACAGCCAAGGCGAGTTTTTCCGTGTACGCTATCAGTACGCTCCGTTGAGCGCAGGATCAAATAGCCGTGAGTTTTGTCAAAAGATGGTATCAGCCGGAAAGCTGTACCGCAAGGAGGATATCCTACAAATGGAGAACAAGTCAGTCAACGCTGGTTTTGGGCCTAACGGATCAGATACATACTCAATATGGCTGTACAAAGGTGGCGCAAGATGCAACCACAAATGGTTTAGAAAAACGTATATGTGGAAGGATCTTGATGACGTTGGGCAAACGGAAGCTGGAACAAATATCAGCACTACCAAGGCGAGATCAAGAGGTTATCGTGCCCCAGCAAACGATAACAAGGTAAGCGTTGCGCCAAACAAGATGAAAAACAAGGGCTTCATCAACCCACCAAGTAAGAAAGATATACAAGGAGGAATCTAATGGCTACTGCACTATTTATTACACGAAGTGATCTTGTTCGTAATACGTTTCTTTCAGGAAACGTAGATACTGATAAGTTTATTCAGTTCATCAAGATAGCTCAAGAGGTACACGTTCAGCAATATCTCGGTACGAAGCTATACGAGAAGATCGGAAACGACATCATAGGAGACACGTTAACAGGAAACTATCAAACGTTGGTAGATGATTACGTACAGCCTATGCTTATACACTGGGCTATGACGGAATACTTGCCGTTTGCAGCGTTTACTGCTTCCAATGGGGGAGTATATAAGAGAACGGTTGAAAATGGCGAGACAGCCTCTAGAGAGGATCTGTCGTTCCTTATTGAAAAGGAACGTAACTTAGCTGAGTACTATACTCGTAGACTGATAGATTACCTTGCGTTCCGCAACAATCTATTCCCTGAGTATAATCAAAATACAAATGACGATATTTACCCACTAAGAGATAGTACATTTAACGGATGGGTGCTGTAACAACATACAAGCCAAAACAAAATAACATCAAGAAGCTGCAAAGTTACTTGTTAAAGAAAACGAAAAAGAATGGCAACTGACGAAAAAGGCTACGGAGCAATATACGGCTCTACTTGGTGGGGTAGTGGTGATGCTTTCACCAACACGATAGGTTGGGGTAGTGCGATGTTTTATATTTTAGATCCTGCACAATTCCAACAAAGAACATTAGCGGACGGTGCAGAGCTGGAAGCTTTTGAGTGTGTAAGTAAAGCATTAAGAAGATTTCCACAGGCTGACTTAGGCCGTCAACTTTTTGATGCCTACGACTTGAGAGTCGAGACGGCATCAGGATCAACGGAAGCAAGAACCTGTACTATTAACGAATTGAACGAGATATTATGAGTTTATATAAGGATGCATCATTAGCAATGATACCCTCTGCTTACAAGGATGGTAAGTTGTATAGTATTAGACCTACTGATGGTAGTGGAGATTTTACTTTTAGTAGGGGTTCAAATCTTGCTGCTACGAGGGTAGATGTTAATGGCTTAATTGAGAAGGGTAGAGAGAATCTTATTACATATAGTCAAGATGCTACTCAATGGTCATCTCAAAAATCAACAAGAGTAAGCGCAACAGAGGCTGACCCTTTTGGTGGAAATAGTGCTGCGGAATATGCTGTTAGTAGTATTACAGGCGCTTCATATTTTTACAGAACTATATCTCCTTCTTTGTCAAGCGGTCAAGTTTTTACAGGTTCTATTTATGTAAAAAATGTAGACCAACGATATGTTCAATTAACATTTGGAACTGCTGCTTTTGGAAGTTCTCAATATCAAAATTTTGACCTGCAAACAGGTACAAAAGGAACGGGTACAGGAATGATAGATTCTACTATCACTTCAGTAGGGAATGATTGGTATCGTATAAGTATAACAAAAGCGACTATTTCAAGCGGAGCAAGTGGTCTTGTGCCTTGTTTTGTACCAAGTGAAAGTGCAACAAGACTACAAGCCCCTGCGGTAGTGGGTCGGTCTTTTCAGGCGTTTGGATTTCAATTAGAGCAAGGCTTGGTAGCAACTGACTACATTGAAACAGGGACAAGCGCAGCGCAGTCAGGTATCTTGGAGGATATGCCTCGCCTTGACTATTCGGGTGGTGCTT
>Ga0208645_1000881_pt1 | contig 29505 bp, 40 predicted proteins | sample VirMetDEL_Sep_01_FD_184519 | JGI IMG/M metagenome (GOLD analysis project Ga0208645, IMG submission 184519) | Aqueous microbial communities from the Delaware River and Bay under freshwater to marine salinity gradient to study organic matter... | ecosystem: Environmental > Aquatic > Marine >... | reverse complement strand
GCCAACAAAAAATCATACTGCGCACGCAGCTCAGGCATTAAAGGCACCAACAACAAGCTGTCAGCAAACTACTGGTCACGAAAGGCATGGGACTGCAAATGACCCAATACGTCACCTTCTTCAGAAAACCACGGCAACCCCAGCAGCCAAAGGCCCAAGATGCCCCACCCCAGCCTCAAGAAGACCCTAAACCAGCTCGTAGAAAACCAGGCCGCCCGCGCAAGACGCCGGTCAGCCCTAGCTGAACTCAACAACCTAACCGACCGTGAACTAGCAGACATCGGCATCACACGCTCCGACCTGCCCCAAATCGTGAAAGACATGTAGAATGCCAATGGACTCCGTAGAATTTCAATCCATCCTCAAGGCCGAGATCGAGAACGCAGTCGATTACTACGACAGCGAACTCAGCGAAAGCCGCATCACATCCCTTAGCTACTACCTCGGCGAACCCTTCGGCAACGAAATCGACGGGCAGTCCCAAGTCGTCGCGTCCGAAGTGAGCGACACCATCGAATACATCATGCCATCCCTCATGAGCATCTTCAGCAAAAGCGGCCAGTTCGCCCGCTTCGCCCCGCGCAACCCTGAAGATGTCCCAGCAGCCGAACAAGCCACGACCCTAGTCAACTTCATCGTCAACAACGACAACAACGGCTTCGTAGTCACCCACAACTGGTTCAAGGACGCCCTGCTGTTCAAGCTGGGTGTAGTCAAAGCCTACTACGACGAATCCATCAGCACGACAGAAGAGACCTACAGCGACCTCAACCCCAACGAACTAGCAATCCTAGCCGCCGACCCAGACGTCGAAATCACAGCCCAGGAAGTCACTGAAGCCCTTGCCCTAGACCCCATCAGCGGCATGGATCAGATCACAGAGTCCTACAGCGTCACCGTCAGCCGCAAAAAGACGTCCGGCAAGATCACCCTAGAAAACATTCCACCAGAAGAGTTTATCTTCAGCCGCCGCGCAAAATCCCTCGACGACTGCACATTCGTAGCGCACCGCACCACCATGTCCGTCAGCGACCTAGTCGCCATGGGCTATGACCAAAAAACAGTCGAAGAGTACGCGGGCTACTACGACATCCAAAACGAAGAAGAAGTCCAAATCCGCTACGGCGACATCGAGACCAGCGCCCTTAACGACGAACCGGACCCAACCCAGCGCCAAGTCCTAGTCACCGAGTCCTACATCCGCAGCGACTACGACGAAGACGGCATCGCCGAACTCCGCCGCGTATTGTCCATCGGCGAAAGTTGCGAAATCCTTGAGAACGAACCCTGGGATGTAGTCCCCTTCGCCGTCCTCTCTCCCGTCCTAATGCCGCACCGAATGGTAGGTCGCTCCATCGCCGAGATGATCGAGGACATCCAACTCATCAAGTCCACCATCCTCCGGCAGATGCTAGACAACCTTTACCTAACCAACAACAGCCGCATCAACGTCGTAGAAGGCCAAGTCAACATCGACGACCTTCTAACCAGCCGCCCCGGCGGCATCGTGCGCTCCCGCGCCCCAGGCATGGTCCAACCCCTAAATGTTCCGCAGATCGGCAGCCAAGGCTTCCAAATGCTAGAATACATGGACTTAGTCCGAGACCAACGCACCGGCTTCTCGAAAGCCAGCATGGGCCTAGACCCCGACGCCCTTCAGTCCACAACCGCCGCCGCAGTCAACGCAACGATCCAAACATCTCAAAGCAAGATCGAGATGATCGCCCGCGTATTCGCGGAAACCGGCTGCAAGCAGCTAGCATCACTCCTCCTCCATCTTGCCAAGCGCCACATGACATCAGAGCGCATCATCCGCATTGACAACCAATTCGTCCCCATCGACCCCAGAGCCTGGGACAACGACTTCGACCTAGAAGTCACCGTCGGCCTAGGCACTGGCCGCGAAGACGAAAAGACAGCAATGCTAACTCAGATCGCCAGCAAACAGGAACAAATCCTCCAATTGCTAGGCCCCGACAACCCCGTCACCTCCATCCCCCAGTACGTCAACACCCTACGCCGCATCGCAGAAACAGCAGGCTTCAAAGACGTAGATCAATTCTTTAACCCGCCCGCCCAAATCCTCCAGCAGCTCCAAGCCCAAGCAGCCCAGCAACAACAACAACCCCAACAGCCAGACCCCAAGGTCGCCCTAGAGCGCGAAAAAGCCATGGCAGAACTAGAGCTGCAACGCGAAAAAATGACAGCCGAACTCGAACTCAAACGGGCAGAAGCCGAAACAAAAGCGCAAATCCGCCGCGAAGAAATGGAGATGGAATACCAGCTCCGCCTCGCAGAAGCACAAGCCGGCAGAGACATCAGCACAAACCTACCGCGAGGATAACGGCACCCAATGGCAGTAGACCTCCAAGCAGAAATGGCTATCGGCGCTCAAGCCGATAGTCTTCTTGCGTCAGACGCTTTCACCAACACAATCAAGCACTTACGCAACCAAGCCCTAGAAGACATAGCCGCCAGCGACCCGGCAGACACCGGGTCCAGGGAGACCCTGTATCACGGCATCAAGGCAATCGACCAAATCACAGAGCACCTAGAAAACCTCTCGAAGGGCGGCGCGATCGCGCGTAAGCAATTCGAAGCCTTGAACAAACGCAAGTAATTCACTAAAAAGGAACCACAGCAATGTCAGACCAAGCCAGCACCGCAACCGCGACCGGCCCCCTTTCCCTGGCAGACGCAGCCGATTTGCTATTGTCCCAAGACGCCCCGCTCCAAGCGGAAAGCAGTAGCGACGACAGCAATCAAAACGCATCAGAGCAAACCGCAGACTCCAAGGCCGCCAAAAGTAGCCAAGCCGACGACGACACGGAAAGCGAAGAAGCACAGTCCCAAGAGGACGAAGAAGACGATGACAGCGAAGCAGAGGAAGAGGTAGATTCCGAAGAGTCCGACGACTCAGACGAAGAAACCGAAGAACTCTACACGGTAAAGATCGACGGCGAAGAGCGGCAAGTTACCGCCCAAGAGCTAGTCAAAAACTACCAGCTAGAACGCGCATCGCAAAAGCGCCTATCCGAAGCAGCCGAAATGCGCAAAGCAGTTGAGGCAGAACGGACGGCAATCCAGCAGCAAGCCCAACAGTACGAGGCCGCCCTCGCAGCTATGGAGCAAACGCTCCAGGCCCAAATCGACGAGCCTTCGGAAGAATATTGGACAAGCCTGCGTGAAGAAGACCCACTAGAGTACATCACGCAAAAAGAAGCCTACCGCGAAAAGAAAGAACGTCTCGCGGCGGTCCGAGCAGAGCAAGACAACCATATCCAACAAGCCCTCCAAGCTGAACAGCGCAAGGTCTACGAGCGCATTCCAGAATGGCAGGACAAGGCAACAGAAGCAAAAGAGCGAGAAGGTATCGTCACCTTCGCTAGATCGCTTGGCTTCACCCCGGAAGAATTAGGCACCGTCCGTGACGCGCGCCTAGTAGACGTTCTCCGCAAAGCCTACCTCTACGATTCTCTGCAAAGCGATACAAAAGTGGTCACAAAGAAAGTGGTTAAGAAGCCCAAAATGCTAAAGGGCGGACAAGCCACCACGTCAAAAGATGTTAAGCGCTCACGGAACAAACAGCTCCAAAGCCGCTTCAACAACACCCCCACAATCGACAATGCAATTGACCTGTACTTGTCAAATTCATAGGCACCAAAATGGCTACTTACCTTTCAGACCAGACCTCCGGCACCAGCGCCGTAGGTATCCGCGAAGACCTCGCGGACATGATCACCCGCATCTCACCCACCGAGACCCCAGTTTACTCAGCCCTCAAGAAAGAGACCGTAAAGAACGCTCTGTACGAGTGGCAGGTCCAGGAACTGGCAGCAGCTTCAGCAACTAACGCCATCCAAGAAGGCGCAGACCAAGGGGCAGCATCTCACGTCCCAACATCTCGCGTTTCAAACCGCACCCAAATCTCAGCCAAGTATGGCCAGGTTTCCGGCACTCTGGACGCGGTAGACACCGCAGGCCGCGCCCGCGAAACAGCCTACCAGAAAATGCTGAAGGGCCTGGAGCTGCGCCGCGACATCGAGAAAACAATTCTCACCCCGCAAGTCAGCGCATCAGAAGTTACCGGCACATCAGCCCGCACCACCGGCACCCTGGCAGCCTACATCTCTAACTTCTCTGCAGTCACTCAAGACCAAACGTCTATGAACACCGCAGGCGCTGCCGAAGCCGACCCAGACGCAGCAACCACCGGCTATAACTTCGGTCCATACAACCTAGACTCAGACGCAGGCGCAAACATTCCGACCACCGGAACAGCCCGCGCCCTAGCTCTGAGCCTGATCGACGAGCAGATGCAGGAAGCCTTCACCGACGGCGGCCAACCGAACATCATGGTAGTTTCGCCCAAGAACAAGGCGACCTTCTCCGATCTCGGCCTAGCATCTACCAGCGTAGTTGATAACCAGATCAACCAAACCGCAGCCAAGCCCGCCTCAGTCGTCGGCGCAGTCTCTGTGTATCTGACCGACTTCGGCCAGTTGGATGTCGTCGTAGACCGCTTCGCACCCGACAGCGCGCTGTACCTGCTGGACACCAACTACGCTTCAGTAGTCAACCTGCCTGGCCGTAACTTCAAGGTAGAAGACCTGGCCAAGACCGGCGACAGCACCAAGTTCCAAATCATCTGCGAATGGGGCGTAAAAGTCCTGGCCCCCAAGGCCCACGCAGCAATCTACGACTTGACCGGCTCCTAAGCCGTAAGAGGAGCGGGGGCTTAACAGCCCCCGTCACTTCGTGAAAAAGACGCTATCACACGACCCAAACAACAAGACGACCAGCTTCTTGAAGTTTGACGGCGACGACAAGATGCTCGTCGAAAACGTCCAAGAAGTCTCCAGCATCCTGGACGCCAACAAGCGCGCGGCGAACGACTTCCAAAAAGGTAGTCTCATCGGCAACACCCAACGCCACCAGCGCAAGGTTGCCGACATCCCCGAACTATTGTACTATCAGCTAGTCGCAAAGTTTGGGCATCCAAAAGACAATCCTACGGAATGGAAGCGTTGGCTAAACGACTACGACAACCGCTTCTTTAGAACAGGTGGCGGCACAGTATGACCATCAGCACCTACAGCGAGCTGAAGTCAGCCGTAGCCAGCTACCTCGCCCGCGACGACCTCACCAGTCAAATCCCCACATTCATCCAAATGGCCGAAGCTCGCCTCAGCCGCACCCTCGAGACTAGATCACAAGAGCGCCGAGCCAGGGCCACCTTCCCAGCCAACGATGAATTTATCAGCCTTCCGACAGACCTTAGAGCGCTAAGGTCTTTGCGCATTCCAGGCACGCCAACCCGCACCCTAGAATACAAATCCCCGGAAGACCTTTTCTCGCAATACTCCAACAGCGCCACAGGCACACCCCAAGCCTACACGGTCATTGGTTGCGAGATCGCCCTACGCCCAGTGCAAACCACGGCAACCGAAGTAGAACTAATCTACGGCGAAGCCATTGCCTCGTTATCTTCTGGCAGCGAAAGCGGCACCAACACGATTCTAACGCGGCACCCAGACGCCTATCTCTACGGCGCTCTAGCCCAAGCCTACATCTTCTTGCAAGACGAGGCCAAAGCCCAATTCTACGATCAAGCCCTTTCCCGCTCAATCGAAGAAATCCGCGACGACACCAACAAAAGCAGATACGGCTCGGGCCATATCGCCATCACATCAAATTATGGAGCCTAAGACATGGCCGCTTTTTCTGACTACCTTGAAAATGAACTGCTAGACCACGCCCTAGGCACAGCAGAATACCCCGTCCCGTCAGCAGTTTACGTTGCCCTAGCCACCGCATCGTTCAGCGACGCAAACACTACGGCCAACGAAGTTTCCACGTCTGGCACGGCATACGCACGCCAGGCAGCAACCTTTGCAGCGGCATCCAGCGGATCGGCAGCTACCAGCGCAACGATCACATTCCCGACCGCAACAGCCAACTGGGGAACTATCACCCACTTCGGCATCTACGACGCCTCAACCGCTGGAAACCTTCTGTACCACGGCGCGCTGACCACCAGTAAGGTCATCAACAACGGCGACACGTTTGAAATCCAGTCAGGCAACCTCACCGTTTCCCACGACTAAGCCGCAAAACCCAACAAAAACAAAGGGTTAAGCCGTGGCTTACATGGACAACATAAGCGGTTACTTAGACCTCCAGACAGGCTACCTAGACCTCCTGTCTGGCGTCGATGTCATCTGCACAGCATCCGCGTCAGCCACGGCATCCGCCACAGCTTCGGCAACAAAGCCTGCGTCAGCCACCGCAACAGCAGCAGCCAGCGCATCAGCCACGCCGTCTGTAACCCGTGGCGGCGCGGCAGCCATCACCGCCACAGCCGACGCGACAACCACCGCTTCAGCCACAAAGCCGTCATCAGCCAGCATCACGGCAACCGCCAGCACATCAGCCACGGCAGGCGGCGGCATTCAGGGCGAGGCAGCCGTCACGGCCTCAGCATCTGCGTCAGCAGAAGCAACAATCACCCGTGGCGGCGTGGCCACCGCAGCAGCAACAGCCACCACCACCCTAGACGCGAATTACACAGTCGCGTCAACGACCGCATCCGCAACAGCAACCGCATCGGCCCAGCTCACAACGGCAGAGCAGGGCGCGGCATCCATCAGCGCAACAGCTCAAGCGCAAGCGACAGCATCTGTCACATTCGGCGCAACGGCCACAGCGATTGCAGCAGCCTCCGCAGCCGCATCCGGCGGCCTACGCCTTGGCGGCATCGCAACAATCGCAGCAACCGCATCAATCACAGCGGCCCCAGAAGTCAAAGGCGAGCTATGGGTAGATCAAGTTTGTGACGAACCGTTTTGGAGACGCTACGCATGATCCCCTTCGGCCAATGGCTCCCAGACCAAAGCGACCTCAACAACCCCGGCAGCACAGTCGCCCAAAACGTATTCCCGGCAGTACGCGGCTATCGTCCTATCGGCAGCCTAGCCGAATACAGCAGCGAAACCGCCGCCACCACTAGACCCCTAAGCGTCGCAGCATTCAAGGACAGCTCAGACGCCATCCAAGTCTACGCAGGCACGGCATCCACGCTAGAACACCTCGCGGCAGGCTCAGGCACCCTAAGCGACATTTCCAAGACCGGCGGTTACACCGCAATCCCAAATTGGAAATTCATTACCTTCGGCAACAACGTCATTGCAGCGGGCGGCACGACAATCCCCTTGCAAATCAACACGTTGAGCCAAGGCGGGGCAGCAACCTTCCAAGACCTAACCGACAGCCCGCAAGCCAAGTACATCGCCACCGTCAAAGACTTCATCGTCACGGCCCACACCAGCAGCGCAAACATTGGACCCTTCGAAGTCCAGTGGTCAGAGATTAACCCCTCTCTTCCAGAAACAGCAGGCGTGCGCTACTGGTACGACGACGGCGCAAGCGGCTCGGCCACAACTGGCCTAGTCAACCAGGCAGACAGTCAGACCATTTCCGACTCTGGTCAAATCACCGGCATCGTAGGCGGCGAGTTCGGCGTTGTCTTTATGGAGCGAGCCATCGCTCGAATGCAGTATGTAGGCTCCCCGTTGATATTCGCATTCGAGAAGGTAGAAACAGATCGCGGCTGCTCGTTCCCCGGCAGCATTGCAGCCATCGGCCCGGCCCAGGCCTATTTCCTATCACGCGAAGGCTTCTTCGTCTTCAACGGCTCCAATAGCCAGCCCATCGGCGCAGAACAGGTAGATAACTACTTCTTCAGCGACTACGACGAAACCAAATCCGAACGCATCACATCCACCATCGATCCAGAAAACACAAACGTCATTTGGTCGTACGTCAGCAAAAGCAGCCCAGACGGCGAACCCGACAAACTCTTGATCTACAACTACACGACGCAAAGCTGGTCTTCAGCATCACTTAGCCATCAGTCCATCACAGCAGTGCGCACAACAAACGTATCTGAAACGGAACTCACCGGCAATCTAGACACCGACTATTCCGTCTCCTTCGACTCCGGCCTCTACAAAGGCGGCTCGTTCTTGCTTGGGGCGACAAAAGGGAATAAGATATGGACGTTTACAGGCACTCCTCTAGATGCCACGCTTGAAACATCCGAAGTCGAGCCAGCGCCACTAAAGCGAACCCTAGTTACCAGCGTTACTCCATACGTCACGCTAAAGACAGGCGAGACAGCACCAACGGTAACAGCCCAGGTGCTAAGCCGGTCCAAGCAGACCGAAGCTCCCACCGCCACGGCGGAGTCTACCCTCAACGATGCAAACTTCTGCCCAACACGATCTAATGGCCGCTACCACCGCATGCGGATAAACATTACCGGAGAATGGCGGTACGCCCTTGGCGTAGATATCACAGCGAACCAATCGGGCAGCCGCTAATGGCTAGAAAAGGCGTCAACTACAGAAAGCTTCCCGAACCCGGCGGCACAGCGCGCTCAGTCGCCCAAGTCGTCAACGCACTAGTGGACGGTAAAATGAACGTCAAGGGGTCGCTCACTCTAACCGCAAGCACCACAACGACCACGATAACTGATTATCGCGTCGGCACAAACAGCGCAATCTTCCTCATGCCAACCACGGCCAACGCCGCAGCGGCAGCCGGCACAACTTACGTCTCTGCCATCGGCCAAAACGACTTCACAGTCACCCACGCCAACAACGCCCAAACAGACAGAGATTTCGACTATGTGGTCTTAGGATGAAGATTGTTCGCGTACAAATCCAAAACCTACGCAAAACCTGGCCTCACATAGCACCCCACCTACGCAAAGCAGTCTCGCTTTCACCGCAGAAGATAGCAATGGCAGACGTACTAGACGAGGCAATCACAGGCGGCTACGGCGTTTGGGCCATCATCGACGAAGACAGTTCAAAGATCGTCGCGGCCTGCACAACCAGAGTGGCCATCTACCCTAGAACCAGGGCGCTCGCGATTGACTTCGTAGGCGGCGGAAGAATGAAAGAATGGATTAAAGAACTCGACACCACCATGACCGCCCACGCAAAAGAGCTAGGCTGCACATTCATCGAAGGCTTTGGCCGCGATGCTTGGGGTAGAGTTTTGAAAGACTACGGCTGGAAAGCAGCCTACACAACATATGAAAAGGACGTAACCAAATGAGCATCGGTGGCAGCAAAGGCACCAGCGCAGCAGAGAAGACCTACATGGGGCAGCTAATGAGCAAGCCGCAGGTCTACCAAGGCGAGCGCGTAGCCGGGTTTACTCCTGAGCAACAGCAGTATCAGCAAATGCTATCCGCCTACGGCCAGCAGCCCACGGCAGGCGAAACAGCGGTCAGCGGCATCGCAGGCGGCACAAGCGGCATCGACACATCTGCGCTTCAAGAGCAATACGGCTACCAAGCCACCCCATACATCCAGCAGCAAGTCCAAGACGCAGCGCAGCAGGCACTAGGCGGCATCACGTCTAAGTACGCTGGCGCAGGCCGACTAGGCAGCGGGGCATTCGCCGACACAGCCGCACGCGGCGTCACCGCAGCCATGGCACCCACCCTTGCCAGCGCAGCCCAGGCAGATGCACAGCGCCGGGCATCTCTTGCCAGCCAACTAGCAGGCTACAGCCAAAGCCAACTAGGCATGCAATTGCAAGCGGCCCCTCTTGCTCAGGAATTGACCCTGCAACGCATGGGCACTCTAGGCACCGCAGGCGCACAGCAGCAACAACTGCAACAGGCCCAGCTCATGGCAGAACAGGCCAAGATCGACGAGGCCAACGCAGCCCAGCAAGGCTACATGAACCAACTAAGCGTCGCATCAGACATCAAGCGTCAAAAGCGCGAAGAAGAGCTGAACCGCCTTCTTGGCGTAGGAAAAATGGGCCTAGGCCTCGCAAGCGGAATGATGGGCGTTCCAGGCGGCTTTGGAATGGCGGCAAGCAGCATGCGACCCGCCCCAACAGCCACAACGACCCGACCGGCATTCGGCCAATACATGAGCGGCGGCATCAACGGCCTATTGGGAGTAATGTAGAATGCAAGGACTTCTCAGCCCCTCAATGGTCGCGGCAACTCCAAAGCCAGAACGCTTGACCGGCAACTACTATGTAGGCGGAAAGCAGGGTGACTTCATCCAGCAGGTTATGCCCTACGCCATCGACTACGCACGCCGCACCGGCCAAGACCCTCGAATGGCCATCGCCACCGCAGCCCTAGAAAGCGGATGGGGAAAGCACGCCCCAGGCGGCATGCTTTTCGGCATTAAGGGCAAGGGCCAAGAGCAAGAAACAACTGAGTATGTAGACGGCAAGCCTGTACGCATGATGCAGAGCTTTCGCAGCTACGCAAACGAAAACGACCCCACCGGCGCAAACTTCCAAGACTTCGCCGACCTGCTCGGCAAAGACCCTAGATATGCTGGCGTCCAGGCGGCAGCAGGCCGCCCCCTAGAAGAGCAACTGCGCGCCTTCGTAGAATCCCCCTACGCCACGGCCCCAGAAGAAGACCGATACAAAGAGCTTCTAAGCATTGCTTCGCGTATCTACATTCCGAAGCAATACCTGGACGAAATCGAGCAGGCCCGCTTCTACCGCGAAAACCCTGACTTCGACCCACCCATTGTCACGGCAATCCCGAACGAGCCAGAGCCTAATCGCGGCCTGCTCGGCGCAGCAGAAAGTGCGTTCAACTTCCTTACTGGAGCTGGGGCAGCAGAGGCGCGAGGCATTCCAAAGCAATACATGGACCAAGCCGCAGTGGCCAAGCCCACGCAGCCGCAACCGCAACCGCAACCTCAACCGCAACCTCAGGCCGCCCAGCCATCAATCCTAGACGGATTAAACCCAGACATGAGCCGTGAGCAGATCAATGCGCTCCTAGACCCATCAACCGGCCAGACAGTCCTGTCTGAACAAGACATGATGCAGCCTACGCGAGAGCTTGCGTCTTACGATGCCGTCCCGGCGCAACCTGTCCAAAGCGTTGTGGGCGGAACAGCACCCACAATTCCAACGGCGCAGCCAACCCCAGGCGTTCGCGGCAGCATTGACAACGCAATTCAGGCGGTGCCGCAACCGAACTTCGGACCAGCCCAGCCGGCACGCCGCTTCGGTCTCCTAGATCGCCTGGGCGCTGGCGTCCAAAACATGCAAACCAACCCCGCAGCCGCCAGCCTTCTTGCAACCGGGCTCTCTCAAGCATTCGGCGAAGACCCGGAAACGGCCCGCGAAGTCGGCATGACATACGCCCAGTTGATCGACCAACAAAACGAACGCCGCAACCAGCGCCAAGCCGTCGCCAACCTAGTCCGCCAAGCAGGCGGCACAGACGCAATGGTCGCCGCAGTCACGGCAGACCCAAGCCTTGCGAAGTCAGTATTGGGACAATTGCAGACCGCGCAAGCAGGATACAAGCCAACAGCCGCAATGCAGGAATACAACCTTGCAAGGGACCAAGGATACCAAGGGTCATTCCTAGATTTCAAGAATGATCTAGAGCAGATTGACCAATCCCAGCTTTCAGAGCTAGACAGGGCCCGCCTGGACAAAATCAGAGCCGAAACAGCATATCTTGGTGCGGCAAAATCAACGCTGCGCCCAGCAACTGTAACAGCACTAGAAACCGACATTAGGACCGCCAAGGCTGGTCTTGATCGCATCAAGAGCGTAAGCGAAACCTACGACGACAGATTCTTGCAAAGGCAAACCCAACTTCAGATCGGCCTTGCAACGCAGCAGGACAAGATCGGCATGGCAACCGAAGGGCAAAAGAAGCTGCTTGAGGATTACACAGCGTTTAAGGTTTCGACGTTGGACAACCTGAACAGGTACATCAAAGAAATCACCGGCGCAGCCATGAGCGTGCAAGAGGCTGAGCGCATCACAAAGTCAATGCCGAACATGGACATGTCTCCCACGGAATTCAAAAAGGCAATGAGCACCGTGGTCAGCCAACTTGAAGACCAAGTAGAACGAGCCGAGCGAATGATTGCCCAAGGCATATCACCGGTAACAAATGAGCCAATCAGCCGACCATCCGCGCCAATCAACCCGCTTCCAAACGTCACAAGCACGCCTGAGGTTGGCCAAGCGACATCTGCCCCTGGCGCAGCGGTCGCCGTCCCGCTCCCCGGCAACACCAATGACCCTCTAGATCTAGGTATTCGGGGTACTCAGTAATGGATATCAAACAAATCAGAGAGAAGTTTCCGCAATACGCCGACGTATCGGACGGGGACCTCCTGCTGGGCTTCCACAGAAAATTCTATAGCGACATGCCCATCAAGGACTTCATGTCTCGCGTAGACCCGGAGGATAAGGCGCGCTTTACGATCTCAGACAAAATGTGGGATTATTGGGAAAGCGAGGTCAGCAAAAAGCAAGAGGGCGAGTCAAGCGCAGAGCTGGAACAACGCCTATACGGGTCAATCGCGCCCGACGTTGGGAAGGCTGAGGGAATTACGCGCTCAGCCCTCCAAGGCGCAACATTTGGTTTTGGCGAAGAGCTTGGTGCTGCTGGTGCAGCAGCTCTTGGCAGCGCAATGGGTGAAGGCAGCTTCCCCGATATTTACCAGCAGGCCGTCGCAAACGAGCGCGAGAGGATGAAGCAGTTTTCGAAAGAAAACCCGCTAACATCTTTCGGCACTGAGTTGGCTGGCGGCCTTGCCACTGGCGGCTTGACAGGCGTTGGCAAAACTCTAGGTGGGGTTCTTACTAGGGGCGCAATTGGCGGCGGGCTGTACGGAGCTGGCGCTACTGATGGTGGTGTTGTCGAGCGTGCGAAAGGAGCGGCGGGCGGCGCGGCAATTGCGGCCCCTTTGAGCCTTGCCGGGCATTTAGTTGCCCCCAAGATTTCTGAAGGCGCGAAGAGGCTCCGCAAGATGGGCGTCCCATTAACGCCTGGGCAATATTTCGGCGGGTTCGCGCAATCAGTTGAACAAGCGGCAAAGCAAGTCCCTTTGGTCGGAGAGGTTCCACGCAAAGCTAGGGAACGCGCGATGAAGGAATTTACTCGCGTAACTATGGACGAGGCGTTAGCCCCTATAGGGAAAAAGCTTTCCGCAGACGCCAAAAAATACGGGCGTGAAGCGCTGCGCGAGGCCAGAGACCTAGTGTCTCAAAGCTACGACGACGTGGCCAGCAAAATTGGCTCTATATCATTCAGCCCAGGCATCCTTAACCGCACATCCAGAGCACTTGGCGCTCGCGCGGCAGCTGGACCAGGCGGCGCAATGCGGATTGTTAGTTACGACGCGTACCCAGCAATTGGCCCCCAGGGGGTTAAGACGCTTAAGCGGTACTTCGACAAAGTTCGACGCGACTTCGGACGCAACAGGGTCATGCCTGGAAGCGAATACAAAGCCCTAGACTCAGAGCTTCGCAAGGCGGCTATGAAATTCAGGGCGTCATCCGCTGTTGAAGAACAGTCAATTGGCGACGCCATCGACAAGCTGCGCCAGGAATTGTTTGACGAGGTTGTCCGCCAGGCTGGACCAGAAGTCGGGGACGCTTTGCGAAAGACAGACTTTGCGTATAAAATGATGGACCCGATCTCACGCGCTTTTGACTCAACAGTATCTGACGAGTTCTTCACCCCAGCGCGATTAGCAAGCAGCCTGAGAGCATCGAGCGCATCCCAAAAGCAGCAAACAGGCTTTAGGACCGGTCAGCAGCCAATGCAAAAGTTGATCGAGCAAGCCAAAGACGTTTTCGGGGAGAAAGAGTACAGCTCGGCTCGTGACTTCGCCCTTATCACGGGGCTTCTCGGAGGTCTAGGAGCCACGACAGGCGGGGCAGGCATCCTCGGGGCAGCCGCCGCTGTGCCAGCAATATACAGCAAGATTGGTAGCAACCTGCTAATCCCGACGGTTGAAGGCGTCGGCACAGGCGTCAGTCAGGCATTGAAGCGCACAGCAGCCCCCATTGGCGGACTGCTAGGCTCGTACATGGCGCAGCAGTAAAGACCAGAGGCAAGTAACCAATGACCATCTCAGCATACGACACCACAGCAGACAACAACGGCACGGCGCTTTCCGTCAACATCGCCGAAAACTGCGCGCCCGCCAATCTCAATAACGCAATCCGTGAAGTCATGGCAGACATTGCCACTGACCTTGCCCGCGCTAACGGCAGTCAAGACGGCTTGGCAACCGGCGTATCATTCGCATTGCCGCGCGGATTTATTGGCATGTGGAGTGGTGCTCTAGCATCCATCCCAGACGGATGGGCGCTCTGCGACGGCACGAATAGCACGCCGGACCTACGCGATAGGTTCGTGGTTTCCACTGGCACAACCTACACAGCAATTGGCGACAACGGCGGCGCCGACAGCGTGACATTGGCGGAAGCCAACATTCCGGAACACAGCCACGACAGCGGGACATTGGCCGGAACCGCGGAAAGCGCCGGGGCGCACACGCACAGCTACACCGATATATACCCAACGAATGCCAACAGCGAGAACGGAAACTACAACCAGCCACTTGGGTTTTCTTCGACCGCTACCTCAAGCAAAACAACGGGCTCAGCCGGCGCGCACACCCACACCGTAGACATCAACAGCGGCTCAACCGGCACCTACGGCGCGGCAACCCCAACCGCCATCGACAACCGCCCGGCCTACTACGCCTTGGCGTTCATTATGAAATTGTAAGGAGGCGTAGAAATGGCCCAGACAGACCGCACCAAAATCAGCGAATACAGCGCCACAGCCGACAGCAACATCAATATCGGCACCACAGTCGAAGACATCCGCCTTGGCGAGTACGGAACCGACCTAGACGCTGAAGCAGCCCGCCCGCAAGACGTAAACAACGCAATCCGCGAACTCATGTCCCATCTCAAGGACATGGACGTAGGCACGGAGCCTTTGACTTCACCGAGCCTTGGCGAGCCTACAGCCGATGTCGTAGGCCTAAACACCGCCTACACCGAAGACGGCAACGAGGCTGAAGGTAGCCTGTTCTGGAACTCGGACGAAGGAACGGCAGACCTAAAGCAGGCAAGCTCCATCCTTCAGGTTGGCCAAGAGATGCAAATCTATTGCCGCAACAACAGCGGCACGACTGCCATTCCTGATGGCACGCCGGTTTATGCCGTCGGAACTGTCGGAGCGTCTGGGCGAATTACAGTTGCACCTATGAACAACTCGTCAGGTGCAGCAATCGACCCAAAGCGGGTGCTTGGCGTTGCAACGCACAGCATTGCTGGCGGCGGCGATGGTATGGTGACAGCCTTCGGGAAAGTGCGCGGGCTCGATTTGTCTGCAACTGGGCTGGTTCCGGGTGGCTTGCCAAGTGACGGCGCTATTTTGTGGGTAGATGGCGGTGCAAATGCTGGCAAGTACACGACGACAATTCCAACCGCGCCTAACCTGAAAATTGCTATTGGGTACGTCATTAGCGCATCAGCGGGTGACGTATTTGTCAGAGCCAACGCTGGCATTGATTTGCATAACAACCACAGAGTTGAAGTCGCAAGCGTTGCCGATAATGATTTGCTTGCATGGAACGCGACGAATTCTCGATGGGAAAATCAATCTGCTTCAGACGCCGGACTCCAAGCCGTCCTCGCAGAAGGCGCATTCGTAGACGGCGACAAAACCAAGCTTGACGGCATTGAGACCAATGCCACAGCAGATCAGACGGCGTCAGAGATCAAAACTGCTTACGAGAGCAACAGCGATACAAACGCTTTCACGGATACGCTGCTGTCCAAGCTCAACGGCATCGAGGCTGGCGCAGACGTCACCGACGCCACAAACGTGGCAGCGGCTGGCGCAGTCATGGACGGCGACTACGCAAACAACACGTACCTAGTCGGCACAGCGACTCCCGGAACCTACACTCAAGTCACCGACAACAGCACCAACTGGAACACAGCTTACGACTGGGGCGACCACTCAACAGCCGGTTACATCACCAACGGATTGCAGGACGGTGGCCAGGTATCAACCGGCCTGTACTTCCAGGACAATGCAAACTTGCGTGTCGGCACGGGAACGGACCTGCAAATCAAATCCGACGGAACAGATGTTGAAGCGCTTCTAGGAAGCGGCTCAGACCTTAACATTCAAGCGTCTTCAACTGGATTTACATATCTAAGCAAGTCAGGGAACGCGTCCAGCGACACCCCAGTGGTTGGTGGAGCCAAAAATACGTATGGCCTAGCGGCAACAAACGGAGGCGGCGTAGGCTTTTCGTTCCTGTCCCCTAATGGGAACGGCGTCCTAACAGCCGCAGCAACAATTTATGCTAGGTATTCCGATGTCACGAACGGTTCAGAGGATACGCGCGTAGAAGTCCTCACAGAGGTGGCCGGAACGCCAACCACAGTCGCAACCTTCAGAGGGGACGCCGCATCCACCATCCCAGGCGATCTAAGCGTAACTGGAGCGCTGACGCAAGGCGGTAACGCCGTCCTCACAACCGCAGACGTAGACGATACTCCAGTAGACGGCGCAACTACGGCCCCAGTGTCTTCGAACTGGGCATACGATCACGAAAACTCTACTTCAGCTCACACAATCACGTCGATCTCCGGCCTCGGCGCGAACGTAGCCACCTTCTTAGGCACACCAAGCAGCGCAAACTTGGCGTCAGCCGTAACAGACGAAACAGGTTCAGGCGCTCTAGTGTTCGGCACTGCTCCCACCCTGTCTCAGGTTCATGACGATTCCACAATCAGTTACAACGGCACTGACTACGGCATTGGGTATCGAAGCATCCCAACCGTATCACCGACTGGAGCAGTCACGGCATCTGCCGCACACAACGGTAAATGTATCACTACGGACGATACGGTAACTGTTCCTAGCACGCTTGCAGTCGGCACGGTCATTTCAGTGTGGGTAAACTCCGCCAGCACAATCTCAATCGCAAAAAGCGGCGGCACAATGTACCTAAATGGGACTAGCGTTACGTCCGTGACTGCCGCAGCATACGGGATTGCGACCATCTATTTCCCGTCGTCAAGTACGATGGTGGTGACAGGAAACGTAAGCTAATGAGCGGCATCCATCACATGCTGTTGAGTACAACTTCTGCCGTCACCTTAACGGTAGAGTATGTTGTTGTCGGCGGTGGTGCATCCGGTGGTGGATATATCGGTGGCGGAGGCGGTGCTGGTGCTTATCGGTCATCCACACTGGAGGTAGTAGCCGGGACCGCATATAACGTTGAAATTGGCCTTGGTGGCGCAGCAGTTGCTGGAAACGTACAAGGCAATAGCGGCTCTCCATCGACCTTTGCGTCTATTACCGCCGCAGGAGGTGGTTACGGGGGTAATTATACCTCTGCTGGCGGAAACGGAGGCTCAGGCGGCGGTGGTGGTGGCGGTAATTCTGCCGCAGGCGGCACCGCGTCTAATGCTTCATATGGGAATAACGGCGGATCTGGAAGCCCAACCGCTACAGGCGCCAACGTTGTTGCGTCTGGTGGTGGTGGTGGATCAGGCAGCGCTGGCGCGAATGCTGCCAACGGATCGCTTGGTGTCGGAGGAAGTGGAACCACGGCATCTGGTTTCGGAACATACGATGCAACCTACGCTGCTGGCGGCGAGGGCGCCACCTACATAGCGGAAGGTGCGACAAATGAGCCTGCGGAAGCAGCTAACACAGGCAACGGAGGTGATGGTGCTTATATCGACAACACGTCCCCCAGCCTTGCCTCTGGTGCCGGAGGGTCTGGAGTTATTTTGTTGAAGGTACCTGACACTTTTACAGTTTCTGTCAGTGCGGGAGTTACAATCAGCGGTGAGTTCGGCGTGGCTGGGTATAATGTCTACCGCATCACCGCAGCGAGCAACGGTGAAACGATTTCATTTGAAAGTGTGTGATGATCTATCTAGCAAGAATAGAGCAGGGCGTTGTCTCCCAAATAACCTTCGGTGAGGCACCAACTCAAGTGTCTGACCCGGATTGGGTTGAGTTCAGCCCTAACGCTTGGGGCGGCAAGTACCTAGACGACACTGATGGAACTCCGATGCGTTATAACACTCCAGGATTTGGGTACACTTATGATGCCGACAGAGACGCGTTTATTCCGCCGCAGCCTTTCGCAAGTTGGGTTATCAACGAAGTGACGTGTTTGTGGGAAGCACCTATCCCAAATCCGTTAGATGGTATTGGAGCGATATGGGATGAAGATAGCACTTCATGGAAGCTGATTGCCTAGCCGTTTATTCACGTGGCGTATAAGGCAATAGAAAAGGTTGACCAATGCCGGAAGAAAGAATGACCGAGGACGAAATCAAGAGCATAGCCCAAAGCGCGGCTCGCGAAGCAGTGCGCGAGATGATGCGTGAATTCGGCCTGCATGACGAAGACGCGCCTCAGGACATCCACGAGCTGCGCAACCTACTGGGCTCATGGCGAATAGCTAAAAAGACGATCTTTCAAACCATCGTTCGGGCTACAACCACCTTCGCTCTAGGTGCGCTTGCTCTAGGTGCCTGGCTGAAAATTAAGGGCATGAAATGACCAGTGAAGCACCGCTGTGGCTAGAAATCGCCATCGATGAATTGGGGCAAACCGAAATCGAAGGCCCGCACCATAACCCGCGCATCCTGGCTTACCACCAGGCAACCAGCCTCAAGGCCGCAGATGATGAGACACCGTGGTGCGCAGCGTTTGTTAATTGGTGTCTGAGTGAGGCGCGCATAGTCGGCACGAACAAGGCCAACGCGCGATCGTTCCTAAATTGGGGGCAGGCCATTGCCATAGGCAAAATGCGCCACGGAGATATCGTGATTTTCGAGCGCAACACCATAGACTTAGCGCGTCATGACACTAGGATCGAAAACCTAGAGGCAACATCGCAGCAGCAGGCCGTTACCCTTGCCAGGATCGACGAGAACGTCCAGGCCCTTAAGCTGTTGATGGAAAGACGCCTGCCGTAAATGGGCCGTAGAAACCTACAGATCGCCACAGCGGGCGAGCTTCTAACCGCAAGCCTGCTGGAATCTGTCGGCCTTCCTTGCCATATCGTGCGCCGTGACGGTTATGACCTATTGGCTGAGGGCGAAAGCCGCGCCATCAGGATAGAAGTCAAAACAGCGTGCAGCACAGGAACCATGCAACATTCTTCGAACACCTACGCATGGTTCAGAAACGGCAGGGGCAAGGGTGCCGTGCCGGACATCTACGCCTTCGTTTATTGGCCGTCACGCAAGATAATTTTCGATGTAGACTTCAAAGTAAAAACCAGGGCGTTCAAGCCTCAGGATTTCACAGACAAAAGAGAGATGGAGAGCCTAGTGTACGCCCTCAGTCTCTTTGGCTGCGCCCCTAGCCGCATATCTCTTCAAAAACCCGGTTGTGAGCCAATATTTGCCGAAGCGTCTCGTCAGTATCAAGCGATGACCCAACAATCGGCTCAAACGCCAGACAAGCGCTAGTCCCTAAGCTCGCCTCGCCGCCGCAGCTCATCCCGCAGCTCGTCACTAGAAGCACGGGCAACAGTGCGGCGAATAACCTTGCTTTTCTCCGCATCTTTCAGCGCCTTTGTTTTTTGCCGGTCCTTAACGACGTAAGCGCCCAGGGCATAAGCCGCGAGCGCTTGCGTGATTGCCGAAAAAATCGACAAGACCTTAGAAATGATCCCGAACATTATCCGAGCTTTTTGCTTGCCATCACACGTCCGGCGATAGCCATCACGCCGCCAGCAGCGGCCACCACAGACAGGATAATGTCAACCAAATCAGCCTGCTGGCCTTCGCTGATTGTGTACCCGAACGCCTGAGCAATCACGGCGATCACAACCACCAGGCCGCCCCAGATAGTCTTAGATTGCCACCAAGCTTTGCTATCGTTTTCCATCGTATCTACCTTTCATTGCGCCCGACGAATCGAGACAATACGAGATTTTTCGTAAAGAGCGACAGAAACAGCGTCACCCTGGTTGCCTCCAAGAAGCATGACGTTATCACGGTTTTCGCCCAGCCAAAAGCCGACGTGGCCCTGCCAAGGCTTTGTGCCTCTAGACAGCACAACCACATCACCTACGGACGGCGTAGAAACCTTGCTGCCCCAGGCTTCAAAACTGCGCGCGGCAGCAGAGTTTGTCCCAGCAACGCCAGCGACTTCTAGGCACCAATTGACAAAAGCCGCACACCACGGCGTCTCATCGTCAGTAGCCTTAAGTCTGGTCGCCTGATGGTATGCCACAATGCGTGGGTTGTTAGCCTCGCCAGCGATTTCTCGCTGGCCAAGCTGATCCAACGCAACGTGCATGTGCATCGGTGCATTAATCAAAATTCGTCATCCTCATCATCTTGAGCGGCAGGGGCCGGAGCGGCTGCGGCAGCTGCGGGAGCCGCAGCGGGGGCGGCAGGCTTGAAGTTGGATTCAGCCAAGTCACTGCGATCTTCAGCGGCAACGTCCGACTTAAGAACCCATTCTTTAACAGCCAGAGTTGGAACGGCAAACGGAGTCTTGCCACCCTGCTCTACCGTCACGCCTTCCCAGACAACCAGAGGCAGGTGGTCTGACGACGGACGGTTGGAGAATGCATCACCCAAGGAAAGCAGCGCCTTCGTAGAGCCAGCGCCAGCCTGCTCCCAAACAGCCTTGTTGCCTTTCTTCGTGTAGACCACGGCAGAGAAGCCCATCTTCCAGGTATCATCACCAATCGGATCGGGTCGCTTTACGCTCTCGCTTGGAGACGGCCACCACTCCCAACGCGGGGCAACACCCTTCATCCCGGTTGACAGTTGCCAGCCGATCTTCAGTGTGTCTAGGGCGATAATGACTCCAGACTTCATCGCCTTGAATTCTTTCTCGCCTTCAGAGTCTCGTAGACTAAACGAGCGAGACGGGACCAATACATTGCCCGCAAAGTCCATCTTCTCGCGAGCGCACCAACGCACCCAAGGGCCAGTCTGGCCAGAGCCAACAGCGGACGTGTCAAAAAAAGACATAGGTAAACCTTTCAACCTTCATGTTATATTCACATGCCGTATAGTTCAGCACGAGGCCCTTCTAGCCCGCCCCAAAACGGATGTCCAGGATTAAATGGAACCACGGCGGCTAATTCTTCCTTTTCCCCCATCGACAAGAACCGCTCCAAGCGCTTGGTCTGCAATTTGACGTAGTTCAGGATGTCACCAACGTCACCATCTTCGCGCAGCTCTGTCTTCTTCGGCGTCACATACAAAAACTTAACCGCGTGGTTCTTCATAGCCTTCGCATAGATCGCTCGCTGCACCTGATGTTCCATGCTTTGAGTTCCTGGCATTCTAGCAGTTGTCTTCAGGTCTATGACCAGGCCATGCTTCGGGTAGTACAAATCGAGATATCCGATAAACGGAACAGTCCACTCATCGGTCCTGCACTTCAACTCAATTCTGTTTTGCCCGCCTTGCTCAGGAAACTCAGGCTCCCCGTACTCCTTCAAGTTCTGGACAGCCAGCTCGGTCATCGGGCCGATATTACCTAGTTCCTTCGTCACCTTTTCATCACCGAGGATAAAGCGCTGTTTAAACTGCCTGTGCGCCAGCCTCACCGATTCCTCAACGCTATCGCCCTTCAATACACGCACGACCGCATCCTCTACGCAGCACCCGCGCCAGGCGGCTGGCGACATTGGGCCGCGTTTCTTGAATAACTTCTCAATCACGAAGATGTCAGGGGCGCTAACCCATAGATTTAGGGTGGAGGGGGACAGGTGTATGTCTTTGTTTTTGTTAGAAACAAATGCGTACTTATGCTTTTCAAAACCGTTCACTTTTGGACCTCATTAGTTTAAGCCATTCCGCCATAGGCAGCACAATAAGCCAATCTTTCCTATCAGCCTTCAGCGCCAAAAATTCAGTTGCTTCGTCGTGCTCAAGCAGCCTGTACAAGGTCTTAAAGCCATCGGCTCTAACCTTACATTCGCCTACCACGCCCTCAACCTTTACATCGCCTTCGTAGGAACCCTTAGCGGCCCCAGAAAGCGGAATGCGCTCAGCGTCCAGGCCGGCCTCTCTTGATTTTGAAACGAAATCGCGTTCACCGCGATCACCTTTTTGTTTGGACCTGCTAGGCAACTTCTCCGCCCCCATCTTCTACGAAATCATTCGCGGTCACGGCATTGCCTGTGGCCAGGGATATTCTCGCCATTGTCGGCCATCGCGGCCTGGCGTGCCCATCGACCCAGCGCGAAACAGTCGCTTGGGTGACTCCAATTTTCTTGGCAAATGCGGACTGCGAAAGCCCGTTCGCATCCAGATAGTCTTGCAGTTTCACCGTTGACCCCACTTACATTTAATGTATGCTTCACGCTCTTTTAACAGCAACAGGAGAGATAGGCAAATGCACTATACAGAAATTGTGAGAGCAATTTGCGGCAGCGACAGAGAGCCACCAAGGGACCAAGACGGATGGTGGCGCAATCACTTCATCGCGTACAAGACGCGGTACGGGTTGCTGCTGGACAGTTGCGGGGCATGGCCGAAAGAGCGCCCAGGTCAAACTCAGGTCCAATTGCGCCCATCCGAAAAATCAAACGCCCCGAAGATCGACATTGTGTCCGGCGGCCACTTAATCACCATCCACCCATGCCCGGAGACAAAGGTTCTTTGGGAGGCATTAGAAAAGGTTTTCGATCAATGAAAGAAACAAGCGAGGCGACGTTACGTCAAAAAGTCCTTGAGGCCGCTAGGCAGGCTACCGTAGATCGGGAAGGCGCTTATAGCGACCCTACGCAAATGCTAGACCACATCGCGGAAATGTGGAGCGCTTACTTAGGGCATTCTATCGAGGCTTGCGACGTGTCTTGTATGATGGTCATGTTAAAGATTGCCAGGATTAAGGCAAAGCCCGACCACGAAGATAGCTGGGTTGACATCGCTGGTTACGCAGCCATCGGAGCGGAGGCTTCGCTGTGATGTCAATCCGCAAGAACCAGCCCTGGAAGGAGTGCCTAGACGAGCGCGGCAGCAGTCTGCACATCGTCACGGGTCGCGTAGAAACCCAAGACGGCATTTTCTACCACACCGCTTGCGGTCAGACCTTAGAGCGCAACAACATCCCAGACACAGGAAGCTGCATCCGCACGTCCCGTTGCCGCCTTTGCTCCATAGGCGTTGACGCTGGAGTTGTTGATGAGATGGTGACCGCCGTCCTCGGTATTGACGGATACCATGTGAGCGGAATCAGCTACGACGCCCTAGCAGCGATAAGGGAGCGGTACGGCGAAAAGAGTAGGACGCTAAGAGCTATGGTGGAAAAAGAGCTTGCCGCACGCAGGGGGGAACACAATGCACCCAAATAAAGATGTTATAAAACAATACCTTAGCGACCTAACGGCCCCGCAAGGCGACCTAGACGCCTGCTGGGAAATCAGGTTCATCCCTCCTGATCGAGAGCCTGGAAAACCGCCATACTCTATCTTCAAGGCAGACCCCACAACCGCCATCGACGAAATAGCCCAGTCCAACGAATACGGATACAACGTTTACGTTGGCATCAACCCTAGAAAGCCGGATGCTAAGTCCGGCACAGCGTCCGACGTACTTTGTGCGCTATGGCATGTGGCCGATTGTGACGACAAGTTGTCATCTGACAACCTGGCGGCAATCGTCAGCGAGGACGAGTACCTAGTCCCAGAAATGGTAGTCACGACCGGCACAGAGCCTGAAACGCGCCTACACGCCTATTGGCGACTGGAAGACCCTTCTTACAACATGGCGGCCTGGTCCGACATCCAGAAAGGCATTGCGATCACTGTCGGCTCAGACGACAAGATCATTGACCCGCCAAGGATTATGCGCTTGGCCGGGACCATCAGCCACCCCAGCACAACCAAGGCGTCTAGGGGGTACAAGCCAGAGGTCACGACCTACGAGAGGAACAGCAGCTCGGACGCAATCGCGGCTCAAGAATTCCAGTCGCTATTTGGCTTCGACCTTACGGCAAAACCGGATGCAGAGCCTAGCGACAGCTTTTTTGCCGAAATGCACGAAGGCAGGACATCCAAGGAAGTCTACGACCTGTTGCAGGCTTCTAGGCAATCTGGCGAATGGTATTTCAACATGCGCTCGGCGGTCTCAAGCCTGATCGGCAAGGGGTTCAGCGACGGCGAGATCCGAATGATCGTCGGGCCGTACTGCGACGGCGGGTTTGCAGACAAAGACCTAGACCCGTTCTTGCATGACATGCGACGCGACTGGAACATGCCAAGCCCTAAAGACAGGACGGAAAGCAGGGCCGAGGTCGCGGATATCCACTGGGGGCCGACTATCAAGCCCGCCCTCGATCACAATGACTTCGTGAAGGGGGTAATCTCCGAAGGCGCTCTTTCGCTAGTCTATGGTCCATCCAACGTAGGCAAGACCTTCTTCGTTGCCGATATTGCTATGCACGTCGCGGCAGGCATGCAATGGAGAGACAGACGAATCAATGGTGGCGCTGTGATCTATATCGCTATGGAGGGTATGGCTGGCATCAGCAACCGCGTTGTTGCGTGGCGCAATCATTATCGCCAGCCACTAGAGAACTTCGGCCTGCTGCCAGCGACATATGACCTATGCAAGAGCGAGACTGACCCGGAGCGTTTGCTTATGAAGGTTCAGGAGGCCCAGGAAGCGATCCAGCAGCCCATCAAGCTGATTGTGATCGACACCCTTGCCAGAGCAATGGCTGGCGGCTCAGAGAACGCCGGAGAAGATATGGGACTACTCATTAGGCACTGCGACATGCTGCGGAACGAGACGGGCGCACACGTCCTCCTAGTTCACCACAGCGGCAAGTCTGCGGAGCAAGGCGCTAGGGGCCACAGCTCGCTTAGGGCTGCGGTGGACACGGAGATCGAGCTGAGCAAAGACGAGGACGGCCCGGCTGTTGCAATCGTCAGAAAGCAGCGAGACATGGAGATCAACGGCTACTGGCCATTCGCCCTGGAGCCTGTCGTTCTGGGCGTTGACCAAGAAGGCAACGAAGTCACAAGCTGCATCGTCGTCCCGGTAGACCAGTCAGAAATGCCGCAAAAGAAAAGGAAGCTTAGCAAGGATGCCCAGACACTGGAGGATGCCTTCGAAGAGGTCAGGACAGCAGCGCCACTCAAACGTGGAGTCTACGACGCCGCCAGCCTGCCCGAAACCCGCATCGCCTTTGAGCGCAAAATCAGAGGCAGCGTCCAAACCAAAAGCGCAGCCTGGGCAAAGGCCAGCAGAGAACTAGAAGACAGGTACGCTAGAGACGGTGATGTTCTAGTAAGAAGGTCAGCCCCATTCGAAATGGCAACAGATGAGTATTGACAGCCAGGCAACCCTATGACACAGTAGCAAGGTGTCCTCCGTAGGGACATGTTTCCTACTGTGTTGCTCCGGTCTCAAGCATGGCTGTTGAGCAAACTAAAGCCGCCCTAGGTTAAACTGGGGCGGCTTCTTTTTTGCCTAAATCGCAGAGGAGTCTAGAACGGCACCTGGGGCGGGAGACTCAAGCCGCAGGAGTAACAGCGAATCCATCCCTACCCTAGGCGCAAGTGTCAGCAAAAGCTGACAGCAGAACAAGCGGAACACATTGAATAACGTAGTTCACAGTAGCGCGCGAACCGCATGGACCCTTAGGGGAATGCGTGTTCGTCGCAAGCGCTAAACTGTTGTGGTAACATTGGGTATTGCGTTAATTGCCGTAACAACCAAGCAACCTAAACCCTTCTCCTTTATATAAAATCAGGCTGAAAAGGGTGTCAATAGCAGTTGAGAGATATCCCCGAAAAACGTACAAAAATACCAATCAAAGGTTGTAAGACAGCCAAAGATTCGCAAAAAGCCAAGACAATGAGACCCCGTAGAATCCAACACAATGCGGCGGTTAAGGCAGTCAAATCAACCACAACAACCACAACAACCAAGCAACCCACAACAACCCGCCCGCCGCAAACTCCCCTGCGCGCACTCCGTGACGCGCATGCCGCACTGCCGGATCAATATTACCATGACAATAGAAATGCACCATTGGCCTCGCCCCTCCCTTCGGGAGTCCGGGGCGAGCCAAGGTGCAACTGAGCGAGACAGCCTAAAAACGTGATGCAATACAACAATTGTATGGACATGTGCGCAACCTTGTGCCAAACATCAAAACATCAAAACAGCACAGCAACAAGGAAACCCAAGAAATGAAACCACAGACCATCAACGCAATCATGAGCCTGATCCCCCGTAGATTCCACCCAGTGCAGCGCGATTGGACCCTGCATTCGCGCGTTGTAACCGGCAATCCCCGCGTTGCTCGCATCTGGATACACCGCACCCCCAAGCAGATCGGCAATGCGTGGCGCATTGTTGTTCGCGATAGCGCTGGCAAGGCGGTTTACGGCAACTGGGGAAACTGGGAAGACGTGTTGGCGCGGGAGGAAGCATTGCTTGCCCGCCTGGGGGAGTAGCGCGCATGACCCTAGCAGAAGCTTTAAAGAGGGCTAAGGCAACCAGCCCTCACTCACACATCCACCACGACTCCTGGCCTGTAGATAATTACGTAGTCCCAGGCCCAGGCAACACGGTTGTCATGGCAGACAGCAGCAAGCCAGTTTCGGCGGCCAGCATCGACGCCGCCCAAACCCCAAACTTCTATGTGCGCATGGCGGCAAGGAAGAAGTCATGAGAATCAACAAAATCTCAGCGCACCCCTTCTGGTCAGGACAGCAAGACCTTTTGACCATCGGCGACATCGACGAAGTTGCTGTAGAATTCAGCAGAGACGCAGCCACGGGAGTTACGCAGGTAAGCGTCTACGTAACCAACGCAGGTCACCCAGAGTTAGACTTCGAAAAGCATTGGCCAATCAGTCCAGAGCAGTTCGTTGAGATCGGCGAGCGGCTAAGGCATATGGGCAGCAAAAAGCGCAAGGCAACCGCGCCAGAATTCCAGCAGAAAGAGGCGTCCAACAGCCAGCGCGTCAGCCGCCTAGCTGCGGAGTTGGCGCGGCAGGTGGAAGAACAGGAAGCACGAAGAAGTCGCAAAGGCCCTAGGCGGCCAGTTGGAAGACCAAGAAAAGAAAAGAAGGATTAGAGCAATGAGCAAACAACCAACCGTGTACGGAAAAGGCCCTGACCTTCTATCGACTGTAGAGGTCACGGTAGGCGTAGACTATCCGGACGTTCGGATTGTTTTGAAAAGCACGCGGGACGGCAATGTGGCGTGCTTGTTGCACCCTACTGCCGCGCGGCTTATCGCTGGCCAGTTGAATGCGGTAGCACTGCAAGTTGAGATGGCAAATGAGAAGAAGGGGGTTAAGGGATGACGATAGAGAAGACATGGAACGCTGGCGAGGTTGTGAGTCTGGCGGTTGATTTGCAAGGCGAATCGGTCGCTATCATAGCCGACACCATCGACAGCGAAGGCGTCCTGGGGCCACTAGAATACCTGGAATTCCCGGCGAGCATGCTGCCAGGGTTGATTACGCAGTTGTTGGATGCTCAAGCTGCGGGGGAGCCTAAAGAGAAGGAGGCGTTCTAAATGGAGATGACTCAGAAAGAGCTAACAGAAATTTTGGCTGACCATAGCCTATGGCTCAAAGGGCACGGGGGAAAACTAGCGAACCTGATTGACTCGGACCTGTCTAAAGCGAACCTAGACGGCGCGAACCTGGTCAAAGCAAACCTGGAAGGCGCTACCTTGACCGGTGCTGACTTGCGCGGTGCTAAGTTGGCCAATGCGAACCTGATCGGTGCCGACCTGACCAACGCGAACCTGGTAGGTGCTGACTTGACCGGCGCTAGACTAGCAGGCGCGTATCTGCACGGCGCGAAACTGGAAGGCGCGCTTGTGGGAGATGGAGTTGAACGCAAATGACAATTGAGGCAAAGGTGGCTGCGCTTTATGTAGAAAACGGCGGGTGCTATTTCGGCATCGATGGCGTTGAACCGTGGGATAAAGAGCGGGACGCTAGGCTTTACGGCGGCCCTTATCCTGTAGTTGCGCATCCACCTTGCAATCTTTGGACGCGGTTTGCTCATGTGAACTACGCTAGATGGGGTGGTGAACATAACCGCCCAGGGAATGACGGCGGATGTTTCAGCCATGCTCTCAAAACGGTGCGGCAGTTCGGGGGCGTGTTAGAGCACCCAGCATTTTCGGACGCTTGGAAAGAGTATCACCTAAAGCGGCCCGAAGGCTTAGGCTGGATAAACGTCAAGGATGGAGAGTGGGTCTGTGAGGTTTGGCAATCGGCCTATGGCCACAAGGCTAGAAAAAGGACGTGGCTTTTGTACTGCGGCGGCGCACAGCCGCCAGAACTAGAATGGAGCCGCCCAGAAGGGACGCATCAGATAGGTTTTCACGATCAACGGGGCAAAGCCAGGAACAAGCCGACAGTCAGCGGCAAAGCGGCAAGCGCTACACCGATCAAGTTTCGGGATGCGCTGATATATATGGCAAGAAATTCAAACAAGGATGCAGGAACAAATGACAATTGAGGCAAAAGTAGTGGCTCATAGCAGCCACCCAGGCAGTCCAGACCTGATAACTCTGCAATTGCGGTATCCTAGGCTTATTCACGCTGAGTTTATGACGCATAGGGTGTTTAGTCGTAATGCGAGCAGCAGCCGGGCGGTTCCGGTGAATAAGATGATCAAGGACGTTCTCGACGACCCTGCTATTCCGTCAGAATGGGGCAGTAATCAACCAGGAATGCAGGCTGGGGTAGAGGTCAAGGACGCCGGGCAAGCAAAGGAGATTTGGCTTGCTGCTAGAGATGCTGCGGTGAACTACGCAAAAGAAGCCGCTGGCGTTGGGCTTCATAAACAAATCGTAAACCGGCTTCTGGAGCCATTTTCGCACATTAGCGTCGTTTGCACGGCAACGGATTGGGACGGCTTCTTCACCCTTAGAGACCATCCAGACGCTGATCCGACCATCCGCGAGCTTGCCGTGGCAATGAAGGCGGCCATTGCCGCTTCAAAGCCTGTCGCTCTGCTGGAAGGCGAATGGCATGTCCCCTACGCTGATTTTGTTTTGCCTGTCTCTGGCACTGCTAGGGTAGATTGTTCTGCCGCCCGGTGCGCACGGGTTTCTTATTTGAATCATGATGGATCGGGGCCGTTGCCGATCAAGGATTTTCGGTTGAAGAATAGGTTGTTGGCGGATCGGCACATGAGCCCGTTCGAACATCAAGCGACGCCTAGGCCGGGGGAGCGGCACGCCAATCTGAACGGCTGGAAGTCTTATCGTAGTGTTTTGGAGGAAAGCAAATGACGCAGCTACTGACTGACAAGCAGATTCGGAGGCTCGCTCGCAAGGGAATGATCAAGCCGTTTCATGAAGAAGAATACGGTTTTGCGCCGCTTAGCGCTGGCGTGACAAGCCTGGGCTATGATGCAAGGCTAGGTTATGAATTTAAGCAGTTTACGATCATGGGCGTGCAGACGATAGACCCAACAAATGTGAGCCATGAAGACTTTCACGAGGAAACACTCTATAACGATCTGTATTGCTTAGACCCTGGATCGTTCGTACTGGCTCACACAATCGAGTATTTCCGGATGCCTGAGAATGTAGGCGCTGTTTGTCATGGCAAATCGACCTATGCCCGCTGTGGCATTCACGTCAACGTCACTCCCCTAGAGCCTG
>Ga0208645_1000879_pt1 | contig 29511 bp, 13 predicted proteins | sample VirMetDEL_Sep_01_FD_184519 | JGI IMG/M metagenome (GOLD analysis project Ga0208645, IMG submission 184519) | Aqueous microbial communities from the Delaware River and Bay under freshwater to marine salinity gradient to study organic matter... | ecosystem: Environmental > Aquatic > Marine >... | reverse complement strand
AATTCATCTCAAAAGATATTCTTGGCAATGTAATTGCAACAGGTTTGTTTAATTTTTCTTGTTGCTCTAATCTTGCCAAAAACTTTTGGGTTGGTCCATAAGAAAGTGGAACTCTTATTTCACTAAATGTATCACCATCAGCATCTTTTGACCTAACAGTAATATTGTTAAAAAGATTGCCAAATGCAATAATTGTTTTTCTTATGTTTTGATGATAAAAATAAGTCCCTAGCATTAGTAATTCCCAAATAGATTTTTCTCGGTAAAGTCAATTATAGAATTCGATTCTGTTTGTATTTCATCATTTTGTTCATATTTATCCAAATACTCAGGATTTTCTCCTACATCATAAATCATATACTGTGCAGAAGAAGATGATCCTGTTATAGTTTCTCCATCAATATAAGTTCCTGATACATTACCTATTTTGAGAATACCAGAGACTGAATTCCAATCTTTAACGTAAGCTGTTGCTCCAGAAGTTCCGCCTGTTACAACTTCATTAAATATATAGGTTCCTACACCAGTTATAGAAATTGGAGAACTAAACTGCAATGTTGGTGCAGTGGTATACCCATACCCAGCAGAAGACATTAGCACTGATGTAACAAATCCATTAGAATTTATTACAGAAATTCCAGTTGCAGTGGAAAGTCCAGACTTATATTGTATATCATTTGATATTGTTACATCTGGGAAATCAAGTGGATCATAGTTAGTACCACCATTAGTTACCGTTATCGAGGATATTGTACCAAGACCACTTACTGTAGCGACTGCAGTAGCAAGAATAGAACCCTCGCTGGTCCCTTCTTCTATTACTATTTCTGGAGAACTACTATATCCCCATCCACCATCAATTACTGTTATTGAGGATACTGTACCTAACCCGCTTACCGTAGCGGTTGCAAAAGCCTGACCACCAGTTGGCGATGAGAATGTTACTATCGGAGCAGAGGTGTAGTTTGATCCAGAGTTTCCTATAGATATTGTTGATATTCCTAAGGATTTTTCAAAAATCATTTCTGCAACAGCAGTAGCTCCAATACCAGTTGTTCCAGAAATAACTACATTTGGAACGGTAGTATAACCAGATCCAGCATTTGTCAGATAGATAGAATTTACAGAACAATAATTTCCTCTACATGATGTGATAGCAACTGCAGTTGCGGCAGATCCTCCTGCAGGAGGAGGATCTATTGTTACAGTGGGTACAGTTGTATAACCATATCCATCATCAATAAGTTTTATATTTCTAACATAACCATAAGAATTGTGAATTGTTGCAGATGCTGTTGCAGTAACTGCTGATCCTACTAATGTCAAAGATTTTATGTATCCAAAGTCTTCTAATACGTCATCAACTTCATCAAGAGTAGTATTAATTACAGTTCTATCGCTATATTCAAATAGTTCACATTTTAGTTCATATACGTATGTTTTTCCCAATTGATAAAATGGTTGTTCATGCTCAACAAATTTAATTTCAAATAATCTTTGCCCTAAAGGAAACCAGATTAAATCTCCTTCTCTCGGTCTTAAACTAATACCATTCTCTGCATCAGGTATCTCACCTAAAAATGGAGAGATAAAGTCTTCAAATCTTTCTTTGGATATAATTAATGTCACTTCATCTTTTAATTGCATTCCGAATTTGCTAAGTATGTCTCCAGACCCAGAATAACCACCATAATTACTCAAATAAGCTTCAATTTTATATTGCTCCGTAAACTGTGAGGTGCTAACCTCTCTTAGTATAGTTTCTTTTCTAATAAATCTTTGTGGTAAGTATGAAACTTCAATTCCATACATACTTAATTGTTCATTAATCAAAGACTGTATTAGTTTTTGTTCGGATTCTGATCCGTGTAGAAAAAAAGGATTTAAAGACATTTTTTATCCTACAAAATCATAAGGTGGCAATTCATATTCTGCAGCCATTCGTTGTTTTAATGCTTGCAATTCTTTTTCTGCATCATCATATATTTCTCTACCATTTAATTCCACTCCTCCAGGTAATTTAACACCTCTAAACTTGAGAAGATTTTGACCCCACTGTCTTTTGATCAGTGATGTTAAATACTGCTTCAAAAAACTATCATTATATATTTGTGTAAATGATGCTGGATCAAGTGCTCTATAACAATCAATTACAATAAAGTCTCCAACAGTTTGTGATCCCCAATCTATATCTAAATATAATCTATCTTGCCTTTTATTAAATCTTACTTGCTTATCTGTAGTCAATAAATGATCAATATCTTCAAGATAACTCTTCGTCATTGCGTATTGAAGTAATTCGACAGAGTTAAAATAATATAAGTCATTTAAGAATAATTGATATTTTATACTAAACATTCCACCAGAAATGGAACTAGTGTCAAATTTAAATATTTTTTCTATACCAATTACAGAATCTGGAACTTGAATAAAATTTGATGTTTCATAAAAACTAGAACTAAATGTTCCTGCTCCAGTGTCTACGGAGGTTGCTGTAGTAGTTACAATTCCAACCCCACTTGTATTTTTTGCGGTCCCACGATTAACATCATCTTGAGAAATTTTATATTTGAGATACATTCTTTCAACACCATCAAAATGTCTCTCATTAAAATATTGTATAGCATCATCAACTAAATCATCTAATTGATCATCATCTACGTTTATTTCTAAAACAGGATATCCAAGTCTTCGTAAACAATAATCTATCAATCCTTGTCTGGTTGATGGTTTTGCCATTTTTTATTACCTAGTTACGGTCTGTGAAACTATGACAGATCCCTCTAAAACTCTAAGTTTTGATCCATCACCTATTTTTGTTAATACGATATCATATACATATCTTCCAGGTTTTAGGTCTGCAGTGTCTGAGGGATCTAATGTTAATTTCAATTCTCCTTCTGATGCTGATACCGCCGTTGTTGCAAAACTAACGTATGTGTTACTTGATGAATGCTTTCTTAGTTGGGATTGATATGTATAATTGGATAAATTTAATGGTGCACCATTATCATCTTCCAAAGAAAAAGTCTGTGAAAAAGATGTTGAGGTATTAACTGTCAAATTTAATGCAAAAGGTGCTGCCATCTACTTAAATTTATGTTCTTAAGTTATTTATATTTTAAATGAAGATACAACCTCCTGCTGTTTAAAATATAATTTCACATAAGACTTTGCAACATTTTTAAGAGTTTCAATACAATCGCAAGAGTCTATCTCTATAGATATTTTATGATATTCAAAATTCTTACTTAAATCTTCAAGTTCAATTTCGTTTGGATTCATTGATCAACTCCTTTAGTAGGGATTTAATTTCATTTACATCAGATTTTAACTGATGTATTTCTTTTTTCGTATTCATTCTAGATGAAACTCCATTCAAATACTGTTCATAGGACATATTATCGACATTTACGATGGCACCAGTACTAATATCTCGGTAGAGATTTGTATGTCCATCAACTCTAACTAGATCCATCATGCTAGTGCAATTGCTCTAATGTCTCTAAATCTTGGATATTTATCCATCTTAGTTGAAGACATTACAATTTTTATTGCAAATCCAATAAATGGTCCTACATTTGGTGCAGTATACTCATATTCGGAAAATTGATTTCGAGAATTTGCAGATACAAATTTATCTGGAAGTCCACTATTGCTGTTTATATCAACTACATCCAAATATCCATCTTGATTCAGGTCTGATGTTAGATTATTATATCCAGGGAATAATTCGTATGTTAACAGATTTCTTCCACTTTCTGGTCTTAGTAAAGAATACATTACTCTAAAATCAGCAGCATCATCTCTATGGGCAGTTAAAATTACTTTCAATGTATTTGATGGTTGTGAAAGCATAATATTTTTTGATGTATATGATGCTTCATGAGGATCTGTTAGTATCGAAGATGGTTTATAGTCATCAATATAATTTGAAATTGGATTACTAATTCTAGCTTTTTCATACTTTGACCAACTAGCATCATCAACAAAGATCATTGGCGATAAATTATAATTTCTAGTTGATAATCTGATAGATAAAGTTTGGGATCTATTTCTGGGGATATTGGTCAAGTACTCATCTGCATTCGGTTTTGATGCAATCATTCTAATAGAATTTAATTTATTTTTTACATTTGGTTGAACATTTTCATATCCAAGATCTACAAATGATACTTCTGTTCCATCACAGCTAGTTCCAGTAATTGATCTTAACTGCGTTTGAATAGAACATACTTGACCTGGTATAATTGCATCGACCCAAGGAGTGATTGTGTCATATAGAATGTTTTCAGTTGCAAAAGCATTACTTGATGGAATATTACTTTCCGTATTGAAAGATAGTTCTGGGTTAGTACCATCGTCAATAGATCTATTTTGTCCTAAAAATTCTGCATTTAAAGCAGAAGTTCCAACAGTTTCAATTTCAACATAATAACTATCAATTTCAATACCATTATCAACAATATTGTGAGTTCTGTTTATTCTTCCAAGAGAAACTCCACCACATTCATATTTTTGGATTGCCATTCCTTGGAAATGTGGAATTGCTTGAGTTCCAAATTGACCTCTATTTAATCCACTAATCTCAGATCCAACAGCTGAAGAGTATTGTACAATTTCACTTCCAATCTTAATATATCCTGGATTAGTAGAAGATACCGTTATACCCTCAAAAGTAGAGAAATATGTAATATCACTTGAATTGATATTAAATGCTTGCCCATTTGATGATAGATCTGATGTTAATTTTACTGTTGGAGTATCTGGATCTATTCCAGTTATTGTAACCAGATTATTTTGAGCATACATTCCATGGTCAAACTGACTTACTTTAAAATGTTTTCCATTATAGAAATCACCAGCATATGAAGAATATGATGTAACATGTGTATTTGCTAAACTAACTAGTGATCCGTTATCATAGTAAGTTACATCAACTCCTTCTGTAAAGCTCTGAGCAGATACATTCGTTAGATATAATGTATCAAGACTGTTTGAATTGCTGGTAATAGTAAATAATGCATTTTGACCACTATTTCCAGTAACATCTGATGTTACAATTCCAACGACATCTCCAATTGCATATCCGTTTCCGAGATTATTTGGAGTGGCACCTGTTATGGTGTTATTAGATCCTGCTGTTATATCTAGTGTTAAACCACTACCATTGCCAGTTACATTAAAGGTAGATACATTTGATGTAGATCCTGATGGATAATTTCTTCCTCCAGTATCAATTCCAACAGCGGTTGCTTTACTACCCACTTTTTCGATTGTACCATAAACATAATTTTTGCTAGCATCACCAATTTTTCTTCCTGGAGAGAGTATATTCAATAATCCAGCATCAGTGATAGTGTCAATTCCAACTTTTACCTTTTTGGGTAAAATCTTTATGTCATTATTTTTTAATCTTCTCCAACTAAGATAACGATTATCTTGATCACTATTACCTAAGTATAGTATTCCTTCAGTTTGAGTAAAGTTTGCTTTATATAATTTAAACTTCAGGTCCTCATATTGATCTGGTGTCCATGTGGAACCATTCTGGGATTTGAATAAACTGCCAATAGCAAATTGACTTGTATATCTTACACTTTCAACATCGGGTAGATTTTGGGTACTTATTGTTTTTTCACCCATTCTTGCAGTAAATACTCTATATTCATCACTCTGTGGAGCCATCAATACTATTGCATATTCCAGTCCGGGTGGTAAAAATATTGGGTATGGGAAAGTTACTCTTGTTGCTACAGATCCATCTTCAGAAACATTATCTCGGAAAATCGTAGTTCCAGAAACAACATCAGTTGGTCTAAGTGTTACTGGATCACCTATAATTTGTAGAGTTGGAATACCAAACTCTGTAGTTCTTACCTGAATGGTAATTTCAGCATTTCCAGAATCTACCGATTGGAAGAATAAATCAACTGCAGTCAAAAATGCACCATTCTCATCATCATTAAATGAGTTTAATCCTCTGGCAGTTCCAACTAAGAATGTTTGTGCTAAAGGGTCAGCATGAGCTTGTCTTCCTAGAATTTGAGTAATGTTTTGAGTAATATTTGTAATATTGTTAATTACTGGTGTTGGCGTATCAACTGTAGAAATTTCTTCCTGCCTTATTGCCTCAAGATTTCTGGTTCTAATATTGTTAATTGTTTCTAGAGATGCGGTTACTGAGGTAACTCTAGTAGTATTTCTAATTTGATTTACTGTTCCCTCAGAAACATAGGATGCTTCTGCTGAAGAAATTGAGGTATCTCCAATCAAACCATTTCTATTATTGGGAGTAGATGATAATTTAAATGTTTTTGATCCCGTTGGAATTCTTAATGGTGGAGGTGGTGATGAATTTGGATCTCTTATAAAGAAAGTGCCGATCAAATCGCCATAATTGTCTGTTACAAGTCTTATATCTTTTACGTATGCTAATGCACCATTTTCACCAACCAAACTACAACCTTTTGTTATATATCCAGTATAAAGAGTTCCAGTTGCATCATCAGATAAAGATCTTGTATCAATATTTAAAACTGATGATGACTGTGTATATGCTTCAGATAAAGTTTCTTCCTTGTTATAAGGATTAGTATCATACTTTAATGTGGGATTATTAAATGGTCCAGATTTGTGGTTGGGGGATGCAAGTCTAAATGTGCCGAGTTCATCTCCCTCGGCACTATATGCAGTTACTTTTTCTCCAATTTCAAAAACACCATTTGCACCACTATTAGTCAATTGTCTATCACTAGTAACTTCTACTAATTTTGGTACAATATCAACAGAACTATTTCCATCCAAGAAGGCATAATATCTGGTAAATGCTGTCAGATTTGATGAAGAGAATTCAGTGTTTCTGGATCTCATAAAATTATCATTTTTACTGTCAACAAATGTTGTCTCAGTTGTTGTTGCAGTACTAGTATCAAAATCCTCTGTTCTTTCTGTCTGTGTGATTTGTGGAGATGATAGATTTAAATTTAAGAATGTATCTCTAACTTCATTTTCACCTAAACCTTGATTTCCTGCTTGGGCACCACCTTGGTTAACCAAATTAAGATCTAAAGTATTAACAGATGATCGAAGATTTAACGATAATGAGTGTCTAATTGTCTCATCGGATAACTTTTCAGTTCTAGTCCAAGTATCTCTGAATGGATTTAATCTAATGTCACCAACATATTGAATAACATGGAATGGGTTTACATTTTCAAGTCTAGTTGCAAAGTTTTGCTCAATCCAATCATTATTAGTATAATCGAGAGTTACAACATTTCTGTTTATTCTTACTCTAGGATCTAATAATTTATAATTAGTTGTGCTGTCATAGTCAGATGCTGTAATATTTTGATCAGTTAGTGGTTTATTGAAAATAGTATACTCACTAATTAGAGGTGTCATTTCACCATCTTCATTAACTTGACATAAAGATCTATCTTTTATGAATGAATTATCATTAAAAGAGTCTGCAAAAAATCCAGTTTTAAATCTATCAAGACCATCAGAATCTTTAATTTGGAATGCTTGTGTGCTTAACTCTAATAGTGATAGTGATGTTACCTTTTCAAGTTTTTCGATTCTATTTTCCATAGAACCTATGTCTCTCATAGTAAATCTCTTATTATCAACCATATCAATAACAGCATCAGAGGTATCATAAAGATAGGGTGGTAATATAATTGATGCCAACTCCAGAAAATCTGATCCCTTTCTTGGTCTTTTTGGACTTAATGATGATGTACCTTTTTCTAAGGCAAAACTTCCATTATAGTCCAAATATAAAGTATCAATCCTTGCTAAGTACACATTATATGAAATCAGAGAAGCTTGATTTGGTGTTGGGAATATTTTTTGTGAAGTACTAAAAGTTCTTGATGTAAAATCAAAAGGTGATGAAGAAGATCCTGTAAATTCTGCTACTCTTGGTCTAAAATCTAAAATATCAGATGCTCTGATATTATATTTTCCAATCCTTGGTATATCAAATCCATAATTCTCCTCAGTATAACTAGACACAGTATACACATCACCATTATCTTGAGAAGATACATCATAATAGTCATATACTACCTTCAACTTTCTAGATGGTTCCGGATAATTTTTATTTCTCACTATAGATGAATAGTCATAATACTCATCCTTTTGTCCTTTATTTAATCTGAAACCAGAAGTAACATTTTTATATGAACCAAATGTGATTGACTCTAATTCGGCATTAATATTAGAATCTTCAAATTTAATTACTTCACCTAGAGTAAATTTAGATCCATTTAAATACACAAATTCAACTGTGTTTGCAGATTTCCCAACAATTCTTGCAACTGATCGGGATGACTGTCCAATAATATTTTCACCAATAATTGCATTACTTTGTATACCATAAGTCGCAGAAAATGTTAATTTATCAAAGATAATTCCATTTGAAACTTCTTCATATATGGCAATAATTTTTGATACATCAGGATTTCTCAAACATATTTCTTCATCTTGCACTCTAAGTCCATAATATCTGTTATATGTGAGTCCATCATTTCTACTACTATTGACATCCGATCCCGACCCTTCATACTTAGATAAAGATATATCTAAAATATTACTCTTTTTAAGAACTTTTGCCTTACTTTGTATTCCAGACTTTATAAATGATCCATTGACTACACTAACAGTCTTACTGTTTGAAACATTCTTAAAAGTTACAGTAGTATATTGTAAATTAAACGTAACTTGGTCAGCGGTTAATGGTTCAATAGTTCCGTCACTATAGTGAATAGAATATCTATCTGGAGAAAATGTATTAAATCTAACTGATGCACTATCTGCAGGAAGATCAAAATCAGAAGTAGATAATATTAATTCTGAAGAACTTTGGGTGATACTTAACAGTGCTTGAGAGGAAAAATTGTATTCAGAATCACTCAGCCTTGTAGATGCAATATTACTATTAGGAAGAATTGCATATAGATAACTTTTTTCTGGATTTTTTATGGATGATCTAGCTATTCTAAACCCAACATCAGTTTCTGTAGCACTCAAAGTTCCAGTATTTACACCACTTGTTGCTGTAGTAGTTGCAAGAGTTAGTGTGTTTGCAAAGACGGATGTAACTCTATTATAAGTATCTACTATATCTCCTGGTTTTCTATATGCAATTATAGTATCTGTAGTTATTCCTGATAGGGGTTTGGATGAAACTAATGAACTACCATCGACAGTTACAGTATCAAAGGCATTAAATCCTGGTACAAGAACTTTGTCCAATACCGCATCTGCTATAAAAGTTGTTGAATAATCTGAATTATATACACATTTAATATCATTTGTACTATGTGCTATTATAGAAACAATGCTTCGGTGGTTTGCATCAATCCCACCAATGGTTATAGTTTCATTTTGTAAAAATGTTCCGGATTCTTGTCTAACATATATTGTATTTGATCCATCACCATCACTAACGGAATATCCAATTGCACCACTAGATTGACCAACAACTCTTGAACCAGATTTAATTTCAGCGGATGATAAAGTAGTACCGAGAGTAAGTTCTGTGTACATTCTAATGTCATAAAGATACAAATCCCAAATTGACGTTTCTCCGGTGTATGCAATATCAGATAATTTAAATAGATAAACTCTAGCATTACCAATTACATCACCAGTTGGTGTGTCTGAAGATCCTCTTCTTCTCTTATAAAATGATACTGTAGATTTTGTTATTGCTGATCCATATACGTTATTTACTTTGAGAATATTTCCCATATCAAATGGGACAAGAATATTATTAATTTCTTCAGTATCTCTTGGTTTTTCAATATCAAGTACTGTACCTACATTTTTTTGAATATCATAACCCTTAACATAAGCTTTTCCTGGTCCAATAGTAACACACATCAAATCGTCAGATGGTGTATTTCCTTGAGTAGTTACATCTCCATCATAATATTTTCCATTGTTGCCTAGTAGATTATTTAAAGAAGAATTTAAAGATACGCTAAAGTTATTTGTAGTATAATTTCCAGATTCATCATAAGTTCTTTTAGCTAAATAATCTTTGATTAAATTATAATCAGTCTTCGTTTCTAATTTTCTAAGTACTCCGTTTTCTACACGAAGTAATTCTATAAAGTTAGTATCATTAAAATCAGTTAACGATTTTTTTGATAAAACTAATCTAATTCTAAATCTATCTGCTCCGGGTGATGAGAAATTATTAAATCCACTAGCATTATCATAAAGTGTAGAATCATCCTTTGCAGTAACAATTTCCTCTAAAATACTCAGTCCAACTCTATAAGAAGATATATTTGTATAATAATCTAATATTAAAGTTTGTTTTTCTACAGAGGCAAAACATCCCCTTACAAAATAAATACCATTCTCAATAGATACAGAACTTCCAATTTCGGTAGCACTTGTAGATACTAAAGATGCAAATGGTGTACCATCAGATATTGTGGTATTATTGATTCCATACGCAATAGTTTCTGTGGATGATAAAGATTCTCCATCTAAAAATGTTGTAAAATCAAAATTAGAACCTGAAGTTAAATATTTTACATATAATGTAATCTCATCTATCTGTTCATTGGGCAGTACCACTTTTTTAACTACTGCCGTTAGACCAGAAGATTGACCTACTATTTTCTTACCAACATATTTTTCGATATATTGGTTAATATCTACACCAAAAGAAGTTGTATTTAATTTTACTGCATGAAATGATGAATCATAGTGAGTTCCACCAGGAATCACCATAGATCCTTCTTTAAAAATATGACTACCAAAAGATTCAATCTGATTTTGTAGAATAGATTGAATTGTATTTAATTCTCTAGACTGTATAGGTCTTCCTGGATTAAAAAGAACCTTGTAATAATTTTTGTCCGCATTAAAATCATCAAAATATGGATTGATGTTGAGATTTGTTTTTTGTGCCATTTTTTAAAATTCTAGAATGATTTTAATATCTTCTTTTTGTCTAGAGCTTCTTGTTACTAAAGGTCTATTATCGATAAAGATAATATCTCCAGATGTTTTATTTATTTCAGGACTTGATGCTCCACTTATAAAACTAGAATCTAGATTAATTACTTTATTGTTTACAGTTAATGATGATGCATTAAATGTTGTATCAATAGTAGCAGTAAATCCGTTTGCTCCCGAAATTATATTTGTACTAGAGAATTCTAAATTTTTTGAGAAAGTGGAAATACCAACATAATCTGTTTGATCTGCAGTGCTAGTATTATAAACTATTGATCTATCTTTAAAATATTTTAAAATTGATGTTTCAGTGTCAAATGATGCAACATAACCATAAGCATATCCACCAGCTACCTGTTGTTGCATCAATTCACCAACTACAGGCAATGTTGAACTGCCGAGAGTAACTTTAAGGGAATATAATCCAGAGAAAGTTGAATTTGTGTATCTATTATCAGATATGAAACTTGAAGGATTTCTTAGTATTCCAATTTGTGCAAACTTACAATCTGATGGGAAATCTTTCGTTGAAGAATCAAATCTACTATAAACTAAAACTCTATCTGAACCTAGTTCCCGGTATAAATCATATCCATGCCCCCTAGACGGTGGAATTATTGGAATTAATTTTGCTGGTTGGGTGAAATTTTGTGTTTGTTGAAGTGGTCCTAAATCGACAATTCCATAAGTATATCCAGACCCACCAGTGGTCACAGTAGTCTTTATAATTTTTCCATTGTCATCAGTGTTTATGAATACTCTAGCTCCAGATCCATCACCCAGTATATCAACTTCACCATCAGAATAACCACCACTTCCGGAATTATCAATGTAAACAAATTTTATTTGATTATTATTTAAATCAGAATTGCCATTATTTCTAACATTTGCAATTTGAGTGCTTGTTGAAGTACTCCAATCATTTGGTAAAGGTATAAATTCAATTGAATCAAATTTTATAATGTCTGTTGGTGGTACAGTAAACAAATATTTCCAAATATAACCATCTCCACTATTACCTGCTTTTGAGGGTTCTAAATCGGTAAATGTTGGTTCATCTTGAGATTCTTTTCCTGTTGGATCAGTACCACTAGATCCGTTACTTATACAAATATAGACTTGATATAAACTATTAATCACATAGTAATTTGTATCATAAATTCTCGCTCGGTCAGTAATCGGACTTCTATTTGTAACACTATAATCATGTCGGTACATATCATATTTTGTACCTTGTTTCCATTCAATTTTTCTAATACATCTTCTTACATTTTCAGGTATTACTCTTTTACCATATTGAATTAGATCACCATAATGTGTAAGATAGTCATAGTTATCTACAGGGGCAGGAACAACTGCATCCCCAGATGAAACCCCCTCGGAACCCTCCCAATTAGGATTTCTTCCTATTAGAGACCCTTTTGGGTTAGACAACCCAACAAAAACATAATAGTAATCGGTTTCATTAGTAATAGAATCAATAAAATTATTGGTATTTAAAATTCTAAATTGATCCGTTACAAAAGCAGACATTTTAAACCATTTTTTTTACTATTTATACTTGTTTTACAAGGATCCAGTTCTCCTCATTCCAAGAGTACCGCTAGTTTTACCTCTACGTTGTATTGTTGGATATGTTGATAATCCACTAACGGTATATGAAGTTACTCCTATTGATATTGGATTCGATGATCTTGTAAAACCACTAATTTTACCAAAAGAGTATCTTCCTACAGGATCTGTGGAAAATCCTGTAGCAGTAAGTCCATAAAGATTTGGATCATCAATAATATTACACTTAATCGTGGCAGTAGGACTGGTAACAGATATATCATGAACTTTATAGACATTATTTAAGTATTCTGTAGATATTCCTATGATATCAGTATCAGAAGATTCAATTGACGTTACCCCAGATCCAATTCTTGTATCATAAACATAAATTGGAGTTCCTACTGTCAGGTCGGTAAAGATATCTCCCTCAGTTCTTATAGTAAATTCTAAAGCCAAAGTAGAATTTATTCCGTTAGTAGTAGCAATACCAACAATAGTGCCATTAAATCCGGTTATAGAATTTGCAGTAGTGAGTAACTCCAACTCAAAAGGTGGAGAATCTAACATAACTTGTGGTGGATTTGTAAATGTGTATCCAGATCCAGCGTTAACAACACTAACACTACCAATAGCACCATCAACAATAGTAACTGAACCCGTAGCCGTTGTACCAATACCAACGTCTCCTATAGTTCCAATTCCAACATTGTACCAACTTCTATTACTTCCAATTCCTATGATTGGATTTGAAACATCAATTCTAGTTGTTGCTGTATATCCAAAACCAGAATTAACAATATTAAATGTTGAAATAGTTCCATCTGCTGAAACAGTTGCAGTAACAATTCCAGTTTGATTATTGTCTTGGTATGGAGCTAATATCAAATCTAGTTTATCACTAGATACTGCAGAATCGCCTTCATATGCAAATAACTCTGCATTATCAACATATATAAATCCATCTGTTTCATTAAAATCATATATTACTTTTGCTGTTGGATAAATTTGTGCTTTTATGGATTCTCTAGATTTTGAATAGAAAACTTCATTTATATAAAGATCTCCTTTTTGTTTAACCCAATCAACGGGTCGAAGAATCTCAGAGTTTATTCCATCCCCAAAGTATAAATTAGTTTCAACAATATCAGTAGATAATATATCAAATACCATTCTAGAATTTTGATCCTCAGTTTCATCTAATCTACTATTAATAGATTTTACTTTAAGTTGATCACCGGGTTGAATAGTTTCATCAATAAGAACTAAACTAGAGTCTACGTTAGAAGTGCCCACATAGAAGTAAATTTGAATCACATCTTCTGGTTTTGGTGCTTCTAAGAATCTGAAAGATGTTCCACCTTCAAATTCATAAGAAATTCCAGGATCTTGTAAAATTCCATTTACAAATACAACCAAAACAGAATTAAAATCAATATCTTGCGATTGCTCAAGATTATTTTCATCTCTTTGGAAAGATACTAAATCACCATTGTAGTATAATGGGAATTGTTTTCTAATACCATTTTGATATGGTTTTATGTTATCCATAAGGTCCATTTCACCAAATTGCCAAGCAGCAAAGTTGTCAGTGTAAGTTGATAACACGTACAGTTTAAACTCTTCAATTGGTTCAGACAATCCAGCAGCAGTAACTAGTCCAACTGGTTTTATAATATCCCCACGTCTAAATCCATATCCATTTCTAGAAATTTCGAATGAAGATACTTCAAATAAAGTAGATCCAATTCCAACAGTACCATCATCATTATATACCCTGGAAGGTATAACATCCACATTTATAGACATACCCGTTCCAGTTTCTGTTGTAAGTCCAACAGATAATCTTGAAACACCAATCATTTCAAGATTATCATATGATGGTGGTTCTATATCTAAAATGGGATTTATATAATTTGTTCCTCCAGCGGAAACAGTAAATCCTAATGTACCACCCGCACCAACAACAATATCAATTTCGGCACCAGAACCACCCATTCCACCAACATTAACTGTTATGGAATTTGTAGTGTAACTAAGAATCTCAGTAGATATGCCAGCAACTGGATCTGTTGATCTTGGATATGCATATGGGACAAGATATCCATCAGATGAACAAGTAAATCTAATAGATCCAGTTTTGATTCCAACAGTATCACTAGTTGTTAGTCCATGATCCTCTATAGAAAGAATCAAATCTCCGGTTTTTTGATTATATTCTGCAAATATTGGTTCATAAGTATTTGTTGATGTGTAAATAGAATCTACTTCAGCATCAACAAATCTGTGAATGTATTCGGAAGCTGCATCTCTTATCACATAAGATAGCGGTTCTCTGTATCCAGATCCTGGTGTAAGACCATGTAACCATACAAAAGCAGTGCCATATCCAACATAATAATGTTTAAGTGTACTAACACCGACATTCAAGGAAACTGTATTTGTTCCCAATCCAATAACACCAAAAGGATATTCTTCATTTCGGGTGTATGGGAAGTAAGATATAATACCAGCTTGACTATCACAAGTGAATCCTAGACCAACTAATTTAACATAATTTGAATTAGATTCTCTTAATTTATAAATTTCCGAGGATTCCGATTCAATAGTTAGAATTCCATTGATATGATCATATTCTGCTGTAGTAATTCCAATTTCCTTTCCAGTTCTTGCAATTGAAACTACAGGATCTACTATAGTTCCATACTCATCAACATTTAACTTAACCCGAGCTCCTACAAGAGGAGCATAACCGAGACCAGAAGTTGAACCAAGAGAAACAATTAATCCCCCTCTAGGTAATTGGTTTTGATTTACATCGGAGTCACTTACATAAATTCCACCTTCAGTTGTAAGACCAGTGAACTTAATTGTTGTTATTCCCGATTGAACATCTTGATCCAGACTATAATTGTAATAATCGCCTAAATTATTGGTGAGTGGGGTTTGTAAAATCCCATTGATGAATAAAACACCACTTCCACCTTGAGTTTCTGTAGTAAATCCTGCAGTGTTTATTCCCAGTCTGGTTAAAGTAAATTCTGATGTTTTACCATCAAATTCATATGAAATGTCATCATAAATTTCATTTTGTGAATAATCTTGTTTTAGGAAGACCCTACCGCTAAATGATGCTCTTGGATAGAAGAGATTTCTTTCATCTTTAGTTATAAGATCGCCAATATTTCCTCTTGGAGGTTCTGCAAAGTAAATACTATCACCACTTATATTATAAGCACCTTTGTACAAGTCAACTCTAGATTGATCTGTATGTGAGGATGATATTGATCCAAAGAATCCTCTTTCAACCTCTACAATATTTAAATCTCCATTTAAATAATTTATAGATCCATCTGTTGTTCCTATGCCAACATTAATAACCTTCATATATTCATCATCAACTTTTAATATGTCAATTGGAGAAATTGAACTTATACCAGTCAGGTTAAAGAAAGAATTTCCTACACCAATACTACCATTATTATTAGTTAGTGAATAACCTATACCAGTGTATGTTAATGGATATTGAACTAAATTATTAATAGTAATTAATGATTTTTCATTCTTTTTATACATTTCAAGTTTATGGGCATTACCTTCTCCAAGATAGGTAATTGTTACTCCAATACCACTTATAGAATTTTCATAATTTGATGCGAGTTTAAACTGATTACTATCAATTCTTATTGCATAAACATCTTCTGGTAAAACGGTTGTTGTCACGCCGGATGAATTTATAGAATCTTGAATGTGTATAGAACTATATCCAATTCCAGTAAAAGATGAATCTGGTCTATAAATCAATCTTTCTCCCGTACTAAAGAAATGATCATCAATTGTAATTATACCAGTGCTTTGATCTAAAATTAAGTTATTATTTGGATCAAAAGATTTTTCAAAAATGGGAGTTTTTTGATAATTTAGTGGGAATTTCAACCTATTAATTTCTGCACTATTAAATCCATAATATTTTCCTATCGAGTGATCTTCAACAAAATATCCCAGATTTAATTCTTCAGGTTCATTTAGTTCATCCAAAAATTCGTAGAATGAATAGTCTAGATGTGTAATATTAACATTTTCATTAGAAAATTCGGTATTTCTAGTAAATTCCAACTTTATAGTTTTTTGATCTAGAGATGAACTAAAGTGTCCAATAGAAGAACCTGTAGAAACTAAGGGTGCTTCAGTTATAAAAATATTATCACCATCATATAATGTAGCAACTTGATGAAGTGATAGATTATCGCCCACACTTACCCGCACTAAAGATTTTATGGAACTAAACAGGCTTCCATCATACTCTCTAATAGTAGAAATTCCTGCGCTAGTTCCAGTATCATGTACTGATGTATCAATTCTTGCAGTTCTTACAGATTCTTGATCTTGAAGATAATCGGAAAATTTGTAAGTGCCAACACCAACAGATGAATCTCCAAAACCATAAATTTTTGTTTTTATATTAAAAGTGTTATTTTCATAATTATCAAAAGAAAGAACAAGATTGCTCCCATCAATTGAGGCTCCAAAAGTACTAATTCCAGTAAATATTGAAAGATCATCATCATTTGCAGTGAAACTAGACTCTGCTAATATTACATCTGAACCTGTACCACCATAGAGCCCAAATAATTCAACATACCTTGATGTATTGGTAGTTCTATTGTGAAGATAAACCTCAACAATAAAACTATTATATGTTGATTTATCTAAAGATAATATATTAATATCTGAGTCATTACTTTGAATGTAATTTGTTGTCCCTCTCACAAAAACTGGTCCAAGATAAAGGTCTGAATAATTTTCAGAATTTCCTGAATTTATCCCAAAATATGATGATAATATTTTAATATCGTAATTATAATTATATGGATCATTCGGAATGAATAATAAATTATAGATTCCACTACCAAAAGATTCTACATCAAGTTTTCCATAAGAATATCCATATGTATCATTTGTGTAAACAGTCTTTTCAGAAATATATGAAGTAAAAATTCCATCATGCAAAAGAACTGCCTCAGTTAATTGATGATGATTTATACCCCGCTCTATATTTTCAGGACTACTCTTTATTTGGACTAATACTTTATAATATGATACTTCTGGTGAAAGTGACTTAATTACCAAATCTTCTGAGAAATTTGCATCGTCAGAACTGGAAAATAGTCCACTAATGTTATCAATATTCAAGACTCTATTAGATCTTGATCCAAAGTAGTCTGAAAGTTGCACAGTATTGAACTTTAATAGTTTTGATGATTGTGATGTTGGATCATAATCTACTACCATATCAAAATTCTTTATAGTATCAACCCTCACTTGGGTATCTAATATCTTTGTTATTTCTAATGTGGCACTTGAATTTATACCAACACTATCAATTATTCTAGTTACTTTATCTTGTATCTGTGTATCTGCAAAATTCTTGGTTCCTAATGGGTGAACAAGTGAATTTACGGGAGTCTTTATTTCTTCCCATGTTTTTTCACTCTTTATTGTATATGATAAATTTTGATAATAATCATTATCAGCAATAAATTGAGTATCATAATTTAATTTTCCAGAATCAGACTTCCATCCATACTCAACTAATCTTGATGAAGATACATCATAACTTCCAGAAGCTTGAGTCACATCATACACAGTTGCTATTGAATTAGATGTACTTCCTTTAATTTTTGTACCCTTACTGATATCGGTAGATCCAAATAATTTTACATAGTTTTGAGAATAACTTTTAACAACAAGATCAGTTTTGGTTAAAGACTCGTCAGATTCAATAATTAAAATACTCTCCCCATCAATGAAAGGTGAGTACTCATGAGTTGTTTTAAATACTGGATAGTTTTCTTTTTTAACTATAGAAGCAAATGTGTTAATTTGGAAGGTTACTGCTATGCCGGGATTTCCATATAACTTTGGAATTTTAATTTCCATTTCTCCCGGGTCTGACTGTGCAGTATACTTAATAACATCAAATAATACATACCCATGATCTTTAGAGTTCCATCCTATACCAGAATCAGGAATAATATCGATATTTTCAACATAAACTTGATCACCAGCGGCAAATGGATCTTCTGGGAATCCTATAATTGGAGTTTTTAGTATACAAGTCATAATTCCAGAAGAACTTGAAGTTACTCTATCAATTCTTATTCCATTAGAATTGTCTACTGCAACAACTGTTACTGGTGTAATTGGTAATCCACGTGGAGTACTGTCGATCGTAACATTAAATATATTAGAATTTCCAAATTCAGATCCAGACATTTCTGGTATTAGGATCCCTTGATCAATCAGATCTCTAGTATCAGTATCAATGACCACCAAATTTGGCGCAGATGGATAATTTGAACCGCCCGAAATTACACTAACATCCTTCAAATAATATGAGTTATTGATGTAACAATTTTTGGATGTTTTTAATGATGGCAATAAAGTTGGATCTGTAGGATACTCAAAACCACCATTCATAATTTCTTTTGATAAAATTTTACCAATGTTATTTGAAGATAAATTAACAACCAGTCCTGTACCATTTACACTATCAGAATCATAGAAATATGGTAGGTCTGAATAAATGTTTCCGCCATCAGTAAGAGTTATTTCGTTTACTGATCCATTTGCATTGATTGAATTTGTTGTATACTCTAAAATATCACAATCTTCTTTAGCATAACTGTTTATCTCAGGGTTTTCTTGGAGATAAATTTGATATGTTGTATCAGTTACGCCAAATATGTCATATTCATTTGAATAAATGCTATTAATATATTTAATCTTTGAATTATTATTGTTTGATATTGAAGAAGTTATTTTATTTAAAGATGAATCCACTATTGTGTAGTAAAGTTCTTTTGGAAGAGATGCATCATAATTTAAATTTAGTCTAGATGTTGATGTTACTCCAACTGTTCCTACACCAACAATAAATGGCGATTTAAATTCATTTTTAAATTCTTCATCATAATAGAATTTTAATTGATATCCTTGCAATGAAGAATCTGAAACATCAAATACTAAATCATTATTTCGAATTATACTAATTTCGGGATGTAATACAAATATGGATTGTGTACCAATTCCTTGGGTTGTAACCTGTAAAGTATTATACGGATAAACTGTAGAGTCTTTAAAAGTTTCCGACAATCTTAATGTATTATCATCAAGCCTATTGACATGATAAACTCCAGTAGTTATTCCTGATGGTGCAGAAGTAGAAATATAATATACTTTATCTCCATTGTTTAATCTGTGGTCTTGTATTGATAGTGTGTTCTCACTAATAGAAACATTCGAAGGATCAAATTGCAATTCTCTTAAAGATAAAGATTTAGTATCTGAAAAATACTTAACATTAAGATATCCACTAGTACCAATACCAACACTTTGATTTGAAACTACGTTCAATTCAATTTTATCAGTATCTTTCAAATTGTGTACTGTTGAAATTGAGACTGTTGTTATATTTTGGGATATTTTACATGATTCCTCAGTATAAAGAGTATTAAATGAGTATTCATTATTATCTGATCCCGAATTTAAGATACTTGGGAAATACAATCCATTTGTACTTGTTGTAAATCCAACTTGAGTTGTTATTCCAATATGATCACTGTTTTTATTAATAATATATAACTCTATTTGATCTCCAGTCTCTGGAATATTCCAAGAGCTTCCATCAGGACTATTTTGTACCAATATAGCAGATCCTGTCGTAGGTTTTTCAAAGAGAACTTTTTGTCCTGTTCGCAATCCATGATTTGGCAAATAAATCGTTTGAATTGGTATATCTTTGGATACTAAATTATTTCCAACATAGAAATTTCTTCTGTATTGAGATCCTGTAAAAGTTCCAACACCTACAGATTGTTGTGGATTAAAATATCTTTTATAGTTTGTTGAAGATTTAAAACTACTATCTCCATAATTTATATCTATAAAGTTTGGTAAAAAATGAACTGGAGAATTAGATGTACTTAGTCCACTATCACCAACTTTTTTGCATCTTATTATGGAGTAATCTTCATAATAATTTAAAATATTAAAATATTGATCATAACTTGAACTACTTGTACCAGTTGTAATTTTGATAGAACTTCCAATAGAAACTATAGCAGGATATGCAGAAACTTTGATATCTGTTACTATGCCCGCACTATATTCTGGTATTGAATCGATCAGTGTTGAATAAAAATTATTAACCTTAGCTTCATAAGTACCATTTAATTTTGAAAATGAACTTGTGAAACCGGTAACTTCTATTTTAGTGTTTGGTTTTATTTCATGATTTGGTAATATAGAGATTTTAGTTCCATCAACTGTGGATGAATATAACTTTGCATTTAAGTATGTTTTACTTACATTATTGATAGCATCAATAGTTTTACCTTTAAGAGTCTTTACCGATGCAGTTGCTCCAAATCCTTTATTGTTTAAAGAATAATTTTTAAAGTTTAACTTATCACCAACTTTATAATTTAATCCTGGATCAACAACTTCAATTTTAGTTACAGATCCTTTAGATGTTGATGTAATTTTTGTTATTTGCTTATCTAAATTGCTACTGTAGAAATCATAAAGAGAATTTTGATCATTTGGACCAAATGGTAAGGTATTTCTTAATAAAGATGAATTTTTGAAGTCATAAGTTTGATCTAATTTATCATTACTATTTTCTATTATTTTCTTTGATCTATATTTTGTACCAACAAAGTATGGGAACTTTCCAATAATCTCATTATCTGCATTTACTTTAATTGTTGCAAAATATGCATAAATTCCATTTGGATATTCTGGGGTTACACACCATCTTCCGTTGTAGATGTCCAAATCTCCAGATCCATCAAATTTATAATCATCAATAAAATATCCAGATGCAAATTCACTAGGTCTATTAACAATGTCACTAGTACTTTGAACATAACTAGGATTTAGTTGTTTTATTGGTGATATTGTTAAAGGATCTGAGTAACCATAAGGACCATAAATTGGATTTCCATCATAAGCCCATCCAATTATTGGTGAGTGAATATTTGATGACTCATTAAAATATTCACTTAATTTATCAAAGTAACCACAAACAACATATTGTAATTGATTTTTAATATTTTTATACAATAAGTCTAATGAAGGATCTCTGCGTGTTTGATATTGTTTTCCATATTTAAAACAATTATCTACAGTTAATTGTCGAATTCTTGGATATGGCAAATAATCCTTTCCTGAGAAAGAAAATTTTATTGTGATATCATCTTCACTATATCCTTTACCACCATCTATAACTACTACGTTTGTAATTTGTCCATTAGATATTTCTGCTCTTAATACTGCACCAATTCCTTTTTCACTTTCAACTATTAGATCTGGTACAGAATAAAAATCATATCCACCATAAAAAATATTTACACGATCTATCACCCCATCAACCAAGATTGCACTCATAGAGGCTTCTTTGCCTTGTAAAACAGATACTGAAGGAATAATTTCTACATTTAATATTGTTGACCCATATCCAACACCATTATCATATACATAAGTATCTACTATAGATCCTTTAACTACAGGAGTTAATGTAATTGGATTAATTTGATTATTTTGACCAGGTTGATAAGTTACTGTTACCTGTATGTCAGGATAATTAAAGTACTGATAACCAGATCCAGTAGAAGTTAAGTCTACATATTTCTCTCTATTATAATTTGAACTATCTGTCCCACTTGGACCAGCATCACATAATCTGAAAGAGTTTGAATCTATTTTTAAAATATAATATTGATTGGATCTTGTTAATCCTCCAATATTAGTAGTTTCATAATCATAAGTTACCAATTCTCCTGTTGAAAATCCATGATTTTTAAAGGTAATTGAATCGGATACGGTCGATATACCACTTTGACTTACAATTAATTTTCTATTTGTATACCCTTCACCGGGATTTACTACTACTACAGAATCTAATGTTTTTCTTGGTTCAGTTCTAAATCTGTGTATACCAAAATTTCCTTCGGTTGAAAATCCTACAGTGTTTATTCCTGCACGGTAATCATTTAATGTTGTAAAAAGTTTTACTGTTTTTGAATTTATTATTTCAATATGAAATCCCTGGTTATTTTCTAAGTAACCAGTTTTTTGATTTAGACCGTATGCTGTAGATATTCCTATTTTTTGATTTTTATTTTCATCAAAAGAATAGTAAACCTTTTGTCCATCATAAAGATTATGATCAGTTAAAAATGTAATAGTCTCATCATCATAACTTAAACCACCACCATCATCTATTGTTCTTGCATTAAAAGATATCTCCCTAGACTTATTTTTTAATACTGGTTTTAATGTAGCATTTTTTCCATTTCCACCAATTACTTTAAGTACCAATGGTTCCCTAACATCAAAATAAACAGGATCTACAAAAACTTTTTCTATACCACCCTGAACTACAGGTTGCAATTTGGCATTACCTTCCACTTTAAGAAATGGTGGATTTATAACATCATATCCAGATCCTTGCTTAAATATCTGAACACTTTCTAATGGTCCATAATATATTTTATCTGTAGATTTTGGACTCAATATTTCCACACCATTAACCATAATTCCTATGGTATCTGATCCAATTTCATCATTACTAACATCAAGATAATTTTGATTTAAAGATATTTTTTTCAATATCTTTGCTGGATACAACTTATCATCATCAGTTTTTTGAGATACTAATGTGAATGTATGGGTTCCACCTGGCAAAGATGAAAAATAAATGTGATTATCAACAACTATACCTGATGTTGAATTGTATAATTTTATGTCTTTGTAATTTGTTATTGAAAGATAGTATTCACCTTCTATCAGTCCACCAATAGGATCTCCAGTATATGAATAATATACTTTATCCCCAGTAACAAATGAAGATAACTGAGTTAATTCTAAAGTAGTGTATTTTTCCTCTATAGAATCATAATTCTTTAGTGAAGATACTGTCGATTTAATGATATCATTTTGAATCGGATATGATGGAAGTGAATTGGATGCAATATATAAGGTATTATCATCTTCATAATATAAATTTGATACATCACTAGTAATACTATCAAAAGATAATGGTATAAATGAACTAGTTGAGGTTTTTAATTTTCTACGAATATCATATGTTTTTAAATCATTTAAACTATCAAGAGATGATGAGAATCTTATTTCGGATCCATTAATAGATTCAATTGTAGCGTTTGATAGTGATTGTACTAAAATCTCGGTATTCCTTTCTAAAAATTCTACAGTATCACCTACCTTTAGAAAACTTTTATCTAATTCAATATCAACTGTCGCTGATGCCGAAGGTTTATTATAACTAGATAATTTAATTCTGACGCTAGTATTGTAAACTAGGCTGTTTGAAAAAATTTCTGTAGGAATATTTTCCCTATTCCTAATCAGTTTTCCCAAACTACCGACATAAAGATCTTCATTTGAAAATACATGCTTGGCATTTTCTGCAGTATTGTCAATTATAATATCTGAAATATTTGATAGTAATAAAAATTCAAGTTTTTTTGTAACATCACCATTTTCATACCCAAAATAGGTATCTTTAGAGTTTATAATAGATTTTGTTGGAATATTTAAATTAACATGAGAATGTCCTGCAGTATAACATCCAAAAAATTGATTTACACTTTTATTGGTGTAAAATATTTCATTGGTTCCAAATAAAAAACTACCAGAAGCAGGAAATCCAATTGTAGAATCTACAGTAATTGTATCATAATTATCTGAAGATAAAATTGGTATTATTGTTTTAGTAACTGGAGTACTTTCAAATAGATCCTCATAGTTGATATGGGAATCATCATTTCCAACATATAAAAAGATTTTATAGTAAGTTCTTCCAGATCTACTTAAAATTTCTACTTCGGATACTGACCCAAATACATCTGGATTATTTGTTTTTTGTATTTGCTGTCCAACTAATTTTGAAGGATCACCAGTTTCCGATAGTAATTGAACTAAAAGTTCAATTCTTCTCAAATAATCAGCATTTGATAATTTTATAATATAATTTTCTAAGTCAACGATAGTAGGTGTAATTCCAAATAATGCTCTAAAAAGTATTTTAAATGATTCTCTACTACCCTTAGACTTATATAATGACGTGGTATTCTTTAGAAAATTATTAATGTTCAGTTCTGAATATAGATCTGAAGATTGTAATTCTGGTAAAATTAGTGATTTTATTTTGGTGTAAAACTCTTGAAGAAATAGTACGCTTAAATTAATTACACTACTTCCTGAATTGTGTGAGGATATTGAAGAAGATGAAAATTTTAATGCATCTTTATACTCTGTTATGCCACTAAATCCTCTAACACAGTCTACAAAACTTGTAGAAGTTTTTGACTTATATGTTATAATTTCAGTTCCAATCTGAATCAAACCATACTTTGCTGGAAATCCCTTAGTACTAGCAACAAAAATCTCAGATGTTATTCCACCAGTAATATTTGTGGAAGAAACGTCTGCAGATAACGTTGTTGATTGATTTAAAGTACTATTATTTAAATTGTCTAACCTCAAATAATCAATAAGATTTTCTACAAGGTCTATATTTCCACCTTGTATTTCTTGAGAAATATAATACTGTTTTAAAAATTCTGAGAATTTAGGGTTTTCAGAAGATATAAATTCAGGTATTTGATTTTCTATGAGATCCTGAATCTTAACTCTATTTTCAAAACTATCGTGTATCATATTAATTCCTTATTAGACTTCCGTTAGAGTAACTTGATTTGTAATAATCTGAAGTGAAAAGAACACCAGAGGTATTCTCTCCAGATGTAATAACATCTTTAGCCATATTTATTTTACTTTTTTCGATATCGATTGATAGATACAAGTCTTTCAATCCTATTACATCATTCGATTCTGGGAAAGCCTGTATCTCAACCACACCATTTGGTTTTTCTGTTGAAATGATATTTAATGCATTTAAACGTATCTCACCAGTTACATAATCAACAGTTCCTGCCGACTGAAGTATTGTTTGTGGTTTTACATCAGGTACTAGTGATGGTTTGATAACTGCAATAATACCTGTTTTTTTATCTGCATTTGGAATATCTGTAAAATAAAGATATCCATCTTGATTTACATATCCAGATTGGGATGGAATTTTAAATCCTGTAGACTTAATGTTTCCACCATCAGAATCTACATGGAATCTATTTCCATAACACAATTCATATTCTGCAAATTGATTCAATAAACAGTTTAGATTTCTTCTTATAATTATCTTGGTAATGTTTGATGTTATTGAACTATCAGAGTCATCTATTATATTAATAACTTTACTATATTTAAATCTACCACCAATCTTAGTTGAATATAAAGATTCTGCAAGTGTTGTTAAAGACTTTTGTATCTTTGTCTTTACTGCCAAAGGAGAAGATGATTTGACAGGATTATAATAAACAAAAGAATCCAATTCAACATAGAGAACTTTGATATCAATTAGTTTTTGATTGATTCCAGTAATAGAGTATTTCTTTAATTTTGATAAGATAAGTTCTTTATCAAAATCGGAAATGTATAAACCATTTTTTGGTTTAATTGATATAGATACAGAACCATATTCTGGTGGATTTAGTTCTTCTCCACCAACTACGGTCACAATATCTGCGTTTGGATAGATCTCTGTTTTAATTAAAGCTTCATAATCACTAGCGGTAACTGCTCTATATTGGGACGAATATATTCTTGGGGCATAATATTTAATTGAATCTACAGTTTCAATTTCGGATCCATCTTTTGATTCTTGTACTGTAGTAATTGTGATGGTTTCATTCGTTGGTACTACTAAAACACCATTCGAATTTTTTATAGACCCTGCAAAAGAAAACTCAGAAGCTCCATTTCCTTCACGACCATCAGTTACAATGTAAGTAACGACGATTCTGGATCCATTTTCTAGTTTTTTACCAATTATACCATCACCAAATAATAATTCATATCTCTCATCTTTAACTTCTTGAATCAAGAAAATTTCAGAATTTTGATCTACTGTAATAATATTATCGATTAAAGAATATTTCTTACCAGTCCCAATGTCATTTGGACCTTTGACATAGACTCTAATTGTAGAAGTATCTATAAAGGAGTTTGGTAGAATAAATCTCTGATCTAGGGAAGTATCAACATTAAAAGTTTGTTTTATATGTCTCCCTTGATAAATTGTGATATTGTTAAATGACGCTACTCCATCAATAATGGATGCAGTTATTTCATCTGCAATTGAGAATATGTACGAAGAATCTTTGACTGAACCAACACACAATAACTCTGGTTGTAGATATAATAATCCAGTTTCATTTGTTTCAATATCAAAAGAAACTGTTGCCGTAGAGCACTTTCTAGATCTGGGCACATATCCAATATTTCTTGCCAGTGATACTACATTCTCTCTTACAGTTGCAGAATCTAAGAAGGCTTCATTTATGGTCAAATTTGTATTGAATGCATTGATGTAAGTATTGTATGCTAGTACATCAATCAATACAGAAAAATTTGATCCTTCAAAATCAAAATCTGTGAAATTTGAATTTGCTCTAAGATAATCTTTGATCGAGGTTTTTATCTGATCAAAATCTAGATTTGTGTAATTTGTAAAAGGCATTTTATCTCGTTGCCTCTAGAATAAATGTAAACTCTTGTGTTGGAAAGTCCTGTCCAATAATATCAAAGATCACTTCTACTTCAACAGTATTATCATCATAGGTAGAACTCACATTAACTCTTACATTTTCGACTCTTGGTTCATAATTTTTGATTGATCTTATGATTTGATCTTCAATAATTGCAATTGTTCCATAGTCGATGATTGAAAATAGTGAAGATCTTGCATCACTTCCAAAATCTAAGTTAAAAAATCGCTCAGAAGGTATAGTTTCTACAATATTTCGAACAGATCGAATGATTGCTCGCTCATTTTTAAGAATAGGTAAGTCTTTAGTGACTGGATGTGGTTCAAATGATAAACTAATATCCTTAAATGATCTCGATACCCTTTTAATGGACATTGGAAAGGACTTTTTTCTGCATTTATTTATGAGTATTACCAGGAAACTCCATAATTTGGTTCCGTTCCATACGACCAGTCATCATAATCGTCATCATTTCTTATTTTTTGGTGCAATTCTGACTGTATTTTAAGATTATGCGGTTGTTTTTCTAATTCTTCGGTTGTAAATTCTTCTGGATCATTGGATTGTTGCGGAAGTGACCAATAATCAGTTATTAATTTGGTTGTTCCCCACATTTTGTACATGTAATTGACATCCCTGTCTACTTGTTTGTAGTACATTTTGCTCCTGTTTGGTCTTTTCTTGACAAAACAGAACTTTTTAAGGGGTTCCTATCCCTAAATCGTATTTATTTTTAGTAAAAAGGCGGGTATAAACCCGCCCGTGCAGTATTAATTAACCTTTACCTTGACCACGATACTTCTTTCGTGCTTTATTACGAGAAGATGCGGCATATTTGGTATTCATGCCACAGCCTTGACGAGATTTTTTGGGTGCGCCCTTGACATACCCACCACCTTTACGCATTGCCATAAGAATTAATCTCCTTGAGTGATTTTAAAAGTAACCTTGACGGGATTTGTACCTCCCGACTCATAGTATTTTATCGCAAAGTCTTCCATCAGATCAAAATATTCATCTTCTGTAAGATTTTTATGAGTTTCAACACCATCGACATAGACAGTGTAAAATTCTTCTTTGCTCATAAGACTCAGATGATACGAGTTTTTTCGTGACCAACACGAACACGAGGATCACACCAGATCTCAAAACCTGCTTCCTTGGCATCGAGACAGAATGAAACGTCCTCACCACACATGTCTTGAACTTCACCAGACTCAAAGACCTGCATCTTTGGTGCAAACCATGGATACTTCATCTCAGAGTGCTCAAAGACACCGTTTTTAATGAGAAGCCATCCGAATCCAGTGTAATCAACGGTAAATGGTTTACGACGCTTTGAAATACTGTCAACCGTTTCGTGATTCATTACACCACCATTACCACGGAAATCGTCTTCGTCTAACCAATGTGCAACGGATGTGGTTGATCCATCTTCTGTTGCATACCAACCAGCGGCAATATCCTTATCCATTAAAAGAATTTGCCAAAACTTTTGAGTATTGAATACGATGTCACTATCAATCCATAGTTGATAGTCATATTCCAATTTACCATCCCATGGTTTTTGATCTGGACCACGTAGAACATTTGCACCGAGACACTTACAACGGGCAAAGTTCACCATGGAACTGTAGTCTTGACTAATCTGAATACTTGCACCTGCTTGTACAAGATCAAAGCATAATTGTACAAAACTTTTTAGATATGTGTACGAAACACCCCTCCCAGGTAGACAAAATACAACTGTCTTTCCTCGAATCATTTGTTTCGCAAGATCATAATCCCACTCTTGCTCTGATTTTTGTGGAATCGGTGCCTTTGCTTTTACAGTGAATCCTTTTGTCATAATCGAATGATTTTTACTTCAGTATCATACCACTTATATAGTGGTTAGTCAATCAGTGTGATGAGTCGAGTATTGCATTCTTTGAGTAGTTGAGTTCCTCATAACTCAGGTCATCAATCGTGTACTCGGTTTTCATGAGAACTATCATTCCCTTGGCAGTCTCCCAAGCCTTTGGAAATTCTTCTTCTGTTAATCCATAATGTAAACATCTATCTTTTAGATAAATGTGATACATAGTGCCCATTATTTCATTCATCTTGAACCTCTTTTAATAACAATTCGTCACCATCAATGACCCACTCAACCTCAGTACCTTCATACCATCCAAGATCATTGATGATCCACTCAGGTATTGTAACATAATATTCGTCTGTTGCTGGATCAACCTCTACGGTCACAAAATTTTTGTCCGGATTTTTTTGCATATTG
>Ga0208645_1000878_pt1 | contig 29512 bp, 42 predicted proteins | sample VirMetDEL_Sep_01_FD_184519 | JGI IMG/M metagenome (GOLD analysis project Ga0208645, IMG submission 184519) | Aqueous microbial communities from the Delaware River and Bay under freshwater to marine salinity gradient to study organic matter... | ecosystem: Environmental > Aquatic > Marine >... | reverse complement strand
GAGCCAGTGTATTCTGGAAATGTAGGAATGAATTTTGGCAATGGCGGCAGATTTGAAATATCTGACACAAACAAAGGCGATCCGACATACAGAGTTAATTACAGAATGGATTTTTAAATGCTTAGGGCCACCACAGCAGCAACCACCAATGAGGGCGTGATGAACAACAATTTTATGGACCGCGTAAACGCAATTATGCAGCAAAACCAAATGTCTCAAAACATGATGGCTGCGCCTCAACCACAACCTTCTTATCCAGACGCAGGCATAGGTGCGTTGGATAATGTTGTTTCTGGTGTGCCACGGCAGGCAGAGTTGATGAACCAGCCCCACATGCTGGCGTACATCAATCCGCAGGAAGAACAAATGCTGCGTGACGCAGGCGGTGCAGGTATCGCTGGCCCTGATGGCATTCCTGTTTATGGTTGGTTTTCTGACACTATGTCCGAAATTACCAGCGGCGGAAGAGCGACTACAGAGACATACAACAGGGATGCGTACAATGATCGGTACACTGATCCATATGAAGAAATGGCAAGAAACCCACAAGGTTACGCTGACCCTAATTATGGCAATGGTCGGAGAATTGACCGCAATGCTTTAGATGGAGGTGAACTAAGGGCGTTAGAAAGAAGGGAACGCGCGGCTAGAACGGCTGTGTCTGATGCTGCTTATACTGCACCTGTGCGGTCAGAGGTTTCGGCTACGCCCACTACGAATTACATCGGGATGAGCACGCTGGAACTGCTGAGACAACTTAATAGCCCTCCCCAGCCCCGCGCAAATGCATTCGCTCCTACTGTGCGTCCACAATTGCGGCCAGAGGTTTTGGATACGCCCACTACGAATTACCAAGGGAATAGCATTGGTGGCGATGATGATAATATTGTTGCGGCAAGTCTTTCAACACAGGGGTCTACGGCCCCTCCCGCTCCAGCGGTTGTAACCCCTCCCGCTCCTACTGTTGAGGAACCCATTGGCGCATTGCCTAGTGGCACTAGTGGCAGTGGCAGTGGCAATAGCTTTAGAGAAACTTTGGCAAATACGTTTACGCCATTTGACGGCGCGTCTTATCAGAATGGTCGTTTGGTTGATGATCGCACTGGTGAACCTTTGGAAGCTAATAGCACTTCATCCGCTGGCAGGACAATAAGAGGCACCTTTAACGATACATCAAACGATGAGAATGAAGTCCCACAAAGTTTTATTGATGGACTGCCATCTATGGTCACAAATCCAAATATAGGTAATTACGACCCATCGCAGCTTGATGATAAGTGGGGATATACCAGACCAGATGGCACGGTTGTAACTGCGGCCCAAGACCAGATGGACGGTGGCGGCAAGAACTTCGGCGGTGAGGTCTTTGGTATTTCTGGTGGTGAAAATGTTGACCTAAACGGCGATGGATATATCACCAAAGCAGAGGCGCAGGCGGCTGGTGGATTAAATGAAAACTTTGTTTCGTCTTTATCTAATGCGTCAGGGGCAACGCCACTTGGATCGGGACTAGAACCAACGGGAATTGCTGGTGTTCTTAATACACCTGTTATTGGTGGTGCGCTGACAGGTGGCCTTAGTACTTTATATACAGGAGCAAGGTATTTAACTGATAACTTTGGCTACGAAGGCCGTCCAGAAAGCTCAAAGAATCAAAGCATGGAAGACACCTTGAGCGGCTTGGAAGGTCAAAATAGAATAAACGCGGAATTAAATGCAGATAGAGCATTACTTGATTATGCGGCTGACACCTCAAACCGCCGTGATGGCGGTGGCGGTGGCGGTGGTGGCACAGATTATGGCGATAGGGATGGCGATGATCGTGTCAATCTTGGTGGCCCCAACGCAGGCCCAGCCAGAAGCATTTACAATCGCTACTATAAGGGCGGTGGGGGTAGGTTCCTGCCACCGTGGCTACAGAGATATGCTTCTGGCGTAAACATCGATGAACTGCTAACAAGGCAGGTAATAGATGGCGTTGAATATTACGTCACCCCAGAGGGAAGAACTATTGAGGCGCAATATCTAACAGGCGCAGCCGTTGGGGCAGAGCAAGATATATAGGAGGCCGACATGGCTGAAGTAAACGTAGAAAACATGGAAGACAATGCAGCCCTCTTTATGGAAAAGATGGGATTTTCACACGATACGGACGGTCTCGACATGACCGACGATCAGCTAGTTAACTTCTTGCTGCTGTGCCATCAGGTAATGATGGGCGTTGATGGCGAAGATGCCATGTACGAAGAAGATTATTCTGATGTCGATGAAGAAATGATGGAAGTCCCACACGGTGACATGAAGGTCAAAGTTATGAAGCTCGACGGCGGCAATGTGCAGGACATGATGAATAAGCTGCTTGGCGGTCACTAATGCCCGTTATGAAGGTCAAGGGCGGCTATCGCTGGGGCAGCAAGGGCAAGTTTTATGCGACCAAGGCCGAAGCAGCCAAGCAGGGCCGCGCTGCCTACGCCGCTGGATATGGCAAGAAGAAGGGCAAGTAGATGGCAGGGCCGTTTAATCTAAACTCTTTATTGAGAGCATCGACAGCAACAGGAAATCCCATTGGCGCTCTTGGGCCTTTGTTTAGTGGTAAAGTACCGGGGGCCAATCCTTCATTCGGGCCAACTGGCCGTATTTCGACCCGTGTCCCAAGAGAAGGAACGCCAAACACTGGTGGTGAACAACCAAAGCCAGAAGTTTATAGCGGTGGTCTTACAATCGGCAGATCAGCTATGGAAGGTCTTGGAAGTCCAAAAGACAACATATTAGGTAAAAATATGGAATTTTTGGCGTCTGGTCGGAAAGCAGAACCAAACCCAAAGAAAAACACATATGAAGATTTGGAGACATATTTCCCCGGCTTTAAAGGCATAAGAGGTCTACCAGAGGCAGACGCAGCAGATTTTGTCAGTGCAATGCAGCGAGAAAATCTAAACTGGATCATGGATAAACTGCCTGATGAGTTTCAAGATCGTGCCAAATATTGGTACGTTGGTGCCAATAGATTTTCTGAAGAGCTTGCAAATAAATATGGTTTACCAAGGCAATCAATGTCTGGCGTATTGGCGGCTCTATCGCCCCAAATGGATTGGTTTAAAAACGCCTCTCTTGGTGAGCGCGTTGTGGATGCTGTAATTAACAACCGTGCATTTCCTTGGTCAGAAGAAATGACCAATGTTGCGAAGCGATATCCAACATTTGTAGCAACAGAAAAAAATAGCCCAAATAAAAGAATTTGGGAAAGCATTAAGGGCAAATCTTATCAAGACCTTGAGACCATAGAGCAAAAAGCAATGTGGGTTAGAGCATATGATCAAGCCCACAACCCTAGTACATATCGCGCCCTTACGCCAGAAGGCGATATTGGCGACATAATTGGGAAAAAAGGTAAGAACACTACCGCAAGTATTGGCTGGGGCAGCTTTGGCGACATTGGAAAGGCCATTCAATCCATTGAAAGCGGCGGTGATTTTAACATCATATCTGATGCAATGGGTGGAAACCATAAGGTCAGAAACTTCTTTAATAATATTGAAGTTCCATTCTCTGACATGGGCGATGTTACAATCGACACACACGCCATTGCGGCTGGTATGATGCGGCCATTGGCTGGAAACGATCAGCTAACGTCACAAGGTTTGGGCATGGCTGGGGGGTCATCAAAAGGAACGGGTGCAAAAGGATTATATGGATTAACGGCAGATGATTATAGATTTGTTGCTGATCAACGTGGGCTTTTACCAAGAGAAACGCAGTCTATTGTTTGGGAGGGCATAAGGGGTCTTTTCAACAATAAAAGCGTTGATCTAAAAACAAAGGTCAATTCTGTTTGGTCTGCTGTTGATCGTGGAGACCTTACACCAGATCAGGCGCGTGATTTCATCGAAGAATATTCTGGAAAATTTAATACTGGAGTGATTGCCCCAAGAACAAACCGATCAATTGCTGCTGGTAATAGCACTATGTTTAGTGTGCCTTTAGTAATAGGTGGCGCTGCTTTGGGCGCATTGCCATCTGAGGATGAACTGCCACCAGAGGAGGACGGCATCTAATGGCGGCAAAGAAGAAAAAGAAAGCCAAGCGAGACGCCTGCTACAGTAAGGTCAAGGCGCGATACACGCGCAACGGTGGCACATGGCCGTCAGCCTATGGCTCTGGCGCTTTGGTGAAATGCCGCAAGGTCGGCGCAAAAAACTGGGGCAATAAAAGTGGCAAAAGCAAAAAAAAGTAGCGGCAACAGTCTGAAAGACTGGTTCGGTCAGAACAAAGGCAAGGGCTGGGTTGACTGCAAAACAGGCAAGCCTTGTGGCCGTAAATCTAGAACTGCTAAAAGCAAAAGAGGTTACCCCGCCTGCCGCCCCACAATGGCGCAATGCAAAAGCAAGTCTGCCAAGTCGGCATCAAAGCGCAAGACATCTGCAAAGCGCGTAAATTGGAAAGGGAAGAAATAATGGGTATTTTAAAAGACGCGCACAATGATTTTGAAGACCAGTGGGAAGAAGATGCTATAGAGGAAGCAATCGAAGACGCTGCGATTGAAGCAGACATGGAGCGTCAAGACGCTGAGATTAAAATGGAGTATTATAATGGCTAAGGGCGTAAAGCATTACTTTAAGAACGGCAAAGAGCATACGGGCGCAACACACAAGGACGCCAAGGGCAGGGTCATGTCTGGCGCACGTCACACAGCGTCTAGCAAGTTTCTGGTTCACAAGAAAGACCTGTCGGAAACCGCAAAGAAAAGGGCCAATGCGTGAGTGGTACACGTCTTCGCCTTGGTTCTATATATCGGTATTGCTGATGATCGTAAGCTGGTCAGCGATGATATGTTGTTTCGCAGCATAGAAACGTGTACATATTTTGCGAAAGCAATCGTTGGGCGATGGGGATACCACAGTAATCCAAAAGATTTTGGCGTTGCATATTGCGTCCCACGGCTGGTCGATCCTGATAAGGCGAGGATTTATTGAATGGCAAATCTAATTGGCGCATTAAGCAAAATAGGATTGCCTGTGGCCCGTAATACGGCTGAAGAAGTGGCGCGGCGCATTCTTGAATTGCGTCAGGCTGGCCGCTCTGATGAAGTTACTGACGATATGATGGACGCTGCATCCGATCTTTATATGTTTGAGAACACGCCACTGCCAATGGATCGTGCATCTAGAGAAGCTAGGGCCGATGAGATGTTCCCAAGAAAAGGCTACCACGGAACAAACGAAGATATATCTGGCTTTCAAGGAAGCGTGTTCACTTCAGACAACCCAACATTGGCAAGCACTTATGCAAGGGGAATGTCTGACGCACAAGTTTATCCGCTTCGCATTGGGAGCAAACTTGGTGACGCAATTGTCGAGGGCAAGGGCGCAAACTGGAACCAGCTAAACATAAGTGATGTAAAAGACCCAGAAGTCGCAAGCTGGCTTGATTGGGCAGAAGGACAAAAGGTTTCAACGCGAGAGATTGAAAGAGCGGCTGGACTTGAAGGCCGTAGTGGCGTTCAGTTTAAAGATATTAACGACATAGGGTCGGGATTTAATTCTGGGCAATTTAAAAACTTAGGCTATACCCCTGCGGAAGAAGAGGCTTTGCGCTTGCAATATTTACAAGAGCTTTCCAAGCCTTCAAATGTTGACGTTAGATTATCTCCTAACTTAGTTCGCTCTGAGTTTGCCCGTTTTGACCCAGAGTTTCGCAACTTGCGAAATTTATCTGCCAGCATACTTGGCGCGATAGGCTTTACTGGCATAGCTGCTGGCCTGAGAGAAAAAGAAGAGGGTATGTAATGGCAAAATACAAAGGCAAGAGCGTCACACTGAACAAGCCACGCAGAATTGCAAAGGGCGAAACCAGCTACGGCAAGAAAAAGTCTGTGGTGTACGTTACGGACGGCGACAGGGTAAAGCGCGTGACCTTTGGCGACCCCAACATGAAAATCAAGAAAAACCAAAAGGGGCGCAGAAAGAATTTTAGGGCGCGTCACAACTGTGATAACCCCGGCCCAAAAACTAAGGCCAGATACTGGTCATGTAAGGCGTGGTGATATGGCGGCTTTAATTGGATCAGGCATAAAGGCAGGCTTTAAAGCTGGCAAAAATCTTGTTGGTGATGCCGTGGATTATTTGGGCAATAAGTTTGGCGCTCTTCCAGAGGGAGAGCCTGCTGGGATTGGTCATAACAATCCACCGCCAGAGTTTAGAATGCCGACAGCTTTGGGTGCGCTGCAAAGATCGCCAGAAGATCAAGCATTTTTTGAAGAATTTCGGCCAGAAATGTATTATCACGGCACCCGTGGCGACTTTTCAGAATTTAACCCTGCTATGCTGGACTTGGGCGTACACGTTGGCACACCAGAGCAGGCCAATGAGCGTTTGCTGGACGTGGCAAAAATGAAGGGCGAAATACCCAGAGGAGGTAATTTCGATAGCGACAACCCACCAAATATACCACAAGCAAGGGTAATGCCTGTTCGTGTGAACGTGCATAATCCACTTAGAATGCCTGACGTTGGTAATTGGAAAAGCAGTTCCAAAGTAATTGAAGAGCTTGAAAAGCAACAATACCAAAACTCTGGAATAGATATAGACGAAATAATGCAAGCCTACGATGACATTGCAATGAGCGATCCCATTGGAAATTATAGCGATCCAGATGATTGGATTGAAAGCATGGAAAACAGGGAATTGCTTGAGATAATTAACGAAGAAATCCAAAAGGCTGGATACGATGGCATTGTGTATAAAAACATCGTGGAAACAACGTCGATGGGTGAGGGCGAAATTATGCCCGAAGCAAAGGCCAAGATTGCTGAAATAAAAAAAGAATTATTGGTTATAAATGACGCCGCGACTGCGCGAATGGAGGCGACAAGACCACTAGAGGCAACAGTTCCCCGTGCAGCGGATGAAACACTAACTGCATCCGAAGTAATAAAACGCATCAAGGCGGCAAACGATTGGGACATACAAAACTCTCCAGAAGGGTTTAAAACCCCAGAAGAAATGGCCCGTGAAGATCAACTTATGGATTTGCGCGATGATTTGGAAACGCAGAGATATTCGCCTGACAGTATGATTATTCTAAATCCAGAAGATATCAGATCACCCAATGCGGCCTATGACGTAGACAGGCGGGACAGTTATGACATAATGTCGGACGCAGGCGCATTGGCTGGCATTCAAAACACAGGGGTCGCGTAATGTCTTTTTTTACAGCAATAGCTAGGGTTATTAGGGGCGCAGCCGATGAAGTTTTAGATGTTGTCACTGACGTTATTACGCGCAGGGCTGACGATGATTTGGTTGATATAACGCCAGAAGTTGACGGTGATTTTCAAGACCTTGGTGCGCTGGAGAATTTGGGGCAGGCAGAGCCACAAATGACCATTAACATCACGCCAGAGCAGCAGGCGGGTATTGATGCCATGAGGGCGAGAGAGGCCGCAGCCGCAAATTTTGATGTTGAAACTGCGCGTATTGATATCACTAGAGCAAGAAACGCAGATATACTTAGAAATACAGTCGATGTAGATCAGTTTTTGTCTGATCCAACAAACGAAGCAGAAGCAAGAGCGCAGGCCGCATTAGAATTAATTCGTGCTGGCAGACTAGATGAAGTTCTTGCAAATAATAACCTTGTAGATGCCCTGACAGATGGAGATGGGGAGGCATATATAGCGAGGCACTCAACCAGAAGGTATAACGCTGACGCTGAAGATGACATCGTTGACGCTGACTTTGAAGATATTGATATAGCCAATGCGGAGGAAGAAGCCAGAAACGCTAAAGGAATAGAAATTGCCCTGCGTGTTGAACCCGCATTTCAAAACCCCCAAGTAAGGCAGAGCGTGGAGCAGCTTAGAGTAAGTGGGTCAACAAATTCTGAAATACGAGAATATTTAAATGCGGTTAAAAGAGAGTATGCAGACGCTGGACGCCCAGTAAGCCGCGCCATAGACGCAACGAATACAGAGCAATTGCGTGAGCTTTACGGCAGATATGATTTGCCAATACCCAAGACAAATGCAGAAGCAGCCGCCGCTAATTTAATTATAGAAGCGGCTAGGGGCGTTATTAATATTGGCCCTTCTCTGCGAAGAAATATCGACATTAATTACTTAAAGGCCCACGCGCCCGATGATGTCTATAAAAAACACGGCCCGACAATTCTTGAGGCCAAGCTGGCACAACAGGCGTCTGGAGACTTGGGTGTATTACCACAAACAACTTCTTCTTATAGAACAAGAGTTGCGTTTTACAGTGCCGCACAAGATGCTGTGGAAAACCTCAAGGTAAAAAGCGGCAGCTATGAAAAGCTCAAGAAGCTGGCGCTCAAGCAGAGCGGCGTAAAGGCCAAAGAATTTGAATGGTCGGGGGCCGATGAGGCGTTTGAGGGTCGCACAGACGTTACCCCAGAAGAGCTTTCGGAATATTTACAGCAAAACACAGATTTAATTAGAGAAGAAGAAAAAATAGCGCAAGGCGTAATGAGAAGCGCATCTTCTGGCGGCTATGATGACGGCATAGACGAGTTTTTAGATAGTCCAAATGGACAGGATTATATTAACGATTATTTGGAAATGTTGGAGGACAGTTTTAAAGACGATTTTACCTATCAGACAAATATGCAAGACATTAGCAGTTACGTTGCTGCTGATAATTTTGATGCACTAGATGAATTTGCAGAGAAAGTAGATGGAGTAAGCAGTGGCAGAGAGCTTGCTGCAAAATACCCTGATGGGTGGGTGGCAACTGATGCCTACTATGGAGAAACAAAAGTTTTTGGCTCAGAAGAAGCTGCCGCAAAGTGGGAATGGCGGGACAACATAGACATTTATGAGCGACAGGCCCGTGAAAGCGCAGAAAATAATCTAAACGAAATGCGCGTCTATGATCCAGACGATTTCAACATGACACTTTACGGGTCTAATGCCCCAGTAGCCGATCCCGCTGAGTTGGAATATGCAAGTTATTTTCCCAGTGGCGGCACAGACATGACTGAAACCAGATATGTCTTTGATGATCCCACGGGCGATTTTTCAGAAGGATATTTTAGATCGGGTCATTTTGATGATGACGAAAATGTTGTGGCCCACGCACGAACAGGGCAGTTTCCAATAGAAACTGGCGGCACGGCATATCACTTGGGTGAGGCTCAGTCGGATGTTCAGCAAGCGGCCAGAAAGGCAAAATCTAAAGGCACTGCAGGGCCAACAAGAACCCGTGAGCAAGAGCTTTTTAAAGAAAATTATGACCAACAAAAAGAACTTTTTAGACAAACTGTGGTCGGGTCTGAAAATGATTTAAGTAGAAAAGTTTTTGGGTATGGAATAGGGCGAACTGGCATGAGGTTTCGTGACAATCCAGAAGCCCTTGCGGAATACAAAACAATTGTTGCTGATTTTTTAAATAGTAATAGAAGCCAGATATTCGGAAATCGAACAATTCTTAAACTTCAACCAGAAAATATAAGAGATGACCACTCATTTTTTGAAGGCACTAAGGGCAGCACAAATGAATTAAATGTTAAATTAAATGAATTTGCTAAATATATTCAAGAAAATAAAGACAAACTGCCAGAGCCATATACTGCATGGGCTGATGTTCATACAGGACTATCTCCCATGATACAAAAACAATCTGATGAATTGGGAAAACTTGAGGCGTCTGGCATAAATGTGGAAAACACAACTGTGGGCGCACCAATGCTTGAAAGCACAGATGCGTGGCTCGACATGGTTCTTCGCAGGCAGCTAAATGACGCTATCGCAAGTGGTGCAGATTATCTAACGCTGCCAAACCCACAAATGGTTAAAGACTACACGGGTGGAGACTTTGAGGGACACAGGCAGTTTTATGGAAATATCGCGCCGAAAAACTTAATGAATATTGTAAAGCCTGCTGACCCAACAGCAGATTTCGTTCCCTTGAGAATGACAACAGGCAAGCAGCCAGAAGATGTGTTGGGCCTGCCACTGACAAAAGATTTAATGCTTGGCCTTCGCAAAATGGGTATGCCAAAGTATGTGGTGCCGTTTGGGGGCGTTGGCCTTGGTACATTGGGGGCAGTGACCGAAGATGAAGAGATGGCAACAGGAGGTGGCTTGTAATGGCTAAGGCGGCAGTAAAAAAAGTGGCGCAGGCAGAGATCAGAGCCGCCAAGAAGTTTCTGGAGCGGCGGGGTCTAAAGTCTGACGATGTATCGCCACGCAAGTTTGCAATGGCGGCAAAAGAACTAGACAAGGGCTTCGCTGATACCCTAAAAATATTGGCAAGAGAATTGTCTGGAGGACAGGTCTGATGGCTGACGAGTTTTATAAGAAATTTGGCTTTGAAAAGCCCACCGAAATGTATGGTGGAGAAACCGCTGCATTTGAGGCAGTGCCAAATTTAGACCCGACCCGTGACAAACTTTTTTCATATTTGGAAGAATACTTTCCAAATCAAGCTGGCAACATTGTTGGCGGTGAGGGCCGTGGCTTTATGGATATGGGATACATTGATATTCCCGTTATTGGTGACGCTATGGACGTTTACGATGCTGGTGCCAGATTAGTGGATGCGTATAAGACCGACAATTACACGGCGCGTGATGACGCTATGATTGGTCGCTTGCCCTTCGCCTCTCAATTGGCGCTTATGTTAACAAAAGATACGGATGCAGTTCGTCCTGCTGTCGGTGATTATTACGACAACAAAGCAGAGCCAATGACCTATCTGACTGGAATGGCGGCGGCTGGCCCTATTATAGTGGGGCTAGGTGGGGCAGCAATGAAGTTTTTAAAAAGACAATTTAACAAGCTGGACAATGTAATGGAGCCGTCCAGCATGGACTTGCAAATGGATGCGGCAAGAGACAGCTTGATGGCAAGACGGCCCACAGGCGATCAGGGCGATCCTGTCGGTGCGCTGGGACAGTTTGATGGCAAAACATCAACAGAAACGCTCACTCCAGAAAAACGCCGCATAGAAGAATTAGTTTATGGCGAGTTTGACCCACCCATGACAGCCGCAGAACGCGCAAGGCTGATGGAAATGCAAAACCCCGTTGGCAATTACGATGAATAGAGCCAGCTTTCCCTCACTGATGAAAGGAAAAAAAATGAAATATGGTAAAAAGAAAACTGCAAAGGTTGTAAAAAAGAAAAAAAAGAATAAAAAGAAATCAATGAAAAGGGGATACTGATGACAGACAATAAAGACGTAACTGTACACGTCACAGGCGTCTCCATGTCGGGAGGCGTTAAGAATGACAATAAGCGATCTGCTCCAGCAGATCAGAAACAATCTGGAAAAGAGACGGCTTGAAATAGCTGACAGTATGCTTCGGGGTCGAATGTCTGACTTTGAAGCATATCACAAAAACGTGGGTATTGCAGAGGGGCTAGAACAAGCATCTGACGTAATACATGACACGATCAAAAGCATAAACAAAGAGGATGAATAACCATGTCTCATCAACATGACCGTATATACACAGATGAAGAAACCAGTGCGACCATTGGTTCCCATCAAATCCCAATTCCCATGAATTGGAAGGTCTTGGTTCAGCCAAATCAGGTAAAAATGAAGACCGCAGGCGGCATTCTGCTGCCAGACACCTCAAAGGACAACGAGGAATACCTGACCGCCCACGGCACCGTCTGTGCAATGGGTGACTTAGCGTATCGTGACCGCGACACAGGAGAACGCTGGAAGTCTAGCGTATTGCCAAAAATCGGTGATCGCGTGACCTACGGTAAATACGCTGGTCAGAAAATCGTTGTGAAGGGCGTAAAGTTTTTATTGCTTAATGACGATGAGCTAACGTCCATTTTACCAGACGGCGTCGAAGTCGCCGCATATTTGGGGTAGAGCCATGTCGGAACAAGAGAAAATTCTTGAAGAAATCGAGGCCGAAATCCAAGCGGCCAAGGAAGGCAAGGAAGATGATTTTGAAATAGAAATCACCGACGAGCCGAAGCCAAAGCCTGAGAAGCCACAGGAAGACCCTGTGGAGGCCGCTGATGATCAGGAGCCAGACTATGGGCCAAAGGTGCAGAAGCGCATTAGCAAGCTCGTAGCGCAGCGCAGAGAGGCTGAAATACAAGCGCGGCAAATACAAGAGCAGAACGCGCAACTGCAAAAGCGGCTAGAGCGTCTGGAGCAGGGATCGCAGCAAAACGCTGAACAGGAGTTTAACGCCCGATACCAGCAAACAAAGCAGGCGCTGCACAAGGCGGTTGAAGAGGGCGACACAGAGGCCCAAGTCAACTTTCAAGAGCAAATGGCAGACATGAGAGCGGCCATGCGCGTGGCACAGGCCACCGATCAGTATCGGCGGCAGGATATGCAACGACAGCAGCAACGCCAACAACAGCAGCCACAGCGTCAGCAACAAGCGCAAGGCAATCAGCCACCTGAGAAAGCAATGTCATGGTGGCAGCAAAATAACTGGTTTAATGCCACAGGTTTTGAACGAGAAACAGCCGCTGCACGGGCCATAGATGTGCAATTAGATTTGGAAGGGTTCGACAAGAATAGCGACGAATATTACGCGCAACTTAACGGACGTTTACAAAAAGTATTTCCTGAGTTAAAGTCAGGGCCAAGTCCGAAGCAAAGGCCAAAAGGTAGGTCTCCAGTCGCCCCCACTACGGGCGGGTCTTCAGCTTATAAGGGCAATCGTGTGCGTATGACGCAAGAGCAGCTTAGAATGGCTAGGGAACTTGGTATAAACGATGAACGTGGTCTCAAAAAATACGAAGCCGAAATTCGCCGTCAACAGAGGGAACAATAGTCATGCCTGAGAAAAGAAATGTTCGTGCAGAACAATCACGATCTTCCACCCGCGACGAGCAATCTCGCACAGAAGCGGCGTGGAAACCACCAGCACTGTTGGACGCACCAGAAGCCCGTCCCGGCTATGTCCAACGCTGGGTCGCAACCTCGATTCAAGGGAAAGACACCCCCGACAACGTGTATAAAAGAATGCGCGAAGGTTGGGAGCCACGCTCTGCTGACACTGTGAAAGAAAAGTTGTTTCCGACTATCAATCATGGGCAGTGGACAGGATCAATTGGGATTGAAGGAATGTTGCTTTGCGAAATGCCAAAGGAACGTCATGCCGCGCAAAAACGGTATTACGAAGGCAAAAACGAAGAGCAAAATGAAGCAGTCTCAGGAGAGCTTGATGCGTTTGGACGGCGTAGTGGGCAGACGTTCTATCAAGAACGTAAGTCCGAAGTAAGTCGCGGCAGAACACTTTCTGCCATGAGCGATTAACCTTAACGCTATAGGAGCGAAAAATGGCAAATGTAGACGCCGCATTCGGGTTTGTACCCGTCCGTCACATGAGCGGTAATGCACCTCGCACCAATAAATATACCATTACGTCTGGTTTGGCTGAGAACATCTTTTCGGGTGATCTTTGCATTCTGACAGCAGATGGGGTTATCACACCTCACACTGCGACAGAAACCAACAATATCGGTGTGTTTGACGGTGTGTCGTACACTGCCTCTGATGGTTCATATGTATACAGTGAGTATTGGCCGTCAGGAACAACAGCTACAGATATATGTGCATATGTTTATGACGATCCATATATCGTGTATAAAGTCCAGTCTGATGGAGCGCCTGCACAGACAAATATCGGCAACTGCGCCGATGTTGTTGCTGGAACAGGTTCCACAATAACTGGAAGGTCAGCGTTTGAGTTGAACTCAACAATGGGTACTGGCACAGCAAGTGCCAAAATCATCGCATTGTATGATTCACCAGATAATGCTTTCGGCACAAATGCTGTGGTTGAGGTGCTTGTAAACGAGCATATTCTCAAAGCCACTGCTGGCATATAGGAGGGCATGAACAATGGCAATGAATAGAGCGAGTTTTGCAAAAACTCTAGAGCCGGGTCTGAACACTCTCTTTGGACTTGAGTACGACAGCTATCCCGCTGAATACGAGGCCGTCTTTGAATCGAATAGCTCTCAAAAGGCTTACGAGGAAGACGTACTTTTGAGTGGATTTGGACAAGCGCCAACAAAAACTGAAGGTGGAGCCGTCTCTTACGACAGCGCAAGCCAACAGTGGACTGCGCGTTACCAGCACGAAACCATCGCCTTGGCGTTCTCAATCACTGAGGAAGCTGAAGAAGATGGTCAGTATGGTTCGCTTGCTTCGCGCTACACAAAGGCGCTGGCACGTTCAATGGCATCGACCAAAGAGATCAAGGCTGCTAACGTCTTGAATAACGCTCAAGCCGCTGGATTTACTGGTGGTGACGGTCAAACCATGTTGAGTGCATCGCACCCAACACAGAACGGCAACCAGTCCAACGTGCTTGCCACGGCGGCTGATCTGTCCGAAACATCTCTTGAGTCGATCCTGATTAACATCAGCGACATGAAAGATGATCGTGGCCTTCGCATTGCGGCACAAGGTATGCAATTGGTTATTCCAACTGCTTATCAGTTCACCGCAGAGCGTCTGCTGGAATCAGCATTGCGTCCAAGCACTGCCGATAACGACATCAACGCGATTAAGGCTGGTGGTTATCTGCCACGGGGCTATCACATCATGCGCCGTCTGACTGATCCAGATGCGTTCTTTATTACCACTGACGTTCCAGATGGTCTGAAGCACTTCACCCGTTCAGCAATGAAAAAGGGCATGGAAGGCGACTTTGAGACTGGCAACGTGCGGTATAAAGTTCGTGAGCGTTACAGCTTCGGTTTTACCGACTGGCGCGGCATCTTCGGAACCGAAGGCGCAGCATAAACAACCCACTCTCCTCTTCCTTGTTGGGTCAAACTGGGGCGGTCTTCGGATCGCCCCTTTTTTTATTTTAAATAAAAGTGCATTTTATTTGTATCTGCCTATTGTATTCTAGATTGTATCCCTTATATCAATCATAAGAGAAACAGAGGAGAAAAAAAATGGATCGCAGTCAAGTAGCAGACGTATACCTCTCAGACTGGCAGTATGAGTGGAGAAATCCTTACGCTGAAGAGCCAAGCGATAACGTAGCGACCAATTTTTATGTGACCATTGCCGATCATAGCGGCAGAACGTGGTGCCATAATTTTGGTCTATCATCTGCAAGTCACCCATACTGGGAGTGCGAAGAGCGTATTAATAAATTGGTTGAGCGCATAAAAAATCATTTGGAAGCTGGTGGTTCAATAAATCTGGATCATTGGGATGAAGGCACACCTCGTTATGGATCAGAGGCTTGGATACGTTTTGAGCGCGAAGAGCTTCAGCCAGTGGGAATTGCATTGTCAGAAGGCCGTCTGCATGAAGATGATCTTTGTGGAAGACTGCGTGGATACTTTTAATCAAAGCGGGGGCCACGCGCCCCCATTCAACTAGGAGGAAAAAATGAAAATTACAAAAATATATGATGGTCGGACGGTGGGAGAAATGGACGCAGGCCGTAAGTTTTTTATTCGGGCAGAGTTTTCTAAAGACGGTCACAATTATGTGGGATTTAAGGATGGTGACAAATATCGTTTTTCTCGCTTAGTTATAAATGAAAATGGCTACAAAAAGCAGTATCTTGTTCCACGCAATTCACGCCTTGAGAAAGACATGCTGAACCTAATCGACGAAAACGAAAACAAAGTCAAAGCTGGAAGTTGTGTAAAATTTTAAAACACCAAAACATAACACTAACGCCGTTAGCGTTACAAAAAAGGGCGGTCTTCGGATCGCCCTTTCTTTTTGTTCAGACCTGTTGTATTGTGCCGACATCCCTGACAGCCGCACAATGTGGCTGACACTTGCCACGACAGGAGATCATCATGGCTAATACAACATTCACAGGCCCAGTACGGTCTGAAAATGGCTTTCAAGACATTACGAAAAATACAACAACAGGCGCTGTCACAAGCACAATGACGCTTCAAACATATGAAGCAACCATAACTGTTGCAAATGGCGCAACCACAGGCAAAGAAGCGGCCATTGGTATCCCAGTGAATTTTATTCCTATGGGCGTAACCATTGCAGTAACCACTGCGGCTGCAAATGCAGTTAATCTTCAAGACATTGGTACTGATGCAGATACAGACGGTTATGTAGACGGCATTAGTGTTGCAGTTAACAGCGTAGGATTTAAAGGCTTCTTTGGATGCAACGGTGTGTTGGGCATGTCAGGCTTTACGACAGGCGCAAGTGGCCTTGTAGGCGATGAAGTTGAACTTGTTGTGTCAGGTGATCCCGGTGGTGATACAGTAATTGTTCTAAAATTCTTTGGAATATCTAGCTCTTCGGATGCATCTTAATTGGTGGGGCTTCGGCCCCATCAACAATTTATAGGAGGGTCATAGATGGCTAACATTACAAGTGTGAAAACGATTACTGAAAACACCAGTGAAGTAGTCATGGCATTCCAATTGCAATATGTTGATACTGGCGATGAAGATGCCGTGAAAAAAGTTGATGTCTCAACTCTGGCAAAAAACGCAAACGGTGCGTCCTGCAATTCGGTAAGTCTTTTGGAGTGCTGGTGGATAATCCAAGGCATGACAGTCATGGTAGAGGCAGACGCAGGTACAGATGTCATAATGATGCATATGGCTGCTGATGATATTGGATACCAAGACTTCAGCAAGTTTGGTGGATTGCCATCAACGGTAGAATATGGAAGCACAACTGGTGATGTCCTGTTCACAACAACTGGCCTTGGGGCCGCTGGCGATACATATAATATCGTCATGCGGATGAAAAAACATTACGCATAGGATTGCTTCATGGCACTATCAGGCACAGTAGCGTTTCGCCCAGATGTTGAAGAAATCATCGCAGAGGCATTTGAGCGGTGTGGGATCGATCCGCAAACCCAAACAGGTTATAAGGCTGTGTCTGCACGGCGCAGCCTAAACCTGTTGTTTAGTGAGTGGGCCAACAGAGGCATCAATTACTGGGCGGTAGAGCAAAGAACCCTGACGCTGGTAAAAGACCAGACAACGCCGTACACGCTTCCTGCTGGCACCATCGACATTATGGACGCCGTCATTAGAGATAGCGCAGGCACAGACACGTCTGACCAAATCATCAATCGTGTGTCTATTGCAGATTATAACCAACTGCCAAACAAAACATCTTCGGGGAAGCCATCACAGTATATGCTGGATAAGCAATATACTCCGCTGATTTACATATGGCAAATACCAGACGTGACCACATACAGCTTGAATTATTGGTCAGTAAACCAGCTAGATGACATCACGGCCAGCAATCAAGACGCTGACGTTCCATATCGCTGGAGCGACTGCATATGCGCGGGTCTTGCAAGCAAGCTGGCGCTGAAAAACGCCCCCGATAGGTTTCAAGTCTTAAACGAAATCTATGAGAGGGCATTCACGTTTGCAGCGGCGTCCGACAATGATGGCGTCAGCTTGAGGGTTCAGCCAACTGCGCTGAATTTGTATTAATGGCAAAATACGCACGGGGAAAAAAATCTCAAGCGATAAGCGATAGAAGTGGCCTTCGGGTTCCCTATACGCAATTAAAAACGACTTGGGACGGCCTGCGCGTAGCGCCAGAAGATTGGGAGCCAAAAAACCCACAATTAACGCCTGCTAAAAATGTTGTTGATGCCACGGCCCTGTTTAATCCACGGCCAGACAATGACCCAGAAAATGTCGAAATATTTATTGGATTTAATTACGATCCGTTTATAGACCCCCGCCAAAGACCGGGCATTGGAGTTCATGGCAAAGGCAGTGTTGGAAAGGTATCAAGATTTGATGTAGAAAACACATCCCAGACTGGCGTTGGTGGCACGGCAGCGGTTGGCACCATTTCACTGCTTATTACTACAGAAATCAGTGTCACAGGATCATCTGGTTCTGGAGAAGTTGGATCGGAAACGCCAGAAACAAATAAAATTGCCACAGGTCTTGGCGGCACAGGCGGTGTTGGCACAGAATCACTAGAACTATCAATTTCTGAGACTGGTGCAAACCTTGGTGGCACAGGTGGCGTTGGAAATGAAAGCATAGATATACTTGGCTGGGGTAACGCTGGCTGGGGAGAAGATGGATGGGGCGAATAACATGAGCTACACAACACTAAAGGCCAACATCCAAGCATTTTTGGAAGATGACTCGACAGAGTTTGTCGCATCAATTGACACAATCATAGCGCAGGCCGAAGAAATGATCTTTCAGCGACTGCCAAATATGCCATGCTTCCGCGCCACATCTAGTGCGGCTAATCTTGTGGCAGGCACGGCGTCATACACAATCCCAACGGCGAGAATGATCCGACAGGTATCAATTACAGACACAAATGTTGTGACGTATCTTGACCACAGGGTTGATTCTTACATCCGAGATTACTGGCCCAATGCAACAACTCAAGGCACCCCACGCATGTACAGCACAGATAGCGCAGGAACGGCTGGGACAGTCATTACATTGGCACCTACGCCATCAGCAGCTTTGGCCTATAGCGTAGACTTTATTGCGCCTGAGACGGGCCTCAGTTCTTCTAATGCTAATACATGGATAGACACTAACGCGCCTGCGGTTATGCTTGCTGCGGCTCTTTACGAGGCTTCTGCGTTTTTAAAAGCGCCAGAAACTTTATCCCTGTATAAAACCCAATTTGACGAGGCGGTGCAATCTCAGGTACAAGAGATGCAACGCGATTACGCAGCAGAATACAACGGAGGCATATAATGGCTATCACACAAGCGATGTCCACACTTTTTAAAAAAGATGTTCTGTTGGGTGATCATCACCTAGACAGTGACAATATTTACATTGCGCTATACACCAGCAGCGCAACTCTGAACGCGACTACTGATGGTTATACAACCAGCAATGAAGTTGCCAACGGCAACGGATACACAACAGGCGGCAATGCTTTGGCAAGTAAGGCAGTGACCGAAAACAGCACAAGCGGTGTTTTTGATGCGGCTGATCCAGAGTGGACAAGCGCAACATTCACAGCCCGTGGTGCTTTGATTTACAACAAAACGCTAGGCGATGCATCTTCAAACGCAAGAGGCGCAATTGCCATTCTTGATTTTGGCGGTGACTTTTCTGTTTCTGGTGGTAATTTTAAAATTGTATTCCCAGCAGCAACTGCAAACAATGCAATTGTAAGGATCGACTAAAATGGCTTCAACCTATGTAAACGACTTACGCCTCAATGAAATGGCGACTGGCGATCAGTCGGGAGCATGGGGAACAGTCACAAACCTAAACTTGGAAATGATTGCAGAGGCATTTGCTTATGGCACTGAAGCTATTGCGAATGCCTCTACACACACGATCACCGTCCCAGATGGTGCCAAAGGTGATGAACGAAGGTTCTATCTCAAATGCACAGGCGGCGGTCAGGCTTGCACAGTCACACTTGCACCAAACACCGTTTCAAAAGTTTGGATGATTGAGAATGCAACTAGCTATACTCTGACATTCACTCAAGGCTCTGGAGCGAATGTTGCAGTTCTTGCTGGTCAGGTCAAAATGATTGCCACAGATGGCGCAGGATCAGGTGCAGTAATTTATGATCTTTTGACAGACGTAAATCTGGCTGGGACAACACACTTTGACAACATTGATGTTGATGGAACAGTAAATGTTGGAGTTGATGACACTGGTTATGACGTCAAGTTTTTTGGAGATACTGCCAGTGCTTTTATGCAGTGGGATGCAAGTGCAGACGATTTAATTCTTGGCGGCGATGCAGGATTAATTGTCCCAGAGGGCCAGATTACAATTGCATCTACCGCAATGACCAGTTCAGCGGCTGACTTAAACCAGCTTGACGGGAAAGTAGCTAAGACCGCTGGCTTGGAAACGATTTGGGTTCCTGCGGCAGCTATGTACCCCAGCACAACCAATCCATGCAGTGACTTGACACAAGTTGAAACAACGGCGCTAAGACCTGATCTAAAGGTGCTAGACTTTGCGGCGGATGCGGATGATTTTGCTCAGTTCTCAATCGCATTTCCAAAATCTTGGAATGAAGGAGTGATAAAGTTCCAAGTTTTTTGGACACCTAGCACCACAAATACTGGGGATTGCATATGGGGATTGCAGGGCGTTTCGGTTGCCGATGGTGCCACTATAGATGTTGCGTTTGGTACAGCCGTAACGGTTACAGACGCAGGGATAGGCACGGTAGAAGATCAGCAGGTTTCGCCCTTAAGCGGCGAAGTTACCCTCACAAACGCTGCTGTTGATACGCAAACTTATTTCCAAATATTTAGAGATGCTAATGCGGGAGGCGATACATTTACTGGAGTGTCTCGTTTACTAGGCATTAAACTGTTCTTTACCACCGATGCGGCGAATGATGCGTAGGAGATAGCAATGAGTTTTGGTTATCAGGTGTTGGGTTTTGGCGGTTATCCAAATAGGGACGTACCAAGGGATGTAACTTATCTTGTGGTGGCAGGTGGTGGCGGTGGTTCTAATACTTATGGAGGTGGTGGTGGCGCAGGTGGCTACCGCACTGGCACCTTATCGTCCAAAGGAACAGTAACAATTACGGTTGGGGCTGGTGGCGCACAAACGCCTGTCGGTGGTTATAATGCTGGGGGCCAAGGTTCTAACTCTGTGTTCTCTTCAATTACCTCTGCAGGTGGTGGCTATGGTGGATGGTCAGGGCCGGGTCGTGGCGTAGGAAATTTTGGCGCACCTGCTGCTGGTGGTTCTGGTGGTGGTGCAGGTGACGATTATGCTCGTTACACACAAACAGGGGGTGCTGGAAACACGCCTTCAACTAGCCCATCACAGGGTAACGCAGGTGGAACATCGGGAGGTGATTTTGCTGGTTCAGGCGGTGGTGGAGCTAGTGCAGCAGGTGGTTCACCTACTGATGAAGGTGGTACTTGGTTGCAAGGCGGGGTTGGCGGGGCAGGTTCAGCTAATTCAATTACAGGTGCTTCTGTTACATATGCAGGTGGTGGCGGTGGTGGTAATTTACAATTTGGTGATGGCGCAGGGGGAGTTGCAGGAGCAGGTGGTGCAGGTGGCGGTGGCGCAGGTGGTGCAAATGCTGAAGACGGCGCAGGTACTGCAGGAACAGTAAACACTGGTGGTGGCGGCGGCGGGGGCGGTGATGGTAGTGCAAACCAAGGTGCTGCAGGTGGTTCTGGTGTGGTAATCATTAGCTATGATGATGGATTTGATGATCTTGCTTCAGTTGGTGCAGGTTTGACCTACACAAAATCTTCTTCTGGGGGCAACACAATCTACAAATTTACTGCGGGCACAGGAGACATTACATTCTGATGGCACATTATGCATTCCTTAATGAAAACAACATTGTAACTGAAGTTATCGTTGGCAAAGACGAAACGGATACCACCCACGATTGGGAACAGTTCTACGGAAATTTGCGTGGGCAAACTTGTAAACGAACTTCTTATAACAACAACTATAGAAAAAACTACGCAGCACTTGGTGATACATTTGATGCTGGGCGTGATGCTTTTTATAGACCGCAACCTTATCCTAGTTGGGTGCTAAACGAAACAACCTGCGTGTGGGAGCCACCTGTGGCGAAGCCGTCAGATGCTAGTTTCACGAAACACTACACTTGGAACGAAGACACAACAAGCTGGACAGAGGTAACTTAATGGACAAACGAACAGTGTCATCTGCACACAGCAGAATTGATGACTTGAACATTACCTTTGCGTCCCTACGCACAGAGGTGACCATACAGCACAAAGAGCTGTTTACGAGGGTGAAGCGTTTAGAGGCGATTATGATCGGTGCCAGTGCGGCGATAATCGTGATGCTGATGACTGTACTAACAAAAATGGGATAAAACTATGACACCAGAGACGTTTGATAAATTCAAAGTTTTGCCGCGAATAATGATGCTGGCTGTTACGGTATTGACGTATCAAAGTGTTCACTGGTTTATGTCTATCCCCCCAGATCAAGTAACAAATGCCCAAGCGGGTTTGGTTAGCGTCTGTATGGGCGCACTCACTGGCTGTTTTGGCATCTTCATAAACGGTGAAAAAGCATGATGGCTCTTCTGGGAAGCCTGCTGGGCTTCGGATCATCGTTTCTGCCGTCAGTTCTTGATTACTTCAAGGCCAATCAGCAGCAGAAGCACCGCATTGAAATGATGCAAATCGAGACAGAGCTTGCCCAAAAGCGTTCTGAGATGAAGCTGGTAGAGCTAGATAAAAAGGCAGACATCGAAGAAACAAAGGGGCTGTACGCACATGATCGATCTATCGACGCTGGCGGATTTATCAACGGTCTTCGGGGTAGTGTTCGTCCTATCGTTACTTATGCCTTTTTCGGATTGTTCGTAGCTACGAAAGTGGTCATCATGGTCAAGGTAACGCAGGCTGGTGGTGATTGGATGCAGGCAGTTGATCTCATGTGGGATGGGGAGACATCTGGATTATTCAGCGCAGTTCTGGCATTCTGGTTTGGAAATCGGGCAATCAGTAAATACGCAGGACAGAAATGATATTATCGTCGGGGCAAATTGAGCAGCTACTGCATGGCAACAAAGACTGGAAATCTTGGGAGCAGCCTCTCAAAGATATTCTTGCCAAGTACCAGATCAACACGCCCCAACGCATTGCAATGTTTATCGCCCAGTGTGGGCATGAAAGCCTGAACTTTACGGTACTAGAAGAAAATCTAAATTACTCTGCAAAGGGCTTAAATGCAGTATTCGGAAAATATTTTCAGAGGGCAGGGCGGGACGCAAATGCATTTCACCGCCAGCCAGAACGCATAGCTAACGTGGTCTATGCAGATCGCATGGGCAACAGCAATGCAGCGTCAGGTGATGGCTGGAAGTACCGTGGTCGCGGGGTCATACAATTAACTGGGGCGCATAACTATGCGATGTTCGCGGATGCAGTTGGAAAAAAACTGTCCCAAATAATTGAATATGTCAGCACCAAAGATGGCGCACTGGAAAGCGCCTGCTGGTTCTGGAATAGAAATGACCTTAATAGATATGCCGACAACGGCGACATTAAAAGCGCAACTAAACGAATTAACGGCGGCTATAACGGCCTGTCTGATCGGGAGCATCACTACCACCGCGCAATGTCTGTACTAGATGGCTCATACAAGCCCCAGACAGCCCCTGTGCTGCTCAAGGTTGGCTCTATAGGCCCAGAGGTCATAAAAGTGCAGGAGGCGCTTAATTTGGACGCTGACGGCGTATATGGCTTAATGACCAAAACGGCTGTCATGGATTGGCAGAAAAGAAATGACTTGACTGAAGACGGGATAGTTGGCCCTAAGACTTATGCTGCCCTGATCGGAGAATAAGATGTCACTGCAATTGCTGAAATACAACGCTGGCATCGTCAAAGATACCACAGAATATTCTGCTGGCAAAAACGGCCCATTTTATGTGGACAGTGACCTTGTTCGTTTTGTGAACGGATACCCAGAAAAAATTGGTGGATGGGAAAAAGATGTATTTTACGCATTAGATTCGGATGGAGAAACAACATCTACTGAAGCTACGCTGACTGGCGTTGGTCGAAAAATGGTTTTTTGGAGAGGTGTAGATGGTACAGATCGAATAGCTGTCGGAACACACAATCATCTCTACATAATTCAAAACAACGCAATTTATGACATTACGCCATTGCGAAAAACCACAAGCAATCTTTCTAATCCTTTGGTCGTGACCAATGGCAGCACAACCATTACTGTAACCGATAACTCTCATGGCGCTTCAGACGGTGATTGGGTTGTAATAAATTCTGCCACTGCCACAGGCGGCATATCTGCCGAAACAATCAACAGAATGGCAGGGTATCAAATAACCTATATTGATGCCAATTCTTATTCAATACAATCGCCCGATGCAGCAACAAGTGGAGCCACAGGCGGCGGTACGACAATAGACATAAAATATCTTATTGGTGCCGCAGAAGGATTAGGCACACAAAGTGCTGCTCCCGCTCTGGGTTGGGGCGTTGGTGGATGGGGTGAATCAACGTGGAACACGCCAAGAGCTTTATCTCTGTCTCAAGTCAATCTTGAAAACTCTTCATGGAGTTTAAATATTTGGGGCGAAGATTTAATTGCCAATGTCAGGGGTGGACGGATATATTATTGGGATACATCTGGCCTAATCACAGCACGGGCCGTCCTTGTGTCTAGCCTTGCAGGGGCGGCGTCTGTTCCTGCTGAAGTTCGGGCAACTGTTGTCAGCTTTCCTGACAGACATTTTATTGCTGCTGGAGCTAGTGCGTATGTTGCGGCAGATGGAAGTTCTGGAACATTAGACCCAATGTTGGTTCGCTGGTCTACGCAAGAGGATTTTACAAAATTTGCTCCAACAGCACTCAATACTGCTGGCGATCAAAGACTTGAAGTTGGAACCAAAATTGTTGCTTTGGTTAACACGCGAGAAGAAACTATAATAAGCACCGACGAGGCTATCTATGGCATGACATTCGTTGGTGACCCATTTATATTTTCGTTTAGATTGCTTGGCACTGGCACTAGCGCAATTGGCTTAAACTCTATGATTGCAATCGACGGCAATACATATTGGATGGGCAATAGATCGTTCTATATATACGATGGTGTAATTAACGAAATACCATGCCCATTAAAGCATTTTGTCTTTGATAGATTGCAGACATCATTTTTTGATAAAACTGTGGCTGGTCATAATGTCGAATTTAACGAAGTAACGTGGTTCTATGTCTCTGACCAAAATACAGCAGGGACAACTAATCCAGAGCCAGACAGTTATGTGACCTATAATTACAACGAAAAAGTATGGTCGATTGGATCAATGGACAGAACAGTGTGGAACGATGCATTCGGCTCCCGCGAAAAACCATTTGCATTTAGCCCTCAAGGCTTTTTGTACAACCATGAGACAGGGACAAGTAACGATGGCGCAGCTATGACTGCATTTATTGAGGCAGCGCCCCGTGAAATCACAGCAGAGGGCGAAAACCTTTACATGGTGGATCGGATTATTCCTGACGCAACGATGGGGGCCAATAGTACCGTCTCGCTATACATGAACACACGAAAATATCCCAACGCCAGCGAGACTGTAAAAGGGCCGTTTAATATTACGTCTACAACAGAAAAAATCAGCACTCGCGTCAAGGGTCGGCAAATTGCTTTGAAGTTTGAAAGCACAGGTACGCAAGACGAATGGCGGCTTGGTGACCTTCGGATCGACACAAAGATGGATGGATTACGATGACCCGCGCAGCACCCCTTGCAATCTTGCGATTGCCGTCACCTCCCCAGCAATATCAGCAGGGGTATATGGGAAGATTGGTAAACACTCTGGAGCTTGAAAAGCAGGCGACATATTTTGCAGCCTCGCAGGGCTTGCAGACAGCCGTTGATCAGGCTGAAGCTACAGCGTGGTTTATGGGCTAATGGCTAATAATTACAAAAATGCCAAGGTCGATTTAACAACGACAAATGTCACAACGCTGTATACTGCGCCCAGCGCAACCACCACTTTGATTAAATCAATCCTAGTGTCCGAAGACAGTGGGAATGCGGATACAATTACGGTTACAATTACAGACGTTGCCGCAGCCGTGTTTTCGCTATATAAGGTGAAGGCAGTGGCGGCGAACACAACTGTTGAACTTTTAACGGCCCCCTTGGTCGTACAAGAAGACGAAATAATTAAGGTCACAGCGGCCACGGCCAACAGGCTGCATGTTGTGGCTTCACTATTGGAGATAACCTGATGGCATTTAGTGGTGATTTTATGGATCAAGCCGTTGCTGCTGGACTATTAGCAAGCAACAATGGCGTTAAGTATGACGCAAATGGCATTGCTCTCACAGATGAGCGCGGAATTGCTCTCCCAGACCCATATGGAAATTTAGGTGTTTTGCCAGCAGCAGAGGACGGCATGGAGACAGTTGATGTTTATCAAATGCAGTCTCAGGTCGCGCCAGAACTTGCTGAAGGCTTGCGCCTTCAAGACGTTTACGGCACTGCCGCCATGCCAATGTATGAGTTTGTAAAGCCAGTCAAGACAGGCACCCGCACGTTCTCTACTGTGCCAGACTTTGGTGGTGTGACGTTTGACGGAGAAAAAGACCCGTTTGGAACTGGTAATAATACTGATTTTAATACGTCAAACCAGAAAGAAATTGCCAGAAGAATGCAACAAGCAGCGGCTGGCGAGTTGGGCAGTATGGTTGGCGGTAATATTGGGCGGCAGTATTTGTTTGGTGGTGAAGGCATCGCAGATAATTTTGGGAAGTCGGCAAGCGAAGGCTTGAAGTCATCTTTTAGTTTTAAAAGCAAAACTCCGACTTTTGAAGGATTTAGCCCAAAAGTTGGCGTTGGCTACGGTGCTGGTCGTTTTGCTGGAGGATTATTGGCAGGAGAAGATTTTAAAGATGCAGCGAAGGCTGGTGTTAAATCAGGCGTTGGCGCGGCAGTCGGAAGCGTATTTGGCCCTGCTGGAGCTTTTATCGGTGCAAGTTTATTGGGTCGTGTGATCTGCAACGAACTACAGCGGCAGGGCGTAATGAGCAGGCAGAACGTACTTTTGGACTATCGCTTCACCAGAGATTACCTGACACCACAACACGTCAATGGATATCACGTATGGGCCGTACACGTTGTGAAGCAAATGCGTAAAGGTAGAGGCGTCAAGCTCTGGCGTCACCTAGCCCAACACAGAGCCAACGAAATCGCCTATATCTACGGTAAGCGCGACAAGCCCGACTATCTGGGCAAGATTTATCGAAAAATTCTGGAACCAATCTGCTGGTCGGTTGGCTTCTTCTGCGAAAAAACTGACTGGTCTGTGCTATATAAAGCAAAGGAAACGTAATGCCTAATAAAGATATGATGAAAGCAGAAATGCCAGATATGCCAGATATGCGTGGCGCAAATATGCGAGAAGAAAGACGCCCACAAAGAGATATGAGTCAAGCATCGCCAGAAATCGCGGCTGCTCTTGTATCGCGTCTGGGTGGCATGTCTGAGCAAGAACTTGCAATGCTCGACAGTGTCATCACACCAGAAATAGCCTCAGTGCTTATGAAGCTGCTGCCAGAGCTTGCAGAGCTTATTGCGGCCATAGAGGGTGGCGCAGGCGGTGGGCAAGCCCCTATGCCCCGTCAGATGGCGGCTGAGGGGCAAATGGGCGCACTGGGCGGCATGGGCTAATGATGATCAGAGTGGCGACACCTCTGGATATATCTGCATTGTACGGAATGCTGCACGTCATGCACTCCGAAACAGTTCACGATGTGTCGCCTGTCCGATCTGACAAGATGGTTGCAGCAATCAGCCGTGCCATCCACGATGGCGTTGTTCTCGTCGCTGAAATAGACGGCAGAATTATTGGATCAATTGGTGGTGCTGAAATGACCGACTGGTGGAGCGACAAAAAGTATCTGGCTGATAAGTGGTTTTTCGTCTATCGACAGCATAGGAAATCCACCATCGCCACTCGACTGATTAAAAAGTTTATGAAAATCGGTCAGGAGGCTGGCGTCCCAGTTAAATTGGGCCACGTCTATTCTGGCGATATAGATCGCAAAGATAAATTTTACGAGCGGCTTGGCTTATGCAAAGTCGGTTCGTTATTTACGGAGGCTTAAATGGGCAGTTTCTGCACACCATCATATTCGGAGCTACCAAGCTCATCTGATACATATAGCGCAGATGAAGTTCCATCTTGGGTCTCCTCCGCTGGCCGATCATTATTTGAAAAAGCTGCCGAAATAGCAGCGTCTGACTATCCAACATATTCGGGTGATCGCATTGCGACATATGGCGATGATAACAGCAAGCTGACAGATCAGGAGCGCGAGGGCATGGAAATGCTTGGCACTCTTGATGATACCTTCCAGCCGTATTTGGATAAATACGAGGGCGTTGCTGACACGCTGGGCCAAGGCTATGACGCAGCAACACGCGAAGAGCTTTTGGGCGATCCGTTTAGCATGGACACAGCGCAGCCGTTTATGGACATTTATCAAGACGCCATGAACCCTGCCGTGCGTGAAATCGAAGAGCAAACCATTCGCGCTCAAAACGAGGCGAGAAGCCGCGCTGCAAGAGGCGGTGGTGCCTTCGGCTCACGTCTGGGCATTATGGAAGGCACAGCGGCAGGAGAAGGCGCAAAGGCCGCTGGAGACCTCAGAGCAAGGGCAGGCCGCGAGGGATTAGACTTTGCTGCTGGTCGCTTTGATACGGAACGTGCCAATCGGTTTAGCGCAGAAAACGCGCTCAGAAGTGCGTATGAAACCGAAGAAACGGCACGGGCTGGTCAGATGGATGCATATGGATCGGCTGGCACACTGGCGGCTGACTTGCAGGCGCAAACGGCGCAGGGTCTCATTACATCTGGCGAGGCCACGCGACTACTTGATCAACGGGCGCTTGATTTGGCTTACGCTGATTATCTTGATCAGCGGGATTATCCGCAAGAGCAGCTTAACTTTGCTCTGGGGGCATTGTCCCAAACGCCTTACAGCAAGGCGTCGAGAGGTTTCCAGACAGGCACACAGATGGCTGCTGATCCTTCGGTATACGGCCAGACACTTAGCGGTTTGGGCAGTCTGTACAGCGCGTATAAACTGATGAACCAAAAATAGGGACTAGAGCATGGCACTGGGCGCAAGCGACACTACTGAATTTGACAAAATGATGGGTGCATTGGGAATGCTTTCTGGCAGTAAGGCTGGAGCGCAGAAAGCCTTTGACGCAGCTAGCGCCATGTACGCCCCCGTTGAAGATGCCAATCCTTGGGAGGCTTCCCTGCGGTTCTTTTTGGAAATGGGCAAGCAGGCATCACAACCGGGTGCCACAGTGCTTGGCTCTGCCGTAGGCTCTGGCCTTGTGCCGCTTGACTACCTGACTGCCAAAAAGAAAGAGAAGCGCGACAGAAACCAGAAGGTGGCCTCCACGGCGTTCAGCCTTGCGCCATCGCTGAAGCCGAAGGCTGTTGCGGGTAGTGGAACAGCGGTTAAAGTTATAGACAAAGACGGCAAAGTCACATTTATGTCTACAGCAGAAGCTATAAAAACTGGGGCAACGCCGTATATTGCTCCACCCGCTGGAAGCAAAGAATCACTAGCAACAAAAAATTATACTGTGACGGCTGACGGCGGCATTACCATTGGAACAACTCTTATTCCTCAAGGTGACGTGGTGCAATTAACTGATACACAAAGAAGTATTTTTGGGCCAACTGATTTGGGGCCGTATGAAAAGGCTGGATCGGGTGACGGCACAAAGACACCTAAAGCATATGCTGTGACGGAAGACAATCTTACCGCTCTAAATACAAAACTTGGTAAAAATCTTCAGAGAAATTCTGATGGAAATGTTCTTTTGCTTCCAGATCAGTTTTTGTTAGTTCAAGATTTAGTCGGGCCAGAAGCGCCAGCCAGCAAGAATGAAGAAGCAAAGACAGAGTTAGCAAAGCTATATGATGATCTTGATCTTGCTTTAGCGGGTAGCCAAGAGGCTGTGGCTATTCAAGCTCAAATTGATGATTTAATAAGAACTACTGGATTTAACAAAGAGATATTTCAAGCCGAAAGA
>Ga0208645_1000877_pt1 | contig 29517 bp, 45 predicted proteins | sample VirMetDEL_Sep_01_FD_184519 | JGI IMG/M metagenome (GOLD analysis project Ga0208645, IMG submission 184519) | Aqueous microbial communities from the Delaware River and Bay under freshwater to marine salinity gradient to study organic matter... | ecosystem: Environmental > Aquatic > Marine >... | reverse complement strand
ACTACCGACGACCCACAGCTCGCGTGAAATCGTGACCACTTCTGTCAGTGAGCTGATGTTGATTTCCCTAGTTGTGACTTCTGCAATGTAGCGGTTATCAGCAGCTTCTTTGGCGTAGTTCAACGAGATGGCGTTTACCGGCGTGACCAGATTTGCTTGTGAGCGCTCACCCGCAGTTTGCCCAGCACCTTGCCCATACCCGAATGGCAGAAAATCACTGGGGCGATCCACGTAAAAGTTTTGCCACAGTGGACTGGTCGTGGCAAGGGTCTCGCGGCTGCGGAACTGCAAGTAGTTGACGGTAGCGACAGACATCAGGCCATACCTACGCGCTTGCGGGTTTTAACACTGTTCTGTAGAGAGCCGATGGCCAGCTCGCGCCCTCGCAGTGCAGATTGTGCAGCCATTCGCTCAGCTTGCTCGCGGGTGACGTACTCCACACTATTGATGACCTGCGATTCGTACCGGATGTTTAGGTTGCCCGGAGTAGATGCCATCTGCTCGATACGCTCGCGCTCGTAGCGACGCTCATGCTCCATCTGCTGATTAATGATCTGCGTACGATTCTCTTGCAGGCGTTCGCTTTCGCGGATCGCAGCACGAGTCGCCACGGTTGCCACGCTCTCTTCATCAGCAGTGGCAGGAACATTGCCTGCGTCACCAGAAGAAGCGGCTTCTAGGAACGCTCTGTTGTCTGCTACTTGAACGCCAAGCTTACCGTCTACGCCGCGCTTGAGGGGCATGATCGCCTCGGGGCCGGCCTCGCCCATGAGGCCCATGCGAGGAATGCCGCCATCAGCAAACTGGAAGAGGGTCGGCGAAGTGACAATGCCGCCATTGGCAAAGTACGACATGCCACCGTCGAAGTAAGCACCGTTGGCTGCGCCGGGGAATTTGAATCCACCTTTAGGAATAAAAGCGTCGTCTGGCATTTCAAAATTCTTGGCTGCGCTGCTTTGGGTGAACAACCCCGCAAACTGCTTCGCAATGCCAATGGCGATATAAGTTGCAATCATCTTCGCGCCCTCTCTAATCAAGATCTGCCCAACGTCTTTGAGGAAATTAGCAAATATTTCCTTGGCCGTCGTCGTACCTTCAATTAGGCCAGTAATGCCATTGGCGAGTGAATTGCCAACTGCATCTCCAATCCCTTGAGATACTCGAATTGCCACGCCATCAAGATCATTAAGCTCCGCAGTTGCTTGAGCGATAAAGTCTTGAATCTTCAGGCCGGGCTCCGCTTGCTTAGCGGCGGAGTCACGAGCCCCGGCAGCAGCGGCACCTGCTGCGCCTTTAGCCTTTCCGGCAAGCTCATTCCTGAGCTTAAGAATTGACTCCAATTGCTCCCGCAACTGTTTTTGCTTGTCAACATCTTGAGCAGTTGCGACAAGCGAAGCAAGCGTCGCCTCGGTGAGACGGAATGTTGAATCAACAAGCTCCGAGTCAACGCCTGCCATCGCAAGCGCAGCCTTGGTGCGCTCATTGGTTGAAACTTCAAGACCCTGAAGAACGCTGTTCAGTGCCCTACTGATCTCAAGAACACGAAGCTCGCCTTCAACGATCTCGGGTTTGACGCCTTCGGTTAAAAGACGATTGCGCTCTTTACGCTTCTCAAGCTCAAAATCAAGCTGGCGGTTTTGTTCTTGATATTGACGGAGCGGCGAAAGAACCTTCTCTTGCAGTGCAAGCTCGGCGGCCTGAATTCTCAGTTCAATTTGACGCTTTTGTACGTTATTTCCCTCTTTTGCCGCCTCGGCATTCAACACTTGGGCCTCGGTGATTTGCTCGATCAGATCAAGGTACTGAACACCACTTGGGGTTGCCGGGAAGTCAACAAGGCTCATCGCAGGCGACACAGGCGCTGTCGGAGGAGCAGTTGGAACTCCGGGTGCCGCTGCTGCAGCAGGCGGAATAGCAGCAACAGGAGGCATCGTCCCGGCGCCACCAGTGAACCTGCTGAAGTAATCTCTCATATAGTCATATCTCTTACCCGCAACGCCATAACGCTCAAACTGCTTCATCGCAGCGGCAGCTTGGTCGAGCGTTGTAGCACGAGCAAGCATTTCACCAGCTTTCTTTTCGCTTGTTCTCAGTTCTTGCTCAAAGAGATCAATTTGATTCTTGATGTCTGTTACGTAGTCCCCTGTGAAAGCGGGGACTTTCGCTGCTCTACCAAACGACCACTGGAACAAACCGCGCCCCGTGCCGCCCTTCTCTTGCGCGTAAGGATTAAACGTAGACTCCTGCCTGACGGAGCCCATAATCGCTGCCATCTGCGCGGGGTTGTAGCCACGCTTCGCAAGCTCCTCTTGAACCGCCTTTTCACCAGAAGCACCAACCCCGGTCATCATCGGAACACTTGCCGCAACGCCAGACCCAAGAACAACTTGAGGGATGCCAGCTTCGTTTAACTGAACACCAGTAAGTCCACCCTCTGCGGCAATCTTTTTCTTTTTCTCAAGATCAATCTCCATGTCATAGCGATACTTCGTCATGTCGAGGCGATATTTTTCAACTTGTACTGCGTAGTCAAGAGACTGTCGCTCAAGTTGCATTCTTGCTTTGTTGGAGTCATTTGCAAACTCTTCTCGCTGAAGAGTCATTTGATAAACACGGTCTTCTATTTGAATTTTTTGCCTATTCGTTTCGTTTTCAATTCGCTGCAGATCAAGCGCGAGCTGAATTTCGGAGCGCTCGATGTCAGCCTGTCCCTCATCTCTGATCTTGACGTATTCTCTAGCCGCGTCAGCAATGCTCGCGGCTATTGGGTCAAGACCGCCGGCTGCCCTTTGAAGCTGAATATCAAGAGCATCAATGCTTAACTGGCGTATAGCACGCTCATTGTCATAGAGTTTTTGAGCTACTTCAAGTCGCTTGTCTGCGATCTGATCTTCGATCGACCTCCTGAAATCTGCTGCTTCTTTTTCAAGCGCAACCGCACGCTTTCTTAGCCCGTCTATCGCCTCTTCGTTGCTGCGTCGAATGTCGTCAGCGGATCTTTGCAGAGAAATCCACTGCTCGTTTAGAGAACGAATTCGGTCTGCTTTTTGAATGGCCTGATCAAGAATCCTCTCTTGTTCTTCGGGTGAATCGCCTACGCTTCTTGCGCGTATTGGTGCAATTTTTGCAAGAATCTCCTCACGCGCTTTAATGCCAGCAGCGGAAATACCCGCCTGCTCTCCTCTCAACTTATTAACTTCGGCTACAAAAGCTTTACGCTGCTCTGGATTTAACCCTGCAATTCTTTCGCCTATGCCAACTACTTTATTGGATTCAATTTTTGCACCTACAACCTTGGCTGCCAAGTTGAGCAAATCGCCAACAGGGCCAGCTATAAGAGCCTGCATTTGATAATTAAGCTCCGCCCACTTTTTGCTCAATTCATTCGCGGAATCGCCTAGGTCAACAAGATCGTTGTAACCCTGTACGCCAATCTTACCGATAATTTCAGACTGAATCTGCGCGGCAGCCTCTGCAGATCTGCCCGCTTCAATTAGTTTTGAAATATAATACTCTTGCTGACGACTTGCAAATAGACCAGCTTCTTTTAGTTTATCAAAAGATTCTGTTGGATAGCGAAGTGCCTTGCCCGTGTCCTGAGCAGCCTGATTAAGCGTGTCAAAAGCAGTTCCAAGCGCCGTGCCGGCAAGTGACAAGCCAAAACCAAGACTGCCCCCGGCAAAGCCACCCAAGGCGCCACCAGCGCCACCTCCAACGGCTGCACCAAGCCCCTGCCCAAACAGCAGCGGGAAGGCGCCACCAACAAGGCCTTCAGAGGTGGCCCTTGCAGAACGAGCGGCAAGCCTTCTTGGTTGAAACCCAGCATAAAAACGCTCCAGTGGATCAAGGCGTCCAATCTCGATACGACGCTTACGATTGGCTCGTAGTGATTCAGGATCAAGAATGCCTTGAGAGACTCTTTCTTGCGGCGTCATTGCCGCAATTGGGCGCTGACGAAGCTCCTTGTTTCTTTCGCGAATAATCTGAACCGAGCGCTGAAGTTCTTCATTTTCTTGTTGCTGAATAACCAAAGAGCGCCCTTTGTCGTTAATGGTTCGCCTTTCAAGCTGCCCAATAGTTGCAGAAAATCCCTGCTGCTTGGACATATTTTGAAGCAAATCTTGCTGAAGCTGATTGATTCTTGCTGTTGTATTGAGCAGCTCTCTGTAGGCTGATTGAGCTGTTTCAGTTCTTCCGCCAGGAAACAACTCGCCACGCGCCGGAACCTGTGAGAGCGAATAGGAAGATCCAGTCAAAAACGCAGATCGCTCCCTTGCGATCTCAGCGCTTTGCCGTCCCTGTGTGACGATTCTTCCGCGCTCAATCGTTTGACGAATGAATCGCTGCGTCGAAGACTCACCCTTCGCCCTTAGCTCGTTCGCCTGCTTGAGATACTCAGCAATTGTTTTGGCTTCAGTAGCAGCTTGACCTAGGCCCTCAGCGAAAAGCAGGGATGTGTCTGCGGCCTCTTGAGTCCTTTGCGCCATCGCTCCCGTCGCTGTCGCAAGAAACTCTGGACTGAGAAGCTCTCTCGCTCCACCACCAATGAACGCACCACCGCGACCACGGCGCATGGGGCCAGCGAATGCTGTTTGACCAGCAGCAGGCAACGCCGGAAGTGTTTCAATTTTCTTGCCTACCGCATCAAGCCCAGAACGTGATGCGTCAAGCACCATGTTCATTTCGGAAGCCTTATTGATTACTGACTCAAAAAGATTCGTCTGTCGATCTAATGTTAATTTGATGTTTTCGCCAAATTTAGTCGCACCGAATCTCTTTCCAGCAAGAAACACTGCATCAGCAGCGGTTTTCATCGCTGGAGCAAAAGCGAGAGCAGCAACAGAGGCAAGACCGAGCGAGCCAGGAACATTGCCTAGCGCCGAAAGCATGTCGTTGATAATTGCCGGAACACCGCCAAGTGCATTATTGATTGCCCCTCCAATCGCATTTGCTGCTTCAACTGCTGGACCCTGAATTGGGCCAAGGTTTATATTGCCAAGCGCCTCTTGAGTTGCCGCATAAGCACCACCCAATCCAAGCGCGCCAATACCAAGACCACCTCTAATCGCAACATTTCTTGCTCCGCGAGCGACTTTTGCGCCCTGTCCAAATGTCAATGCGTCAAAAGTGGCTCCACCGGCCTTTCTTGCAATTGCGGCTATAGTTTGTGCGGTTGAAACAGCCTGACGACGTGCCTCTTTTTGCTGTCTCTCATATTGGCCAGAAAATCTTTCACGCTCCCTGGCGAGCTGCTCTTCTGCAGTAATTTGAGCCTTAATGTTTGAAAGAAGCTCTCGACCGAGCCTCGGGTCGGCGAATTGAGTAAACGCTCCGGTATTCTTGTCTCTTTGCTTAACTAGGTTGAACTCGGCTGCGGCAAGGCGACGAATAATTTCTTCGTTTTCAGAAAGCGCAAGGGCTCTTTTGCGAAGCTGTTCGATTTGTTGAGCGTAGCCACGAGCTTGCTCTTTTAGAAAATCAGCATTTATTCCAGTATTTTTTGTACCTGCAAGAGTTCGATTCCATTCACGTTGGTCTTCAACAAGTGCGCTGAGTTCATTTCTTAGTTGAGAGATAATTCTTACATCACCAAGCTTGAAAGCGCTTTTTAGCGCAACCGAAACTTCATCAAATTGCTCTTTAATCTCTCTCAGTTTTCCTTTCGTTTGATCGAGCCCTTTTGTTTCAATTTCAAACGCACGAGAAAGCCTTGCTGTTCTTGAACGCTCTCTTCGCAGTCGCGATTCAACGATTAAAGCGCGTTTTGTTTCGGCATTTACGTCTGCAATAGCAGCTGCTTGCAATCGCGTTGCCGCAGCCGTTTTTTCTATCTGACCAAGAGCCTTGACGTATGTATTGATGTCACTAACACGACCAAAAACGCCACTATTAAAAAGATCCTGTATGGAAGTGGCGGTATTTTCTATTGCATCAAGCGCAGAGCTTAGCTTCTTAAGCTCAGAGACCCCTTTGAGAATTAGATTGATCTGAGCATCAACGCTAGCCACTTTGATTGACCTGGGGTTCCAATCAGTCTAGCCAGACACGAAAAAGCCGCCCAAGGCGGGCGGCTAGCGGCGAGATTGGCGCTTGATCTTGTCCATCTCTTCCTTTTGCTTTCTGTTCTTAATAGAAAAGTAAGCAGACCACAGCAAAAGCTCTTGATCCGTTACTTTATCCTTAAGCTCATGCAAAGTGCAATGCAGCGTCTCTGCAAGCGAAAGCTGGAAAAACAAGCGCCCATCTGACTCAAGCTCTTTTTCAATCGCTTTTCATATCAGCTTCACCGTCTTCGCTGTCAGGGCGAAGAACAGCAAGAATTAGCTTTTGAAGATCTTGATCGAGAATTTCGCGCTTCAGCACAGGAATATCACCTGCCTTGAAAAGACGCTCCCCGTTTTCATCTTGCGCTTTTGCAACAAGAAGCTGCATGGCAAAATCATTGGCGTTGTCGGACTTTGCATCTTTCTGCGCCTTTTCTCGCTCAGCCGCAGTCAGTGGCGTTACATAGAAGGTAAACTCATCGCCATTGTCAAGCACAATTTCCTGCTTGATAGGTTCAAAATTTGCCGCTTTGCGCAGGCGATCAATTGCCCTAATCGGGGCACCGGTAGCAGGGGCGTTAGCCATAGAAAAAACGTGGTCAGATCAAACTGTAGATCAAGGGAGTGATTTTTGCAATCATCGAGAAATCTCCTCAAAATCCATTGAGGCGACGACCTGATCATCGGCGCCGTCAGATGCAACAAGCAGCGTTAATTCATATGGCGCAGGCGCAAAAGAATTTCTCTCAAGCTGAAACCTAAAAACATCGTTGCCAGAAATATTTGTACTAGCACCACTTTGGTTGGTCGAGCTAATAAAGCCAGTGGCAATTGAAACACCATCAGCATGTGATACGCCGGAGATGTTGTACTCAACCGCACTGTCAGCACCCGCGCTTACCCAAGTGCCGCCAGTCGTTGTTCCGCCGGTCTTGATCTGCCAATTGAAATTACCAGTGCTAATCGCCATTACAGACAATGCACTAAGAACAGCGATTGCATCAAGTCGAGTTGTCTTGAGGCGAAGAGATACGACAGGGTAGAAAGTTCCAGCCGTTCCAAGCGTTCTCGGCAAGTTAACAGGAGTGCCGGCAGCTACCTGAAAACCACGCAATTCATAGCCACCTTCTGAAATGACTGTAGAGCAAATTTGTTTCAAAGTGCTAGCGCCTGTCGTTGCAGAAGTATTTTCAATTTCGTATCTGAGCGGCAACGACGCAGTTGTGATATAAGTAGAGAAAATCAGATTTGCGTGATGGAAAGAATGGCAGCGAACAAAAACACCGTCAATTACAAATCCTACTCTTACGGTGCCAAGGCCAAGCCATTCAATATCGGCCCAGAAGATTTGAGCTTTAGTGATGTCAAGAACAATTTTAGACTTACCAGATCCGTCAAGCTTGTCTCCGCTCCAATCCGCTTGAGCAACTTTTGTTTCTACAACTGATCCAGTGACGGAACTGCGCTCAACAAAAGAAAGAGTTGAGCCATCAAGCTCAAGATAAATGCCATTCGCAGTGCCAAAATACCCAACACGCTGCCTGAGGCCAGTCTTCGCAGCGTTCATCACGAACGAACTAAGCACAAGTAGCGACTTGCCAGGCTGATAGCTAAAACAACGCTTTGTCTCCCTGTAAACCCTTGAGCCAGAATCTGCGGTAACTGCAAGATTCACCAAGCCTTCGTTTGCTGAAAAAGTTGCAGCTCCGCTAGTTGCGGTGCTTGTAACCCAGCGCCCATTATCTGCGTAACGATGACTTGAGTCAAAAAGCGTAAGGGCTGATGAAGTTCTTAACCGAGCAAACGCATCGACTGAAACGCCAGAAAAGCTTGCATCGACTTCAAGCTTGCCATCACTCGTCGCATCAATTTCCCTTGCCGCACCAGTGGGGAGGGTGCCGTGAACAACTGCATCGGGCATGATCTTGAAGAGGTAAAAGAAAAGCCCCGCCGAAGCGGGGCAGTGAACATCTAACTGAATCAGGTGGTAGCAAAGTCGAAGCTCACGGCTTCCGAGGGACGGAAGTTGATAGCAACAGACTGAGCGTCGTCAGGGTTGACGTTCAACGAAGCAGAAGTCAGGGTGACAGGCATCTCGATGGAGCGAGATTTGGTGTCATCCACAGTGCCGCCGGACTCAATGCGCTCTAGGTAGAGCTTCATGCCAGCACCGACCTGCTTGCGCAGCAGCACGTCTTGTACGAGGCGGTTAGCAAGAGCGTTGTCTTCATCAGTCATGTAGACGTTGGCAGTACCATTTGCGTCACCGAAGCCAGAGATGTACTTACGGAAAGGCACATACTGACCAAGGGTTTGACCGATGGTGGTTACGTCAATTTCGGCACGTGAAATTTCCAGGCTCCAGTCACGAACCTCTGCCACAACGGCGTAGCTGGCGTAAAAGACTTCAAACTTGTTGGGCGAGGCAAGCGTGCCGTCATCAGACAGATCAACTTCTGCGCCACCAGCAGTTGCAGAAAAAGTCAGCACACCTGTCGTGCTGCTATAAGTCAGCACGTAGTAGGTGGTAGAGGTGGACAAAGAAGCCGGGAGGGTTCCAGTTCCGACTTCACCCGTAAGAGTGTTGCGGAAATTGAACTTAATCGGATCGCCGGCTTTGAAGTTGAAGTTGGGGCCAATGTTGATTTCACTGGTGCCTGCACCAGTCGTCACATTGGATTCAACGAAAGTCGCTTGAGTGCCCGCAGGCTTGTAGTAAAAGGCGCCAGAAACGCCGGACAGGACGGTTGCCATGACAATTCAGGGGTAGTGGCTTTAGTGGGCACTGCCCAGCTACACATAGGTTAGCGATTCACTTCACGCTGGCCTGCCAACCTGCATCAATCCGCCCAATAAAGTGAGGTGAGTTATCTGGCGATTGAAAGGAAGGTCCAGTTATCCGACCGACTCTTATATAAGTAGTAGTCGATGTTTTGCTTGTTGAATTAAGTGTATCTATGACTTGTTTTGCAAGTTGCACCATTTGCTGACAACGTGCAGGGCCAGTGCTTTTGGGTGCAAAGCAACGAACAATCAATGCACCTCTTGCGTAGTCAAGGGATCCATCAATCGTTGCCTCGGTTGTCAGTCCAAAAGTAACGTTGATCCGCACATACTCTTTCGGAGGATCAGGTGGAACCGCAGTGATATTGTCGAAATAAACGGGGATAGGCGGCGTCTGCGTGTTATATGCAGTTAACAATGACGCTTCGATGGCTGCGCGGATGGATTGATAATTCATCAGAATGACTCCTTGAAGCCAAGGCTAACGCCACGGCCAAGATCCCTCTTCAATCCACCGCCTTGAGTGTAAGTATAATACCAGTCAGCCTCCGCCGTAATCATTGCATTTGGTTTTTCGCTATTATCATATCCAAGTGACACATCATAGCGAAGAGATGGCTCTTGCTCTCCATCTGCATCTTGCGGGCGAAAACCAAATTCAATCGGATCTTTTAGAGGATCGCTGTCATTTGGATGAGTATAGACACCAAGATCTTGATCAATCGCAATTCCCGCATGAGGAGCGCTATTCACTACCTGGAAGCTCAGGTTGCCATTATTGAGAGCTTTTTCGTATCTAGAAAGTGGAAAGTTTCTTTTGGTGTAGCTGTAAATTCGCCCTTTTCCCCTAGGAGGCGCACCAGACTGACCCTCGACTACTACGTCCCAAGAGGCAGAGAATTCACCGCTCCAAGCAGGACCAACATCAACCAAGCCATTCGCAATTTCAACAGCAGCACCTTGAATCCCTTTTGCGATGGCCTTATTAATTCCCTGCATCAAATCTTTTGCTATACCTTTCTCAAGTCCACCGCCTGTGAACTTTGCCATATCAGCTCAACCTCGCAACTACTGAGTGCAGTATAGGATTATCGCCACGGTAGGAGTACATCCAAATAATTTTCGCTGTTCTATTTACCCCGTTTTGCAAGTAACGAATTGAATCAGTCGTTTGCGGGTAGTACCCAGACAGTGCATTGGCAGCAAAAATAATCTTAATGTCGGTTTGTTGATACAGACCCTGAAGCTCTTCTGGTTTCAGCTCAGAAATCACGATCTTAATTGGGATCTCAGTTGTTGATCCTAAAACAGTTCCCGTCGTTGGATTGTAAGTAGGATTTGAATTTGCTTTAATATAAGTCGCGTCAATCCCAAACTGATCAATCAGCGGCGAAGGGATTGAAGAGAAAATGTCATCAACGAGTGACATGGCCTATTACAGCGGATTGCTTGCCCAACCGCCATAGGTCGGGAACACCTGACCGCCTGCAAAGCGAATGCGACGAGGACGGAAAGCGCCACCGCCGTAATAAGGATCAACGCGAGCAGTACTGGTACGGCTTACATAAGGTTGATTAAAGCTCGGATCAATCATAAAGCGATAAAGAATATCCATCGCAAATGGCGGAATGTAGTCAATTCCGGTTTGCGGAATATCACCCTGCTTGAACTTTACACGTAGCGCCCCATCGCCAAGGTCAACCTCTTCGTATTGATTTGTACTGCGCAACGAAGCACCGCCATCATTTGTAGCTACTGCTGTATAGCCGCCACCGCTTCCAAGAAATGCCGCCATATAAGCAACAGCAATTTCAAAGTCAATGGGCAGCTCCTCCGTAGAAAGCTGACGCCCATCAATCTTGATCAAACGCGGCCAAGAGAGAGACTGCGTGTCGTCAATGATCCGCCCCTTCCACTTCAAGGGGTTGATCGTCATTGTTGCAGCAACAAGCGTCTGCTCTTTTTGAGTGCTGGTCAACGCAAGCCAAGCTGTAATACCTGCGCTAGCAGGCAAATCCCCAAGAAGCGACGTGGCCCTCGCAACGCTCAGGAAGGAGTTGGCATCAGCAGCTCCCAGTGTCGATACGAAGGCCATGCGCGTGCCTCTCTAGGGCTCAGCCCTTGACAGTAGTGGTCTTGGTCTTGGGGGCGCTCACAGGGGCCTTCTTGGGCTCAGGAGCGGGTTCAACAGGAGCAGGACAAGCAACAGCTTCAACCTTGGCCTCAGCCTTGAGCTTTGCTTCTTCTTGCTCACGTGCAAGTCGGAAAGTAGTGATCGACATGGCGATTACTTGATAGTGGAAAGCCCCTCCGAAGAGGGGCTGTTATCACAACAGCGATCAGATGTAGCAGCGAAGCTGCGTAATCCGAATGTTGCGATCATCGGTGAACACCTTGTCCCAGTTGGTGCCAGTAGCAAGCTCAGCATTGGTAGGAGCATTGCCAGCAGCATTGCCGGTCCAGCTGATCCCATTCGGATGCACAAGATAGTGCGTCCGGTTGATCAGATAATCGATGCCCTTCAGGGAATCGCGGTCGGTTTCCAGCGGGGTCTTGGCAGGAGCAGTTGCAAAAGCAAATGCGCCAGGGCCAAAGAAGTAGGTGTGCAGCACATCAGCACCGCCAGTACCAGCGCCAGCATCAACCGGCAGGGTGTCGTCAACGAACACCGGGCGACCCAGATAGGTGCCCAGCTCAAGACGTTGAGCAGACAGGCGGGTGTCAAGCTGAGAGGTGGTCGAGGCGGGCTCGATCAGATCCAGCTTCATCAGGGCGTAATACACACGGGAGTGCATCAGCACACCAGTGAGTTCCTGACCTGCATCACCCAGTTTGGCGATAGCGTCCACCATCACGCTCTGAGAAAGCTGGGTGGAGGTACCGCCAACGGCGTGAGAGGAAATCAGGGGACCGCCAGTTGCAAACAGACCCTTGATCGTGGAGATCAGAGTGGTCTGCATGTCGCGCACCCAGTACTGACCAGTGCGACGAGCAATGGCCTGCATGGGGTCAGAACCAGCCAGTTCACCAGCCAGATCCGAGGCTTTCCAAGCCTTACCACGCATGTTGCGCACGCCGGTCTGCACATCACCAGCCAGAGTGGCGGCGGTCAGACCAGAAGTGTCATCAAGGATTTCAGAATCACCAGTCAGATCACCGAAGAACGGCAGATCAATGGTTTTGCCGCCTTTGGCAAACTCAGCCTGGATGGCAGAGTTAGTCACCATCAGACCGGACGTAACAAGAGCGTTACGGTTTTGCAGCTCCTCCTGCTGATATTCCAGGAAAAGCTGAGGAATAAAAGGAATGCCAGCGAGGAGCATTGTCTTTGCCTCAAGTGAAAGTATGAACGAGTGCTAGCAGCACAGCTGCCAAGCAAAGGGTTGCGGTACAACCGCGATGCGAGCAAGGCTCGACTTCACGAGGCACAGCCTCTAACAGTCAAAGAATAGCAAGAGACAAGGGGGCTCTAGCGCTTTTTAGTGGTGTACTTGCGCTTTTTCTTATCTTCCTCCTTTTTCTTGCGCATTCCACTTTCGCTAGCAGCAATTGCAATTGCTTGCGCACGACTTGTAACTTTGCGCCCAGAAGAGGATTTCAACTTACCCTCTTTGAATTCTTTCATCACGTATTCAAACTTGGCCTGCTTCTTGGACTTTTTCATTACACGTAGAGCGATTTAATAAAAAAGCCCCACCGAAGCGGGGCGCTGCACCTGAAAAGTAAATCAGGGGGTAGTGTCGAGAGTCCAGCCCTTGCCAGTGGCAACGGCTTTTTCGCCCGCAGACACAGTGGCGTTACCAGCAGTTCCACTAATGTCCAGGGTTTGAGTCCCGGTCACGGTGGGCAGGCCAGCAAACAGCTCCACAAGGTTCTCGCGGGTGAAAGCAGCAGGAATCACGTAGATGCTGCCACTGGCCATTCCGGCGTCATAGGAGACACGCAGAGCGGTGATGGCCTCTTCGACTGCCGAGGTGATCTGGCGGCCAATGATGTTGCGGTCGGTCTTGAAGGGCATGGCGAATGAGTTGAGCGCTCACCTACATGCTAGGCAAGACGCAAGAGCTACTTTGCAGTGCTAGAATGAAAGGCTACTCACCATTTTTCACGATCGGAGTAATTATTTGCAATGGCGATGCACATTTCAACAAACAAGTCTTCATCATATTTATTTTTTGACATATTTACCATTGAGTGAACCCATCTTACGTTTCCAACGCAGTAGCCAATTTTACTGTCTATTCTATCAAGACTGGCTGTTCCATTTCCGTAGTCAGTAGTTATAGGCCAACCAGTCAATGCGCATTTTCCATCAAAAATAGAACAAAAGTAATCGTACTCCAGCGCCCATTCAATTTGTCTTGATTTTGCAGATTTTTCAAATTTATTGAACAAACGCTTAAATGCTCCAATGCTTGCATTTGCTGAGAATGCTCTTGCGGCAGAAACGCATTTTTTGCACTGCCAGTCGGACAAAGAGCTTTGCTTGGCGTGATCCTTTCTTGTGTAAGCTTGTTCAGCTCCACAGCCACTGCAAACTGAGCACCATTTACCTTTTTCGTTTTTATATATACGAGCTTCACCCTCACCAACGCTTCTGTAATCTTTTTTGCAATGGCGGCAACTGCCGCGTTTAGCCATATTTAGCGCCGAATTCTTAGTGGAATACTTGTTGATGGCGCCGCATTTGCACATTGCCATCCAACAATCGCCAAGGGCTACAACATTTTCATTATGTATTGGAAGCATGTCGAAGAAGTGCTGTCAACTCACCACTTAGCATAGCACCCCAAAAGACCCATTTGGTAACGGAACTCCAATATGCAGGACTCATTTTCCCTCGTGCAATGTTCTTTGCATGTCTCGCCTTAAATGATCGACGACGCGCCTTCTCCTTCTCTGACCTTGGATTGCTACCAGCACCGCTAACACCCTGCTGCCCAAAACGAATCAGTCGAATCTTGTCGCCTTCTTTTGCAAGAACAGCGTGCGACTTGGTTGGGTGATTCGGGGTTCTTTTTGGTTTGTTGTAGCCGGAAAATGTTTCACCCCTGTAAGTGACAGACATTTTACAAAATACTCTAGCCGCAGCGTAGCAATAAAAAGCCTCCCGAGGCACGCTCCCGAGAGGCTTGAGGTCTTCGTCAACCAAGTTCAGCTTACATCGACTGCACTGCTCTGCCCAGAACCGGATCAAGCTTGCCAGCGAGACGAGCTTCGTTCATCAAACGCTTCGCCTTGTCAGGATCTTTTTGCAGCAACTCAGCTGCCTTGGTTGCATTTACGCTGTCTTTGCTGAAGGGATTGTTTGAATAAGTGGTCGTTGCAGCGCGAGTTGTTGTCATACCCGACCCGGTTGCACCACTACCGGCGAAGTAAACTGCAAATTCTTCGTCGTCACGCAATTTTGTAACGGCGTCACGCAAAGAAACGGGATCGTCTTCAGACCCAAAAACAACGGTGCTTTCGTCGTCAAGAAGACGAAACTTCTCCTTCATCAACTTGTAAAGATGCGAAGGGCGACGACATTCGGCTTTTGATAGCTCGTCTGTCACAAAGCGCTCAAGCTTACTTTCACGACGTTTCTCGCGTTCTTGATTGCGCTCATTTTCAAGCTGCTCGTTTGTTTTGCGCAAATCAGTCAGCTCTTTGCGCAGCGATGCAAACTGCGCTTTCATCGCTTCGTTCATTGCGTCAGCAGGCGTTTGGCCTTGAGCCTGCTGCTGCGGCTGAGCCTGAGATTCGGACTGTCCATCATCGCCGTCCTCTTTCTTGCGCAATCCTGCAATGCGCTCAGCAATTGCATCTTCATCAAGATCGTCACTCAGCTCAATACCAGCGACTTTCAAAAAGCTGTCAACCGTCTTCTTTTTTTTAAGATCCTTGAGAAGTCCTTGATTTGTTGCTTTTAGCTTTGTGCTCTCGCTTTCAAGACTCTCAGTGCGCTTCTCTAGTGCTTGAATAGCAGCAAGCGCCTCTTCGAGGGTTTCGGGTACCTGGGCAGGCATGTAAAAACATGAGTTGACTCGTTAAATAGTAGCACTACCTGCTTCGTTTAGCTCAACAGAAGCCTCCATGATCTCAAGATCACGTCCCTCGCTCATCGGAGACGTGTTATCCACTGGCATTTGCCCACGATTTATCATCTGCGCCCCACCGGCAAGTCCCAGCTCACGTGCGGTCTCAGTTCCATCAAGATCCATGTCGCTCAGCAGTTGCTTCACGCTGAAGTCGGGCAGACCTTCAAACATCTCGCCCGCCTCCAACATCCGCAGGAACATCTCGATGGTGATCGCATTGCTGTCCTTGAACAACGAACTGAGTGCCATCACTTGCTGAGAGTGCAGCTTGACAGGGATGAAGTTCTTGCTAATCGTCACGCGCACCTCAGGGATACTGCGATAGGCGGAGGCGTAGAGCAAGGCTCGATTCAACGCATCCTCAAGCCCTTGCACGAGCACAGCTAGTTGCGAATCGCTCTGAGAACGGTCCAAGAGCTTCGCAAAGCCACTTTCCGCCTGCGTCTTGCCCGTTGTCATGGCAACAGCAGCAAGGCGCTCCATGGCCTGCTCAATGCGCCTCAGATTCTCCAGCGTGACCGATGCGCCCTCCATCGAAGCGCTCATCAGATCAAACTTGGCATCAGGGTTCTGCGAGAACAGAGCGCGACCGGCGCCAGCTTTGATCTCGTCATCAGGGCGTACGCCCGTACCCGTCAGGATCGGCGACGAGGTGAGGTGGATGGTCTCTGCAAGATCAGCAGAGATACTCCAATGATTCAAATTAAGACGTGCGATGTCAAAAAGTAAGGGGCGAGCACGGAAAAATGCTTCTTTCTTGCCGCCAAAGACGGGCACAAACGGGATAAACGGGATTGAAAGGTAAGTCGTCTCTTCAAGCAGGTATTTATCTACATTGCCCGGCTCATTTTTCTTTGTGTACAAGCGACAACGAACGCGTTGTTGAGGAATTGCAGGTTCAGGCTCATCAGAAAGCTCAGAAACGCTGTTATCTGCAAGATTTGCAATGTCATAAACACGTACAGCGGGGATGACTTCTTCAAAGAACTCGTTTTGCTCGCTTTGACGACGAACTTCGGTCTTAATTCGCAAGTAAGTCGGGAACGCGCCAAATACACTCTGCGCCCCTATCTGTGCGTTGAACACGTCGTAGCGGCATTCGAGCACCTGCTCCATGCGCATCAGCACAAAGTAGGGGCGAGGATTGAGACGACGCTCTTCTGCGGCACTCAGATTTTCTGGGAGCTTGGGGTACTCAACCCAAATCCCAGAAACGCCCCCGTCAAGCGCTTCTGTAAAAGCTTCTTTGGCGAAGGAAAGTACAGAATGCCCCTCAAGATCTACATCTTCAAAAAAATTACCCCATTCCGGTGCAATATTTTCAGGAATGCCAACACCTTTTCGCAAGGCCGTCCCGCAAACCAAATCACGAAGGTGGCAATAATAGTTCTGAAAGCTGCTTTGCGAACGTGTTTTGCGAACTTGATAGCTTTTGTCTTCTTCTAAATAATCTTGAGGTAGATATTCGTCAGATGCTTCAAAAAGATAGAACTCGGGCAGCGTACAAAAACGAATCGGCGCAAGACGTGAAAACTGCTCTGCTTGCTCTAACGAGTAAGCATCAACGCCCGATACCTCTTCAAATGACTGCTCGTACTCTGGATAACGCCTTTCAAAAGGCAATACGAGGTTGTCAGCCGCTGGTACAAGAGAATTGGGGACGATAGCCACTGTTTTTGCGCCTGCAATACAAGCAGTGTAGCTCTATGGCGTTCAACGCCAACGTGGGCGACTGAAATGAGCAGTTGCACGTGGCATTGTATGCCAAATCAAATAACGCAAAGCGTCACCTGCGTGAGAAAGGTCATGCTTGCCGCCCTTCATTGGACGATAACTTTCATCGTAACCCCAGTTCTCAAGACTTTGTAAGGTTTCTGGGCACGCTGTTGGGTTAACGAGAACAGAACATGCGTGAATATGAAGATTGGTGTGAGCAATTGTTTCTGCAACGGGTGGGTTGCGGCGCTCTGCAACAACCTTGATGCCCGCATTACGCAAGATGTCGTGATCACTCTCGGTTGCGCTGGTGCTGGCATGGCTGCCACTGGCATCTGGATGGCAGGTCACCATGCCATTCGCTATCTGCCTGGGGAATCGACGCTTGATGTGTTCGACGAGATCGAATGTTGTGCGGCACATGTGCTCTTCAAATATGTGAACCGCCTGCCCAGTCGGCGAGGGACGAACAACGGCGTAGCAAGACATGCTGTTCCCAATGTTGAAGTCGGCGCCAAAAATAATTCTTTCGTGAGGTTCTGGATGGAAAACGCTCGTGCAATGCTTTTGACGATCAAATTCATGGAAGACTGTTGCTTGCGCAAGATTAACGAACTCGCCATTCAAATAGGCTTCAATTAAATTTGCTGGGTATGTTGCACGTAGGTTTTCAATAAAGCCCGGATCAAGATAGGGGTTGTCAGCAGTTTTTGCTTTATAGAGCGCTTTCTCTTCTGATGATTCGCGCACAAACATGTTGTAGAGAGCTTTGTGACCCTCGGGCGTAGATGCAAAGCAAAGCTGAGGGCACTTGCCTACACGAACGCGCCCTTGTAGTTTTACAATTGCCGCCTCAGCTGTTTGCGTCGAAACTGTATCAATTTCATCAACAACCATACTTGCAGCATTAACGCCGATAATTCTATTGTAGTTTTCAAATGAGCGCAGAAGAACAGGAGTATCGCCCTTGGGGAGTTTTAGCGTAAATACTGGGAGTGGGCTAGTCCTAAACTCATAGGGTATGCTGTAGCGATCAAGAACATTCTGCCAAGCGGGAATTGCAACGTCACGGAGCAACGGGATTGTGGGTTCCAGGAATAAGTGCGTGAAGCCCTGACTGCGAAAACAAAGCAGAATTGACTTTGTAACCGCTGCAAAACTTTTCCCGCTACCAAAGCCCCCACACAATGCGACCATACGATGATCAAAGTCAGTTACAAAATCTTTTTGATGCGGGAGTAGATCAGACGATATTCTTATCTCACAGTTTTCATAATCAAAGCTATTATTGCCGCGCTTTGCGATTGCACGCATTTTTGACGTGTCGCTAAATAGTCCTAGCGACTGCAGTGCTGCTCGATCTGCGTAGCGACTACTGCGTGCTTTGGCTGGCATTACTTCTTCTTGCGTTTGTGTTGATACTTTATGCGCTTGCTGCTTGTTTTTGCACGCTTGAAGCGTTTCTTCTCTTCGGGTGTCAATTCTTTGCTTGTTTTCGGCGTGTCAGCAGAAACTCGTTTAGACGGGCGGCAAGCAGGATAGCCACGACGCTTCTCGCCGTCAGAACGCCCACAGGGCTTGCCTGTTTTGATGTCAACCCATTCTTCTTTGAACCAGCGAGAGAGACCCGAAGAGGCACGACGAGAGCTGCTTGAGCGAGGGCGAGGCATAACAAGTCAGCTCTTCTCTACACGATAACGCCCACCACGCTTTTTGTATTCACGCACTAACCAAGCATTTGCGTATGCGCTTGGATAGACTTTGAATTTGCGTTTAGCAGCTGCTTTAACGCGAGCGTAGAGAGTCTTATCAACGGGGACATTTTTCGACATTTTGCGTCTCGTCAGACACTTCGACTAAAGCATAGCTCTTCATCTTTGTTTCAAGCGCTTGCGATACGTCTTCAAGTTGCTCAAGTGTTGGGTAGAACTCAACACGACAAAACGCAAGCTTGTCAACATCAAAATCAATCTCAATGCGCTTAACGAATTTCAAATCAAGCTTCAGCGCAGCAAGAATTGCAGGGGCGACATGCGTAGAAGAAACAACTTGTTGCATCAATCCTCGATAAAAACAAAACTGTCAGGAATCATATCAGCATCTGTCAAGCTATGAAACGGTTTTTGAGCAAGTGCGTCAGGAATAAAGTAAAGCATCATGTTATTATCTTTGAAAGTAACGATAATATGCTCAACATCGTTAATTTTTTGAGTCATGCGTAACAGTAATCGGCAATTTGTTTTATTCCTAGATAAATAACATATACGATTGAAGTCATCGGGGCGTAAATGCTCTTGCAAAAACGCGACTAAATCATGTTTCGAGAGTGCTTCAGTCACGTGACACAATCACTAGCAGTGCTAACAGGAATATTAGGGTGTCTTGGGGCTTGAGAAAGCTCAACAAAACGCTTAAATTGCTGCAAATCACGAATATCTTTCAAAATTGCGTTAATTGCAGCATTTAGCTCTTTATTTTCTTCTTTCAATTCAGCAACAAGAGTCTCTAGTGCGGCAATTCGCTCTTTTTTGCTTGACATGCGATCAAAAAAATCAATTTGATTGTAGCACTGTTGGGCGCAATGTGTCAAGTCTGTTTATTTTGTAAGTAGCCTGCTGGAATAGGGGAAAAAAATTTGGGAAGTGGGATAAGAGCACCCCGCTTCGCAGCGAGGGGCACCCCCGGTGGGGGTCCGGTGTGGTGGCCGGACCCTAGGGGTTGGGGATCAGTCGGCAGACTCCTGCGCGATGAGATCAGAGAACGCCTGCAAGTGGGCGACCCATAGCTGAGCCCATACGTTGGCGGCTGGCATCTCTCCCGGCAGTTCACAGTGCAACCACCCGGCATTGTCTGCGGGACGCGTGACGGTGCAGCCTGTGAGGGCTGACAGTCGTGTTGCCAGCTGGGCCGGGCTGTCCAGCTTCACGCTCAGCTGGCAGGCCACTGCGGCGGCTTCTGGAATCCAGATCCTGCCGTTGCTGCGGCTGAGCGTGCTACAGATACCTGCCCAGAACTGGGCGGACGCGCGGCGCTCGGGTGTGAGGTCGGCAAAGGTGGCCACCTTCACGTTGGGGCCGGGCTTCACGTTGGCGCGGGGCTTCGGTTCTGCTGGCTTGTTGCTGGACAGTTTGCCACTCCAGCCCATACGCTCCAGGGCCGCGCGGTCGCGTGTGGTGAGTGGCTGCGCGAGGGTCTCGGCTCTGGTGGCTGCGGTGCGGCGGCTGGCGTTGGTCTGGGGTTGCTGGGCGGCCATGGCCTGAAGCGCGGCGGCCAGTAGTGCTGCGGGATCGTTCGCGGTGTTGGCGGTGTTGGCGGTCTTAGTGGTGCGGGTCATTGATCTGTGGTTGTAAGTGAAAAGGCGAGCACTGTGCTCGCTTGTCTTTGATTGTAGCCGACAGGCCACCGACTTTGTAGGTTCCGACCGATCAGAATACTTTATAGTTATACTTTGACATTTAACTAACTATAAAGTATAAAGTAACGATTCAACGCAAATACAAATAACTAGCATTTGTTGTTAAATACTATTCTCCAGGAAATACTATCAATTACAAATAAGTCACACCTGCAAAGTATTTCTATCTATCAGGAATCCTTGCTAGTTACAAATACATTGCAATCGTTAAATAACATTTAACACATTCGCAACAAATAATATATTTAACAAATCACTGTGTATTGCAAATAAATAACATTTGCTAAATAATAAATAGCAATCGTTAATTAACAAATAGCAATCGCTAACAAATAAATACATTTAACAAATCACCTGGAATAATAAATCTTTGCAAATTACAAATAAATCTAAATTGCAAATAAATAAAGTTTCGCGCAAATCTAAATAACAAACAAATGCAAATAGCAAATAAATGTAATTAACAAATAAATCTAATACGCTAAAAGAATGTCACTTAGTGTGCAAATCTAATGTATGCACAAATATATGCAATTTGAATGACACGCGTAAATGAATGTTGTGAATGCGCGAATGAATGCAAATCATGAATGAATGCGATAAATGCAAATTATCTATTCATTCTTCTAACCCAAGCAAATCTACCATTTCTCGCAGATTTAATTGCAGTGTTTTTGAATGTTTGTTGTGAATGAATGGGCGGCCCATAAAATCTACCTGGCACTGCATTCGTATAAATTTTCTCCTCTTTCCATAATCTCGCTCTAAATCGCTTAAGTTTCAAATCACCCTGATAGCAATAAATAGGGTTAATCATGAATCCAATTCTGCCATTGTATTCAACTTTTTTAACAACATCTAGCTTTTTTAATTTTGCAATTCTTCTGTATGTATTGCTTAAGTCTGCATCAAAAAACGCTGAAATTGTTTTTTCACACTGCGTCGTAAATCCCCATTCATTGCACATATCTGTTAAATAAAACAAAATTAGCAGCTCAGAACTTGTAAGATTTGCGCGTAAAAGTGAATGAAAATCACGGCGAGACATGAATGAATGGGGCTCCTGAATCGACCCTAAGCAGGTGTAAATTTTACCACGAATCTAATGAGTCTCAAAAAAAGAACCCTGTCAGGGACTGGATTTCTTATTTTGCGTCCACAAATCTCACGAAATGAGATCCCTTGCGGCGCAATGGATTTGGGGGTGTTTTGAAAATCCCCCTTTAGGGGTATGGGGAGAGGAATCACGAATCGCCAGCGGGAAGAAATCACGGGCGCCAAATAACAAATCTCTGACGCCCAGGAAATTAAACTTATCGCTTACTCATCAAAATCCGCCTCCTCTAATGCAACTAGCAATTGTTCAACACCTAATGCGCCCGATTGCAAATTCTTGCCCACCTCGGCAATTTTTGCAGCGCTGTTAAGTATCGACGGGATGTCACGAATATCGACAGCGCGATTAGAATCTAAATACTCATCAAGTGTTCTTTGCGATAATGCAGCTAACTTCGCAGCATTCACAGATAAATTTCGCCCAAGATATTCTTGCTGCAAGCGATAATCTTCTAATCGCTTTTTATGTTCAATAGCTCTAGCGTCTTGCTCTAATTTAAGCTTCTCGTGCAAAGTATCTATGTCGTAATCACTTGTACGAGTCGCCCAATTATTCTTTTTTGCAAGCGAATGTAGTCTAGTTTCTTGTAAATTAAATATATTTGCTAGATAAGGGATAGATCTACCCGACCCACAATTAAGCCAAAACTTAAAAATTTCAAATTCTTTTTCCGTTTCAGAGTTAGCACCGCCTTGTCTAATGAAATACGATTTAGAATGAATAGCGCGAGAGTTAAGAATTGCATCGGCGTCAAAATGCGCGAGATTCTCATCGTGTGCAAGCGCATCTAAAGATGCGGATGATTCATCATCAATTAAGTCATCACTTTCATCAAACTGCGACGAATGAATTTCTTGCATAAGAAATACTGCAACGACGAAATAATAGCACGCTACAAATCACTAATCAAATGCTCCTCTTCAGTCGCATTCGAGCGCTCACTAACGTGAGCGACACATAAAAGAAATCAAACAAAGATGTAATGGGGCGCAAAGAATAAATCCAGGTGACGTAATAAATAAAAGCTCTATGCGCAGATACAAAAAAGCCCCTCGCTACGAATAGCAAAGGGGCGAATAAATAAAACTAACTTTATCTACAAATTAAAGCTTGCAGTCAGCTCCTGTATTATACTGCTCAGCAATAATCAAACACGCCTTGTAATCTAAATACTTTTCAACTTCGATGCGATACAAATCTGATGCGCTCGCAACAATCAAAGGGGCGCCGATAATAACTGCTGCGCACGCACAAACTTTTGCAAATGATGCAATCATGATAAATTAAGCGAATTTGCGAGTAACGAATTTATGCGCTTGCGCTTGCGCATCTTTCAAGCTCTCAAATGATCCAGAGAAGTTCATGTCATACACTGTGCGCCCAACAGAAACTTCTTTATACGCGCAGAAATAAAAATCATCAGGGATAGTTAAATTCTTGCAAATATGTCCTACACAATTATCGTTAAACATCACAGCCTGCCAGAAAAGAAATGAGCAGTCCTTAATGTTTTGCGTAACAAATTGAGCAGTCATGAGAAAAATGCGAGTGAACAAAAAATTGATGCAACAAACAAATCAGCAAACTAACGGATTTGTGCCCTCCACATAAACAACTTTTGCAGTAGCTAAAACATCTTCATTCAAAATGCGTTTGTTGCGACGCATAATGTTTTGCGCTTTTTTAATCGCAAGCGACTCACAATCATCAACCTCAACAACAGTAATTTCTTCGTGCGAAGCAAATCGAACAGTGTAGCGAGTAAAAAACATTGATCTTAAATTAAATAAACAACACGAACAAAACAAGTACTCCTTGCCCTGTTCATAACAGTATTATAACACGTATCACCTTCCTTGTCAAGTACTAATCAAAACGAGTTTCATTGCAAATCATCATACGCAACTAATCTTTCATACAAATATCTTCCTTGTCGATTGCGATAAAACAATCTCGGCGCATGATGTAAACTCCCCAGGCAAACAACTACCTTGAAATCAATACGTTGATACTTATCAATTAAACACATGCACGTAACGCTAAACAATCTGCGTAGCGAATAAAAATAATCATCAACATAACTCGTCGTATGATAAAACTTATAATTACTGTTATCAACAAATAAATCTCGATTGCTTCTTACACATTCTCGCACGTACTCTTCTTTTAATTCAACTGCGCTAACAAAATTATACTCATCATCGCAATCATAATTCTGCAATGAAATAAATGGGAGCGACGCAGGATTGTCAGGGGCGAGAAATAAAACTCTCTGCGTCTTAAATCTTTGCAAATACTCTTTCGCATACTTTAATCTACGTTTGACTTCAATCAAACTAAATTCATCAGTGCGTGCAACTCTGCTCATAGCAAATCTGTTTTGCGTGTAAATCTATTCGACTGAGCGCATGAATCCCCCTCTCGCACAAATGCCCCTGCAAGCCCTCTCGAATCCCCTCTGGCATGAATCCCCTGAGCGCAAATAAAAACCCCCTTCCAGAGGCTTCTGGAGGGGGCTCACGAATCTTCTGGGGCGCAGAATCAATCTCTCAGCTCAGAAATCTGAATAATCTCCTTGTCTGAGAAATGTTTTTGAAAGTAATTCAACGCATCATCACGATCAATACATTCTTCAATAATTGTCCACCCAATAAATCCTCTTGCTTTAATGTCTTCAAATAAGATGCGATACTTTTGTAATCGCTGCTTGCGATAGCTTGCGGAAAGATTTACTTTCATAAGTCAATCAATAAGTTTGGAAAAGGGCAAGCGTGAAAGATTCCCGTATTTTGTAATTGATTCTACGACATACTCGCAGAAATCTTGCGCGTAATTTGGACGTGCATAATCTCGCCCGATTAAATACTGTCGCTCCATTTTGTATTCATTTAAGCGAACTCTCTCAGGAAAATCTTCCCGTTGAGCTTTGTATTCATTTTCACGAATGTCCGTTAGTGTTAAAATAATCTCCCACTTAGAAACGCAAGCCCCAAAGAAATCTTCTTCATCGCTTGTGTATTCTTGAACAGCGAATTGAACAAATTGTTTTTCGCCTCCGTCTTCAAAAACACAGAGTTCATCAGATTCAATTCTCCCGCCGTGAAATCCACGTGAAAAATCCTCCCAAGTAATTGTCATGACTGAAAAAGAAAAGTGTGCGTGAAATTAAGATCAATAATGTTTTTCCCAGTCCTGCTCAAGATCACGAATCATTTCACTTTCAGAAAGATTGCTGAATTGAATTTTCAACGCAGCCCCATAAACTGAATCATTGAGAACAAAATTCTTCCATTCGTCAAATGTTTCGTAGCTTGCCATTTCTTCGATAACAAAGATGTATTCATTATTGATAACATAATCAACAATTTTGTCGATTGACTCAGCCTGTGAAGCGGTTTGCATTTTCTAAAAAGCGTGTGTGCGTGAGGTAAAAATCAGAAGCGAACGTAATTTTCTGCAGCAATAAAGCGCAGTGTGAAAATCTCTTCACCGTCGCAATTAAATTTGTAGCTCGCTTGAAAACCTCCAGACGAAACTACGTCATAATCACGCTTTGCAGAAAATAAAAGATTGATGCACTTATCACGCATTTCATCAATCGTCGCAAATCGCAGTCCGTCATACATCGCCCATTTCCAATCAATCGCGTGCATCAATTTTTCAACACGCTCGAAATTAAACTTTTCGATCAGCTCAAAAATTGCGTCAGTTGTTTTGTCAGTTGAAACAGTCATGAATCTGCGAAAAAGAAACAACAGTGAACAAATAAATCAGCGAGAAAGAAACAAGTCTCTCCCCCGCTGACATTGCTATTATAGCACGTTGCACGTTACGTGTCAAGTACTAATCTGTTCGGGCTTTTGATAAATGCCCTTCTGAACAAGAATTTGTTTCGCAGCAAGTTTTGTAATGTCGCATAAAGTGCGCTGAGTAAATAACTTTTTCTTGTATTTAGTTTTTAGATAACATAGAATGTTTATAGAACAAGTACCCAAACTTATGTCAGTAAGACTTTCGTGATCTTTTGACTTAAGAAGATGCTTGTAAATCATTGACCTGCGAACAATGTCAATAACTTGCTCGTCAACAAACTCGTTCAGATCGCTCATTTTTTAAAACAAATGTACTTTCCACCAACAAGAGCATCTTTCATAAAAACAAGTTGCTCTGCTGGGCAATTACGAAAAGCGTGATTACTCAGCTTTTCGTTGATAAATCTAGCACATACAAACCCAATCGCCGTACCCGCAGAAACTGCAATACATGCGTAAATGAACTCTTTGTACTCGTTGTAAAAGTTTTTCATTTGAGATAGAATCCTCCAGATTCCCAGGAAATTACAGAGTCGGGCGCATTAAAATCTGTCTTGATACTTGCAAAGTATTCGCCCTCAAGACCATGAACAATGGGCAAATCAACTTCGGCTTCATCGCCGAAATGATCTTTCACCCAATGAATCACTTGAGTTTCTAAATCAAGCAAGTCATCATCTTTGATCTCTCTAAAAAATTCCTCCCCTGATGCACAGTTGTAAACATACAAATAACATTCATAAGGGGCGGGTGATGTAAGTTGTTTCATTTTGAAATTAGCGAGTGAGTGAATTAAATGTAACCAGCATCTTGTATGCCGGGCTCATCGTAAAACCAAATAATGTCTACATTTTCATACCTTTCACGTAGTTTGTTGCAAATTCCATCAGCGGGTGCCCATGCAGTATCAAATTCAATTTGTAAGTAATCTTCGTCATCTTGATCAAAACTAACATCTTGTGCGCTGATGTCCCATTTTGTCCCCCAATTATTTACTCGCCACATGTACCAATCGGGCACAGATAACGAACTTTCTGCCTTGGGTAAATCTTCGTCAGCGGGCTGAGGAAGAATCTTTTCAAATGGTGCATCATTCATGAATAGCTCACGAATCTCTTTAATTTGTTCTGCGTCACCAGAGAAAGTAACGCGATTCTGACACCAATTAGGCATGATTAAAATTAGCGAGTGAAAAGAGTTTTGAGATTGTTAATCCAAGAGCGCCGCGCAAAAGTAAATCTTGCGCCCTTAAAAAACTTGCTGAACGAAACATTAAAATGAATAGGCGGCAACCAGCAATTCAACGCAAAGTTGATCTGTAATCGAACTCGCCCCAGATACAAATAAAATCGGGGCGAAATGCACCACGGCTGCCACGAATCAATTAAGAACAAAAATTGCCATTCTTGATTCGTGAACAATGAAATGCGACGAAAGATTGAATGATCTTCTTTGTTGAAGATCAAATCAATCATGTACTCGTCTGAATAATTAAGCATCAGTAGAAACGCGAGAGTTCAGATTTAAGCTCACGAGTAATTTTGTCTAGCTCGGAAAGCTTTTGTGCTTTATCTGTAATTTCTTGCACGGTGTAATCTGTACGAAATGAATCGACAGATGAAACCTCTGTCAGCGCCCCTGTATCTTCACTAAATCGTGCAACATAAAAATGTTGCTTAACGTATCGAACACCGCCACCATCAACAGGAAATGTTGTATCCAATTCAGCGTAAACATTTCCATGTCCGAAATTGAATACGATCCTGAACTTATTGTCTTGCAACTGCTGCTGTAAATTGTCAATCTCTTTTTTAATCTGTGCCGTCCATGTTTTGTAGGGCGTGAACTTAACAACCTTCTTCTCAAAGTAATTCGAGAGAAGTGATTGCAAATACGTCGAAACGTAATTTGCTTTTGCGTTAAGTTTGTTGCGTGTTGCAACTTGCAAATCGAGTGTCATAAACTTTCTGAGTGTGTGAACAAATAAACAAGCGAGAAAAGAAACTACTTCTCTCGCCTGTTCCCTAGTATTATAGCACGTATCACCTTACGTGTCAAGTACTAATTTACCTCCTTTCTAGAATAACCATCCCACCAAGTTTTTGATTCTTCAATCTGCGCTAACATTTGATCACAAAAGTTCCTGGCATCTTCTTCGTTTTCGTAAATGTGCGGATAGTAATCAAATTCATTAACGCCGTGATAGCTGACAAGTGCCAAATAAACACTTGCTCGCATCACAACATCCGCACTAACTAATTCACTGACGAAATCATCAAAGTCTCGCCCGTGAAATTCTGCAACCTGTTCGAGAGATTCACTAAACCATTCAGGATACATCGCATGGTATTTATTTGTACCAACAGAAAGAATGTCTCCTATTGAAGAAACAATGCGATGACACGGCTCTAAAGTTACTTCACTGCGCTTTTTGAAATCCTGATCATAAATCAGCATAATTGGGTCATAAATGCCACGGCGATCAATGCAAACAAATGCACCGCCGTATTCAAATGGATCAGCGTCACCAAGATTTGCGATACAGAAATAAGAAGGCTGGGGAGTCATGAATCAAGCGCCTAAAGAAAGTTTCGTAATTTCAATGTCTTGCTTCGACAAAGAAAGCAAAGCCTGATCAAGAACAATTTGTGCAAATTCTTCTGTCGCAGGCTCAGCAGAAATCACCTTGCCCTTTTGCGTTGTCTTCTCCATAAAAAAGCCGCCTACAAATGTATTGCGATAAAATCGCACAATGACTAATTGTTTTTCGTCTCGCCTGTCAAAAAGACGAAATTCTTGCACTTGTTGAACTTTCATGATTTAGTCTTTGCAGAAAAAGTAAGTGCCATTGAGAGTTTGATTGTCCCGATGCGTCAAGCCAATACAGTAATCATTATCCAAGCATTTAATTAAATACTCGCTAGGAACTTTTTTGTGCTTAACTACAACATAAGATTCCGTATCACAAAAAACAGTCTTGCCAGCATCGACAAGAGCACGAATTTCATTTGCGTTCATAATCAAGCTTCGGGAACTCCTGAAAATTTGCTATCACTAATCTCAAAGTATTCATAGTAAAAATCCTTTGGGATTGATTTAATCGCAGACTCTAGCGATGATGCTTTTACTCGATAAATGTCGCTAAATTTATTGAAGAAAATGTAAGTACGCTTTTCTTTAATCATAAGAATTTCGCTGTCTGAAAGTGGGCCACTAATTGAAATAACTCTTGCACCAGTGGAATGAACTGTTGCAATAGCATCTTCTTTAGTTGTTCCATCTTGCAAAAAAGATGAAGCACCGGCGCAAAAACCCGCCTTGACTAAATAAGTGTTCGTCTTCATAGGTCACTCCTCATTAAAATAAAAATCTTCGGGGACTTCCCACAAATCACCATCTTGATGTAATCCCCATTTCACGCCGTCTTCAATCCATTCTGCGTTGGAAATAATTGCATCCCAAGATTCCCAGTACCATTCATGATCTGGGCCGCTTTGACAAATCAAAACATCCTCCATCAGAATGTTCATCTCTTTTGCAATCTTCTCGTCGATGTGATTGCAATAAAGCTGCGGGATGTAAATTCCGTTTTGATCAAGTAATGCGAGACGTGTCACGAGAAATGCTCCTCACAAAGTTGCATACCGATTTCGTAGATAAAGTCAGCATCGACTTTATTGCAAACATCAAACGATTGACGCATTAAATCGTCATAACGCTTGCATTGCTCATCAGAGAATGTCTTCTCTTTTGTAAAAAAATCAATGTAATCGTCAAACGGGTCGTCAGGATGAAAACAAAGTTTCTCTACCCTGTAGAGATAAATGAAAAACTTTTTAACGTCGTCAGTTGACGTAATTGCATCCGGGCAAGCAATCATGAAAATTTCTGAGAAGCGAAAGAAACAAATGCGACGAAAAAGAAAGTAGTTCTCTCTCGTCGCATGTCTACATTATAGCACGTTACACGTTACGTGTCAAGTACAAATCAATCAGGGTATGACAAAGCATAGCGTTCGTTGTATAAATCGCAAGCGTATTTTTCTTCATTACTAATCTCTTCTTCGCCGTATGCTGAATCAATCCAGTCTGGCGACAGTTCATTCCATTCGAGCATGTCACGAATTTGATCGTGACTCATGAATTTAAGACACGCAAGAAGTAAATTGTTTTCCGTTGTGTGTTCCTCTTCAAGTAACTGCATCGCGTAATCGCGTGGATCGTCTTGAAAATTGTCGAAGTCCATTTTCTGAAATTAAAAAGGGTTTGCCCAGGAATTTGCTTGGCGATCAGTTATCTCGCCATCACGATGTAATACATCAATAAAATCAACAAATGCTTGTCGTTTTGCAGCAACATCGTTTTTGTATTCTGGGCAGCGAAACTTAATGTAATGCGCCCATTCATCATTAAACATCGAAATGGCTTGCTTGTTTGTCACGAAAATAAATGCAAATGAACAAAAGTGCGACAAAAACTAACGCTCTCGTCGCAACAAGGGCATTGTAGCAGTTATCATGTTACTTGTCAAGTATTAACCTTCAACCTCC